>Ga0209635_10003108_pt1 | contig 12896 bp, 10 predicted proteins | sample DeeMarSWOR230_32_FD_187463 | JGI IMG/M metagenome (GOLD analysis project Ga0209635, IMG submission 187463) | Marine sediment microbial communities from White Oak River estuary, North Carolina - WOR-2-30_32 (SPAdes) (version 2) | ecosystem: Environmental > Aquatic > Marine > Intertidal zone >...
CCCCCAGATTCCGATTTCTGCCCAAGAGGATAGACCAATCAAGCCTGCAATGTCAAACGTCCGTTGAGATGGCACTAATTATTGACGGATGAAACACAGCGATGATACCATTGACGAAATGACGGCGGTTATCGAGGTCGAGCATCTCAGGAAAACATACGGCACCACCGTTGCCGTGGCTGATGTTTCTTTCCATGTCAACGAAGGGGAGATATTCGGCCTGCTTGGCCCAAATGGTGCCGGTAAAACAACCGCAGTCGAGTGTCTTCAGGGTCTACGCCGACCCGATTCGGGCAATCTCCGTGTGCTCGGGCTTGACCCGCAGACAGAAGCAACAACGCTACGACGGCGAATCGGCTCCCAGCTCCAGGAATCGGCTCTGCCCGACCGTATCAGGGTATGGGAAGCGCTTGACCTGTTCGCTTCAGTCACGCCCAACTCATCGGACTGGCAGCTACTGATGGAGCAATGGGGCTTGACGGATAAGCGTAAAGCGTCATTCTCCAGTCTCTCCGGTGGGCAGCGACAGCGTCTTTTCGTTGCACTGGCACTGGTAAATAACCCCGAGGTAGTCTTCCTCGATGAGATGACTACCGGCCTGGACCCGGCTGCCCGTCACGTAGCCTGGGAACTGGTACGCGCCATTCGTGAGCGTGGTACTACTGTATTGCTGGTGACCCACTTCATGGATGAAGCCGAGCAGCTCTGCGACCGGGTAGCCGTTGTGGACAAAGGCGAAATCGTGGCGCTGGACTCACCCCAAGGCCTGATTGCAACCCACGCAAGCGAGATTCGCGTTATCTTCAGTACCGACCGCACTGATCTGTCCTGGTTGGAGAAGATTCCACAAGTACACCAAGTGGAGCGTCTTGGGCCGCGGGTGGAAGTGGAAGGCAGCGGACCAGTACTGGCACTGGTCGCCACCGCCTTAGTTGAGCATGGTATCACACCCACCGACCTCCGTATCGAACAGCCGACGTTGGAGGACGTCTTCCTCAGACTGACTGGGCACGGTGTCCATGACTAGGGAGAGTTGATGCGTACACTGGCCAAGCTAACCTGGGTAGAAATCAAGTTATTCATACGTGAACCAATCACCGTGGTTTTCACTATAGTCCTGCCACTCATTTTCCTCTTCGTTATGGCTGGAGTCTTTGGCAACACACCCGAAATTGACCCCGAAACTGGTAAAGAAATCTTCCGCGGCGTTGGTGCCACGGATTACTACATACCGGCATACATCGGCTTGGTCATCGCATCCATCGGTGTTGTTTCCTTACCGGTACACCTGACGGCTTACCGCGAGCGGGGGGTGCTACGCCGCCTCCGTGCTTCTTCAATACCTGTCTGGACCGTCTTCGGCTCGCAGGTGGTCGTTAGCTTCGCTATATCAATACTAGGCACCATCCTGCTCATAGCCACCGCCATACCAGCCTACGACGCGGCACTCCCTGAATCACCCGTACTCGTTCTGGCTGCCTTTGTCCTGAGCGTTCTCAGCTTCTCCGCTCTCGGCGTACTTCTTGGAGCAATATTACCGACGACACGCGCTGCACAGGGCCTGGGCCTGATACTCTTCTTTGTAATGATGATACTGTCAGGTGCCGGACCACCCCGAGAAGTAATGACCGAGGCCATGCACTGGATTTCCGACGCCACACCTCTCCGTTATGTCATCCTAATGTTACAGGACCCATGGCTCGGCTTCGGCTGGAACGTACAGGCATCACTAGTTGTCCTCGGCATAATGGCCATGGCAGTGCTGCTATCAGCCCGATTCTTCCGCTGGGAATGACCAGGGCTTCCTCCCAGTATCATATATGCCAAGAATTTGCTATGATAACAAGTACACGTTTAGTAACACCACACCCCGGTGCGCCAAGGTAATAATAAGGAGGTAACGAATGCCTGTGGAACTTACCGCCGAGCAGGTAAGAGAGAGATGTGATCCAAATCTATTCGAATGCGACTCTACCGCGGAATTAACACCAGCCGATAGCATCATTGGCCAGGAAAGAGCCCTCAGCGCTCTCAAGTTTGGCCTTCACATCCAGAAACCGGGCTTTAATATCTACGTCGCCGGACCTGCTGGGACAGGTAAGGCCACAGTGATAAAGTCTTTCCTGGAAGCACTGGCGGCTGACAAGGAGATTCCTCCAGATTGGTGCTACGTGCACAACTTCCGTGACCCCTATTGTCCCAAGGCGCTCAAGGTGCCTGCTGGCACGGGCCTAGTCCTGCAAAAGGACATGAAGCACGCCATCGAGAATGCCCGCAAGAGTCTGGTCCAGGCCTTCGGCAGTAAGGAATACGAAGAGAGACGCTCGGAGATAGTCCAGGAGTTGAGCAGAAAAAGGGAAACAGCGTTTAACTCCATCAGCGAGAAAGCACGGGAAAGAGACCTGATACTGAAAACAACTCAGATAGGACTGATACTGATGCCGGCTTCTAAGGGCGAAGCAATGAGCGAGGAAGAATACCAGAAATTGAGTCCCGAAGCCAAAGAAGAACTGGCTAACGCCCGAGACGAGTTGGGCAAAGAGCTCAAGGACCTAATCTCTGAATTGCAGACCGAGGAACGTGCCATTGAGCAAAAACTTGAGGACAGTGACCACGAGGTTGCTGAGTACGCCATAGACCACACATTCCAGGAACTCAAAAATAAGTATCGCGAGCTTCCTCAGGTGGTCGCATATCTTGACGAGGTTGAGCAGAATATTATTGAAAACTACGAGCAGTTTAAATCAGAGCAAGCGACACAGGGCCCCGAGCCACTGCTTTCCGCCATGCAGGAACAGGCAAGAAAGAGATCCTTACAGAACTATGAAGTCAATGTCGTGGTTGACAATTCTGAACTCAAAGGGGCGCCGTCAATCCTAGAGCTGAATCCTACCTTTAATAATCTCTTTGGCCTTATTGAGAAAGAGTCACAGTTCGGTGCTCTCTATACTGATTTCACCATGATTAGGGGTGGTTCTCTGCACAAGGCCAACGGCGGCTACCTTGCCCTCAGAATCGAAGACCTGCTCACCAATTTCCTGTCCTGGGAAGGCCTGAAAAGAACCCTGCGTGACGGAAAGCTCTCCATCGAAGAAGTTGCAGAACGTCTCGGCTTCGTGGCTACCAAGACCCTACGCCCAGAACCGATTCCACTGGACATCAAGGTCGTCATTATCGGCGAACCAATGTTCTATTACCTGCTACTGCGGGCTGATATGCAATTCCAGGAGCTATTCAAGGTCAAGGCAGACTTCGACAGCCAGATGGACAAGAGTGAAGCCTGCCTCAAGCAGTATGCTTCTGTTATCTGCCGCCTCTGCCAGGAAGAAGAATTGCGACATCTGAAAAGTGATGCCCTGGCCAGGATTATCGAGCACAGCTCGCGTCTGGCCGGAGACTGCAACAAGCTCTCCACCCTGTTTGCCAACATCGCTGATATCATTCGCGAGGCCAACTTCTGGTCAGGAGAGGACGGTACGAAACTGATAGAAGCCGAGCATATCGAGAAGGCGATAGAGCAACGAGTTTACCGCTCTAACCTTATCCAGCAGCGCATCAGCGAAATGATAGAGACTGGCATGATTAGAATCGAGACCGAAGGCGAGGGCATCGGGGAGGTAAACGGCCTGGCAGTAATTGATCTCGGCGATTTTGCCTTCGGCCGCCCCAGCCGGATAACCGCCAGCGTCAGCGTCGGCAGAGAAGGGCTGATTGACATCGAGAGGGAAGCTAAGCTGGGAGGGCGCCTCCATACTAAAGGGGTAATGATACTCAACGGCTATATCCATGACAGATATGCCCGTGATATCCCCCTCTCCCTGTCTGCCCGCCTCGTCTTCGAGCAGAGCTACGAGGAGGTCGATGGAGATAGTGCCTCAAGTACCGAGCTATACTCTCTCCTGTCCTGTCTGTCTGGAGTACCGATAAAGCGGGGTATCGCCGTCACCGGCTCCGTCAATCAAAAGGGAGAGGTGCAGGCAATCGGGGGAATCAACGAGAAGATTGAGGGCTTCTTCGAGATATGTCGTACCAAGGGACTAAACGGTCACCAAGGAGTCCTGATTCCAGCCAGTAATATCAGAAATCTAATGCTCAAAGAAGCTGTTGCCGATGCCATCAAAGAAGGCCAGTTCCACATATACCCGGTAAGTACCATCGACGAGGGAATAGAGGTTCTGACAGGACAAAAGGCAGGACAACTATTAGAAGAGGGCAACTACGAACCAGGCTCAATTAATGACCTGGTGCAGAAACGCCTCATAAGCCTGGCAGAAAAGCTCCGTGACTTCTCTAAGGGTGAGGAAAGCCAGAACGGGGGACCGAAAAGCGGTGACGACCAGTCCTGATCCAAAGACGCCGATGTTCTCTTGGAGTAGATAATACTTGAACTGTGGACAGGATAACTTTGAAGAAAACCACAGCCAAACATTGGGAGGTATGAAGTGGCCAGAATAATCCGGCGAATTGTCCTGACGGCAATTATCGTTTTACCTATACTGGCACTAGGTGCATGTGGGAATAGTGATAGTGAAGATATTAAGGTCGTGGTGAACTCATATTATGGAGCCTGGAACGACAGTGATTTCGAGGGTTGCCTGCAATTATTCTCCAGTAGTTTAGGCTACACCGAGGATACAATCGAAAGTATGAGCGAGGCTAGAGAGATAACCGGAGAACTTACAATCACAGACCTGGAAGAGCCAGTTATTACTGGAATAACGGCAACGATCATAGCTGAGATAGTCCCCCCAGACCAGGAGTCGGAATCTGTTGAGATTCCACTTGTCAAAGAAGATGGGAAATGGAAACTAGCTGGGGGTGGTCTCAGCAACCGACCTGCCGAAGAAGGAGACACTGTCCGTGTCCATTACACTGGCACACTGGATGACGGCACTGAATTTGACTCCTCCCGGGACAGGCGACCTATGGAGTTTACACTCGGTGCCGGAGGTATAATAACCGGATTTGAGAATGCCGTCTACGGGATGGAAAAGGGGCAAACCAAAACAGTGACCATCCCACCCGAAGAGGCTTATGGCCCCCACGGCGATGAGCTATTGATAGAAATAGAGCGTGAGGACTTACCAGCAGGGGTAGTACTGGAGGTCGGCACATACGTCACTATCAAACTCTCAAGTGGCATGAGCCAGACCGTACCAATAGTCGAGGTAACGGAAACGACGGTTGTCCTGGATACCAACTACTGGCTCGCCGGCAAAGACCTTACCTTTGAAATAACTTCAGTTGGGGTTGTGTCCCAGCTAGCTCCTTACGGTACCCCGCCTTAATTACCCCACACCGGTACCAACTAATAGAATCACCGTCATGGCACTGCTAAGCGCATAGACAAGAATGCCAGTTTCCATTAGCACATTCAACTATGCCCAGCGCCCACCCACAACAGTGGGGACAAGATAACCGTCAGAGCATCATCGATTAGTAACTACTTAGCCTTGTAATTAGGTGGCCTTTTCTCAACAAAGGCGCGGGCTCCCTCCGCAAAGTCCTCGGTCGCCCGGCATTCAGCCACTTTCTCACGCTCAAGTGCCAGACCCTCGTCAAGGGTCAACTCGTAACCACGAATCATTGCTTCCTTACACGCTCTGACACCCAGAGGCGCTCGGGTGCAGATGGTGTTAGCAATTTCCACAGCCGTGGGCATCAATTGGTCACGTGGAACAACCCGGCTCACAAGCCCAACGCGAAGTGCCTCCTGAGCATCTATGCGGTTGCCGGTAAGTAGTATCTCAGCAGCTACCGCCCGCGGTATAAAACGTGGTAGCCTCTGGGTGCCACCACCGCCGGGCAAGAAACCAATATTTATCTCTGGTTGACCAAACTGAGCATTATCCGCCGCTATCCTTATATCGCAAGTCATTGCCAGTTCCAGACCCCCACCGAGGCAATAGCCATGGATGGCAGCAATGAAGGGCTTCCATATTTTATCCGGTCTCACTACTTCTCCCGTCGCTCCAGCCGGCACCTCTCTGGGACCAGGGCGAAAACCCTTTATATCAGCACCAGCAGAAAACGCCCGGTCTCCGGCACCTGTCAGGATGGCAACCCACAGCTCCGGGTTATCCCGGAAATCTATATATGCCTCACGCAATTCTGCCGACACCTCGGCGCTGAGAGCATTCAATGCCTCAGGCCGATTGATTGTCATAATAGCAATAGGACCTTCCTTCTCATAGTTAACAACAGTCACGATAACCTCCTTTCATATCTATCGCAGCCCAAGCAACGAATGCTTGTCTGGCCAATGATTCTAGCAGACACGCTCTGATACGTCAAACGAAAACACCAAGTACCAGATACCTGTTCTATGCGAAAAGCATCCGAACCGCACATAAAACCTGCTTGACAAAGGTAATACTCCATGATAGAATCAGCCAGTCTGTGTGCCTGTCTGACCCAACCGCAGAAAGTTTCTATAGTATAAAGGGGGTATGAACGCAGGGATTAAGCTTGACGCCGGCATGATTCCTGAGTTATTCGTAAGAAAGATGACGACAACTGATGAGATAGTTCTCGAAGTCAAGAACCTGCAGACCTATTTCTACACTTCAGAAGGAGAGGTCAAGGCGGTTGATGGTCTCAGTTACTTCATCAGAAAGGGTGAGAGTGTTGGACTGGTTGGTGAGAGTGCTTGCGGTAAGAGCGTAAGTGCTCTTTCTGTTTTACGGCTTATTCCGTATCCCCCAGGTATTATCGTTGGCGGTGAGATTATCTTTCAGGGACAAGACCTGCTCAAGGTCTCTGAAGAAGAAATGCGTCACATCAGAGGCAACCGTATCGCCATGATCTTCCAGGAGCCCACAACCTCCCTGAACCCGGTACTCACCATAAAACGCCAGATATCAGAATCACTGGAACTGCACCGCGGCCTAGACAAAGAGCAGTCACTCCAGGAGACAATCAGACTACTGAAGCTCGTAGGTATATCGGATGCGGAACGTCGGGCTGACGGCTATCCCTTCCATTTCAGCGGCGGCATGCAGCAGCGTATCATGGTTGCCATGGCCCTGAGCTGTGACCCCCAACTTCTGATTGCAGACGAACCGACAACCTCACTTGATGTAACCGTTCAGGCACAGCTCCTTGAGATAATCGATGACTTACGAAGCCGCTTGGGTACGGCCGTCCTTCTTATCACACATAACCTGGGAGTCGTTGCTCGCTATGTAGACCGCGTTAACGTGATGTATGCCGGTAATCTGGTAGAGACAGCAGCAACTGATGAGATTTACGGTAATCCAAAACATCCCTACACTATCGGCCTGCTGGCATCAGTCCCACGGTTGGATAGTGAACGCAAAAAGAGTTTACGTATTATCAAGGGCCTTCCACCCAATCTTGCCCGGCTACCTGGTGGCTGTGCCTTCCATCCCCGTTGTGAGTATGCCTTTGATAGATGTCGGGTGGAAACGCCAGTGCTCGAAGAAGTAAGCCTAGGTCATATGCGAGCTTGCTTCTACGATGTGGATAAACTGAAGAAATAGTTAGATAAGAGAGGGCTTTCCAATAATGAGCAATGGTGAGCACCTGGTTGAAGTAGAAAATCTTCACATGTACTTTCCGGTAACAGCTGGTGTCTTGCAGAAGAAGGTGGCCGACGTCAAGGCGGTCGATGGCATTAGCTTCTATATCAAGCGGGGCGAGACCCTCGGTCTCGTGGGTGAAAGTGGCTGTGGTAAGACCACCACCGGACGCTGCATCCTACAGCTCTATGATGGTATACAGGGAAATGTATATTTCGACGGTGTAAATCTCTCCCAGCTTAAACAAGAGCAGATGAGGCGGATGCGACGGAACATGCAGTTGATATTCCAGGACCCCTTCGCCTCACTCGACCCACGTATGACAGCCGGGGATATAATTGGCGAGCCCATCAAGGTCCACAACCTCGCCAAAGGACAGGAATATCGTGACCAGGTCGCTGAGTTGCTCCGGATGGTCGAACTGGAGCCATTCATGGCAGTTCGCTATCCGCATGAGTTCAGTGGCGGCCAGCGACAGCGTATTGGGATTGCCCGAGCCTTAGCAGCGAGACCCAGCTTCATCGTTTGTGACGAGCCTGTATCAGCACTTGACGTTTCCATTCAGGCACAGATTATTATACTCCTGCAAAGACTTCGTGAGGAGCTTTCCCTCACCTACCTGTTCATCGCCCATGACCTTTCGGTTGTCCGCAACATCAGCGACCGAGTAGCCGTAATGTACCTGGGCAGGATTGTAGAAATAACGGACAGTGATGAGCTCTACGCCAATCCGCTGCATCCGTACACAGTGGCGTTGCTTTCAGCAGTCCCAATACCCGACCCGGTTGTCGACCGTACACGTGAACGGATCATTTTGGCTGGTGATGTGCCCAGTCCGATTATGCCTCCTCCAGGCTGCAATTTCCATCCTAGATGCCAGCAGGCAATTGATATCTGCAAGGTAGAAACGCCACAACTGATCAACATGGGTGGGGAGCATTGGGTGGCATGTCACCTGGTCAAGTAGGCTGTCGGTTTTTCGAACCCCAGCCAGCTGCCGACCAGATATCCAAGCTAGTTGAAGTTAATCTTAACAACTTCTTAACAACTCTATGCTACGTTGGCGATATGTGTCTACCAAGGTTACCATTTCAGCTAGTATCGTGGTGGTGTCGTGCCACCGGGCAGACCCGCAGATTTCTTAATACCCTAGAAAAGGCGAATTTTAATTGGGCAGAAGACGTTCCAGCAGAAGGGCACTAGCGAGAGCTCCGGAGCCCAGACCAGAAAAGAAAAGACCATCGACCAGAAAAACCGCGATGATAATAATCGCAGCTTTTCTGGCCGTTATCACCATCAGCATCGTTATTGGATTCTATTTCGCCGTTTGGAAAGACCTCTGGCGCCCCATCATCAGAATAAATGACGAGACCATCAACATGGACTACGTTCTCCGGAGGATGAAGTATCCCGAAACGACTAGTGATATCACTGCCATGCTTACAGTGATCACCGAGGAGGAATTCATCAGGCAGGGGGCACCACGCTATGGCATCGAGGTAACTCCGGATGAAATCGATGAACGACTCAGGGACATTGCCCGGGGTAGTAATGCGACCATCTCCGAAAGCGAGTTCAAGGCATGGTACCACGACCAACTTAGTGCAACCCAGCTCTCTGATGCCGAATTCCGTGAGTTGACACGTACCTATATGCTGGCAGAACGACTTAATGAGTATTTGGGGACGGCAATGTCAGTGGTAGCTGAGCAGGTCCATGTGTATGTCATCTTCCTGGGTTCTTCTGAGGACGCATGGGCTGCCATAGACAGATTCGAAGACGGGGAGGATTTCTCAGAACTCGCCCGGGAACTGTCGTTAGATGAGGAGACTGCCGAGCAGGGCGGCGATTTCGGTTGGTGGCCTGAGGGTGGAGGTCTCCACGAAAACCTCGAATACTGGGCATTCGTCCTTGAGGTTGGCCAGGTCAGCGAGCCAACACTAATAGACGAGGACTGGCAAATCTATGCTATCTGCCTGGTTACGGAAAGAGAGGATGAGCGGCCAGTAGAAGAAGAAAAGCTGGAAGTGATGAAGGCGGGGGGAGCAATATTCGAGAAATGGCTTAACAATGAATGGACCACATATATACTTAAAGGTGAAGACATATGGCTCAATCTTAGCGGTGGTACATTCGATGATTACACCCTTCAGTGGATAAGTCTGAAGCTGTTAGAAGATTAGCCAAGTGAATTCTGCCGGGTTTCGGGAAATAAGGTAAGTAACGGACAGTGATAAGGGTTGAAAACCTCACCAAGTACTACGGGGAACATCTCGCCGTTGACAGTATCAGCTTCAACGTGAAAAAGGGTGAGATAGTCGGTCTCCTGGGACCGAACGGTGCCGGGAAAACAACCACGATGCGTATTCTCACAGGATTTATGATGCCCACCAGTGGTGACGCCTGGGTGGCCGAGTGCAACATGGCTACAAACTCCCTTGAGGGACGTCGCCACATCGGCTACCTCCCAGAAGCAATCCCACTCTACACTGATGTCACCGTCCGCTCCTATCTGGACTTTGCCGGCAGACTGAGAGGACTGGACCCGTACCGAATCAAAGACAGGATTGATGATGTCGTAGAGATATGCCACCTGGAAGATTATATTGATGTACTCATCGGCAAATTATCGCGGGGCTTCCGGCAACGTGTCGGCGTCGCTCAGGCAATCATCCATGAGCCAGAAGTTATGATTCTGGATGAGCCAACCCTTGGTATCGACCCCATTCAGGTAACCCAGACCAGACGGCTCATCAAGGAGTTGGGGCAAGAACATACTATTCTTATCTCCAGCCATATCCTTCCAGAAGTGAGTATGGTCTGTGACCGGGTGGTTATCATCCACGAGGGACAGATTGTTGCCGAGGACCGGATTGAGAACCTTTCTACCATACTTAAAGGTTCGCAGAGCATAAGACTGGAAGTGCGAGGACCGACAAGTGCAGTCACCAGAAGGCTCCAGCGGGTACAGGGCATCAGCCAGGTACGCTATGAGAAACCCTATCATATTGTGGAATGTCCGGTAGACCAGGACCCTCGTAGCAACCTTATGACAGCCATAGTTCAGAGCGGGTGGACACTACTTTCCATGGGTACAGTAGATATGAGTCTGGAGGACATTTTCCTCCAACTAACGGGTGAAGAAGACTTCGATGATGACGAGGAGCTTGAAGAGTGAAGAACACGATGCTCATAGCTCTCAAGGAATTCAAGTCATACCTGACATCTCCTATGGCTTATGTCATCGCCTGTGTTTTCCTCGTGCTTTATGGTTCTCTCTTTATATGGTATCTGGAGGACACTCAATACTCAGACACAAGCATCAATGGCTACCTAGATATATGGGGTAATCTCGTTCTGATGCTGTTTGCCGCAGTCCTAGCGATGCGCCTCATTGCCGAGGAAAAGAAGCTCGGCACCTGGGAACTACTACTCACCGCTCCCCTCAGGGATACCGAGGTGGTCCTAGGAAAGTTCCTCGGCAGCCTGGGTATGCTCGTCTCCATGCTGGCACTAACCCTTTACTTCCCGCTACTCCTCAGGGTATTCGGTATCCCGGATGGCGGCCCGATTCTTACCGGCTATCTTGGTCTTTTTCTCCTCGGCGCAACCTCGCTAGCCATCGGGCTTTTCGCTTCATCCGTTACCTCCAATCAGATAGTAGCCGCCGTCGTTGCCGGTGGCATGCTAGCCATCCTCTATTTCATCGGCATAGCCGGCGATGCCATAGGCGGTGCTGCTGGCAACATACTCTCCTACATTTCACTATACTCACACTTTTCGGCTTTTGTGACAGGCATAATTGATACCAGAGCAATCATCTACTTTCTGAGTATCACTGCCCTCTTCCTTTTCCTGACGATAAGGTCCATTGAAACAAGCAGGTGGAGCTGATGCAGACTGGACTGATAGCAATCCTTGGACTGGCCAGCCTGTTTATCGGCTGGATACTGACTTTTATCCTGCCCACGCTGAGCTATGTCGCCTGGGGCATCATAGCACTGGGGGCAGTATTGATTATTCTAGCCCTCGTTTTCAACTACCGGCAAGTCGGCAGGGCTATCGCAAGCCGAAGGGGCAGGTTCAGTACCGGTGCCACTATCATGGTCTCCGTATTTATCGGCATCATCCTCCTCGTTAATGCCATCAGCTACGCCAACCACCAGCAGTGGGATGTCACCGGCCTGTCGCAGTATGTTCTTACATCCCAGACGAAAGAGGTCTTGACCAACCTCGACCAGGAGGTCGAGGTTATAAAATTCTTCACACCAGATGACCCGACCGGTGGTGCCACCTACGCCACCATCCTACTTGATAAGTATGAAATCTACACCGACAAGCTCAATGTGAAGACAATAGACCCTGATGTACACCCGGAAAAGTTCAGAGAGTATGAGGGCCTACAGGATTATTACGATTTCTACTACTATTTGTACGGCTGGCTTGAAATTCCGGCCCAGTCAATAGTGTTTGTCGGCGACTACGGTCAGCGTATCATCATGGTAAACATCAACTTCGAGACATTCGTTGCCGAGGCAGAGCACGACTTTACCAGCGTCATCCTCGAGGTTACCGGTCAAGTCCAGAAAGCAGCCTACTTTGTCACCGGTCATGGCGAGGTCGACATCTCAGACACTTCGCCTGCAGGCTACAGCCTTGCTAATGACAGCTTGCGCGATAACCTTTATAAGACCAGGTCTATTAACCTCCTGACTGAGGGGACTGTACCCGATGATGCCTCTGTACTGATAATAGCCGCGCCACAGACACCCCTGAGCAGCGCCGAGATAGACATCATCGAGGAATACCTGGAGCGTGACAGGCGGCTGATGGTTCTGGCCAATCCTGCCTCACCGGAGAGTTTTGAGCAGTTGTTGCAACCCTGGGGAGTCAAGATAGAACAGGGATTCATCTGGGAGAGTGGTACATCTTATCTTGCCTCAATCGGCCGTGACTGTCCTAGAGTGTCGGCGATGCTACACGTTATGTTGTTCCCGAACCTCTACTTCCCCGGCACCACCAGCATTAGCAGACCCCTCGAGGGATACGTACCGGGGCTAGTAGGTTCAGAAGAAGAGGAAGACCTCGAGCCCATCTGGATTAACGAGGAATATGGAAAGATAATCAGGATTTCCCCATTAGTCACAACAAGTGAGGACAGTTGGCTGGAGAACTCCGGTACCATGACAGAACCTCAGCTTGATGAGGACGTTGACACGGAGGGTCCCCTCGTTATTGCCTTACTGATTGAGTCCGTTCGAATTGAGCCGTCCGGAGAGGATCTGGTCGCCGTGCCGGATGGCCCCAGTTTAGTGGTGATAGGCGATTCCGATTTCGCCACCAACAAACATATCC
>Ga0209635_10003112_pt1 | contig 12892 bp, 11 predicted proteins | sample DeeMarSWOR230_32_FD_187463 | JGI IMG/M metagenome (GOLD analysis project Ga0209635, IMG submission 187463) | Marine sediment microbial communities from White Oak River estuary, North Carolina - WOR-2-30_32 (SPAdes) (version 2) | ecosystem: Environmental > Aquatic > Marine > Intertidal zone >...
GGCGGTATGTGGCGGAGCATGGCAACCAGACTTTCACTGCGTACGAAGCCGATCCCGACGCAGCGTATGCGCGGGTGATCGAGTACGATGTGGGTAAGATAGAACCGCAAGTGGCTTTCCCCAACATCCCCTCCAACGTGAGGCCGGTAAGCCAGGCAGGCGAAGTCAAGCTTGACCAGGTGATGATCGGAGGGTGCACCAATGGGCGTCTAGGCGACCTTAGGCAGGCGGCCAGGATACTTGATGGGAGGCACGTGAATCCAGATGTGCGCTGTATCATCATTCCCGGATCCCAGCGAGTGCATCTCGAGGCGCTGAAGGAGAAGTTGGTGGAGACCTTCGTCAAGGCGGGGGCTGCGGTGAGTACCCCTACCTGTGGACCCTGTGCCGGACTGCACATGGGGGTGTTGGCCTCCGGTGAGCGGGGGCTGGCGACCACGAACCGCAACTTCGTAGGACGGATGGGGAGCCCGCAAGCTGAGGTCTACCTGGCGAGCCCGGCGGTGGCGGCGGCGAGCGCCGTGCTGGGGAGGATAGCCAGTCCTGAGGAGGTTATGTCATGACGCTGAAAGGAAAGGCACACAAGTACGGTGCGGACGTGAACACAGATGTGATAATCCCGGCGCGGTACCTGACGACCGATGACCCAGCGCTATGGCTGCCACACTGCATGGAGGACATAGACACCGAGTTCGTGAACCGAGTGAGGCCAGGGGACTTCCTCGTAGCGACCACGAACTTCGGGTGTGGCTCGTCACGCGAACAAGCGCCGAGAGTGATCAAGGATTCAGGGGTATCAGCTGTCATTGCGGCGAGCTTTGCGCGGATATTCTTCCGGAATGCGATCAACATAGGTCTCCCTATACTTGAATCGCCTGAGGCGGCCGACGCGACGGATACAGGAGATCAGCTTGAGGCAAACCTGACCACTGGAGAGATACGCAACCTAACGAAAGGGGAGGTTTTCCAGGCCAAGGCCTACCCTGAGTTCATGAGAGACATAATTGAGAAGGGCGGCCTGATACCCTACAGTAAGGAGCGGCTCAAGGCGCGAAAATAATCACCGGGTATGGATGCGTGCAAGCGAGGTCCAACTCGTCAACTCTGGCAGCCCTTATGCTAACTATCACACTAGGAGGTACAGATGAAGTTTCTGGATGGCATCAAGGTCATTGACTTCACAGCTGCGATAGCGGGTACGCTTGGGACAATGACCCTGGGCGACCTAGGGGCGGATGTGATCAAGATCGAGCCGCCGAGAGGGGAACACTACCGCACAGCCATGGACGGTGCAATCTTACTGGCGCATAATCGCAACAAGCGGGGAGTAGCTCTCGACCTCCGAACCAAGGAGGGGCAAGAGGTTGCGCTGAGCATTGCCAGCAAGGCGGATGTGCTGACCGAGAACTTCGTTCCTGGCACTATAGACAGGCTGGGGCTCTCGTATGAGCGCGTTCGTGAAGTGAATCCGTCCATAGTCTACTGCTCCGTGTCCGGTTTCGGACAGGAGGGCCCGTATAGTAAGAGAGCGTCATATGACCCCGTCGCTCAGGCAATGGCGGGGATAATGATCGCGACGGGAGAACCTGAAGGGAAACCATGCAGGCAGGTCACCTCACTCATCGATGTGACGGCAAGTCTGTACGCGACAATCGCCGTCCTCGCTTGTCTGCGGGAACGTGAGAAGACAGGGAAGGGAAGACGGATAGATGTCTCCTTGCTGGATACGGCGCTTGCAGCAATGAACTACTTCATAACCTGGAATTCGTTCACTGGCAAGGTGCCCACGCGAATAGGGTCTGGGGCTGCTGGATGGGCACCCTACCAGGCGTTTGATACGAAGGATGGACCTGTGTGGGTGGGTGTCTCGGTAGACAGGTTCTGGTGGGATTTCTGCAAGGGACTTGAGCTGGATGACCTGGCGGCGGATGAGCGGTTTGCCACGGACCAGGGAAGAAGAGAGCACCGGGAGGAGGTGGTGACAAAAGTGGCGGAGATATGTATGCAGTACACGAGCCAAGAGCTCGAGGCCAAGCTGATTCAGGCTGGGGTGCCGTGTGCACGTCTCGCCACCGTGGCAGAGGTCGGAGAGAATCCACAGGTGCAGTTTCGAGGCATTCTCGAGGACTCAGACTATGCGACCAAGGGCAGAATCAGGACGGTGCGGGCACCCACAATGATAGACGGTAATCTGCCAGAAACGCGAATACCGACGCCCTTGCTGGGACAGCATACCGTCGAAGTGCTGAAAGAGCACGGTTATTCTGACGACAAGATACAAGAGCTTCTGAGCAAGGGTATCGCCGTTCAATACGGGGCCTGAGCAGAAGGGAGGAATGGACATGAGTTTGCCACAACAGGCGACAGTGGTCGAAGTGGGACCTCGGGATGGTTTCCAGAATGAGCACGACTTAGTCCCAACCGAGCAGAAGATCGAGATAATTGATGCCCTGTCTGAAACTGGATTGCGGCGCATCGAGGCCACGGCTTTCGTGCACCCCAAGGCAATCCCGCAACTTGCTGACGCGGCAGAAGTGATGGCGAAGATCAAGAGGAGGCAGGGGGTTGAGTACGAAGCACTAATTCCAAACGCGAGGGGGATGGAGCGGGCAATACAGGCCGGCGTTGATGCTGTGTGTCTGGTGGTGTCGGCGAGCGAGAGCCATAACATGAACAACGTGAGAATGTCGGTGGCTGATTCCCTGGAAGGCTTCCGCAAGGTGGCCGAAATGGCGCATCAACACGGCGTCAAGGTCACAGGTGGCATTTCGACAGCTTTTGGCTGCGCCATTGAAGGCTGGGTGGCTCCGGAGAAGGTGGTGGACATGGCCCAAGCATTCGTTTCCATGGGCGTCCAAGAGATCTCTCTAGCAGATACAGCAGGAATGGGCGACCCAGCTCTCGTGACGGACGTCATCCAGAAGGTACGGAAGAAAACTGGAGACATGCCGCTCAGGCTCCATCTCCACAACACGAGAGGGGCCGGACTGGCCAATGTGTTTGCCGGGCTGACCCAAGGGGTAACGGTCTTTGACGGCTCCATCTGCGGGTTGGGTGGTTGCCCCTTCTCTCCTGGAGCGACGGGCAACATCGCGACGGCGGACCTGGTCAACATGCTGGAGAGCATGAGGATCGATACGGGTGTCGATCTGCCGAAGCTCATTGACTGCGAAAGGCACGTGAGGGCTATACTTGCAAGAGACCTGCCCGGCCAGGTTATGAAGGCAGGCGCTACGCCATGGGCTGTCACGCCATAATCCGGGTCATATTTGGCAGGAATCCCGCCGTTAGTACATGAGCATGTCACTTAAGGACAATGTTTGCCTGGATCAGCACCCACATGAGTCCGCCTGGAGCCAAAACTGGTGTCCTCCTCACCTGCGTTGAACCCAATCGGCGACGAGGTCGCCCATTTCCCTCGTGCCCACTTGCTTGCTGCCCTCCTGCATGATGTCCCAAGTTCGGTATCCCTGTCCGAGCACGTGATCCACGGCATCCTCGACCGCCCTTGCCTCAGCACCCAGCCCGAAGGAGTACCTTAGCATGAGAGCACCGCTCAGGATAGAAGCAATCGGGTTATCCACGTTCTTACCGGCTCTCACTGGGTCGCTTCCATGGATAGGCTCATAAAGTCCAAACGCCCTGCCAGAAGGCGCGGACGCGAGGCTGGCCGAGGGTATCATGCCTAGCGATCCAGCGAGGATCGCGGCTTCATCACTGAGAATGTCGCCAAATGTGTTCTCTGTAACCACCACGTCGAGTTCCTTCGGTTGTCGGAGCAGGTGCACTGCAAATGCGTCAACGTACATGTGCTCAAGCCTAATATCGGGGTATTCGGCCGACAGCTCGGCTGCAATTCGTCTCCAGAGAAAGGATGTCTCGAGGACATTTGCCTTATCCACCGACAGCAACTTTTTCGAGCGACCTCTTGCCAGCTCAAAGCCCACGCGCAGCACCCGTTCGATCTCCGCCTCAGAGTAGGACATGGTATTGACTGCCCTGCGGCCGTCCTCGGCCTCCATAATTCCCCTAGGCTCACCGAAGTACAGCCCACCGGTGAGTTCTCGAAGGATGACGAAGTCGACCCCGGTGACCACCTCTGGCTTCAGACTCGAGGCCCCCGCAAGCGAACTAGACACCTTAATCATCCTGAGGTTGGCAAAAAGACCCAGCGCTTTCCTCAGGCTAGTTAGCGCAGTGTCTGCCGGGTTCTTGGCGTCAGGCTGGTCCCATTTTGGCCCGCCGGCGGCTCCAAAAAGAACTGCGTCACAGTCTCGGCACAGTTCTATCGTGTCTTCTCTCAGCGGTACGCCATACGCATCGATCGAGGCGCCGCCGATTGCGTCTTCGTGCCAATGAAACCTGTGGCCATAGTGCTCACTAACGGCTTCAAGCACCTTGACTGCCTCGCCAATGACCTCTGGTCCGATGTAGTCACCCGGCAGTAGCGCAATATCGAACTCCATCGTACACCTCCTGTGTTTCCGGTTCTGGAAAAGGCCTGTTCGCCGTGGGCATGATAGCGCCAGAAGCCTTCATGCAATACCGTGTGGCGAACACACCGAAGAGCTGCATCGTGGCATGGCGCAGACACCAGATTGGGCTCAGCCTGGAGGTCAACCTTCCCGATTGGCGGCGCAACACCCGCGGTTCGCTGGTCCCCTCAGCCCAGCTCCTAGCTTAGGTAGCCCTCCTTTCGCAGCAGGGGCACGATTCCCTCAGCCTCGAGTATTTCCATTATCTGCTGCGGCAGACGAATGGCCCGCAGTGTCCGGCTTCGAGTCACGTTCCTGACCTCGAATTTGTGCAGGTCGATTTCCGCCACGTCTCCATCCTGGAATGCCTCACTGACACCTGCGCATTGAATTGCCGGGAAGCCATAGTTCACGGAGTTCCGAAAGAAGGTACCACCTATTGAATCAGCGACAACGGCGGCAAGGCCAATGTACTTCAGCAACATTGCGCCGGGCCTAGCCGACCCGGTGCCGAAATTCCTGCCAGCAACTAGGATGTCGCCACGTCCAATCTGGTCGACCCAGCCCGGCCTGATGCCAGAGAAGACCAGTCTCGCTTGCTCCTCAATCGGCAATTGAAAGGCCGAGCCTGGGTACATCAGATCGGTATCGATATTGTGGCCGAACACCCATACTGTGCCTCTGATGATCTTGTCCATTCGCTCATCCCCCAGTCACTGATACCTGCGCGGGTCGGTTATCTTCCCGGTGATAGAGGAAGCCGCAACCGTGGCGGGGCTCGCCACGAGGACTTCGCTGTCGGGGCTCCCCATCCGCCCCTTGAAGTTCCGTGTGCTGCTCGAGACGCAGCGCTCACCTCGGGCAAGCAATCCTGAGTGTCCTCCATAGCATGCTCCGCAAGTGGAAGCCGTGATGACTGCCCCGGCATCTACCAGCCTCTGTATGTAGCCAGCTCTGAGTGCTGCCCCATACACTTCCTGGGATGCTGGTGTGATGATCAGACGAACTCCCTCGGAGACCCTCTTTCCCTCAAGAATTCCGGCCGCCACCGCCAGGTCTTCCAAACGTCCGTTGGCACACGAGCCTATGAATGCTTGGTTGATCTCGAGCCCTGCGATTTCAGCCACCGGCCTGCAGTTGTTCGGAATGGAATCCGGGAGGGCAATGTAGGGCACAATGCTACGCAGATCGACGATGCGGATCTTGGCATACTCGGCATCAGGGTCACTCTCTACAGGGTTGTACTTCTCCACGGCGCGTTCTCGTAGATAGTGTTCTAGACGTTCGTCAAATGGGAAGAGCACGAACTCAGCCCCCAAGTTGGCGCACATGGTCGCGATGCACTGCCTGTTAGCTATAGAGAGCCCCGCGATTCCTGGTCCTTCGAACTCGATGTTCGAGTTGACGTCCTCACCATACGTCCCAGCGATATAGAGAAATACATCCTTACCGTCGACGGCTGGGGATAGCTCACCCTGAAGCTCGTAGCGGATGGTCTCGCCAACCTGAAACCAACTTTCGCCTTTGCAGACAGCGTATGTCATTCCCAGTGCACCCAGCCCTCGACCTGCGCAGTTGAACGCACCGGCGCCGCAAGTGTGTGAGTCTTCGCAGACCAGCATCTGACCCGGTAGCGCAAATCCCTGCTCGGCGAGCACTTGGTGAGAGATGCCGTGATTGCCTATGTCAAAGACGTGTGGTATGCCGAATCGTCTTATGAACTCTCTAAACTCGACGTGGGCCTCGGCATCACGAATGGTCTGAGCGGGTACCATGTGGTCCATGATGGCTACGTGACGCTCCGGCCTGGCAATCCGGTTGGGGATAGCGAACCAATCCGCGGTGAAGACAACGTCAATATGCACGATCCAATCCAGTGCACATGTCACGATGTCACCGGGCTTGACCTCTGGCACACGGGCATGGCTTGCTAGGACTTTCTCCGTCATGGTCATTGCCATGTTCGTGATCCCCCTATTTGCATTGGGACTTGGATCCCGGGTGGGTGAAGCACAGATATATGTTCCCTCGCACCTGCTTGGCAGAGCCTTCCAGTTCACTAGTACTCATTTCGGTGTGCCAAACCGGCGAATTGCCCCTTGATCCGTGGATTGTCGGGTGAGATGGTGGGCCATTGTGGATTCGAACCACAGACCCCGGTCTTATCAGGACCGTGCTCTAACCAACTGAGCTAATGGCCCCCGCCTCTCACAATATAGCTTCGAGCGGAGCCTACTGTCAACCCTGAGGCGGCCCAGGGCCTATGCCAGGATGCCCAGGAATATGCCGCCGGCGATGGCCGCCCCGATGGCCCCGGCTACGTTGGGGCCCATGGCGTGCATCAGCAGGAAGTTCCTGGGGTTCTCCTTCTGGCCCATCACCTGCACCACCCTCGCCGACATCGGCACTGCCGACACTCCGGCGGCGCCTATCATCGGGTTAATCTTCTCCTTGGAGAAAAGGTTCATTATCTTGGCCAGTATCACTCCCGCCCCGGCGGCGGTGGCGAAGGCCACCACTCCCAGCACCAGCACCAGCAGGGTCTTCGGCTGCAGGAAGTTGTCCGCCGGCATGGTGGCCCCTATGGACAGGGTCAGGAATATGGTCAGGATGTCGACCAGCGTCGTCTGCGCCGTGTTGCTCAGCCTCTCGGTGACCCCGCATTCCCTGAACAGGTTCCCTACCATGAAACAGCCCATCAGGGGGGCGGAGAAGGGGACGAACAGTATGACGATCACCGTTGTCACCACGGGGAACAGTATCTTCTCCAGTTGCGATACCTCCCGTAGCTGGGGCTTCATGTATATCTGCCTCTCCTGCTTCGTGGTGAGCAGCTTTATCACTGGGGGCAGGATGATGGGCACCAGCGCCATGTATGAGTAGCACGCCACCGCCGTGGCCCCTATGATGTGCGGCGCCAGAAGCGAAGTGACATATATGGTCGTCGGCCCCTCGGCCCCGCCGATAATTCCGATGGAGGCCGCCTCGGCCAGGTCGAAGCCGAAGAACAGCGCCATGAAGAAGGCGAAATACACGCCGAACTGGGCCGCCGCACCCAGAAGCAGCGTCTTGGGGTTGGCCAGCATCGGGCCGAAGTCGGTCAGCGCCCCCAGGCAGAGGAACATCAGCGGCGGCAGCACCTGCCACATAACGCCGAATTTGAATATCTTGGCCAGCAGTCCCCGTGGCTCGGTCGGCACCTCGTCCTGATTGGTCTGCTGCATGGTGGTCAGCGAGGCCACCACATCTCCCTCTTCCACCTGCTCGCCCGGCGACACCTTGACCTTCTCCACCCTGCCGAAGACCGGCGTCGCTATCTCTCCGGAGTCCAGCCGGATGATTACCTGTCCCTCCTTGAACCTGTCGCCCTCCTCCATCTCCAATTCCAGCACCGTGCCCGCCTCGGGAGCCTTCAGTTGGAGGTCGTAGTCCATGATCCCGCCCAGGGGAAGGTTGACCAGCATGATGCCGAAGCCGATGGGCACCAGCAGCAGGGGCTCCATCTTCTTGGCGATCGCTAGGTAGATGAGCAACCCGCCGATGACAAGCATCACGGCGTTGCCCCAGAAGAAGTGCTGGAAGCCGCTCTCTAACATACCAAACATCGTAGCTATTCCTCCAACGATGATGAACTTGCCGAAGAGGGCCCGGAAGGCCTGCCGGCCTTACTTCCTTTCTTTGCCCGGGCTTGTTCTGCCGGGTCTATTCACGGCCCGGTAGGTCAACCACACCGCGACGGCTATTATCGCTAGGATGAGAAATACCATGCCGAAGCCGCCGCTGGCGATTTGCGCTGCCAGTGTCCAGTCTACCATCTCAGTGCTTCACCTGCTCATTCTCTCTTTCCCGCCAGAGGAGAGCTATCGTGCGTCTGATTACTTCGTAGCTGAACCCGCGATAGCCGAGGTAGTTCCTCAGGCGCCGGTGGAAGTCGGGGTAGTCCATCTGGGCCAGGGTATGCATCCGGCTGCGCCCCAGCCGGCAGGCGTTGGCCTCGTCGTCTATGTCGCTGGTGACCTGCTCCCGGATCTCCGGGGCCACCTTCTTCTCGCTCAGTTCTCTCTGTATCAGCCTTCTGCTTCTGGGTTTGGACGAAAGCCGGCTCTCTTTCCAGAACGTGGCGAAGGCCAGGTCGTCGCTCAGGTTCTGTTCCCTCAGCCTTCCGATTGCGCTCTCCACCGTCTCGCTGTCATAGCCGCGCTGCCGCAGCCGCTGTCTCATCTCCCCCTCGCTGCGGGGGCGGTAGCTCAGGTATCGATAGGCTGTATCAAGGCATTGCTGCAAATTGCTCTCGCTTGTCACTACGGGTCCTTCCGGATCGGGCCTTCTGGTTCCGCTTCGCTGTGCTAGTCGGAGTCTTCGATGACTCCCTCAGGGGACACCCTTCGCACTGCTCGCGCCGGCCTCAGCTCTCCCTCGAGCTGCGCTGCCAGCTCGGGGTGCTGTCGCAGGAAGTCCCTGGTGTTCTCTCTGCCCTGTCCCAGCTTCGTTTCTCCGTAGGCAAAGAAGGCGCCGGCCTTCTGGACTATCCCCGTTGCCAGGCCGAGGTCGATCAGGTCGCCTTCCTTGCTTATGCCCTGGTTGAACAGGATATCGAATTCTGCCGTGCGGAAGGGTGGGGCTACCTTGTTCTTTACCACCCTGGCCTTCACTCTGGCGCCTACTATCTCCGAGCCGCGCTTGATGGACTCGCTCCGCCTCAGGTCTACCCTCACCGAGCTGTAGAACTTGAGGGCCCTCCCTCCCGGGGTGACCTCGGGATTGCCGAAGACGATGCCCACCTTCTCACGGAGCTGGTTGATGAATACCACCGCCGTCCTGGACCTGCTAATGGCCGCCGTTAGCTTCCTCAGCGCCTGCGACATCAACCGCGCCTGGAGGCCCACGTGAGTATCGCCCATGTCGCCCTCTATCTCCGCCTTGGGTACCAGGGCCGCGACGCTGTCGATGACTATGACGTCCACCGCCCCGCTCCTTACCAGCGTCTCGGTGATGTCCAGGGCCTGCTCGCCAGTGTCGGGCTGAGAGATGTACAGGTCGTCGATGTTGACGCCGCAGTTGGCCGCGTACGCCGGGTCGAGCGCGTGTTCGGCGTCGACGTAGGTGGCGATGCCGCCGGCTTTCTGGGCTTCGGCGATGATATGCTGGGCCAGCGTAGTCTTGCCCGAGGCCTCGGAGCCGAAGATCTCGGTCACCCGTCCCCGGGGTATGCCGCCTATCCCCAGAGCCAGGTCCAGGCTCACCGAGCCTGTGGGAATGGCGCCTGCGGCCACGTCACCCGGGTTTTCACCCAGCCTCATGATCGCCCCTTTGCCGAATTGTCTCTCAATCTGCTCCACGGCGAACTCCACTGCTCTCATCTTGTCTGTAGCCATCTCCGATATCTCCGCTGCCGCTGTCTCGATTCTAGTCTAAATTGGGGTGGTCTCACACCGCCGCGGAATTATACCATGTCAACTCCCGTCTATCATAGGGTGCCTGCGGCGGGCGTGCCTTCTGTAGATGGAGGGAGCGGCCCACGCGACGCCGCCCAGGAGCAGGGCCTCTCCCACTATGATTCCTCCCCCTATGAGGGCAACGTCCTGCCAGAACCCGCCGGGAAACAGCATGATGAGATAGTCCGTGCCCGGGTTCAGCATCCAGTAGGGGTTGCTGAAGCTTATCAGGTGGAACTGAATGAACAGCCGCTCGAAGCTGAACAGGGCGCCGATGCCGGCCGCGGCTATGACTCCCAGAGTCACCATGCATCCCAGCCTTGTCCCTTTCGCCAGGCCTTGCCCGCGCCCCTTTTCCCATAGCAGAAGCAGCAGCACGTAGAGGATGATGTAGGCCAGGGTCGCTGCCTGGATCCGGTAGCCGGCCCGGAATAGCCCCTTCACGTCCTCCAGGTGTATCAGCTCATAGTCGTGAAATAGCTCGAACTCTCTCCCGTCTCTATCGACCACCGTCATCTGCGGCGTGTCTACCTTGGAGTTGAAGTAGTCTATGAGCCTTTCCGCTATCTCGCTGAGCTGTGTCCTGTCCAGCTGAGTCACGTCGCTTATCCCGTACTTGTCGAAGCCGTATTCGTAGATGCGGGTGCTGTTCAGCCCTATCCTGACGGCGCTGCTGATAAGCAGCAGGGGCAGGCAGGCCACGAAGAGCCACCACGCGGCGGCTCTGGCGGCTCTCGTCGTTTTCGCTCTCACCGTGGCCTCGTTGTCCCCAAGGTTGGTGCCGGGACTCCCGTGCTATAATCTGAAAAATGCCGGGCAAGTTCACCCACCTCCACGTTCACACCGAGTACAGCCTCCTTGACGGCATGTGCCGCATTCCTCGCCTCGTCGCCAGGGCCAAGGAGCTCGGCATGGATAGCCTCGCCATTACCGACCACGGCGCCATGTATGGCGCTATCGACTTCTATGTGGCGGCTAGGGAAGCGGGGATCAAGCCGATTATCGGCTGTGAGGTGTATGTGGCCCGCACCGATCGCCATGGCCGCGAGCCCGGCGACCGCGACTCCTACCATCTCACTCTGCTGGCCAGAAATAAGCAAGGATACCACAACTTGCTCCAGTTGGTCACCAGGAGCCACCTCGAGGGCTACTACTACCGGCCCCGGGTGGACAGGGAGCTCCTGACCCTTCATCACGACGGCCTTATTGCTCTCTCCGGCTGTCCCCAGGGGGAAGTGCCTCGACTCATTCTCGAGGGGCGAGTTGACGAGGCCGCTGCGGTGGCTTCGTGGTATAGAGAGCTCTTCGGCGACTACTACCTGGAACTCCTCAGGCATCCCATTCCCGACCTGGAGCAGATCAATCGCGAGCTCGTCCCCCTCTCCGGCAGGCTCGGTATACCGCCTGTAGCCACCTTCGACGTCCACTACGTCAACAAGGCTGATGCCGCGGCTCATGACCTCCTCCTCTGCATTCAGACCAACACCTCGGTGCAGAATGAGAAGCGGCTGAAGATGGCGGGCGACTACTTCTATCTCAGGAGTCCCGAGGAGGCCGCTGAGCTTTTCACCGACCTGCCGGAAGCGGTGGAGAATACCCAGCGCATTGCCGATAGCTGCTACTTGGAGCTGGATTTCGGCGAGCTTCACCTGCCGAGGGTGGCGCCGCCCGAAGGCAGGACCGCCGACGATTTTCTGTCGGAACTCTGCTGGCAGGGGGTCGAGAAGCACTACGGCGAGCCGTCGCTTGAGGTCAACGAGCGCCTCTCACGCGAGCTGGACGTTATCCAGAAGACGCGCTTCGCCGACTACTTTCTGGTGGTCTGGGACATCATCTCTTTTGCCAGGAAACAGGATATTCATTTCGGGGTTCGGGGCAGCGCTGCCGCCAGCGTCGTTCTCTACTGCCTGAACATCACTGATATCGACCCTCTGGAGTACGGGCTGGTGTTTGAACGCTTCCTCAATATAGAACGCCGCGAAATGCCTGACATCGACCTCGACTTCCAGGACGACCGCCGCGACGAAGTCCTGGCCTATGTCAACCAGAAGTATGGCACGGACCACGTGGCTCAGATAATCACTTTCGGCACGCTGGGGGCCAGGGCAGCCGTACGGGATACCGGCAGGGCTCTGGGCATGCCCTATGGTCAGGCTGACCGGGTGGCCCGCTTGATTCCCCAGGAGTTGACCATTACCCTCGACAGGGCCCTGGGGGAGAGCAGCGAGCTTGGCGACCTCTACCAGCAGGACGAGGAGGTGCGCCGTCTGGTCGACTCAGCCAGGAAGCTGGAAGGTCTGGTGAGGCACGCCAGCACCCATGCCGCCGGGGTCGTCATATCGGAGGATCCCCTGATCGAGTATGTGCCCGTGCAGCTGGTGAGCAAGGGCAACAACCAGGCCGTAATGACGCAGTTCCACATGGACAACATAGCCCGCCTGGGCTTGCTGAAGATGGATTTCCTGGGACTGTCCAACTTGACTATCCTGGCCAAGGCGACGGACATCATTGAGCAGAACAAAGGCATAGCGGTCGACCTGCAGCACATCCCCCTCGACGATGACCGGGCCTTTCACCTGCTGGCTGCCGGGGAGACCAAAGGAATCTTCCAGTTGGAGAGCAGTGGTATGCGCCGCTATCTCCAGGAGCTCAAGCCTACCACGTTCGCTGACATCTCCGCTATGGTCGCCCTCTATCGCCCCGGCCCCATGGAGCAGATACACACTTTCATCAAGGCCAAGCAGGGGCTTTCGCCTGTCCACTACCCTCACCCCGCCCTGGAGGAGATCCTGAAGGAGACCTACGGGGTCATCATCTATCAGGAGCAGGTTATGTTCATTGCTCAGGCGCTGGCTGGCTACAGCTTGGGTCAGGCCGATATCTTTCGCAAAGCTATGGGCAAGAAGATACCCAGGGTGATGAAGAAGGAGGAGAAGACCTTCATTGCCGGAGCCGAGGACAAAGGCATATCGGCAGAGCTGG
>Ga0209635_10003113_pt1 | contig 12892 bp, 11 predicted proteins | sample DeeMarSWOR230_32_FD_187463 | JGI IMG/M metagenome (GOLD analysis project Ga0209635, IMG submission 187463) | Marine sediment microbial communities from White Oak River estuary, North Carolina - WOR-2-30_32 (SPAdes) (version 2) | ecosystem: Environmental > Aquatic > Marine > Intertidal zone >...
GTAGCAGTTCCTATATTTTCAAGAGCAAACGATCCTGTATACTTATACATAAAAAAGAATATTGACGACGAAGAAAGCTTAGCAGAAGCTTACATTTCAATACCACCAACAAACAACGATTTTTCAAAAGGTGTCTATAATTGGGCTGTATTTGATATTCCAAGCTTATATGTAAACATTAATGAAACATATTACATTGTCTGCAAAACTGATTTCTTTTGGCAAGGTCAACAACGTAATTTGTGGGCTAGTAATGATGAGGATGTCTATCAATATGGATCTCTTTTATATTCTACAGATTATGGTGAAAATTGGAATAACTGTTTAAATGAGGATTTCTGCTTTGTTATCTATGGAAAATAATTATTGGGCAAAACTCTAATTATCACGGTAAATAGTTATTTATTGTGCAAAATCTAATGGGTTAAGAAATAGTTGTAAGTAATTAAATATTAGACTTTTTATAAAACTTGAAAAAAAGTGTAATTCAAGCCGCCTATTGAATTATATATAAGTTCTTTTTAGTAAAGTGATATACTTATCATATTTTAAAATTTGTATTTGTCAAGCTTATCTGATTTTCAACTGAAATAAACCGAAAAATCAATGCATACCTTCAATATACCATGGGTTGCATGGATGGGATGCAAAAGTGGCCTGCTGAAGCTATACAGATTATCAGACAATTACAACAAGAAAACAAACTTCTGAAAGAAAAAATCAACATCCTTGAAAAAGACTACGTCTCTATGAGAATCCTCATACACCACCATCTCAAAAACGATTCAAAGATGGTGGCAGAGGAGGAAACATGAATGATTCCGCAGGGAAACGTGGAGCTCCACGAGGTCATCGTGGTGCCACACGACCAACACCTAAGCCCGATGAAATCATCCCAGTAACTACAGATATTTGTCCTGGATGTGGACAGCATCCTGGTGAATCAAAAGGAATTGAAACCATTACTATCGAGGAGTTACCACCTCCTAGAAAAATCAAGGTCACCCGTTATGAGCTTCATCGGTATGAATGCAGTTGTTGTGGTTTGTCCTTTACCACCAGTCATAAGGATTGTCCTAGTCAGGGACGGTTTGGTATTGGTTTACTTACCGAAGTGACAATGTTACGTTTTCATCTCCGAGGTGTCCTTCGGAGAATTCAGGATTCCCTGTTGTATTTGCATGATTTTGATCTGAGTGCACAGGGTGTCAATGATGTCCTGTTCCGTGTAGGCCATGCTTGTAAACATGAGTATCTTGGTCTTGTACAAAGAATCCAAAAGGCTTCTTGGCGGCATATCGATGAAACCAGCAGCCGGGTGAATGGGAAGAACTGGTGGCTGTGGAGTTTCAGAACCAACACTGATGATGCCTTGGTGGTGATACGGGATTCTCGTGGGGGCGGAGTACTTGAGGAGGTACTAGGTGATCGTTGTCAGGGAGGGTATGTTACTGATGGTTGGAAGGCATATTGGAAACTTGGTAATGTACAACGTTGTTGGGCACACTTGCTCTGGGAGGTGGATAGTAATAAACAGATATCAGAGGAGGGTGCTGTGATTGCATCGGAGGTTCATACACGATTTCATCTGTTGAAAGAATTCCTGGGAAAAGACCCTCCCATGAATGAAAGGAGACGTATGAAGGAACAATGGGATCAGGAGATGGTTGACCTGGTGGAAAGTTATGAGGACTCTATTCACACCCGACATCTTGTCACGTATTTGAAAAATGGATTAGGTTGTTGGTATACCTGCTTGTTGTACCCAGGTATGCCTCCGACGAATAATCTTGGTGAGCAAGCAATACGGGAACATGTGATTATCCGGAAGATCATCGGAGCATTTCGCTCCGTTGAAGGCTGTGAGTATTATCAGTATATTGCTTCCATGTTTGCTACTTGGAGGTTGCAGGGGAAGAATATTCTGAAGGAGTTGGAGTTGCTGTTGAGAAAGGAGCTTTGCTTATCTTAGGCTTTACAAATACTAAAATTTTAATCAGAATACAACTGTTTAAACAAAAAAACAATTTATTTTATTATTTTAGTTAATTTTGTTCAAATAATTAATAATAAATATTAAGAATTTAGAACTAATCATCATGATAATAATTAAAAAGGGGTATAATATGAAAAAGAAAATATTTGGAATTTTTGTTTTTACAATGCTAATCATGACTGTTACATCTGCAGTAGCAATGAACTTAACAGATTACAATAAAATCTCTCCGATTGTTGGATCAAATAATGATGTTGATTGGTGGCCTATGTTTGCTCATGATCCCCAACATACAGGTTTTTCAACGTCAATAGCACCCAATACAAATAAGTTGAATTGGAGCTATGGCACTGGTTCAGAAATAAGTACTTCTTCATCGGTAGTATTCGAAAATAAGCTTTATATTGGGACTGGAGAAATAGGATCCAAAGGGGCATTAAATTTTGAATTTATTAAAAATAATCCAATAATAAACATAATAAATTTTAATGAGGAAATGTTACAAACAGAAACTGGAGGTGTTTTTTGTATAGATACAATAACTGGAAAGAAAATATGGGACTTTACAACACAAGGTGCGGTGTCTTCAACGCCTATTGTATACAATGGATGTGTCTACATTTTCTCATCTGATTCTGATACATATAGTGGGGAGTTATATTGTCTAGATGCAGATACTGGAGTTAAACATTGGAATTTTACTTATACACATTTTATTACCACACCATTAATTGAAGACGATAATCTATTCATTTTAATTGTAGATTCAGATACAAATTATGGAAGGCTATTATGTTTAAATCCTATTAATGGAGTGGAAAAATGGAACCATTCAATAGGATTTAATAACTTTGCAATGTACTCTGCTCCAGCAGTTTATAATGGTAAGGTATATTTCACCTCGCTTAATTCTTCTGACGTTGAATTACATAGCGTAGATGTAGCAACAGGACAAGAAGTATGGACAATTTTTTTAACAAAAATGGAATTAGGTTTAGCACCCTCAACACCAGTTATAAATGAAGGTAAAGTATTTGTAATTAGTTTAGAAGCATATATAACAAATCAGACATTATGGAGTGTACTATTCTGTATAGATGCTGAAAATGGAGATGAGATATGGAAATATGTTATGCAAGAATTAGAGTTATCATTATCAACACCAGCAGTACACAATGATATGGTATATTTTTCATATGCTGAAAACTATTTTGAATATGGAGGAATAGCTTGTTTTAATGCATTAAATGGTGAAGTCATCTGGAATCAAAAATTATATTATGATTTTTTCGCATTTTCTTCACCAGCTATAGCTGATGGAAAACTATACATAGGTTCAATGAACATAGATAAATATGCAAGTGTTTTAAATTGTTATAATCTTTTTTCTGGTGATCTCATTTGGAGTTATTCATTAGGGGAATTTAATATGGTGGGTTCTTCTCCAGCAATTGCAGATGGAAAGGTTTATATCGCTGATATTGAAGGAACCATTTATACTTTTAAGGATAATACTCCACCAGATGCACCAACAATTGATGGTCCACTAAGTGGAAATCCAGAAACATTATATGAATATAGCTTTACTTCTATAGATACTGACGGAGATGATATTGCAGAATTTATTATTGACTGGGGTGACAGCACTGAACAAGATACTATTATTGGTCCATTTGCCTCTGGTGAGGAAGCTTTTGCAAATCATACATGGGATGAAAAAGGAACTTATACAATCAAGGCTAAAGCTAAAGATACTTTTGGAAATGAGAGTAATTGGTCAGAATTTGAAGTTCTCATTCCACGAAACAAAGTTTCTAACTACAATCTGATTAAGTGGTTATTTGAACGTTTTCCAAATCTGTTTCTAATACTTCGGCAATTACTTGGACTTTAAATTAGTACTCCTTTCTTTTTTTAATTATTGAATTTAATAAACTAAACTTTAAGTTTGAGTCCTATACTCAGCTTTTAATTTAAAAGATTCAGTAGTTTTTCAAGTATTGGGGACCGTTCAAACAACCAGTGAAATAAGACATAAAATGTTGCTTGAGATCTTGGAATTTCTATTTCAAACTCGGCCCATTCACTCTCAGAACCATAGATGTCTTTCACCTTCGCACGAATAATGTATGTATTTTTTTCTTCATAAGTATGACATAACTTAATAGGTGATAAATATGGACCATCCCAATCTTTAAAGGTCCCATCTCCCCAGTCAACAAAATAAAAAATATTATCATTATCTGGGTCTGTAGTATTGAATGTCCAGCATAACTCAACACCTGGTGTTCCACTAATTGGGCCATTAATTTCCGGTTGGTCTGGCGGATTATTATATTTGTAAAGATAAACTCCATCCTTTAATACAGTAAATAATACATAATTTCCATTCAAATTCCAGGGTGTCACAAGCAAAGAACCTTCATAAATTGATATTTCATAATTTGTACTTAAATTATATAAACGTAGACTAACACCAGGTACACTATAAATGATTATATTATCAAATATTTCTGGAGTACTACCTGTAGGTTCTTCTCCTGTAAATATGGTTGTTTCATCTCCAGTAGCGATATTATACATTTTAAGTCCATACATTATCGTTGCATTTAATTTATCATAATAAAAATAGCTATATACAATATTATCATCATAAATTGAAGGATAAGTTTCCGATTCAAACTCGGAGGTATTAGTTACCCTTGTGGATTCTTTACTATCTATATTATACATAAAAATATCATATAGGTTCCCTTCACATAGTTGCCAGGCAACAATATTTTTATATATACATGGATTTTCTGAAAAATCTTCTCCAGGGCTATCTGTTAACTGAATATTTTCACCAGTAGCGATATTATAAAGAAAAATTTCGGTGTTATATTGACCTGAATCAGAGTTTTCATAAACTATATAATCGCTAAAGAACTGAAAGTCATCTGAATCTCCACCTTGCCAATTTGTTACAATCAAATCTGTTTTTTCACCAGTAGTTATGTTATACATTTTAAAACCCAAATATGAAAAATCATAATATACAACTCTATTTTCTGAGATTTTAGGAAAGACTATATCTCCTCCTAAATAAATATTATCTATCTCTCCTGTTTTTATACTGTATATATAAAGATTAACAGTGTCTGCATATACTACAAAAGAATTATCTATATCACAAACTGGAGTGTCATTAGTGATTTTTATTAAATCTGAATCACTACTCAAATTAATATTAGAGTCTCTAAAACTCATATCAATACTTGCAAGATTTTTTGCAGTTGTTAATCTAGGAAAAACACTAGCTAAAAAAAGTGTGCAAATCAACAGACTTATTATTTTTAATTTCATTTTACTCATCTTCCTTTTTATTTATCTTTATCTTTTATAGAAATACAAATGGACAAAATATATAAAAGTTAGTTTTAAAAAAATTCAACAAAAATAAAAAGACAAACAAAAAAATTTGATTTTTGTATATATTAAAATTCAATACACTGGTTTAAAAATCTCTTTTTGTCTTATATAAATGAGTATTACTTCCCTCTGAGTCTGTTTTAATATTTAGATAGTCATTCACTTCAGTAAATTATCAATTCTTGGCATGGATTAGACCTCGGGTCCAAAATCCGACAAGAGCAATGATTTATTAATAAAAATTCTAAAAATCATAAAATATTTTGTAAATATCAGAGAATTGCCGGAATATAGATTTCATCTGCGAAAATAAAAAAGAGAGGAGGATGGGCCCGCTGAGATTTGAACTCAAGTCTATAGCTCCCGAAGCTACAAGGATACCAAGCTACCCTACGAGCCCAAATTAACAAAATAAAAATACAAAATAGATAAAATATGTTTTTGGTTTAACTATATTTTTTATTTTAAACTCTTCAAAAGTTTACCAAATTCCTCATATTTTTTTTGTAGAATATTTAAAGATTCTACAATTGCTTCTTTTGCAGTGAAAGAACCATCTGTTTCAAAACTAAATATAAATTTTGTTGGATCCCTTTTAACAGATATAAAATCAATATTTTCTTTATTTATATGGGATTCAATAACCGGTAATTTTTTAATATCCTTGAGAACTAGTTTATCACCTTTTATTGATACAAGATCCTCCGGAAGTTTATTTACAAATTCTTTAACATCATCTATCCTTTTTTTATCAAATTCCAAAATAGGTTCCATTCTGTATGCAGGTGCTTGAACAGATTGCCATTTTGCATGGTCTCTTCCTCGTCCAAGAACTGCCTCGACTTCAAGTATTAGTCTTTGATCACCATATAGCTTAACTATTGGTATCTTGTCCTCTTTTATTGCCCAGCTTTTTTCAGCTGGTTGCAAATCACCAGAATATACAGGTCCCTCTCCTTCCTTACTTAATGTATACCGCACTGTACAATTCGGGCAGCCCTTGCCTTTGCACACACATTCATTTTTAAATGATAAAAGGCTTAAATCTGTTGGAATCGGAACAAGTCCTAAACGATGGGCAATTATTTCATCAAAAAGGGCACTAGTATTATCATATATTACTACATCATTAACAGCAAGTTTTGGTAACTCAGAAAGCATTATTCTTCTTAAAGAATTTACAAAATAGGGTTTAATATCCTCAATTTTTATTACTGCTTTTTTAGGTTTTAATTCTTTGACTTCCACCTTCATCTTTATTTCACCTAAATTCTTCTTCCACGCCGTCCGCCTTTTTTTCTACAGCCATCATGTGGAATTGGAGTAACATCCTCTATTTTACCTATTTTAAATCCACTTCTTACAAGGGCACGAATAGCAGCTTGAGCTCCACGACCAGGTGTTAATGCCTTGTTTCCACCTTGCCCTCTTATTCTAACATTTACTCGATCAATTCCTTTTTCGTGGGCTGCTTCTGCAACAGTCTGTGCAACCTTCATCGCAGTATAAGGTGTTCCTTCATCCTTTGCGGATTTAGTTACCATTCCACCAGAACATCGTGCAATAGTCTCTGCCCCAGTTAAATCTGTAATTGTGATAATAATATTATTAAAAGATGCAAAAATGTGTGCTATACCCCATCTACCCATTTTTATTCTCCTTTCTTTTCATCTTTATTATTTGTTTGTTCTTCTGCTTTTTCCTTTGGTTCCTTTTTTGATTCTTTGGACTCTACTACTTGTTGCTTTTGTGGTTCAGCTTGAATAGATTCCTTTTTTTGTATTTCCTCTTTTGTTTTTTCTTCAGATGGTGTAGAGACTTTTTCTTTATCTTGTTCTTTTTTAGGAGGTTCTATTGGTTTTTTTTCCTCCTTTGATATGTTCCTCTTTATTATTGGAACTGATTTAAAATCAGCTCGAGGTCGTGCAGGATGCATTACATCATTTAGAGGTGAATCACTAGTATAACCAATTTCACTTTCTTCTTCTTTTGTTACAATATATCCAGGAACAGTTACTCTTCTATTACTAATTGCAATATGTCCATGAGATATGAGCTGTCTTGCTTGATAGGATGTATTTGCAAGACCTTTAAGATAGGTAAGAGTTTGTAATCTTCGAGATAAAATCGATTCAGTATCAAGAGTTAATACATCATCAAGAGTTGAATTTGGAGGCAGAACATTTAACCTGTTTAAATGAATAAGTAGCTGTTCACTTTCCTTTTTACTCTGCACATCTCCAGTAGCAACTTTTGCAAGTAATTCCCTTGCTTGGCTTCTATATTTCCTCAACCTTGTTTGTGATCTCCAAACCTCACGTTTATTTTTAAGACCGTATTTTCTAATTAATTCATTTTCAAGCTTAATACGGTCTTCCTGCCAAGGATGACTAGGAGTTTCATATTTTTTTCTTGAAAATTTTGGTTTACCCATGCTATCACTTACTTATCTCTCTCTTTTTTGAAACACCAAGTGCTAGTCCCCTTCTGTTATTAGCTCTTGTTCTCTGTCCCCTTACTCGAAGACCACGTTCATGTCTAATGCCTCTATATGACCTTATTTTTTTCAAGATATTAATCTCATCTCTTAATCTCATATCTATATCTGAACCAATTAGATGTATGTCCTCACCTGTTTCTAAATCCTTACGGTGATTAAGCATCCAACTTGGAGCATCTTTACTTACTTTATCAATTATTTCCTGTATTTTTTCTATTTGTGAATCTTTTAAATCACCAATTTTCATATATCTATCTATCTCTACTTCATCAGCAATAAGGGTAGCCATATGCACTCCAATGCCCTTAATACTTTTTAAACCATATACAATGTTTTTTTCGCCGTTAACATCAGTATTTGAAAGCCTTACAATATATCTGAAATCCTTACCTCTATCAGCCTCTTTCTTGGATTTTTCTTTTTTTTCATCTGTTTTTTTTGTTTCTTTCTTTTTTACTTCAGATATTGCTTTTTCGTCAGTTTCTTCAGTTTTTGTCTCAAGATTTTCTTCTGTTTCTGGTATTTCTTCTGTGTGCTCTAATTCGACATCCTTTTTTTCTTCTGATTCTTGCTCTGGCCTATCTATTTTTTCATCTTTTTTTTCTGCGGATGGAGTATCTGGTTTTTTTTCAATAGGTTCAGATTTATCTTCCAAGTTTATAACCTCTAAATTATTACTAAATTAATCTATACTTCCAATTTACAGGAGAAAGTATTGCCATAAATAAGAGAAGCTATATATAAGCATTTAGGAGATTAATAAATAAAGAAAAGAAGATTGACTGAAGAACCAGTTTTGGTATCTTCAGACATTGAATTTAATTTTTTTTTCTTTTTTTAATATCTTTGATGTTGTTTCCAATATTCTCTTAGTTCGTCTAATGATTTGTCAAGAGTAACTGCATCAGATACTTGATATATATATTGGGTTGGTATAGGCATTAATGTATTGTATGGTATGTTCCATGTTTGACATAAATATGGGTCAACGAAACATCCATAGTTTTGAAGTGTACCGCCTTGTTCTGCCCAAGCATATAGTGTTCCGACTCTTGAGTGGTTCCTATCATATATTGGCATGTCTATTAATTGATCTGTTGGCCATGTTGTAGGTCCACAAGGAACAGTCTTGTTCCAATAGCGGGTTAGTTCATCCATTGTTTTGTTAAGTGTAACACGGTCATGTACCTCTCGGATGTAATCACTGCTAACAGGTATAAGCTTATATGTACCTCGGAAATAATTACATCTTGTGTTTTCACTTGGTTTTATTCCAAAGAAATATCCAGGATATTCTTGATTCCAGCTGTTCCATGTTTTATCAATCCAGCCAACAGGTGTTCCATTTGCGTCAAAAACTTCTTTTCCAACTAGTTCATGTGGGTTATCAACTTTCATCTCCCATCTCTCCTTCTAATTTTTTATATTTATAAATTATTTGGATATAAGCTTTTTGGTATTAAAAATTTTTAATATTTCTTTTTTTAAAAAAAATTAAATCTTTATTGTTTTTTACACAAGGCATCAGCATTAAAGGGTGTAATTTCTGAATAATTGTTATATCTACCAATGCTGTAAAATTCATAGTATCCTTCATTTAATGGAAAATTAAAGCTCCAGCTCCATGGGCTATTATAATCTGTTTGAAAGAAATTCCAATTGTTGATTGTATCTACAATTCCTACTCTTACAGAAAATTTGTCTGCCGAGCCAGCATCATGAAAGTTGGAGCCTGTGTATTCCCAAGTAAAGAATCTTATTTGTAATTTTCTTGCTCCAGTAGGTATTGTATAATTGGTTATCCCGTACTGAGCCCAATTATCAAAATTATTTCCACTCCCCTGAGATATAGGATTAGTTCCTCCAGATTGATATCCAAAACCACTTATATATACATCTGATCCATCATAAAATCTAACGTTCATAAAGAATTCATCGTTTAGTGAGACGTTATATTCATCTGAAACAAACCAACCTGTTGCATTTATTTTTGCTCGACCTGCATCAATATAAGTTGCATAGGTCTCTAGATCTACATTCTGATAAGCATAAGAATTTATATTAGCATTGGTCTCCAACCAATAGGCATAATAAATCCCTCCACAAGGAGATTCCTCACCATCTGGGCAATCTGTGCCAACTGACATTGTACCCCCACCACCATTTGACCAACCGGTTGTATCACCAGTTTCAAAGCTAGGATTTGTAAGAAGTTCAGAAGACCATGTTGTAACACCTGATCCCGTATCCCAGCTAGTATTATCAGAACTCCATCTATAATATAATGTTACACTATCTAGTTGAGAATCTCCTGCAGCATTGATAACAATTGGAGAAGATGATAACTCGTAAGGAATTATTTTATTAACTTTTGTAATATTATTTTGTAAAATTGGTATTTCTTCACCATTTATTGTATTTGATTGACAGGTTAGCTCTGCTTTATAGATATAAATTTTATCTGATATTAAGCTATTAATGGTTTTACAGTAAGTACCAGATCCTGATTTAGATTCCCAAGGGGTATTTACCCAGCTGCTGCCTAATTTTTTATAAGAAAATCGTACTGTTCCTGAATAATTTCTAAAATTATAACCTAACCATAATTTTGCTGATTCATTTTCAATATCGGTGGGATTTAATGTTAATACAATATACGGATTTTGGCTTATTAAGCCATCCTGTATAATTTGATTATATACAATTGTATTCTCCTTATTTTCAATAATTGAAAATGTTACTTTCAAATATGATATATTCTCAAGTTTACAAACAATTCTCTCGCCAATATTCCACAAATTATTCTCCTTTGATTCAGAACTAAGGAGATCTTTAACTGAATAATTGTAATAATATCCACCTATATCTACAACACACTTAGAATCTAAACCTAATGAAGGTCCACGACAATGTTCTACTATAAAATTATCACCTACCAGCTTACCAAAGAAAGTTATAGAGGGTTGAATAGATGGCCCAGAATCCTGTAAAATAAGTGAATGTACACCTACAAATACGCCAACTGCAATTGAGATTAAAAGAAGTACTGAAAGAACCTCTGAAACAGCATAATTTTTCCTGCAATTATTTGTCATTTCATACATATTTTGCTCTTATTTCTTTTACATAATTATAAATTTCAATTCCAAACTAATCTATTATGATTGATACAAATACTCTAATTAGCCGGTCCATCCTGGGCCTATTTGAATGTTTATGTCAGTAATAATTAAAGTGAGATCAACTGATAGAGAGTCATTGAAATCTATTGTAATTTTGTTATTATTTTCATTTTCATTTATTACAAAATCGTTACCCGCTCCATAGGTCAAACCTTCAGAAGATAAGGTATCATTAAAGAAATTATGCCATGCTGGCATATATTTTGTAACAATAATAATATTATCAACATTATTTATTATATCTGTATTTTTACTTAAATATTCAAGTTGTATCTGTGTAATACCGTGACCTGTAGTATATTTTTTCCCGGCAATGTCTATAAAATTTACAGCTTCATAGGTTATATCAACGTTTCCTGCATTATCTACAGAAAAATAGGGCATTATATACATTGTATTTCCTAAGTTCTGATTTGTTATAACACCACCTGCTTCATATATATATTCTGTTTCTATATATTGTGAATTTCTTGGGGAATATCTGATACTTCCAAGTTGATATGTAAAAGACGATGGTGTCTTATCAGTAATATTAATCATACACTCATCTGATATTAATCTAAGATAACCATATGATTTTTCTGATTTTAGAAATAATGGTAGTGGAATTTCATTTGTCCCTAAGGTTACTGCTGTTGTGATTTTATTACCGCTCTGCTCAATTGCAGACAAAACATCAACTGCAAATTTTAATTGTGTAAACTGTTCAGCCACTTTTTCCATGTGTTCAGCCTCTCTTTCTCCTGACCAATCTGGAATATAGGTCAATTGGATAACAGATAGAAAGGTGAAGAAAAGGCCTATTAGCATTACTGCAACAATAATACCAGCAGCTCCTTCATTATTATTTTGTAACCTAAGTATTTTTCTGATTTGTTTCTTCCTCATTTATCCACCTTCTTTTTATAATATTTTTAAAATCATGGTTTTAACAGATTATAATTAGTTAGAATTTCTGCATCTGATAATGCAACATTCCATATAGCTACTTCGTCTATTACACAGTTATAATCATATCCCATATATAGATGATTACCATTTGTACTGATTAAACCTGATACATTAATTTCATTTATTAGAACACTATCAATATATAATTTCATCTGGTATTCGCTTAAAGAACTGTTAAAAGTTAACACAACATAGTTAAAATCTGATGAGAGTGGCGCTGTTACTGTATTGCTGTTTATATATCCAAAAACTGATATTCCGTCTGATTTAAGGCCATATGCATTATGTTTATTAACAACTGGTCTAGGCCAAGTAGCGTTTATAGGGGTTATCTCTACTGTCTTGATACATGCATTCGAACCAGCTCCTCTAAATGGTATAGCATATATATTTCCATCAACGTTTATGATTTGAGGTTCATAACCGTTTGAATCATACAATAAATAATCATCATTTGCATCTGAGATATCACCATAATTACCAATTTTAAGAGTTTTTACATAAGCATTGTATTCACCGCGATATACAATACCATATACCCAATCATCAATATGAATTATATGTGGGTCATAGGCATCATCATCCCCGCTTGGTTGATTATTATCAAATCTATAAGTATCTAAAACATCTTGTGTGATTGTTCCATTATCTGCAATTTCAATTGTTGAAATGTATCCACCTGCAGCCTGATATGAATAAACTATGGCAAAGACACTATTATAAACATTTATGATTTCCGGCTCAAAACCATATGAGGGGTCATATTCATAATAATCAACAACGGTATCTATTATATCTCCATTATTTGCGATATCTACTGTTTTAACATATCCATCATCACCAGGGCCTCTA
>Ga0209635_10003116_pt1 | contig 12883 bp, 9 predicted proteins | sample DeeMarSWOR230_32_FD_187463 | JGI IMG/M metagenome (GOLD analysis project Ga0209635, IMG submission 187463) | Marine sediment microbial communities from White Oak River estuary, North Carolina - WOR-2-30_32 (SPAdes) (version 2) | ecosystem: Environmental > Aquatic > Marine > Intertidal zone >...
GGCGGCGAACGGGCCGACGACACCGGCGGCCGACAGGATCCTCTTCGAGCGTGGGATCGTCGTGCTCCCGGACATCCTGGCCAACGCCGGCGGGGTGACGGTGAGCTATTATGAGTGGGTGCAGAACAACGAGAACGAGCAGTGGGATGAGGACGAGGTCAACGGCAAGCTGAAGAGGAAGATGGAACGGGCGACCAACGCCGTGATCAGCAAACAGAAGGAGATCAACGACTCGTTGGACGTCCTGCAGGCCGAGCGCAAGAAGCGCGGACTGGAGGGCGAGCCGCTCCAGCCGGTCGACCTGCGAATGACTGCCTACGTTCTGGCTATCACCCGGGTGGCGAACGTGACCTTGGAGCGCGGCATCTGGCCGTAGTCCCGACACACCGGGGCGGACCGGGCTCCCGGTCCGCCCCCCAATGCGGGATGAGATACGAGGAGGGGACACCTAGTCGTACCAGCGCGGCCGCCCTGACCTCCGTCGGGTGAGCGTCTCCACGACTCGACCCTGCCGCCCATGTCGGAGCACGTGGGCCGTGGACAGCTGAAGCGAGCACCATGGCAAGCACGAAGACCAAAGAGAGACCGAAGCCCTTCCTGTTCCCGCAGTTCTGCAAAGCCTGCGGGCGCTGTATCTCGGCCTGCCCGAAAGACTGCATCAGGATGGGCACGGAGATCCACCCGGCCACGGGATTCACACCCGTGGTCTTGGATCTGGAAGTGTGCAACGGCTGCGGACTCTGTCTGGACGCCTGTCCTGAGCCCTACGGGCTCATGCCGGTTCCCGCCGACGTCGATTTCGAGCTCCTCGACCCGGAGAAGCTGTTCGGGGAGCGCGTGAGCAGCGCTCCGACTCCGTACCCGATCCCGGATGTCCGGGTGCCGCTGCCCGACCTCGAAACCATGATCCTGAAGGGAACCCACGCGTCCGCCGTCGGCGCCATTCTGGCCGGCTGCCGCCACTTCTTCGGCTACCCGATCACGCCTTCCACCGAGGGGGCGGAACTGCTGGCGAGGCTGCTACCGGAGTTGAGTGGCGTCTTCGTTCAGGCCGTGAGCGAGGTGGCGACGGTGAACATGATGTACGGGTGCGGCGGCGCCGGCTTGCGCAGCATGACCTTTACGTCCTCACCCGGCTTCAGCCTGATGCTCGAAGGTATCTCCTACATGATCGGTTCCGAGGTTCCTGGCGTCTTCTTCAACGTCATGCGCGGTGGCCCGGGCCTCGGCAACATCGGGCCAGAACAGGGCGACATCAAGCTGGCCTGCCGCGGCCTCGGGCACGGCAACACCCACGCGGTGGTGCTCGCGCCGTCCACACCCCAGGAGATGCTCGACCTGACCATGAATGCCTTCGACCTCGCCTTCAAGTACCGTAACCCGGTCGTTCTGGTTAGCGACGGCTACCTGGGTCAGATGACCGGCCGCGTCAACTTGCCTCCCTACATGATCAAGCCGGGTCTGCCCGAGTGGGCTGTCCACGGCGATGAGACGCACCGCGGCAACTTGATCTGCTCGATCTTCCTCAGCGAGACGGACCTCGAGCAGCACAACATCCACTTGCTCGAGAAGTACGAGCAGATGATCCAAGACGAGCAGCGGGCCGATCTCTTCCACTGCGGGGACGCCGACTGGGTCGTCGTCGCCTCCAACACACCGGCACGCATGGCAAAGGGCGCGGTCCAGCAGCTGAGGGACCGCGGGGTCAGGGTCGGGCTGTTCCGGCCCATCACCCTCTGGCCCTTCCCGATCGACGCGCTGACCCCGCTGCTGCAGCGGGCCAGTGGGCTGATCGTCGTGGAGGCCGGGGCTGGCCAGCTGGAGGACGAGCTGCGGCTAGCCGCCAGCCACGCGGGGATCCACGCCATGCCGCCCATCCACCGCGTACGGCACTACGGCGGCGTACTACCGCAGCAGCAGGAAATCGTGGACACGGTCACCGCCCTGGCGGGGGTATAGCATGAGCAGCGTCTTCTACGAACGATTCGAGCGCCACGCCCACGGTGAGGGGCTGAAGGGCCACTCCACTCACTACTGCCCCGGCTGCGGTCACGGGCTGATCCACAAGTACCTGGCCGAGGCTATCGCTGAGTTGGGCGTGCAGGACCGCACAATCGCCATCTCGCCGGTGGGTTGCTCAGTGTTCCTCTACTATTACCTGGATGTCGGCAACACCCAGGCAGCCCATGGACGGGCACCCGCCGTGGCCATCGGCCACAAGGTGGCCAACCCGAACGCCATCGTCGTCGCCTACCAGGGTGACGGCGACCTCGCCTCCATCGGACTCGCCGAGATCATGCAGGCTTGCCAGATGGGGCTGCCCATGACCTTCATCTTCATCAACAATGCCGTCTACGGGATGACCGGCGGCCAGATGGCGCCCACCACACTGCCGGGCATGAAAACGACCACCACACCCACCGGTCGCACCCGCTTGACAGGCGAGCCGCTCAAGATGGCGGAAATCATCGGCGCGATGGACGGGCCCGTCTATGTCGAGCGCTGCGCGCTCTTCGACAACAAGCAGCGGGTGAGAACGCAGAAGGCCATCAAGAAAGCGTTACGGCTGCAGGTGGAGAACAAGGGACTAGGCTTCGTCGAGATCCTCTCCGAGTGCCCCACCCACTGGAAGTTGACTCCATCCGAGGCCGAGAAGTGGGTGAAGGAATACATGGTTCCCGTCTTCCCGCTCGGCGTCAAGAAAGATTTGGAGGTTGAGACGGAGAGATGGTTCGATCTCGGTCCGCCCGAGTTTGACGCCGCCACGGTCGTCGATGTCGTCGGGGCCATCAGCCAGACTCCCGCGCGCTTCGGTGAAGCGTTCCCCTCTCACATTGATGCGAAGGATGTCGCCATCAAGTTCGCCGGCGCAGGTGGCGACGGTGCGCAAACCATCGCCATGCTCACAACGCGCACCGCCATCAACGAGGGATTCGATTCCACTCACATCCCCAGCTATGGGCCCGAGTCTCGCGGCGGCACCTCCTATGCCGATGTCCACATCGCGACCGGCGAAGTACTGTCCCCCGCGTCGCCACAGCCACATATCCTGGTGGCTTTCAACCCGCCCAGCCTGGAGAAATTCGGCCCGGACGTTCAGCCCGGTGGCATCATCATCTACGACAGCTCCGTCGTTCCCAGTCCCCCAAAGCTCGACCCAAGCGTGCAAATGGTCGGGGTACCGTGCGCTCAAATCGCTAAGGAGCTGGGCAAAGTCATGGTCAAGAACGTCGTGGCACTGGGCGCCATGCAGGCCGCGACCAACCTGTTCCCCAGGGAGAGCTTCCTGGCCACCATGCGCAATGCGCTCCAGAACCAGTGCGCTCTGCTGGCACTTAACGAGGAGGCCTTCGCCCGGGGCGGCGTGGCCTACGAGGAGGCGACAAATGGGACCGGGGCCTGACGAGGTCCCTATCGCGCTGCTCGCCCCAGATCCCCCAACAAACGGTAGCCCATCGCTGTCCCGCACATTGAGGGAGGCATAGCCATGTTCATCGGCGTACCGCGAGAAACTCACCGCCTGGAGCACCGGGTCGGCCTGTCGCCCTACGCGGTGGCTCGACTCACCCACTACGGGCACACGGTCGTGGTCGAGAAGGGAGCCGGGCTGGAGGCGATGTTCTCCGACAGCGAGTTCGAGAAGGCCGGGGCACAGATCGTCTATAGCAGCGAGGAGGCCTACAAGCGCGCCGACATCGTTTGCCGCGTCGGCCTGCTCTCCAGCGACGAACTCGACCTCCTCAAGCGAGGCCTGATCATCTGCGCCTTCCACCACCTGGCCGTCGCAACGCGCCGCAATGTCGAGCACCTGATGGAACTCAAGTCCACGATCATCGGCTACGAGATCATCCAGGACAGACAGGGTGAGCACCCCATCCTCGCGCCCATGAGCGAGATGGCGGGGCAGATGGCGGTGCATCTGGCCGCCCGCTACTTGCAGAACGACATGGGAGGCCGCGGGATCCTCCTCGGCAACGTGCCCGGCGTCGCTCCGCCCACCGTGCTGATCTTGGGCGCAGGATCGGTGGGATGCTCGGCAGCGCGGCAAGCCCTAGCAAGTGGCGCACACGTCATCGTCGTCGACGAGGACCTGACTGCGCTCAGAACCGTAAGCCGCGAATTCTCGGGTCAGGTGGTGACCGCTGTCGCAGGCATGGCGCAGCTGGAGAGGTTCACCGCCATCGCCGACGTGGTGATCGGGGCCGTCTTGATACCCGGCGCTCCTGCGCCCATCCTGGTCACCGAGGACATGGTCAAGGCGATGAAACCGGGCAGCGTCATCCTCGATCTCTCGATCGACCAGGGCGGCTGCGTGGCGACCAGCCGGCCCACGACCTTGGACGACCCCACCTTCATCGTCCACGACGTGGTGCACTATTGCGTCCCCAACATGACCGCCAACATCGCCCGCACCGCCTCGCGCGCCCTGGCCAACGCCGTGCTTCCGACCCTCAAGGAGGTGTTGCGCAAGGGGCTGAGGGACGCGCTGCGCGACGACCCGGGCTTGGCGGCGGGCGTCTACCTGTACGAAGGCCAGATGGTCAACGAGAAGGTTGGGGCCACCCTGGGTATCCCCGCCACGCCGCTTCAACAACTTCTCGACGGGAGTGAAGCCTGATGAACTGGCTTGACGACTATAGATCCAAGGTGATGACCGCCGACGAGGCGGTCAGGAAAATCAAGAGCGGCGACCGCGTCTACTACGCCGGCAACGCGGCGATCCCGCAGGCGCTGGTGCGTGCCCTTGCCAGGCGCCGGGATGAGCTGGAGGACGTGCAGCTCAGTCACGTTCTCTTGTTGGGCGAGGACCCGCTTTCGGCGCCCGGCATGGAAGGACACTTCCGCCACAACTCACTTTTCGTCGGTCCGGCGGACCGCGAAGCCGTTAATGACGGGCGTGCCGACTACGTGCCCATCTTCCTGCACCAGATCCCGCGCCTCTTCCGAGAGGGCATCGTCCCCTTGGATGTCGCCATGATCCAGTGCTCACCACCCGATGAGCACGGGTTCATGAGCTTGGGTGTGGAGACGCTCGCCTCGATGGCCGCCAGCCAGGTGGCCTGGACCGTGATCGCTCAGATCAACCTGCTCATGCCCCGGGTCCTGGGCGATTCCTTCATCCACGTCAACCGGGTGAGCGCCATCGTCGAGCACAACGAGCCGCTGCCCGAACTGAAGCCGAAGCCCGCCACCGAGGTGGAGAAGGCCATCGCCCAGCACGTGTTCGGACTGATCGAGCCTGGCTCGACGATCCAGATGGGCATCGGCGGTATCCCCGACTCGGTCTGGGAGATCATGGAGGGTAGGCTGGAGTTCGGCATCCACACCGAGATGATCTCGGATGGCGGGATGCGCGCGATCCAGCGCGGCGTGGTGAGCGGGGCCCAGAAGAACCTGCACCCGGGGAAGGTCGTGATCACCTTCGCGCTCGGCAGCGCCGAACTCTACGACTTCCTCGACAACAACCCGATGATCGAGGCTCATCCTGTCGACTACGTCAACGACCCCGTCATCGTCAGCCAGAACGAGAACATGGTGGCCGTCAACTCCGCCATCGAGGTGGACCTCACCGGACAGGTCTGCTCCGACTCGATCGGGCCCTACATCTACTCCGGCTTCGGCGGCCAGGTGGACTTCATCCGCGGCGCCGCGCGCTCCAAGGGCGGGCGACCGATCATCGCGCTACCCTCGACGGCCAAGCGCGGTGAAGCCTCACGCATCGTGCCATTCCTCAAGCAAGGCGCCGGCGTAGTGACCAGCCGCGCCGACGTCCACTACGTCGTTACCGAGCACGGCGTGGCGAATCTGTTCGGCAAGAACCTGCGCGAACGGGCGGAGACGCTCATCCGGATCGCCGACCCGAAGTTCCAGCGTGAGCTGGAGCTGGCGGCGAAGGTGCGCAAACTGCTGACCTAGACTCAGCGCCAGCTGTACACCGAATCATCCAGCCGGACCTCTCTCTTTCCGCGGGGCCCAACGTTCGGTATTCTGCAGCGGTCTTGTCCAGACTGCACCTGAATGAGGAGGGATCTTGAGGAGAATCCTCGTAACTGGCGCTCTCGGACAGATCGGCTCTGAGCTGGTTCCCGCGCTCAGCGAACGCTACGGGGTCGACCAGGTGATCGCATCTGACATCCGCATGCCCGCCCACACCGGCGGTTCCAACACTCCGTTCGAGTACGTGGACTGCACGGTCAAGCGGACGATCGACGAGGTAGTCCGCAGGTACGACATCGGCACCATCTACCACCTGGCCTCCCTGCTCTCCGCCACCGCGGAGCAAAAGCCACACGCGGCGTGGGACATCAACATGGGCGGCCTCTATCGCGTGCTCGAAGTGGCGCGCGAGAACCGCTGCGCCATCTTCTTCCCCAGCTCCATAGGCGCTTTCGGGCCCAACACCCCGAAGGACGGGACACCCCAGGATACCCTGCAGCGCCCGACCACCATGTATGGTGTGACCAAGGTCGCCGGCGAGCTCTTGTGCGACTACTACCACCGCCGCTTCGGCCTGGACACCCGCGGGCTGCGTTACCCCGGGCTCGTCTCCTACGTCGCGCCGCCCGGCGGTGGCACGACCGACTATGCTGTGGAGATCTTCTACGAGGCGATTCGCAACAAGCGGTACACCTGCTTCCTGGGGCCTGACACCTGCCTGGACATGATGTACATGCCCGACGCTATCAAGGCGGCCATCGACCTGATGACCGCCGATCCTGACCGACTCGCGCATCGCAACGCCTTCAACGTGACCGCCGTGAACTTCACGCCGGATCAACTGGCGGCGGAGATCCGTAAGCACATCCCGGAGTTCACCATCGACTACGAGGTAGACCCCGTCCGCCAGGCCATCGCGGAGTCCTGGCCCAATTCCATAGACGATGGCGCCGCCCGTGCGGAGTGGGGTTGGCAGCCGGAGTTCGACCTCGCGTCGATGACACAGGACATGCTCGTGAACCTGAGCAAGAAGCTCAGGGCAGCCAGGGGTGAGGGCTAGTCAGCGCACGGATCGCGGCCCATGTTCGGGAGTACTAGCGTCTCGCAGAATGCACCAGGGGTTAGGGTTTTGCCAGGCCGGCGAATCGGGCATTTTGACCGGATCGCGCCCCGTCTTCGACCCTGGGAGGCCTGAGTCCAGCGGCCTGGCCACGGAGAATCCGTTTACTGTCGGCGGACGTGACCTGCTGTGGCGGCACGCAGCTTGCCCCAACTAGGAGTGCTATCCGCGCGGCCGGGATCCGCCGACGAGATTGCAGAGAGGTGAATTGTGAGCTTCATAGCTAGGATGAGGAAGAACTCACGCGGCTTCACGCTGGTCGAGCTACTCATCGTGACCATACTCATCGGCCTGCTCGCCGCGATCGCCCTGCCCAAGTTCGTCAACACGCGGCAGAAATCGATGTTGGCGGCCATGAAGTCGGATCTCCGCAACCTGGCGACGGCTCAGGAGAACTACTTCACAACGTATTTCACCTACAGCAGCAGCACCGCCAATTTCGACTTCAATATCAGCGAGAACGTGACCATCCTTATCCCGGAAGCCGACAACAGCGGTTGGCGCGGCACGGCCACTCACGGCGGGGCCCCTGGGAAGACCTGCGAGATCTATTACGGAGACGCCTCCGGGGCGACCGTCGCCAGCTACGAGGGCTCAGTCGAGTGTAACTGAGTCGGGGGCAGACCGCGCTGCAGTCAGCTCCCCTTCCTAGAAAACCACCCACCCAACCGCCGATTGGGATCTCGATCCCAAACGTTGCGCTCGGCCAGCCGAACAATATAGTTGAACATAGAACCGGTGCTCAGATGTCCGCGGCTCCATGCACAGGGAGTTGCAGTGCACCATGCCACGCATAGCTATTCCCGCGGCAGTCCGACGCCCCGCCGTCACCCCCAGCGAAAGTGGGCTTGCATACAGGACTAAGGCCGGAGCCTGGTCCCTCACCGGGCCTGTATGACGACCACGAGGATCGCTCCGCTCGCCTGCCTGCTGCTGCTGGTAACGGGTTCAGAGATCGTCGCTCAGCAGACGACCGGACCCGCTCCCGGCACCCGGGTTCGCCTCTGGTACACGGGCATTAGACATGTGTCCTCCTCACCTACCGACATGCAGGCCGGCTTCATCAAGCTCTCGGGCACGCTGATACGCTGGGATGCCGACGGCGTGCTGATACGACCGAACAGCACCTCGCACCTGGTCAGGGTGCCGACCTCCCTGCTGGTGCGGGCCGAGTTCTCTCGTGGGCACAGAACCCTAACCCGAGAGACTGCCGCTTTCGGCACGACCGCTGGCACGCTGCTCGGTGTGTTCTGGGGTCTTAACCGAGCTGAAGCGAATCCGGAGCTACATGTCGTTCGTGCCCTGTTCGAGAGCATGGCCTGCCTCGCGCTGCCTGGAGCGCTTCTCGGTGCCTTGCTCGGCTCGAGGCTGACGGTGGAAGAGTGGGAGCCGCTTCCGATGGCCCACTTCAAGTCGGGTAGGCCGCAGGTGCAGGGGCTCGCTCTGCAGATGACATTCAGCTTGGGGTCGTCTCCCTGAACCGTCAGCGCTGCGGGCCCCACGAGTGCAACTCGCGACCGAGGTTCGGAGGCGTCACCAGCCCGCCCAGCGTCACTCGCGAGCCTGCGAAGCGAGCGGACCCGCAGTGCCCCTCCCCATTCAGTCTCCGAACTTGATGCCCTGCGCCAGTGGCAGCTGGGTGCTCCAGTTGACGGTGTTGGTCTGCCGGCGCATGTAGGCCTTCCAGGCGTCGGAGCCTGACTCGCGGCCGCCGCCCGTCTCCTTCTCGCCGCCGAAGGCGCCCCCGATCTCGGCGCCACTCGTACCGATGTTCACATTGGCGATGCCGCAATCGCTGCCGCGGCTCGAAAGGAAGGTCTCAGCCTCACGCACGTGCTCCGTGAAGATCGCGGAGGACAGCCCCTGTGGCACACCGTTGTGCAGCGCGATCGCCTCCTCGATCTCGTCCACCGCCTGCTGCGCCGTCGCTGACTTCTTGCCGTAGCCGATGATGTAGAGGATCGGTGCGAACGTCTCCTCCTGCACGATCTCGTACTCGTTCCTCGCCGCCGCGATGCACGGCCTCACATAGTGGCCGCCCGGATACTCCCGGCCATCCAACGGCTCGCCGCCGTAAAGGATCTCGCCGCCCTCGTCCTGGACCCGCTTGATGGCGTTCTGCAGGTCCTTCACAGCGTCCGTCGTCACGAGCGGGCCCATCAAGGTGTTGCGGTCCCGTGGGTCGCCGATGCGGATGCCTTCGTACGCCTTGATCAGCCGCGACACCAGCTCGTTCCTCAGCGATTCGTGGACGATGATGCGGCGCGTGGTCGTGCAGCGCTGGCCCGCCGTACCCACGGCGCCGAAGAGGATGGTCCGTAGCGCCATGTCGAGGTCGCCGCTGGGCGTCAGGATGATCGCGTTGTTGCCGCCCAGCTCCAGGATGGTGCGGCCGAGCCGCTTGCCCACAGCCTCTCCGACCCGATAACCCATCTGGCAACTACCCGTCGCCGAGATGAGGGGGATGCGCCGATCGTGGAGCATGCGGTCGCCTACCGTCGAGCCTTTACCGACGATGACGGAGAAGATTGCCGGATCGATGTCGTTCTCCTGTGCGACCTGCTCAGCGATCTTGATACAGGCGATGGCGGTGAGCGGCGTCTGGCTCGAAGGCTTCCAGAGGACGCTGTCGCCGCAAACCACGGCGATCGCCGTGTTCCAGGCCCACACCGCGACCGGGAAGTTGAACGCGGTGATCACACCGACGACGCCCAGCGGGTGCCACTGCTCGAACATACGGTGGTCCGGCCGCTCCGACTGCATCGTCAGACCGTAGAGCTGGCGCGAGAGGCCTGTGGCGAAGTCGCAGATGTCGATCATCTCCTGGACCTCGCCTTCGCCCTCGGCGATGATCTTGCCCATCTCCAGGGTGACGAGCTGACCCAGCTCGCTCTTAACCGCCCGCAACCGGTTGCCGAGCTGGCGCACCACTTCGCCGCGCTTTGGGGCGGGCACCGTGCGCCAGTTCAGGAACGCCTGGTGCGCCCGCGCGACGATCTGGTCGTACTCGGCCTCGGTGACCTGCCTGACCGTCCCGATGCGCTTGCCGTCGATGGGAGTGATGACCTCCAGCGCCGGGCCCGACCCCATCCACTCGCCGCCGAAGCCGCCCGGGTTCTCATCTGTGATTCCTAGCGTCTTGAGAAACTTGTCTCTCTTGGGCATACCGATACCTGCCTATCTCTCTGTTGGAACTCAACCGCCTCGCCACGTTGGGAAACTCCCCGATTCTACCATCTCGTCCGGCGCCCGGCCAGCCAGACATCGGCCGCCGCGGGCCGCTTGATTTCGGCTTGACCGCGCGATCGTAAGGTGGAGCCGAGAGCCGCGGCAAAGCTTACCGCAGACGGAGACGGGAAATGGCAATGCGACGGATCGTCTGTCTGGTACTCGCCCTTGCGGCGGCCACGGCCAGCCAGCTGCCGGGGCAGAACTGTTTCAGGGGCCGCCCGCTCCCGACGTGCCGTGTCTTCGCGATCACTGAGATCGGCTTCGGTGCCAAGCTGACCCGAGAGCCGTTCACCCACGGGCTGGCTAGCGCCGACCTGGGCCTCATGGTGAACCTGAGCCAGGATTACGCGCTGGGCGGCTCGCTGTACGTCGGCTTCGAGGACTTCACCGATCCGGGCTATTGGCGCTTCGGCATCAAGGCACGGGTCCGCCGCTGGCTCACGCCGTGGCTGAGCCTCGACGTGGCACCGGGCATCATGGGGTACAGCGGAGAAGTGGGCGACGGTAGCGACCTAACCTTCACCAGCCAGATTAGCCTCAGCTTCCGAGACCAGCTGGTGCTGACGACCCAGCTCGAGTACCTCAGGTACGAGGATTACGGCAGGGTCCTGGACGCATATGCGGGGCTGAGATTCGGCTCACAGCCGGCTGTCGCCGCGGCGCTGCTGAGCGGGTTTGCCGCCCTCATGGCCTCAGGCTGGGATTACTGACATCATCCACGGCCCCAGCCGACCCGGCCGGGCGGGAGCGCTTGGCTCGCGCCCGGCCACCTACCTTGGACGCGCCCCACGCCGCCCGGCCCCTAGTGGCCGGAGGCGTCCGCCGCCTCCTCCGTTTCGTACAGCCGCCCGGTCTCCAGCTCCATCGCGATCCGGTCGGCATCGTACACTTGATCCAGCGCCGCAAGGATCGCACGTACGTCCACCATGACGTTCCGACCCCGCTCCGGCAGATAGATGAAGTCGCGGGAGAGCCCCTCGATGTTGCGGTCGAAGTTGAGACCCACGAGCTCGAGCTCGGGCGTCACCGCTGGCGAGCCCGAGTTCCCACCGTAGGTGTCCGCCGTGGAGATGAAGTTGAGCGGCGTGCTCAGATCCAGACCCCGCGGCGGCGTCCGCCAGCGCTCGGCAACATCCCACTCGCTGCCCGGCCCGTGCGAGCTATAAAGATCGTACAACCCGTAGAACGTCGTGTAGGGCGGCGCATAGGTACCGTTGTACTCGTAGCCCTTCACCACGCCGTCGGCGATGCGCGGCGAGAACGTCCCGTCGGGCGGGATGGCGCGGCCATACACATCGAAGCGCACCCGACCCAGGTCGCTCTCCAGTTGCCCCTCTTCCCGTGAGAGGCGCCGGTTTGCCTCCGCGAACTCCCGATACACGGGAGCAATCGCCGCCGCCAGGCCGACCGCCGGGTCGTCCGGCGTGAGTGAACCGTCTGTAAGCGCTTGCGCCGCACGCGTCGAGTCGCGGAGCGCCGAGCTCTCGAGCAGCGCTGCGGCGGCCTCGGCCAGCGTACCACCCCGGAGCGCAGCCCGCGTGATCTCGTGATCGACGCCGAGATAGCGTTGGAAGTCCGTGAAGCGTGCCGTCAGGTAGCGAAGCTCCAGCTCGCCCGGGTGATCGCCGATCTCGCGCAGCTGCTCCTTCATAGCCGTGACTGAGTCGGCCGGCGCACTTCCAGCCACGGCTTCCAAGTAGGCCTGGGCCAGCGCGGCACGCCGCAGCGTCCGGGAACCATACGTCGGGTTCGCAAGCCCGTAGAAAGCGCCGTACGATGCTCGGTACTTGACCCTTTCCTGCTGGATCTCCGCGACACGGTCGAACAGCGTTCCATACCGCCCCCTCAGCTCCGCATCCTCGCGGATCACCTCCCGCAGCTGGCGCTCGGCGTCCCACTTCATCGCCATGATCAGCGGATCCCGCAGCGCGTCGAGCTGACCCCGTCTGGCCTTCAGCGAGTTCGATAGCCCGAACATCAGGTTGCGGATATTCATCGCCTCGGCTCGTTCAGGCTCGGCCTGCGAATAAGACTCCAGGGCTGCCAGGCGACTCACGTAGTAAGCGATCCGCACCGGCACCTCGAGGTCGCGCTGGTATTCGAGCTGGGCGATCGTGCGGAGCCGGTTGGTCGAGCCCGGATTCCCGATCACGAACACGACATCGCCCGGCTCCACACCCTCCTCACCCCAGCCGAAATGGTGCCGCGGCTGGTAAGGACGACCGTCGCCGTCGTAGATCCTCAGGAACGCGAAGTCGAGATCGTGGCGCGGGTACGTGAAGTTGTCCGCGTCCCCCCCGAAGAAAGCCATCTGGACCTCCGCCGCCACGACCAGCCGAACATCGGTGAAGCGGCGGAAGACGTAGGCCGAATAGCGGCCGCCGTGGTAGAGCGGGACCAGTTGAACCCAGATCGAGTCCCCTTGGCCAGCGTGCTGTTCCAGGAGCCGCTCTCTGATCGATCCGAGCGTCTCCTCTCGTACACGCTCCCGCTCCTCCTCGCTTGCGGCCACGTCCAGCGCGCTGAACACCTCGTCGCTCACGTCCTCGATCGCGATGAGCTGGTCGGCATAGTGCCCCGGGATCCGCCGCTCCT
>Ga0209635_10003118_pt1 | contig 12882 bp, 17 predicted proteins | sample DeeMarSWOR230_32_FD_187463 | JGI IMG/M metagenome (GOLD analysis project Ga0209635, IMG submission 187463) | Marine sediment microbial communities from White Oak River estuary, North Carolina - WOR-2-30_32 (SPAdes) (version 2) | ecosystem: Environmental > Aquatic > Marine > Intertidal zone >...
CCTTGTCTATTTTCATGTTATGACCTCTCTTTTGCAACTGTTTGAAGTCACCCATATAAAAAAGAAGCGGACATAGAATATTGATTTCACGTAAGCTCTCTTAGGAGGCTTTTTAACCTAGAGTTTTCAGTTGGGCAACGGTTCCAAGGAATGTTCTGTCTAGCAGGTAAATCTCAGCCTCATCCGAGTAGACGCCTCTTGACCGCAAAATAGGTCCCACAAACTCTCGATATCTGCCGCCTCTCGTGTCTATGCGGGTTCTGTTTACCGGTCGTCCTCCCAAGAATTCGTTGAAACATGGAAGTATTAGGAGTTGAGAAGTTTTGGGTGTGACGTTGAAACGAGTTTTCAATGTTCCAATCAGATTTTTTGTTCCCTTTATTTTTAATGCTTTCAGAACGCTTTCTGTCAGGCTGGTTTTGCTGCATTGGGCTTTAACCCATACTTGCGCTGTCATGCGGTATCCAAAGGGGTCACGGAAGGCTACTGTGGGGTGAATATGCCCCATAACCAAAGTTCGGCATCCAAGAAGCTCTGGTGCTGGCCAAGCATGCCCATGAAAGAGTCCGATATCTCCAATTTTGACGCCAGTAGCGGGCAAAAGCTTTACTGATTCAGGTAGTAACGGTTCAAGGTTGCCATCGTGGTTTCCAGGCACAACCTGAATCTCGGGTACACTTCTTTCAAGGGTTTCGAAGAGATTTGGGATGTCGCGCCATTCCCTTAACTCCACCTTTGCAACTGTATGCTTCACGTCACCAAGAAAAATGAGGCGAGTTGGCTTAGCTATCTTTATTATCTTTTGGAGTTCAGTCAGAATTTTCGGGGTTTGGGACGGGATGTAAACTCCTTTCTGGGATAAGGCAACCTCCCAACCAATGTGTAGGTCTGCAACAACAAGCACTCGTTGATTCTTGCTTCGTAGAAGCAATGCCGGATATGGTTGTAGTGGAGTCAGCAATCCGTATGCTCCCGCTTCATTTGAGAAGTTCTTGAACCTCAGCATAGAACGTTTTGTTTGCAGCCGCAATAAAGGCTACTCGTTGAGTTGCATCTAACGGGACATCTAATTCGTTTCCTTCAGGCGTGACAATTATGCCTCCGGCTTCACGGAGGATTAGATAGGCTGCGGCTATGTCGGTTACTCGGAGTTTGCCGCGTATGTCGATGAATGCATCTGTTGTTCCGTCCGCTACGTAACAGAGCTCCAGTGCGTTGGCTCCAAAATGGCGTAGATGCTTGATTTTTTCAAGTATGGGAATAAGCCGAGGCATAATTTCGCGTATTTTCAGTGTGTTAAAGTCTACGCCCATAACTGCCTCTTCTAATGATTTTGCCAATGAAGGCTGAATTCCTTCTCGGTTTCGAAAAGCCCCTTTACCTCGTTCAGCCGTGTAGGTGATATCGTGTACTGGGTCGCTAACAAGTGCAGTTTCTACATCTTTTAAATAAGGTCTCTTCGATACAGCTAGGGAAATAGCCATGAAAGGAGCGCCCCTGACGGCGTTTGTTGTTCCATCCAATGGGTCGGTGGTCAAGTAGAAGCTTGAAGGATTCGGGCCTATTTCCTTGGTTCCTGCTTCTTCGCTTATAAGGGTGCATGAAACCCTATGATCTTGAAGAGTCTGAATCAGAGCATTTTCAGCTGCAAGGTCGATTTTCTTGGTCACGTCGCCGCCTGCGCCTATGCCGAATCCATTTTTTGCTTCCTCTGAACCGAAGAGAGCAATGATCTCTTCTTTCATTTTTTGGGAGCAAACCTCTAGGATGCTAAGCCAATTGGCCAATTTGTGACCCTCGCAGTTCAGCATGAGTTGTGGTGTGATTTAATATTATTCCTTTCGAGCCTACACAGTGTTTAGCAAAAGAAAATTAAGTATCAGTCATAACTGAAGAGCTGTGAGAATTCAAAACGGGCGGGGGTACCCGAGCCAGGTCTAAGGGGTGGGGTTCAGGTCCCCATGGCGAAGGCCTTCGTGGGTTCAAATCCCACCCCCCGCATTATTGAATGAACCCAGAGCGTTTCTCCTTAAAATTATTAAACACACAATTTTATCTATCTAGTTTCCTCAATCCAAGTATCTGTTTTACTAACCTTGACTGCGCGCGCATAGAAAACTCTCTCAGATCTAAAGGTTCCATTCAAGAATTGAGTTCAAAGCGAAGTTGAAACAGAAAAGAGTGTTCTCTTTTGTGAAGTTAGCCTCTCCTTTCCACTGGATTACTGGTTCTTCTCTGAGAGGAAACATCACAGCTGGAGTGTTCTCTACGAACTTGTTGTAATCCTCAAGATCTAAACCTAAAGCAAGAATGCTCAATGTATGCTCAATTCCTACGATACTACCTTCAATACCCAGTCCTAGTCTAGGCACAGTGAGCACATGTCTTCTTCTCTGCATCTTCTCTTTTGCAGCAAAAAACGCAATAGCGACTTCCCTAATAGCCTCTTTCCATTTTTCATTTTGAATGTATCTTTCAGCTTCAAATAGAAGAGATTTGATTCTCAAATTCTTGACAAGAGAACTCAGTGATAGTTCTTCATATTTTGATCCGTAAACAGTGTTCAGAATACTCTGCATAAAACCATGAGTTTGTTCATCAAATTCCTTGATTGAATCAAGAGAGAATGGAGCTTTTCCCCAGTGCTGCACATCTGTTCTAATTTTATGAATGTAGAAAACTTCTGTCTTGTTTGGGAGTTCAGATCCTTGCTTTTCTTTGTATTTGTCATTCACTCTTCCCCACAGAGTTGGAAAATTCACTTTCAAAGGATTCTTGAAAGAGATGCCATAACTTGCTGCTACGCATTTCAGAAGCAGTTCAATGGCATTATCAAGATGATGGACAGCAACCATCTTGTCAAAATCAGTGCCGTTTGATACATGTTCTTGAGCATGCATGTGTAGCCTCTTGACATAAATTAATCTCTTTTGTGTCACCTTGTCCATTTCTCTCAAACGCATGCTACCTCATGTCACTTATTGGATGATTTCTCCTTAAATTATTAATGCAACTTTTGATGTGTATTATGAGAGAGATTAGTTGACAATAGTGAAGTGGGAGAGGTTGCATGAGTTCGTTACGTGATTGTCCTTCTTGTGGTGTGCAGATGGAAATTGGATTTGTCATCGTAGGAAATTGGATATTGTGGAGTCCAATTGAGCACAAGTTCTGGGCTTGGACAGCACATACTGAGGTGCTTGTTCCAACACAGCTCACTCTAAACAACGTAAAGGCTTTCAGATGCAAAAATTGTAAGGTTGTAGTTTTCAAATACTAACCAGAATCCATTACTGAAAGGTCACCGTCTTAAGAATGCTTTTGGCTGATTCATGATTCTACCAAGACACGTCTACTGATACGATCTCCCAAGTGTCTCTATCTACTTTAACAGAAATGGTGATTAGAGAGATAATTGTTGGATCGTTCTCGTACCAACGAACCTTCCAGCAATAATGATCCTTGCCATCAATAGGTTTGTTGGTTGCACTTCCCTCTTTTCGGATCAATTCCCAATTGTCATCCACAGAGTATACGATCCCATCACCTGTTATGTACAATTTACTGACCCTGGCTTTTGCATATGGATAATATGCATGAACAAAACCCTGAACAACAGGACTTTGCATGCTAACTCTGATCGCCTTCACTTCAACAAGATTTCGTGACAAGTAATAGTAGAAAACGTAGCTCAGAGCTATACCGACAACAGCAAAAACTGTAGCAATTACTGCAAAGAACCTTTTCCTACGCATGCGCATGTTATCTCACCAACATATCTGGATCTGCTCATCTCAAATTATTGATCTGAAGGCAGTCTCGGCTTTAAAACTCTAATAGCTACCACCGCCAGCCAGAAAGTGCCTAAACCTATCCAGACGAGTATTGTGCGAGTCCAGTAGACCGTTGAAACGAAACCATCTGGAAATCCCCAATATATGTATTCTAAAAAGAAAGGTTCCAAATAGAATATTTTGTATGCTGCATAAGCGAGAGGATAAACGGCAACGGCTATAATCACCGTTGCTAAAGCAGCGATCTGGAATTTCGTTTTCACTTTCATGAACAGAATCACAGGCCACAACACTCCAATTATCGCACCCAAGACAATCATCAGAATTCCACGCCCAGAAATAATATAATGATCAAAAACCACCCGATTCCTTATATCTGGAGGATATCTTTTCAGTCTGGCATTCTTATATTCTTCATAGTCTTGAATACTCCAGTATACAGCCCCAGAATAGATTAGAACAGTAGCCAGCAGAAGAATCAACAAGTGTCTTTCCTTAAACATCTGCTTCAATAGAAAAATGCAACAATAGGAATAACTAATTTTCTTTACTCTGGAAGAGATATTCCAGCCAGAAGGCTTTGTGAGAAGTTCATAAGCGTATGACTTGACATGTGCAATATGTATAGGTGTCGCCTATTTCAGATTCATAAGAATTACACTGATTTACTGAAATAGCCAGAATTGACATGGATTTATCCGTGATGGAATTTTCTGAAGAACTCTTCAAGTAAGAGGAGATAAGAGTCTGGATTCTTAATCACATCTTCCTTGTATGAATCCCAATTATCTAGAATTTTTAGAAGATGAATTCCCAAGCTGTGTCTTTTCTGTTTCGTGTAGTAAGCGATAGTCTGTTTTCTTGTAGATGGGAGAATTCCACATTCAGAAAACGCAAGGTAAGATAGACATATGTATACGTCTTTGAGAACAAGGTAAACCCTTCTTATTTTCCGTTCATCTGAATGAGGAAGGATTAATTCGTGACGGATTACAGCAAGTAAGTCTCTTCTTCTATGATTAATGTAATTAATCACATCCTCCCTTGTTGGTGATTTCAGCTCCAAACTTCCATAAAGTGGCTTTGAGTAGAGAAACTCAAGATAATGACTTTTTGGCATAGTCTCTAAGTCATCAAGACTGAGGAGATAAAAGGAAAACTGAGGATATTTGGAGAAGACGTCTTTCAAAATCTTGATGACATGCTTGTTCATCTGCTTTACAATAATTACCGAATCATAGTCGCTGTCTGCCCTGGCTTCTCCTTTAGCTCGGCTACCATGATGCAACAAGCATACTAGGTTGTTTTGAAGAGCTTTCACAACATCACGTTTGAAGCTTTCCAGAATTTCATCACTATTTAGCATGCTATCACCAATAAAGAGAAGATTAACCGAAGAGAATATAAAAGATCTACATTTCATTTGAGGTTGCATTAAAGATTTAAGACGAAAGACTCCTGCATATAGTAGGATGACAGAAGATTGAAACGCACACGTGTGTTCTAGCGAGTGCTCTCCAGCAAGTGAAACAGGGAACACGTGGTTTTCTGTCACCTTGCTTGCAAAGAATATGCTGGACTTACATTTTCTTCTCTAAATTCCACTTCCCAGATTTGATAACTACCTTCGTGTGGATATGGTTCCTTGACTTCTGTAAGCGGCGGTATCTTTTCTTCTCGCATCGCATCGTAGAATTTATGCCTAGCCTCTGGTAAATCTTCAGCTTTGATCAACCAGATCTGAGCAGATCTATCATCTTGGATTGGGCTATGGAACACTCCAAACAACTTCACTTTTCTCACCTACCTACAATACAATGTTCAGTATTAGAAATAATTTTCCCTTGCGAAAAACTTATCATAAGAACCAACTTAATAACCGTGGGGGGGCTAGTTTGGCTGACAAAGGAAAAATGATCTTTCTTGTTGTCTTTGTGTTGATTACTGCACTTACAGCTGTGGCCGTTCTTCTGGCGAACTTGGGTATTTTCGGTTCAGAAGTGAGACAGTCTGACTTTGCTAAGTGGGGCATTGGGGGTGTTTTGGGAGAAATTGTGCTGGCAACAGTGGCCGCGTTCAAGTGGGAGTTTTTCTCTTCAAAGAACATGTTGATTATCTTTGAACTCAAATCTCTGGCCTCTGAAACGAATCTCATTGGATGTTCCTATGAGATCACAGATGTAAAAGGTCAACGTGTGGACAAGGGTGAGGTCAGGATAGCAAGAGATCGCACACATGGACATTGGAAGTGCTTTCTTCCTCTTCCGTCCAACATGAAATATGAGCACACGACAACAATGAAAATAGAGGACGATCAGGGAAAGGAGTACCTAGTGACGGATTGGATTCTTCAACACACTCTGGAGGTATGATAAGATGATTCGGTTTGACAATTATGCAAAAAAGATTGGAAAGAGAGGAGAGTATGACTGGTATGAGTGGATGGTTTTTGTGGACGAGGATGAGGAGACGCTGAACAAGATTGATCACGTGGAGTATCTTTTGCATCCTACATTTCCGAAACCAAGGAGGCTCGTGTTTGATAGGAATGCGAAGTTTGCTTTAATATCCAATGGGTGGGGGCAGTTCAACCTGAAGATGAGGATTACTTTTAAGGACGGAACACAACGAGATACTTCATACTATTTAGATCTTCATAAGGAATGGCCTGGGTAACCTTGATCATTTCTAATCTGGTTAAGGGAAGATCTGGCAATTAGCTGCTATTGTAGTCAAGAATTGATCTCTAGGTTTTATATATGATAACCACTATTGCTAATACCAATACTAACATGTGAAAAGCAACCTCTTGTTTTGTGGTGTTCGCATGAATAATAAAACAAAAAACTTCTGTCCAGCCTGCAAAGGAGAACTCCGTGAAAACACAAAATTTTGTCCTCAATGCGGCAAAAACCTTGATTCATGCAAAAATTGTGGAGCAATATTGATAAGCGATGATAAATTTTGTCACAGATGCGGTGCGATACGAGGGAGCAATCAAGATCAAACCGAGGCTGCCAAGCAAAAATCAGATGAGCAGAAACTGGAAGTCATGTCCAGTCAAGTGGTTTATTGTAATCTGAAAGGCTGTTATCATAATGAAAGGCCACAAAGGAAAAAATGCAACGAGTGTGGATCAAGATTATGTTATGAATGCGCAATTGAGGATTTGATTGGCACTAGAGTTGTAACTATCTCATCAACCGATACTAAATACCATCATGAATATGCGTATTTTTGTCCATCATGTTATATCGGAAGAATATCAAAAAGCACATACAGAATACCCGTGTTAGGAGGCGGACGTCCCCAAAGAGCTGCCGTACCTCCAAAAATCTTCAATCCCCTCAGCTATGGTGGTAAATTACTTGTTGCAGGAAATATCATTTTAATTGCTGGCGCTATTTGGGCGTCCATACCCTTATACGGCTATAGAGCGCCGTTTGAAATGGTTCTATTCCCATTGGGAGTAGCTGTGGGGCTTGATATAGTTCTTTACAGTCTTGCTAGAAAAACGTTCAGAGATTTCATGAAAAAGAAAGCGTATGCCCTCAATTTACTGGAAGAACACAAAGCTAAACTTCAACAAGCCTGACTCTTTGGCAATATCCAGGCGATTCTTCTGTGAGTTTTCGCCAGCACGCCTGGAGCATCCCCATTTTTGATTTGCTATTTATCATTTGAGGTTGCATTAAAGATTTAAGGAAAAATGTTCTATCATTTAGGTTGATGAGGGAGAATTGGCCAGTAGGATAAAGAAGGTTTTGACAAAGAGAATCTGGAAGATTTCAGTATCTCTGTTACTGGTGGTTGTGTTTGGAGCTTATGTTATTGTCAGTGTAATTGCGGCTATCCCAGAATTTACTCCTCGCTTTCTAACATTTGAAGTTCGGACAGACAAAAAGACATATGCGCTCAACGAAACGATAAGTGTCCATCTAACTTTGTTCAACCCTACTTTGGCACCAGTGAAATTGCGGTTCGGTTCATCTCATAAGCACGATTTCATAATACTTGATGAAGACAACAACGAACTCTATAGATGGTCAGATTCATTCCTTTTCACTTTGATGGTAGAAGATCTTCACATAGGCCCTCTCAGTTGGCACACAAGAACATTAACGCATTACAGTTTTCGCTATCAAATCCAACCAGGAAAGTATACTATACGAGGAGTAATAGTTGGCTATCTCGGCTGGGATAGGAACGACAGATTCAAAGACACCACAATAGAAATCATAGAAGCCTAAACCTACACACGCAAAGTTCAGCTAATATATGGCGCAGCATTCTTGATGAAGATTTAACACTTTGGTTGAAGTGTTAAACGCAACATTCCCTCAAACCGAGAAAAGCCCAAAATAAGCTTATTTCATAATATACTATCTAATGAACGAAAATATGGTGCCTGACAACCCAGAAATCTGCAACTATACATAGCATCAGAAAAGCTATACTAAGCAACATCGTTGCGAAGATCGCAAGAAGCGTGCTATGCAGTCTCAGGACTTGATTCTTCTCTTGTGATTTGCTTAAATGCTCTCTATTTTATTTGACTTGGAAGTGCCTTCTTATCATCTGTGAATCTCTTAACCCTATTACATTTGCTTCCTGAACCAATTTAGGATTAAGCCACTTCCTGAAAGCTTCAGCGAATTGCTGGAGAGTGTGGACAACGATGAAGAAGATCAATCCGATACACTCTGAGACATAATCTTCGTTAAAGATGGGGTGCCATAGGATGCTTCGGTCATAGTATAATTCGCCCCAGCCTCTAAAGGAAGAATGAGCATAATCACATAATCTCCAGTAGAAGTGATTGTAGGATTTCCATAGGCTTGAGTTCTTCGTAAATAGCTCATCTCTGATCCGTTGAGGTTTCCATTTCTCTCTAAACTTATCTGGATTCGCAAGCCAGGTTTTGGCCAACTCTGGTTTCTTGCGAAATAGGCGCATGCATAGTGTATTCTCCAACGCTGCTCTCAACAGAATTTTCGTTGGAGCATAACCTCCGCTCATCATACAAACTGTGGAGAAATGAACCATCTCTCTGTTGCGTGCAAAAAGATTAAAGATTGCAAAAAGGTCGGGTTTTGCAGAAATCTCGTTGAACGCTTCCTTTGAAACGGTTGTTAATCTTCTCATGAGATTCGTGCTCGCAAGAATCAGCTCAATCTCATCTGGAAAAATCTCCTCTGTCCTCTGAATTATTGCCTTGTTGATTAGGCCAATTTGCCTTCTCTTGGAGTTTTCAAGTTCCTCATCAGTTGCTTTCATGCGTATTACCCCCTTCTGCGCTTCGCTTTGTTTTAATTTGAGCTTTTCTAAGTGCCAAATCTTGCAGACTTGAGCACTTCTGCGAAGCTTTTGATGCTTTCAGCAGTCAATACTTCTCTGAGTTTCTGAGGATCTTCAGGGTATAACTTGGTCTTTGCGAAGTAGCTAAGGGCTGTGAGCAGTTCACCGATGTTCTTGAAACCTTCAAGAGTGCTCATGTAATCAACCTCAACATCGTCTGGCGTAGATACTCTGATTACATACTGAACTGGATATGGTTCTTCAAATCTTGCGATAATAGCCAGCCGATAACCACCTTTGTTTGTATCTTCCAGCAAGACATTTTCGTAAACTGACAACCAACTCGCCACCTATGTATGCGATAACCAATTTTCATCTGAAGTTGCATTAAAGATTTAAGGATAGTAGGTTTTACAGATAAAAATGGGATTCAAATGTCAAAGAGGAAGAGGATTTTCAGAGAGGAAAGCATTCGGTGTTTATGGAGGATCAGCTGAAATGGGTAGGAAAAAGAAATTTAGTGAAGATATCAAGACGAAATGCCTGCTTCTGAGTGATCGTCACTGTTGTGTCTGTGACATATCATGTGGGCTTGATATTGAGATAGCACATATTGATCCTAAAGGTAGCTCAGATTTTGATAATGCCATTCCAGTTTGCTATAGACATCATGCTGAAATAGGAAGATACAACAGAGAGCATCCTCGTGGCAACAAATACAGAATTAAAGAGCTCAAAATACGTAGAGAGCAGATTTATGAGAAATACACCAGACATCTTGTCCCGCCTCTTCTTTTCTACCTAACCCCAAGAATGGGTGATGCCAGACGGGTTCAGATTCAACTACCAAGAGTAGGGTTTACCATAGAGAATCATGGAAGCTTTCTTCCTGCGAGATTCAAAGTCAACGTTAGAGCTTTTCTTAGGGCTCAAGAAATTGGCCTAAGTGTCAATCCAGAGAAACCGTATTACACTGGTGGCATAATATGGAATCTTAACCCAGGTCATACTTTCTACGGAAACTTCAGTTTGGATGAAAAATCCGTTGATGACACCAAGCATCTGAGAATAGAAGTGAACGTTACAGTAATTGATGAATACGACAGAAATCATCCACTCCTGCCTACCTGCTATAGCTATGACAAAAACAGTGACTCTTGGTTTACTGAGCCTACTTCGTTCAACCAATTAAAGGCATTCATGAACAAACCGCAACTGCGTGAGCGTTAGAATCCCAGGATCACAAGCAGGAACACTTGAAGCGAGGAACGTTATGTCGCTCACATATCTTGTTCCACGTTTTACACTATCTGAGTGATGTAAACTTCAACTAAACACTTCCACATAACAAAAGCGATATTTGTTATCCCTTTAGTTTGCGCGCGCATTTCAGAGTGAGGGTGGCTTTGGTTTGCGGAATACGTATTTTCCTTCTATCTCGGTTACATAAGTGAAGCCATTCTCCAGCAGTTCTACACTTTCGTCTATGTTTGCCGCAATCTTCACTATGTATTCCTCTGCGTCAAGATCCACCGCATGAACATATCTGAGAGTGTGCTGAATTCGCTTGTGGCCAAGCTGCCTCTGAACATGCACTATGTCTTTCGTCTTTGAGTAGAGAACTGTAGCGAAATGGTGTCGTAAGTCATACAGGCGTATGTTCTTTATCTCTGGTTCGCCTAACTTGTCAGCAACAGCATTTCGCAGCCTACGCCAGTTGAGGGTTAGCAAGTCTGAGTTGTGGCAGAGCTTGTCATTCTGTTTTAAGCCTGCCTTCTGAATATAGAGTTTCAGCGAGGCAAGCGTGCTTTTCCTTATCCGTAGAACTCTACCAGCTCCCAGTTTAGCGGTTCCAGGATACAACAAACCACTCTCAACGTCTATATCCTTTATGCACAGCCATGTCAACTCCACAGGCCGTAATCCAGTATCCCTCAATATTGAGAAGCAAAGCGCATACTTAGCCCTCGCGTGTGCTATGACTTTGTTAATCTGCGATTCTCTTGGCACTTTACGTATGCGATCTACTCGCTTGTAATATGGCCTTGTCCACTTCATACCGTAAAACTCTACATAGTGATTGTAGGCGTTGACTACGTTGTGCTTGTAAGATTCACTCCACGCCTGATTAGAGATGTATTCCGCAACCTGCTTAGGCTTGTTCAAATCAACCTTTCTACTCAGCCTCTCCAACCGTTTCCCCAACGGTTTCAAAGTAGATTCTCGCAAGCCCTTAGACTTTAAATGAACCAGCAGATTAGAGATACTATTTGGGGAGGGGTTCAAATCCCACCCCCCGCACCAGGTATTTTCACCAGAAGCATGGTTGATATTTTCTGAGTCTAAATTTGACTCCCATTTTTTCTGTCATGTTCCTTACTTTTGATATGTTTACTTCGGGTATTGTTACTGTTGTGATTTCGATGTCGAACTGCGTTTTAGCTTCTTCAATGAACCTTATCACGTTTTCATAGGCTTCTTCAAATTCTGGTTTGCATATGTAATTGTATGCTTCCTTGTTGTGGGCGTTGAGGCTAACGCATATTCTGTCTACTCCTGCCTCTTTTAGCTCTTCAATTACGTTTCTGTTTTTGTTCAATAGATAGGCTTGTCCATTTGTGTCAACACGGACTGTTATTGGAAAATGTTTTTTGATCCACCTTGTAACTTCCAAGACATAATCCAGCTTTTCAAGAGGCTCTCCAAATCCACAGAAAGCAACCTCTTTCCAAGCTTTCTTGCTTATGAAGTTTCGTAGTTCATCTATTATTTGCCTTAGAGTAGGCTCTTTTCCGAATTTTAGGTTAAATCCGTTTATACCGTTTTTATATCTCCTGAAGCAGAAATAGCAATTGTTGGAGCATCGATTCGTTATGTTTAGGTATAAGGTGTCTCCAAGCCAATAAACGATGCTTGGTTGCTTGCTTGCTATTGACATGGTTCTCTTCATTAAGTACTTGTTTGTTCAACATATTTTCTTTTACTTCGAGAGACTAGAAATGTTAGTTAAGGCTCTTGTGTTTCGGTAGGTCTTATTCAGAACTCAGAGTAAAAAAGATTGAGACTCAGTGAAATCTGAAATTTCATGTTGAGTAATTCTCAGTTAACTCGGCTTCTTGCTGCGTCTCTTCAGCCGGTGCTTCATCCTCTTCTGAAGAAATCCAAGTTTGCGTTTGGGATTCCTCTGTTTCTGTGGTTTCTGGTTCTCTTTCTGGTGATGGTGGAGGAGTTTCGTATGTTTCAGTTTCCGCAGTTTCTCTCGGCATTTCCTCTTGTTCTCTTTCTTCCTCGTATGTATATGATGGTTCTTCTTGAGGTTGCACATCAACGGTCTCTTGGTATTCTTCGAACTTTTCTTCAGGCTCTCGTTGGGTTTCCGTCCATTCCGGGGTCTCTGTCTCTTGTTCCTTTTGTGCCTTATCCTCTTCGTGCTGTTTAGTTTCTATGTATTCTTGATATGTTTCATCCACAGTTACGTATTCTTCTTTAGGCTCTTCTGCTGACTTTTGGGCTTCATCTACTTCTTTATGCGTATCAACCTCTACTTCCATGGCTGGCACAAATGTGTCCTCGACCTTTTCTTTTTCTGCTGCTCTCGGCTTTTCTTCAATTGGCGACTGATATATAGTCTCTGGCTTCAATGCTTCCTTTTCAGGTATCATCTCTGCTGCCTTTCGTCCATACAGCAACACGTAGAATTGGAAAGCGATTGCTATGATGATGTTAAACCAGCCCATTGCAAAAATGAGTGTTGTCATAGTCCAGTAGGGCATAGCCCATCCGTAGCTGA
>Ga0209635_10003119_pt1 | contig 12878 bp, 11 predicted proteins | sample DeeMarSWOR230_32_FD_187463 | JGI IMG/M metagenome (GOLD analysis project Ga0209635, IMG submission 187463) | Marine sediment microbial communities from White Oak River estuary, North Carolina - WOR-2-30_32 (SPAdes) (version 2) | ecosystem: Environmental > Aquatic > Marine > Intertidal zone >...
TTTGGTTTTGAGCAGGTAGGCGAGTTGTCGGTCCGAAAAACCAAGTCGTTTGGATTCTCCCAAGACTTTCTCTATTTCAGGATCTTTCGGCGACATTCGCTTGAGTTTTTCTTCCATATCGATAATCCGCTTAAACTTCCAGATGAACCAAGGATCGATCTTCGTTAGTTGATAGATTTCCTCTACACCCACCCCCATCTTTAGAGCGTCTCTAATCAAGAAAACTCGCTGGTCATTTGGATGGGTTAGTTGCCACTTTAGAGGCTCGATGTCGAGGGCAGGTTTGTCCCTTCCGTCTCCACCGAGTCCAAACCTCCCGACTTCGAGTGAACGTATCGCCTTCTGGAATGCTTCTTCGAATGTCCGTCCGATTGCCATCACTTCTCCTGTGGACTTCATTTGTGTGCCTATCATTTGGTCGGCTTCTGGGAACTTGTCAAATGGCCAACGCGGGACTTTGATTACCACGTAGTCAAGAGTTGGCTCGAATGAAGCAGGGGTATCCTTAGTCACGGGATTGGAAATTTCATCCAGAGTCATCCCAAGCGCTAGTTTCGTCGCTATCCTGGCAATCGGATAACCCGTGGCTTTAGATGCAAGTGCAGAGGAACGGCTGACTCTTGGATTAACTTCGATTACATAGTACTCAAATTTGTCTGGATTAACGGCGAACTGAATGTTGCAGCCACCGTTTAGTTTAAGGGCTCGGATTACTTTCAGGGAAACGGATCTTAGGGCTTGGTGCTCTTGGTCGGAAAGCGTTTGAGCCGGAGCGACGACCATACTCTCGCCAGTGTGAATTCCCATAGGGTCGATGTTTTCCATGCTACAGATGGTAATACAGTTATCTGCACTATCACGCATTACCTCGTACTCGATTTCCTTCCAACCGAGCACACATTTGTCGAGAGAAACGGTCCGGTTTAAACTCACGTCTAGCCCAAACCTCACGATTTGTGTGAGTTCCTCCTCATCATGCGCAACGCCTGAACCCGTGCCACCCAGGCAGTAGTTAGGTCTAGATAAGATTGGGTATCCCTCAAGCTCTTTGACGGCCCCCAATGCCTCCTCAAGTGAGTGAACTTCGATGGATTTTGGCATTCGTTCGCCTATCTCGCGCATGAGTTCGAAAAAGAGCTTCCGGTCCTCGGCAGCCTTAATAGAGTTTATTGGCGTGCCTATCACCTCAACTCCCATCTCATCTAACACTCCTAAGTTTTGGAGTTCAACCGCGAGGTTAAGGCCAGTTTGACCGCCCATCGAGGGAATCAAGGCGTCGGGTTTCTCCTTGCGTATTATTTCAGCTACGATTTCAGGCACTAAAGGCTCGATGTAAACGATGTCCGCGATGTCGGTGTCTGTTTGGAAAGTGGCTGGATTAGAATTGACGAGGACGACTTCTACACCCTCCTCGCGCAGTGCTTTACAGGCTTGTGAGCCCGAATAGTCAAATTCAGCCGCTTGACCTATCACGATGGGCCCACTGCCAATTACCATCACTTTCTTGAGATCCTGACGTTTTGGCAACTTGAAACCTCCTAGCGATGCTCCTTGAGCATTTCCACGAATTTGTCGAAGAGGTACTGGTTGTCCCATTCGGGATAGTATTGGACCGAGATAATCGGAAGCTCAACGTGCTTCATGCCTTCGACGGTGAAATCGTTACAGTTCACTTTAGTAATTTGAAAGCCAGTCCCCTCAAGAGAATCGGCATCCACGGCGAAACCATGGTTTTGGGAGGTTATGCGCACCTTGCTGGTTTCCAAATCCTTGACCGGCTGATTTGATCCCCTGTGCCCAAACTTCAACTTGAAAGTCTTAGCGCCTGAGGCCAGAGCTAAGATTTGGTGGCCAAGGCCGATACCCATCATTGGGTAGTGGGAACTCAGCTCTCGAACGGTCGTGCGAACATGACTTACGATGGCTGGATCTCCTGGCCCATTTGAGATGACGATTCCATTGGAATCAAGTGATTTAATCTCCTTCGAAGTTGTGCTCGCGGGAACGCACGCCACCGAAACCCCACGCTTGAGCAAGCTTCGGATGATGCTGCGCTTGACGCCGCAGTCAATCAAAACCACTTTGAGCTTGCCGGCACCGTCAAATTCTCCAACTTGTTTACAAGTAGTCTCGCTAACTAAATCCAGCTCGGAAATGCTGAGCTGCTTCCTAATCTTCTTGAGCAACTCTGTAGCAGAAGGGTTCTCACCGGTGTAGGTTACGATTATTCCCTTCATCACCCCACACTCTCGAATCTTGATAGTGAGCGCACGGGTATCCAAACCCATTATGCCGGGAATATTGAATTCTTTTAAAAAATCATCAAGGGTTTGAGTACCTTTCCAGTGAGAGGGATTCTCACAAACTTCTCTGACGATAAGCCCTTCTGCCCAAATTCGATCGGATTCAAACCAATCCGGATGTACCTTATAGTTTCCAATCAGAGGATAAGTTAACATCAAAATTTGGCCGTTATAAGATGGGTCCGTCAAAGATTCAACGTACCCGCACATCGAAGTGTTAAAGACGACTTCACCCAATGCCTCTTTTTCGGCGCCAAATCCCGTACCATAAATTACTGTGCCGTCTTCTAGGACAAGCATTGCTTTTTTCTTTTTCAAGAACCCACCTCAATTTCCCCTCAATTCAGTATTTAAAGTTATATGTCAGTGCTGGGTATTGAATTAGCTCTCAGTCGGTTAGACTTTGAATCGGGGCAGGTATCCTCCCGCCCCTCGATACAAATTTTGAGGAACTAAATTTGCTCACGCTCATCACCGGCGCTCTCCCCAGCAGCCCCCCTAATTCCACCCATTCTCCTTCTTTTCCCATCGGAATTATCCTGACGCCCGTTGCCTTGTCGTTCACTACGCCTATCGCACACTCGTCCGCGATGATCGCGGCAATCGTTTCCGCTGGTGTCTTGCTTGGCACCACTATCATGTCCAAACCAACTGAACAGACAGAAGTCATCGCCTCCAACTTATCTAAACTCATGGCGCCCTTGGCCACTGCTTCAGCCATCCCCTTGTCCTCGCTGACGGGGATGAATGCCCCGGATAGGCCACCGACATATGAGGTCGCCATCACGCCCCCCTTCTTTACGGCGTCAGTAAGGAGAGCAAGCGCCGCAGTACTACCATGAGTTCCACATTTTTCCAACCCCATGGCTTCAATTATCCCGGCAACCGAATCGCCTTCAAAAGGAGTTGGGGCCAACGATAAGTCAATAATTCCGAAATTAACGTTCAACCTTCTCGCCATTTCCCTCCCGACGAGCTCCCCAACCCTTGTAATCTTGAATGCGGTTTGCTTGATTTTCTCGGCCAGCTCCCCGAAATCAGCATCACCAAGTTTTTCTACTACAGCTCTAATGACGCCGGGGCCTGAGATTCCAACGTTGATGCTGTTCTCCGCCTCTCCAACACCGTGAAAGGCCCCGGCCATGAATGGGTTATCAGGGGGAGCATTTGCGAAGGTGACAAGTTTGGTACAGCTCAATGGATTAATTGCAGCGCACCTCTTCACGACCTTTCCCATCCTGAGCACGGCATCCATGTTGATCCCGCTTTTAGTGGTCGCGACGTTGACTGAGGAGCATAATCGCTTGGTCTCATTCAGCACCTTTGGGATGGAATCAATCAAGAGTTCTTCTCCCTTAGTGAACCCTTTGTGCACTAGAGCTGAGTATCCACCAATATAATCCACTTTCAATTTTTCCGCCGCGGAATCCACGCATTTCGCCAATTTCACGCAAGTGCTCTCTTTTTTGGTTTTCACAGCATCCAACAATAGAGCTAGGGGAGTGACTGCGATCCTTTTATTGACAATCGGCAGCCCGTATTTCATTTCCACTTCTTTTGCTTCTTCGACGAGATCACGGCCTACCGAGGTGATTTTTTTGTAGACTTTTTTGCACATCCGATCGATATTTGGATCGATACACCCACCAAGATTTATCCCCAAAGTGACTGTTCGAATGTCCAGCCGTTCAAAGCTAATCATCTTTATCGTTTCGGCTATCTCCTCCTTGGAAAACTGCATGGCCTACACCCTGTGCATGTATTTGAAAAGATCTTCGTGCTGCATTATGATCTTAACTTTCTGTTTATCAGCGACTCTATCCAGCGCTTTTTGAACCTCGCTTCTCTTGACACTACTTACGTCCACGATCATAATCATGGTGAAGAAATCTTGTAAAATAGTTTGACTTATGTCCTCGATATTGACGCTAAGCTTAGCTAATTCCGTTGTGACAGCGGCGACTATACCGGGGTGGTCAACCCCCGTAACCGTAATGACAGCCCGCTCTTTTTTTCCGGTCAAATGTTTCCCATTTTAAAGGTATACTTAATTTAGATATAAATGCAATAATTTGCCGGAGTTCAACAGAAATAATGGAGGAATAAAAACGGGAAGCGTAAAGGATCTGGAAATTCTAAGCCAGCCAGCAGGCAATGAAATGGGAATCGGCAGGTTTCACTTTTCGGACCGGTACTCTGTGTTCGACTGGGGAGAAATGCCAGATCACCTCCTTAACAAGGGAGCTGCTTTGTGCATAATGGGCGCTTACTGTTTCGAAAAAGCGGAAGAAAAAGGAATAAAAACCCATTATCGAGGCGTAGTAGGAAAAGATGGAAAAGTTGTCAGGGTCGACGAAGTGCATGAGCCGACCAGTATCATGGAGATAAATCTAGTCCGAGTAATTCGCCCGAAAAAAAGTCGCCAAATCCGTTACGATTATAGCGTTTTTACACATGACTTGGTAAATTTTTTAATACCAATGGAAATCATGTATAGAAACAGCTTACCTGAAGGTTCAAGTATTTTCAGAAGGCTTAAGGACGGCCTAATCATCTATGAGGACCTAGGATTGAACCACTATCCAAACCCAGGGGAAAAACTTGAAAAGCCTTTCTTTGATGTGAGTACAAAATTAGAAGAACGTGATCGATACCTCACTTGGTCAGAAGCACAAAAAATTGCAAGCCTAACCGATGAAGAGGTAGAAGAAATTAAAGATAAATTATCCCACACAAACAATTTGATTTCAGAAATTGCTGCAAGGGGCAAATTACAAAATGATGATGGAAAAATCGAATTAGCATTCGATGGCAATAGAAAGTTAATCGTCGTGGATGTCATCGGCACCCTAGACGAATGCAGGTTTACTTACGAAGGTTTACACGTGAGCAAAGAAATCGCAAGGCAGTACTATAGAAAGACAGATTGGTACAAAGACATTGAGAAAGCAAAGAGAATAGCTGACATTAAAGGAATAACAGATTGGAAAAGTTTGTGCAGCTCTCAACCATCGAAATTAGATCCTATTTTAAAAAAGATAATATGCGACATGTACCTAGCAGCAACAAACGAATGCACTGGGCTTAATTTATTTGATGTTTCAAGCCTCGCCAATACAGTAAAAGAATATCGAAGTTACTTGAGCGAGAAAAATGCGTCTTAACATCTGGGTAGCGGGAAAGGTTTAAATAAATGAAAACCGCATGTGGGGCAAAGGAGCCAATAAAATGATTGAAAGAAACGAAATGCAAGAGACGGCGAAAAAATTTAAAGATCCCAAGGCTTTAATTTTGGGCTCTCATTCCGCTTTAGATGCAGCGGCGGGTGCGAGAAATTATGATTTGCCGTATTTAATTTACACCACGCCGCAAAGGGCGATAATTTACCTTCAAAACCCAATGGTCGGAAAGCCAAAAGAAGTCGTCGACGATTTGCCGGCCGTTGTAAAACGAGATATGGTTGTAACCAGAGATATAGCCGATCTTAAGAAGAAAAAATTTAAACAAGCAATCCTTATCTTGGACAAGTATTCTGATATTGTAAAGTTTGTTGATGATTTGGTTGATTTAGAATGCCTTCAGATCCCCAATAGAGCCTTCAGCGTTTATGTCGGGGGAGATGAAAAATGCAGCGTGATCGAAAATGATTTTGTAGTCCCAATCGTCGGCTCAAGAAAACTTTTGAAAATAGAAAATCGTGGAGAAATAGAAAAAGATTACTATTGGTTTGCCCAACAGGCGGGAATACCAACCCCCAAATCTTTTGAAGTTGAGATAAAAAAAGACGAGATAAAATTTAAGAAAAAAATCGAACAGCCACTGATTTTAAAAACCGAATTTAAGCACAGACAATTTGAACGATCCTTTATTTTCGCTGGCAATTCAGACGATTTAGAACAAAAAGTCAAGAGAGAAGTTGAAATTGGAAATATAGATGAAGATGGTTTGAAAATAGCAAGAATTGAGGAATACGTTCCTGGTCCCCATGCCAATTTCAATTATTTCTTCTCTCCGCTAAACGCAAAGGAAAGTTGGGGTGACTCTGAAAAAGTGTATGCGGAAATCTATAATACGTCCATAGAAGAGGCTCGATCTTGCTTAGCTAATGAGTTTCTATCAATTGATGAAAGAAGAGAGGCCACCCACGACGGAGTCATAAGGCTGCCAGCTGATGTCCAATTAAAAGCGGATTGGAGTAAGACACCGTATCCACTTAGTTTTGAGGTTACATTTCACTCAGATATTTCCATTAGAGAGTCTTTATTGAAAGATGTCCACAAAACTGCTAACGCTTTCCTAAAGGCAACTCAGGTTCATGAACCACCGGGGATTCTCGGATCATGGTGTTTGCAAACTTTAATCACGTGGACTAAAATGGGGACCATCAGCGGGGTGAATTTAGGTTTGTATGATGTTCCAGAAGGATCGGAGGTCTTCATGCACACCCCGGTAACACAAGATGTTGCATTGAGACACGGGGGAGGGACTAACACTCATCTGGGAATCGGCTCAAAATACGCGAACGCGAAATATCAGAGAAGAATGAGCATGGGGGACAGGATTGCGCTTGAGATAAAAAGGGCAATAAATCGTGACATGCTCTCAGAGCTCGTAACTTAATGGAATCACGCAGGGATCCCTCCGATTTCGAGAAGCATAGAGGACTTTCGGAGAGGTGGTCCAAACGGAGGAGAGTAAATGGAAAATCGTATGAAGTTTCTATCCATATTTCTCTCCATTGGTTTCATTATGAAGATCCTAGGAGAGGTGATCCACGAGGTTATGGGCCATGGTTTATTTATCCTTTTGTTTGGAGGAACCATCACAAGAGTTCACATATCCCTTTTGTGGCCTTACGAACCCTCCTTTATATTGTCCAGCCCGCCCGCTAACGGTTTTGCGCCATGGCAGGGGGCTTGGATAGCTGTAGGAGGTATATTAGTCAGTTTAATAATCACCTGTCTCCTTCAATTGTTTCTCTTGTTTAGAAAATCTAGTTGGCCGATTTCAACTTCCCTTTTCTGGCTTGCCTTCTGGACCTTCATTAACCCTGTGGGCTACCTCATAATGGGGGGAATAAAACCCTTCGGCGACGTTGCCAACTTAATAAATAGAGGTGTCCTTACCCAAGAAATCGCTCTGGCTTTGGGTCTCTCAATCTTCCTTTTGAGCTTCTTCTCTCTTTCAAGTATTTTGCGGGGGACTCTCATCAAAACAGGAGTCATCAAGAATGTTAAGAATAGCATAGTTTTGTTTTGGTTCATTATTCCATTCATTACATTAGTGAATCTGATTGGGTACGGACAACCCTGGATTTCTTTCCCCATAAGCTTCATACCCGTGCTCTTGGCCTACGCATACATGCCCCTTAAAGATCGTCTGTTCAAAAGGCTAAAATGATGGACAAGTGGTGAAAAAAGTGAAAAGGAACACCCTCATCATGAAAGTCTTTCCAGCTTTGATTATATTTTCCCTTTGGCTGGACGGATGGTTTTACCCCCTCCTACTATTACCTTTCCTCTACGTGATTTTTGTTGAGAAAAAGGGTTTTGGGTTCCTCGGTTTTCGGAAAGAAAAATTGGGCCTATCGATTTTGCTAGGCTTGGCCATCACTGCGATTCTCTTTCTGGTGTATCTTCCTATCTTCGTTTATTATATCCCCATGTTACAAGCAGCTTCTATTGGCTTTTACGTTGTCTTCACGGATGTTGTTTGGTATCCTCTCTACGAGGAAGTTGCTTACAGGGGTTTTTTTCTCGCACATTTTACGAATCCGGGTGCTCCTCTTTTCTCACGCAGGATACTCCTCCTGAACATGTCACAGGCGGCACTATTCCTTTCGATACATTACAAATATGTGACGGCGGGCCAGCCACTGCTTTTGATACCCGTTTTCCTCCTAGGATTTCTAAACGGCTTCATATTCCTAAGGACTAGAACCATAATCGGTTGTATCGCATCTCATTCAATTCTCAACGGCGCAGCGCTTCTTTTAAACCAAATAATGGTCTAAGGATTGTTCATAACTTACTTTTTATTCTCTTTTTTTGTGGTGTAGCGCAGAATGAAGCTGGGCCTTTTACTTAAAGTTCTTAAAGGTTTTATACTAACAAACTCAGTTCTAGTGAAAGGGGTGACTTTGAATAAAACCGGCATCTCTGTGGCTCTAACTGTAGTAATCATTGTGGCCTTGATAGGCACTGCGATAGTTGGATATATTTGGATATCAAAACCGACGGAAGAGGAACCCGAGCCGTCCGTAATCACCGCCGATGAAGCTACCCAACTTCTTCTTGATAACATCATAAAACCTGATGAATTAAACTACGACCTCATCGCATTCATGTGGCCGGAACCACTGAATCCTGGAGATAAAATCGCTCCTCACGATATCTTGGGAGACACCTACGTCATTGAAGAAAATACTTGGTTCTTCTGGGTGAACGACTTTCCCTTCGCCCTGTTCTCACACCCCACTAGGTATGTATTCATCGACGCCTCAACCGGAGATTACACCATCGAGATAGAGGGTTGGTGGCCTCAACTAAATGGAGAAGACCTGTGGGGAACCAATGAGGAATACTGGAACAAGGATTACTGGGTTTACTCAACCTATGAAAACTCTCCAAGTTCAACTGTTTTTAGTTCCGGTATTGTAGCTCCTAGTGGGTCTGCAGGCTCCAATCCATCAAGTGGTAATCGAGTCCTAATCATCGAGGGCCCAATGGGGTCTAACTGGGACATTACCACATCGGCTGGTGAGTGGCACTATTTGATGGAAAATATCTTCGGTTTTGATGTGACTCATCTTGGGCCATTGGAGGATAACGCTCCTACAGAGAATAACATAGACAATGCTATGGACAATCTGGGAAAGAATATGAAACCGTGCGAGAATCTTTCAATTTACATAACCGGGCACGGGAGGGAGAATGACGGAGCCGTGGACATGGGTAATGGTTACTATCTCACGCCGGAGCAGTTCTCCAAGTGGGTGTGCCGGATAGAAAACGGAACTCATATATCCGTGACCGTGGCTTCCTGCTACTCTGGTAAATGGATCAACGCGCTGAAAAAATGGGATAACAAGGTGGAGATAATATACACGTCGACCGATGAAAACAGCGTTGGCTGGGGTGATGTAGACCACAAAAATACCACTTTTGCAAAGTACCGGGAGGCGGTAGATAACGGGGACGCCGCGCCAGATTCAAATCCAGATGATATTGGCCTAGAAGCGATAAGCGGCTTGGTCGAGGACATGGAGGCTCTAGTGGAAAATTTCAAGAGAGGTGACATATCTTGGGTGACGCTATGGCAGGAGGCTATCAAAACCGCCAAAGAAAAAGACGCCGCCTTCAAAAACCCGGCTTTCTTTAAGAAATGGACCGAGAACAACCGTCCTGATCTTTACCCCCCATGTAGCAGTAAGGGTGTCGAAAACCCCCAAGAATGGAAATCGGACAAAGCGAGGGATATCACGCCCCCAGGGGTGGTATCAACTTCTCCCAAAAATATGCAGATGGAGGTGCCCGTAGACACCACTATAAACGTGACATTCAGCGAGGGGATGAATAAAACCGCCACGCAGAATGCTTTCTTGATTTATCCTCAAGTTGACGGCGAATTCATCTGGACCAACAACACGATGATTTTCATACCACATGGAAAATTATTTCCTGAAACTTTTTATGAAGTGATGATCAGCGCCGATGCGATGGACATGGCCCTGAATAATTTGGAAGAGGACTATTTTTGGACTTTCTTTACTCAGTGGGAACCCGGGCTGTAAAAAGTTGACTCCTTAGCCTTGAAGTTTTATCATTTAGACAATTCCTTGCTCCAAGCATCAGCCATTTCTTTATTTCTGTCACATAGTGTTATCTCTTTAAGCGTCTTCGCGACTTGGGTAAAATCCCTTATAGCGCGGACCATTGCTCCTGCAGCAGCTTCTTCCGAAACTCCTCCGACGCCTGTCCCCATACCAGGGAATACTAAACTTCTAGCACCAACGTTATCTGCACGTTCGAGCGCCGCCTTCGTTGCAAAATAGACCTTTTCACCCGTTGTCCGCATCACCGGGCGCTCCATCGTTGGGGCGTGCACAACCCATCGCGCTTGAAGTTTGCCCGCAGTTGTCGCAATCGCTTTTCCGACTGGTACTGGAGCGTGCTTTAAGGCCTCCCGTTCGATCTCTTCGCCGCCAGCGCGCTTCAGCGCTCCCGCGGCCCCGCCACCCATATACATCAAGCTGCTTGCGGGGTTGCATATCGCGTCGGCTTTTTGCCTTGTCAAGTCCCCCTGTTTTACGATAACCGTCAAGTTCTCAATTTTAAACATCTTCACTCCAATAGATTTTCTCGCCCACATCTTAAAACGAACTTGTTGTTGACTTGTTATATTTATAACAACAAAATGCCAACTAGTTTGAAGAAATAGGTTTACTCTAAGAGGATTTGGTTTGGGCCCCAACCGATGTATCAGGCCCTCCGCCCAGTAAGCGCTCGGATTAGCCTGTTGGTGGTCTCCTCCACAGCACGATCTTCGTAGGGCACGTAGGGCAAGTCCGCCTCACCAGCTACAACTTTCGCAAGCTCGTTAATCGCGACTGACGCCTCACATTCAGGTTCGTACACAACAACCGGGATTCCCTCGCGCTCTGCTTCCTGAACCTTTGAATCCTCTGGGATATCTGCAAGCACTGGCATCGCGCCAAGCGTGCGGCCCATGAACTGCTCGACCTCACCGGTTGAGATATCCGCTGTCTTACCAGTGCGGTTGACGACGAGACCCCGAGCCCAAGAGCCGAGCACATTCGCCAAGCGGATTGTCTTGTGGCAGTCGACGAGACTTGTGTAAGTTGGGTTACAAACAGGCAACATTTCGCGAGCGGCCGCAATTGAAATTATCGTCGCGTCGGCTATCCCTGCGGGTGCATCGATTAGAAGTAATTCGGTTTGCTGCAGAAACTTTTCGACGATTTCCTCGACGCGCTCGCGCTTCACCTTCGAGAGCACATCATGTACATCTTCAAAACGAAAACCAGTTGGGACGACTTTTATACCATGATTCTCGTAAATTACGTCTTTAACATCGGCTTTCCCGGTTAGAACATCTAAAAAACTCACTTCACACTTGTGCATTCCCATTATTATTCCCAAGTTTGCCATCGCGAGGTCGCCGTCGAGGATCGTGACATCTCGCCCGAGCACACCCAATGCCACTCCGAGATTCGCCGTGAGGGTGGTCTTTCCCGTCCCACCTTTGCCTGAGGCAATCACTATCGAACGAGGTCTAGCACGCAAATTTCAACCCCCAAATTTATTGACAGCGCGCGCTTAAAAACATGAATATTGTTTTAATTTTAACTAAATCAAGAAATTCAAAGAACAGGGGATGGTTGCGTAAGTTTTGCGTCCGGGTGTTCCTCAAAATATCGCCTAACCGGCTCGAGCACCCGAACCAGTGCCTCAGCAACTGCCGTTTTCAGGTCTGTGGGGTGGAGTTCGCCGGACGAGTACAACTCCCGGAGTTTTGCTGCATCCTCTACTTCAAGCGGCCCTCCGTACTTTGCCTGCCTGCTAACTTCTAGCTTGCCGAGAGCGGGCAAGATAACGTGCTCAACGTATTCAATTATTGGATTATCCTTCGTTTGCCTCGGCGGGCAGAATGCTTTAGTCACCTTTTCCTTTACTACTGAAGGTTCGTCGTCGATAGCGATGAAGTTGCCTTTTGACGAAGACATTTTGGCGGCCCCGTCCAAGCCATGAAGCAACGGCATGTGCACGCAGACCGGTTTTTGATAACCTAAAGTCGGCAGCTTCTCACGCGCGACCATGTGCACCTTCCGCTGGTCGATACCCCCAACCGCCACATCGACGTTGAGGTGAGCTATATCTACGGCTTGCATGAGGGGGTAGAGTACCTGCGCCACGTCCGGATCCTTTAGATGGCGAGCTATCTCAGCCATTGAGCGATGCGCCCGAAGCAACGTTGTACCGGTGGCCATTCGAAGTACATCCATCATGAACTTGGGTTTTAACTGAAAGTCTGACCCGAGCAAGAACTCCGTACGTTCGGGGTCGAGGCCCAACGCGATAAAGCAATGTTTATTATACTCGGCCACCCTGCGAATTTCCTCAAGTGTCCCCTTATCATTGAGGTAAGCGTGCAGATTTGCGAGCAACACAATCACGCGTGCTCCCATTTTTTGAAAATCCATGAGTTTTTGCACGGCCAGCGCATGCCCAAAATGAATTTTTCCAGAAGGTTCGTAGCCGCAGTAGACTGTAATTTTCTTTTTATCCAGCAGTTTGCGGAGCTCGGTTTCTGTTACCACTTCACTCGTGCCTTGCGCCGCAAACTTGAAGCGCACCTCTGCCTCCGTTTAATCACCACTCGAAAAGTATACTAGACAGCTAAAAGCTTTTGTTGGAGATGTGTGACCCCTTTATTTCGCATGGATATTATTAACTAATAAACAAACATATTACAATAATACTGTTACAATAGTATCATAAAAAGTAGTAAAAATCTAAATAAGTTGCAGTGGAAATCAAGGGGTTGGATAAGTGG
>Ga0209635_10003120_pt1 | contig 12876 bp, 9 predicted proteins | sample DeeMarSWOR230_32_FD_187463 | JGI IMG/M metagenome (GOLD analysis project Ga0209635, IMG submission 187463) | Marine sediment microbial communities from White Oak River estuary, North Carolina - WOR-2-30_32 (SPAdes) (version 2) | ecosystem: Environmental > Aquatic > Marine > Intertidal zone >...
GCAGTGTCACTACCGCTGGCGTTACCGTTCCCGTCGCAGCTGTGAGTATCGCCGGCCCCCTTGCTCGCGATTTTTGGGTAGCCAACCCTGTTGGCATCCCCGCCGGGGCAGGGGTGCTTCTCCGTATTTGTACCATTGTCAATCCAGTGGCAGGCACTTATACATTAAATGTCTCGACAGAGACGGATCAAACGGAGGTTGCCGTTTCGTTCACAATCGCGGGTCCAACCACCATAACCTCTCTACAGGTTGCGGTTACCCCGGATGTGGAGTTTGAGACCGCGTGCTATAACGTCACGTTTACCGTTACCAGCGCTTTGGCAGCGGGCGAATGGATTAGCATTAGGTTTCCGGCAGGCACCGGTCTAACAGGGGCCAATGCCACGGTCAATGGAGTGACGGCCACTGTACAGAACGTCACCAATCAGGAGATCTATATCGTGGCGCCTAGCCCCATCAGCGCCGGATCAAGTGTGTCGATATATGCTTGTAACATTGCCAATCCACCGGCCGGTGATTATGACCTAGGGGTCAGTACGATATGGGACCAGGCTTTCGTTGAGGAGCCGTTCACAATCAGGGCTGGTGGCTGCTTCATCGCCACTGCAGCCTACGGCACCCCAATGGCTGAAGAAATACAGATACTGCGTGAGTTCAGAGATGAATACCTGCTCACCAACCCAGTGGGGCAATCTCTCGTAGGCCTCTATTACAGAGTCAGCCCACCAATGGCCGAGTTCATAACCAAGCACCCAAGCCTGAAGCCGATAGTGAGGGTCGGATTGTTGCCCGCTGTAGCCATGAGCGCAGTAGCCGTCAACACTACTCCGGCCGAAAAGGCGGCTATAGTAGGATTGTTGGTGCTGGTTTCAGTGGCAGTGACCGCATGTGTGACAAGGCGGCGAGGCAGAGGTCCAGAGTACACCTGACGGTGGAATTGCACATTTGCCTGGAATGTTACCTGGCAGGCTCCTCATTCTGATCGCTGTTGCCACTTATCGATAGCCGATCATACCACCTGCGATGTTCCTTTGTTCGTGGCCCCCAGATTAACGGCAAACGGAAATGAGGGCGTATTGTGATTATGCCAATAGGGTGTGGAGAACCTGTCCAACAATGTAGCGTTTAGTGACCCCTTAGATCTATATTGTGTCTTGGACACCGCAACCTATTGATAATTCCTTCACTAGTGATACAATAGTATTTCCGGGCTCGTATACATGAAAAGCCTTGGTACCCTCTTGATTACTGTAACCCTAATTGTAGGGTTGGTAGGCTGTGGTGGTGTTGCTAGGTACGACCTCGCCATCTCCAGCACCGCTGGAGGGTCGACAACCACCCCTGGAGAGGCGGGGCCTTATACCTATTATGAGGGAACAGACGTCGACCTGGTGGCCGAGGCTGAAGAGGGCTACCGCTTTGTCAATTGGACTGGCGATGTGGACACCATTGACGATGTCAATGCTGCCTCAACCACCATCACCATGAACGCTGATTATGTCATCACCGCCAACTTCGTGGCTCAGTATGTCCTAACGATAGAAAGCACGGAAGGCGGTGAGGTCACAACCCCTGGCGAGGGAACTTTTGCCTATAATGAGGGAACAGTGGTTGACTTGGTGGCAGAGGCTGAAGAGGGCTACCGGTTTGTCAACTGGACTGGCGATGTTGACGACATAACCAATGCCGATGCCGCTTCCACGACCGTCATTATGAACGACAATTACTCCATCGCCGCCACCTTCAGGGCCTCGGTACTAACAGTAGGAGGTTCCGGCAGATACGACACCATACAGGAGGCTATCAATTCAGCGGGAAGTGGAGATACAATTCAGGTAGCCCAAGGGACATATTTGGAAAATATCGCCATAACAACCTCGAAGTCTTTTACACTCCAAGGCGGCTGGGATTCAGGATTTACTTCCCGAAGCAATAATTGCTCTTTGACTGTAATTGAGGGCAAGGGGAGCGGCTCAGCAATCGAGATTCAGGCTGGACCTGATGTAGCAATTGAACTAACCATTGAGGGTTTCACAATACGGAATGGGATTGCTGAGTGGGGTGCTGGCATTCGCATTGCGTCTTATGGAGGTTCAAACATCACATTACTACTAAACAACAACTTCATTACCGAGAACACTGCAACCAACAGGGGTGGTGGTATCTCTATAGAATCCGCTGGAGGCTCTATTAACGCAAGTGTGACGAATAGCATTATTGCGGAAAATACTGCAAACAACGAAGGCGCTGGCATACGGGTATATTCCGGCGGTGGAGGAGTAGCCACTTTAACACTTACCAAGAATGTTATCACCGATAATACTGTTACCCATTTGGTGGAAGGCGAGGGTGGTTGGGATGGGGGGGGAATTGCTGTTTATGCTTCGCCATCAGGTTCAACTACTCTTCAAGCGATAAACAACTTGTTCACAGCCAATGAAGCTGGCTTCGGTGGTGGCTTATTTGGTTACGCCTCGGGAGCAGAGGCAGTGGTCACAATGATATTGACCAGCAATATCATCACCTCAAATAGGGCTCAGTATGGTGCTGGCATCTTCTCGTGTTCTGGAAAAACATGCCCCGTGGGCTGGCTTGGTGGGTTGATCGAGTGGGTGCTGACTAATAATACCGTAACTGGCAATACTGCAAGCCATGATGTTGGTGGTATCTATATGTACTCCGGTTCCACGTTTGGTGATGGGGGGAATATGACTCTGTTAATGCGGAATGACATCGTGTATGGCAACACTGACCGGCAAGTTATGCTTACAGTGGAGCCAGGGAGATTAGGCGTTGCCACGGCAAACATGGCATACTCTGATATTGGTGCAATTGGCACCCGGGGTGGGGGCACGTATACAACGGATCACGTAATAAACAAGGACCCGTTGTTCGTCGACCCTGCGAACGGGCTTTTCCTTCTTGAGGAGGGCTCTCCATGTATTGATTCTGGCGATCCAAACACGGTGTTCAATGATGGCCAACGCCCTCCAGCGAAAGGTACGGAACGAAATGATATGGGAGCTTACGGTGGACCCCAAAATTACGATTGGTTTGGGCTACCGCTCCTAACGCTAGTCTCAAACCTCGATTGATGCCCTTTGGATTGGGCGATGGACAAGATGTCCCGATTGTCTCTGCGCTGGCTTTCACGAAATGACCCTTGCTGTCTAGCAATGATTTGCCGCCAGCTTCAAATCAAGGCTCAAGAACTGGTGTTAAATCGAAAATAATGGGTTAGCACCGATTGCCATTTTACGAACAAAACAGGATTTTGGGCGTGTTTACCTAATTTTGCCGCAAAACAAAGCTAAAATATGCCCTATTATTGTGACCATGCCAACAGTATATGGGAATCCACTGAACTCAGATTCCATCAATATATACATACCTGAACTTGAGGCGAAAGGAGTGTATGTTGAGTATTAGAGCCCGGATAGTTAGGTCAAGTAGGTATGCAAGTAGCTAAGCTATATCTACAGAGGCTTCTTGCGACCTTTTGTACCAAATCCCTTGGTGGGTTTTTGACGCCTCCCAGGTTTTGTCTCAAAAGGTTTTGAACGCTTCTTATCTGTCATGTTATTCCCCCTTAAACCATTGGCTCACTTAATCATAATCGCTTGAATAAGTCTCTAAATCTTGTCCTTAAATCTCCTAATATCGAAGAAAAGGAGAGCTTAAAAAGATAGAATCTAGAGACTGGCGTTTTGACAAGTCCGAAGTAAGGAACTAAATCTAATCCACATTTAAAAGCATCCTCATCTCTATCTGATTTGATATGTACACGCTCCACTTCCCTCAGTGTCGGCAAATATTGAATAGAAAGATACCTTCTGACCCAAGTAAAAAAGTCTGGATTCATTAAGTATTTACTATAGTTTGTTAACATATCATCGAGTACGAAAGCCTTTGCTCTCTTATATAAATCAATCAAGCCCTTCGTAAATACTGTGAAATGTTTACCTTCTAAAAATTGTTGTGAATCATCCTCTATTATTACTATTGGCTCCTTAGTAGGCTCTGTGCGTACTCCAAATCTCCAAATTTGATTCCTATTAAAGTTATACAAGCTGTTTGAGTGGACTATACCACAGCGAAACTGCCACAAGGCCTCGATTTGCACTTCGTTTAGTCCAGAAAAGGCACCGAGGAACTGTTTTAGGCAAAGCCCTGGGTTCTTGGTTTCAAGAGATACAAGATATAGTCTTGCCAGAAATTCTAAACCTTTAAAGAGTTCAGAAAAAAGGGGGAAAACGCAATACTCTAAGTATCTTTTGCGACCTAGAATCCGTGCACAGCCATAAAGCCAATTTGCCCTAATGTTATAGTCTATCTGCCCCAATGTAGATAGAAAATCCATCTTCTTTCCTTGCGAAAAGGGTGAATAACCAACTTGCTCAGATAATCTCTGGGCAGGAACAAAGATGTATGCACAAATCAAAGGGTAGCATCGAAAGGTAAATATCTCGCTATCTCCTAAATAAGCTGTGTACACTGTACTTAGAAAGGCAGCTGTTGCAGAATGAAACCCAGATATCTGAAACTCTTCCAGAATATTGGCCCTGGCTATATCATCACGGACTCGGGCAAGTTTTTCTTCAATTGACATGCTTTTATACTGTCTATAGCTCGGTATGTTGCCTAGCATATTCTTCGCTAAAGGATGCCCTCGTGGCACTATAACCAACCTATAATGGTTTTGCATAAATATAGTCATCAACGGAGATTTCAATTGAACTTCTTTATGTGCATTACCTTTGAGTATGTCAATGCTATAGTCCAATGCGAGTATCTGTCAAGAAGTAATCACTGGCCTTCTTGTGTAAATACTCAGCACTATTGATGCAGTTTGGATTCAGTTAATCGAAGATTTCCTGAGTGATTACCCTGCGAGTACAGTGTTAGGATTGAAGAATCAGGTCATCTCCGCAACTGGGACACCTGTGCTCGTCTTTCATCTTGACCAATTGCAATGTGCGACAAGACCTACAGAAGACAATCTGTTTCATGACATTATGCGAGGGATCTCCCGACCGCTCGAAGAATTCGTCGATCCGGAGCACAAGACGCGCAAATGGATCGCGGGGTCCAAGCTCCGGCGCTGATAGAATATTGAACGTTGTTTGCAACGGATTCATTTCGTTTGGACCCATCGCAAGCAAACCAACGTCAACCTCTCCCTCCTTCCCATGTTCAAACGGAAGTAGCTGATAGCCAAAGCCATCTTTGCTTAATTCCGCAATCTTCGCAATTATCGTATCCCTTATCGAGGCTGGCGGGAATACATTGTGGCTCATGAAGCCTGACTCGCAAAGATATATATCCAGTAACGAAACGTCGGGTGAGCCAAAATCCCTGTAGGCTCTCAGCTGATTTACTGTCCGTCTAATTTTTCCGAACTTTAATGACCGGGCTGTGCCATCCTTGTAGAGAAGACTGACTTTCACTTCCCAAGTTCTATAAATCCACTCCTCTGAACGTGGAAAGTCATAGAGCCGAGCCAAGATATCTATGTCACTAGTGAACTGCTCCCCTGTCCCAAGATCCATGGGTATATTAACGGCAAACCATCGCCAGATGCGACCTCCAGCTAAATTACCGTATAGTGGAAGCAACGAAAACACTCGCCAGATTGTCGCTTTTTCCCTGTACTGTGATTCTGAATCGAAAAGAGTCACTCGCCTGTTAGCCTCCACTTAATTCCGACTGATCGCTTATTTCATAAGGTATGGACCATACATCTTGGCCTAATTTTGTGACTATTATAGACCTGATAAAGAGAATTATCACATGCGCCATCCAGTGTAATTAAACGCTGTTTGGTGTACAATTAGTCATTTTGCGATTAGCTAAGTGACATACCACCAGGCGATAAGCGCAATATAATCCTAATTGAGGTTAGAATGTTTGGGACAGGCTGGGACATAATGGGACTTTACGAACAAAACAGGGTTTTAGTGGTTGACAAAAAAGTTCTATTATATACGTGAAGAGACTGTTTGGGATATCTGGCTTGGAATTTCAAGACCGCCACCATAATCCACTCGGTCACCCCTCCCATAGCTAACAGTCGGGCAGGATTTGAAATAATGCTTATTCATTGTAGGGGGTAAATCGGGTCGACCTTAGTAGCGGAATAGTGCCGCTACCGGCGTTCCGCCAGGTACTTGCTCTCGCTCTACAGCGTATACGTTGCCTCCTTTTTCCAATGTGTTAGCTGTGGCAAAATCAAGCATATCCTGTACGCCAGGCTTCCTTTCTTTGTACAGGCGTACTTTTTGACGTTCCGGATCAAACTGCCCCCACTGCTGAACGCCTATGGCAACGAACAGTATTGAGACCCGCCCGTCATAAGCAGCCAGGACAGCCTGCTTCAAGTCATTAGTGGCCAACCCCTTGGTAATGGCCTCGCGGTATTGCACCAGCGCCTCAGTTTGACTGCGTTCGAAATAAGGCTGGACAATTGACCACGCCTGTTCCTGCAATGCTTCCTCAGACAATCTGTCAGGATTGCCCTCAATTCCCTCGTCTAGCAGGTAATGATAGGTATTTGCCTCCCGGTAAATGGGATGAAGGTAATCAACAGCAGCGACGATAAGTGGGCTGTGCTCTTCCCTTAGTACTTCATGCAGTCCTTGATCGACCTGTTGAAAATAGCGCAGAATGTTAACCTTATCATAGTCTTTGCTGACACCATGACCGTGAGATATGAGCAGACCACCTGGCCCCGTCGTGTGGAACTGATGTTGCTTCTCTGGCTGATCGTATTTCAAAGCTTCGGCTAAATTTGAGGGCACACTTTCCGGTGTTAATTCCCGAACATGATAGCGAGTGCATTGTAGAAACCTTACTTGATTCTGGCTTACTGCCAGAATGTAGAAGACCCCATCTTCGCTGAATAGCGGAAGCAGAGGTTTTATGTGGAAGCGTTCAGTAACAACTACTAACTCCTCGAAACTGTAAGGGAGCCGATAGTATCGAAATATCCCGGGCGAAATGAAAATAGCCAGACCATCACCCTGGTGCTGCCAGAAATGCGAATCGGGCAGCAATTGCTCGGCTGGCTCGAGAAGCCCCCTTGCATCTGAAATACTAATCCCATAGTTGACTAACTGGCCTTCTGCTTCTCTAAGCAGGTTCTTTAATCTAATCGGATCCTGCTCAATGTCTCCAGTACGATGAGTAGGCATGTAGATCGAAACACCCATTTCCTGGGGCTTTTCAACTAACGCACTCAGCTCATCCCTCGATAGTGTTTTCATAGCACCATCTCCAATCAAAGCCCTGCCTTGTTAGTGGCATCTTCCCGTATCGGGAGCATCCATCACTGCTTAGTTTGATGTATGATCCCTTCATCAACTAAACATGAGTAGTGAGAACACAGAATCAATTTTAGCATAGATGTGTCGCCACTTCACATAAAACTTGAACAAAAAGCCATTTGTTACTGACCAAGCGATGTACCATCCTGTGATAAGTGAAAGATTACGCTCTAGGGGGCTCAAAGAGCTGGGTAAAACAGTCGCGGATACATTCTAATGTGCTTGGTTTGCTCGTTACCTTCAAATTAAAGCCTAAAAATTGACGTTGATTTGACGTTAAAATGTTTGGGACGGGTCGGGACATAATGGGCTTTCACAGACCAGGATTTTTGGCGTGTTTACCTAATTCTACGATAAAACAAAGCTAAAATATGCCCTGTTATTGTGAACATGCCAACAGTATGCAGTGTCTAAGATGTAGTATTGGACTAAGGAGTCACAAAACGAGCTAATGTGCAATCTCGCCGTCAGGTGTACTCTGGATCTCTACCTCGCCGCCTCGTCGCCCAGACAGCCACGGCCACCGAAACCAGCACCAACAATGCTAATATGGCTATCTCCTCGGCCGGAGTAGTATTAACGGCTACACTGCTCATGACCACAGTGGGCAATAGCCCAGCCCTCACTATCGACTTCAGGCTGGGATGCTCGGTTATGAACTCAGCTATTGGCGGGCTCACCCTATAATAGACGTCTACCAGAGCTTGTCCCAACGGGTTGGTGAGGAGGTATTCATCCCTGAAGTCACGGAGAATTTGTATCTCCTCAGCCATAGGGGTGTCGTAGGCTGCGCTGGCTATGAAGCACCCGCAGTCTTCTAGCCCCATTATTTTGGTGACGAAGGCATCACAACCCGTAGGAAAATCCCCCCCGATATATTCCCAGGCATAGGTGGGCTGGAAGGCGTGGGGAGTGGTGGGAAAGCTGGAAGACTGCGTAGATCCGGTGACATAAGCATGTGCGTTTGAGTCCACGGTTATGTCCCTTCCCCGATCCTCGGCTCCGCCGCCGAGATAGGTGGAGTACACCAGGGCATTTCCATCCGATGCGAGCTTGGTGACGAAGACATCCTCATGCCCGTAGTAGGTCCCCTGGTAGGCATTCTGAGTGGGGAAGTCGTCGGAGTTCGTATATCCGGTGACGTAAGCGTTGTCTTCTGAGTCCAGGGCTATGCCTCTTCCATAATCGGCCCCTTCACCGCCGAGGTAGGTGGAGTACACCAAGAAATCTCCACGCCCTGACAGCTTGGTGACGAAGACATCATGCCATCCGGCAAAGGTCCCCTGGTAGGGGTTCTGAGTAGGGAAATCGGTGGACTGTGTCTGTCCGGTGACGTAGGCGTTGCCGACTGAGTCCACGGCTATGCCATATCCATAATCAATATCTTCGCCGCCGAGATAGGTGGAGTACCGCAAGACGTTTCCTTGCGGTGCCAGCCTGGTGACGAACGCATCACCAGACCCGGCACTGGCTGTCTGGAAGGCATTGGCAGTGGTGGGGAAAGCGTCGGGCCAACCAAACCACGTCTTCCCAGTGACATAAGCGTGGCCTTCTACGTCCACGGCTATATCCCATCCCTCATCCGTATAACTACCGCCTAGGTAGGTGGAGTACACAAAGGCATTCCCAGCCGGTGTCAGCCTGGTGACAAAGGCATCCCAACCCCCGGCATTGGCTGTTTGGAAGGCGCCGAGATTGGTGGGGAAGCGGGCGGGGTAGGATGAGAGCGTCTTTCCAGTGACGTAGGCGTGGTTTTGCCAGTCCAGGGCTATGCCATTTCCCTCATCGTCATCTCCACCGCCTAGGTAGGTGGAGTACACCAGGAAATCTCCATCCCGTGACAGCATGGTGACAAAGGCATCTCTACCCCCGCAATGGGCTGTTTGTAAGGCGCCAGAAGTGGTGGGGAAGGGAGGGGAAGACGAGGTCGTATATCCGGTGACGTAAGCGTGGCCTTCTACGTCCACGGCTATATCATGTCCAGCTTCATCACCTTGGCTGCCTAGGTAGGTGGAGTACACCAAGCTAGCTCCATCCTGTGCCAGCTTGGTGACGAAGACATCCGAGTCCCCGAGCAAGGTCCCCTGGTAGGGATTCTGAGTTGGGAAGTTGGCGGATGCCGTATATCCGGTGACGTAAGCGTTGCCTTCTGAGTCCACGGCTATACCGTATCCCACATCAGACAACAGGCCACCGAGGTAGGTGGAATAGTGAAACAGTAAGGGGTCTATGATGAGGGGATAGTAGTTATTGTAGGCTGCCACGTGGAAGCCGTAGGTGTTATCGCTGCCCAGCCTGAAGCCACCTTCAACCTCCACCACTTCATCTCCTATCTGCTGGTATATATATGGCTGGCTCTGCACCATATCGCCGAAGGCGGTACCGATGACAATCTCGCCATCTATAATTGCCAGGCTGTCTATACCGTTGTAAGCCAGTGCTATGGCTTCCGGCGTTGCTCCGGGATTGACGACGAAGTCATAGCGCAGCATCCCACCATTGCCATAGAGCCGAAGGTCTATATTGGGGTAAATATCCCGGTAAACCAGCTCTCTGTAGGTCGGGACATTGGCATACCAGTTCTCAGGGTCATTGCCGATAAAGTAGTTGACCACGGCGTCGTCTTTGGCGCTGCCCTCTATGGCGTGCTGTCTGTTAGCCCCCATAAAATCGAGGCTGAATACCAGTCTGTCGACTGTGTCATCTGCCACCGCCCCATCAGGGCGGATAAGGTCAAAGACGATGTTTTCTTCAGTAAAATAGACTGTCTGTCTTGACGTCTTGACGTAGTACTTGACCGCTTCGTCCACCTGCCCCTGGTTTTCGATGAACATGAGAGGCAGTTTGCCGTAATCCTCCAGTACACTGCTTTCCGTTGCCGATAAATCTAGGGTGTCTGTGCTGATTTCCCCGGCTAGCAGGCCAGTTGCCGGGAAAGCAGCCATTAATGCTAGTATCAGAATTGCTGCTGATGCGAAGATTTTCTTTCGCCACATAGTTCCCTCCTGTCTAATAATTTAGTTTCCCCAGGATGTTATCGAATATTTTTATCACTCCCCGGTACTACTAAGCACAATAACTATTAGAATAGTTAAGTTAAGTGTCATGTTTATTAGAGAGTGTAATATAAAAGTAACATTTTTTGAAAAAAAGTCAATACCTTTTGACTCTATTATGTATACCATTTAATTTATTCATTGCTTACAATCCGTTGAGCACGTTTTAAATGAATCATGATTTACACAATCTAGAATCGCACAATAGTCAGTTTTGTTTAATGGTAATTCGATACATCACAGAGTTCGTCAAAATGTTACATCTTCAAACCTCTCACCAATAGGTAGTTAGCCCAAAAAATTGAAGGGGAGCATTATCGCTCCCCTTAGCTTTGTCTTGGTGGCGTGGGTTGGATTTGAACCAACGACTCCCAAAGCGTCCAGGCTTATTTATGTGCTTTTCCCGCTAGCGTGTAGCAATCCACACCCTTTCTAATCCGTGGCATGTTTGGCAAATTATGTATTTCCGCTGGACTCATCGAGGGCAATTTTTAGCTTTATACTGGCATCTGTTGCCTCAAGTACATCTTCAGGCGTAAAGAAAAGATCCTTGTCAGGTGGCTTTCTATTAACGATAAACTTCTTAACTTCGCCACTCCAACCATCGCGTGCCAAGTGATTCACGGAGCCCACTACCTTGCCATTCTTATCTATTACCTTAACTCCGGCTTTTATTTCCATTGCTCTCTCCCAACGGAAGCATCTCCGGTCCTTTGACAGCCGCCAAGGTTTTCAGTATTCGCAGAATCTTCAAAATTCGGTCCCTTATTATCAACCCCGAACCTGCAACCTTGGCTTGCCTGCCGTCCTTGCCGCATATGTTGGCTATTCTTGAGGGGGCTTGCTGCGCATCATTAACTGAGGCCCGTCCGCCCTCTCTTCCACATCGATGAGTACATCGCCAACTTCTTCCTCAGTGCCTTGGTCAACCATCAGCGCAATGGCTCCTTCATGCTTAATAACTCGATCATCCTCAGCAGGGCTGTCAATTTCCAACGCAAACCTGTCCTCTTTTTTTATTAGTCGAAACCCCTTCTCTGGCTCCACACCACTTGCCTCCAAACTCTGCACTAACGCATTGGCTGCCAACTCACTCACCTCAATCATCTTTGCCTCCTTTTAACTAGTAGTTTAATTACCTCACCTGCCTACATCCAAGGCAGAGAAGCATCATATATTAAAAGTTTAATACGCGGAGGAAACCCGAGACATCGCCTGTTCGGCTAAACTCAAACCACCAGAAGGAGTATTAGATGTTAATTCTTTCGGTCATAGATAGAGGGGGACTGCTCAAGGAGTGGGCCCTCAGGCGCCTTCGGATTTGAGGTCTGTCACCAAGCCCTCTTGAACTGCATAGGCAGCAACTTGCTGGCGGTTACGGAGATTTAGCTTGTTCAGGATATTTCGCAGGTGGACCTTTACCGTGTGCTCCGATACGATGAGCCTTTCAGCGATTTCACGGTTAGTCGCACCCTCGCACACTAATTGCAACACCTCTCGTTCGCGACCGCTTATGTCATCCTTGCTCTTCAAGGCCTGTTCAGCAGCCAATTCTACCTTGACCTCATTGGCCATCTCCTGGGAGACAACAATGTCCCCCTTGGCGAGCATACGCAATGCTTGCACGAACTCCTGAGATGAGAGATTCACAGACAGGTAGCCTCTAGCTCCCGCTTGTAGGATCGGTAGAACGGCTTCTGTCGATCGCGGCTGTGTGAGGATAACGACAGCCGTACGCGGCAACTTTTCAGTAAGTACACGGATAATATCTGAGGCAACATCTGAAACCTCCCAATCCACCAGCACGATGTCCGGGTTACACTGCACTGCCAACTGGAAAAGGCTGTGCCCGGTGTCCGCCTGCCCCACAACATCGAAGCCAGCTTCTTGTAGGATCCTGGCAATCCCTTCGCAGATCAACGCATGATGATGCGCGACAACTACGGATTCTGTGTAGTTTGAGGGGTTAGAGCCTGAGTATGCCATGTTCACATGATATCATACCAGAATGTCTTCAACAATTGAGAAAGATTAGCGGACTGACAAATACCTCACCTTGACACCAAGCTCCACCTGGCACAAATAAAAAGGCGGGATAACTCTGAAAGTCATCCTACCCGCTTAGTTTCTTGGTGGCGGGGGTTGGATTTGAACCAACGACCTCCGGGCTATCGACCCAAAAAAGGTGAGTTTTTAGTTACGGAGTTATGGCTGGGAGAAGCTGGATATGGTGCTGAGATGTACCAGATCAGTGAAGTTTGAGAATATCTTGAGGCTTTATCAGAGGATTGAGCAACCTTTGAGAAGGGAATTGGCTTTCGTCATAAACATAACAAACCGTCACAAAGTGCAATGATTCGCCTGGCCGTCTTATTTTACTTGTTAGGCTCTAAGTGTCTTAATTGCAGCATTTCCTTCTTCGTAGTATTTCATTCCGATTGTTCCAAGTATCCCGGCATAGGCAGACGTTGAATCCAGTACTTCCCGGTGGTTCGCAC
>Ga0209635_10003121_pt1 | contig 12875 bp, 11 predicted proteins | sample DeeMarSWOR230_32_FD_187463 | JGI IMG/M metagenome (GOLD analysis project Ga0209635, IMG submission 187463) | Marine sediment microbial communities from White Oak River estuary, North Carolina - WOR-2-30_32 (SPAdes) (version 2) | ecosystem: Environmental > Aquatic > Marine > Intertidal zone >...
TTTACGAATGACGGATACTGGGCGGCAAAAATAAAACTGAGCATTGCACCCCATGAGAAGCCAATCAATGTGACAGGAAGATCTCCGTTCTTTTCTAAAACGGCCTTTAGCTCTTGGACCTGCCCTTCAAGTGTTGTTGCTGTTTGAAGTGGCTCCAGAACACCCCTAACGGAGGAGAGTTCTCGAGCAACCGGTGCCATTTCTCCAGGTGCACCTGGCCCACCGTGAATGACAGCTACATTGAAAGGCTTGTTTCCATATTTTCTTAAGTTTTTCATATTTATACCAAGTTTAACCTCTTTTTAATTTAAATTAAATAGGTTCCCTTTATAGAACTCAATTGTCGAGCTCATGAGGATTGAAATAAAAAAAGGTCCGCATAAAATCACCTGCAGACCTTAGCCTTGGTATATTAACAGATTGATTACTATTTACGCTCCTTTTTTGTTCAAATCGCATAACGATAGCGCACGAGGGTACACACGTAGACAACATTGTATCAGGCCTATAGTCCACTGATGGTCTATGCAGGCTAAACAACTTATCCTGTTGTCAATGGGGCTCGCACCATTGATCGCTGGAATAACCAATTAAGATACTTCTGTATATGCTATATTCAATCGCAATGAATTTTTTAAAAACGGCGACACCTTAATCAGAAGTTATAGCGTCCGTGTGTTGTATCTTCAGAGACCTAAAAAGGCGATTTTGACACCTAAAATTGGTATCGCCAGCTCACAGGTTCGAATCCTGCTCGGAGAGCCAAGTTTTGGACAGGGTCTTCTTTATAGCGGTGGGGACGGACATACATCTCAGCTCCTTGTCTCGTCGCCACAACAATAGAGGTATAAGATATCAGCTATATCCTTAGAGTTACAATAACGAATTCTAGAGGAAAGCTCTTACAATCCAGAGTATACCAACTACTACGAAATAGCCTCCCACAAGGTACGGTAAGATTTTCGGCTTCACTATGATAAGCAGACCCATCAGGATACTAATGATCCCCACGATTAAGATCAATATCTCGTAGTGCGCCATTTTAACCTCCTCGAGGACTTTTACGTGAGCTAAGGGGTTATAGCTACCATTGGGGTTACTTGGGGGACTATCCTACGCCTAAAAAGGATACGTCTTACGAGGGAGATGCTCCTACGAGGTGAATAGATTGGACTAGATGGGCAAAAAGATACCACTTTACGGATGTGCTGTCAAGTGGCGAGGTGGAGGCAAGTAAGTAGGCCAACACGAGGGCTTACGCTAGTTCACAGTTCGAATCCTGCTCGGGGAGCCAGTTAGCATAGATCAAAGGCAGCTCTGGCGAATTTACGATCCTTTACCCGCCGGATAGAGGAGGTATCAGAAAGACTTTTTGCTTAATAGCGCTTTCTATCCCGCCTATCTAGCACTGAGATTATACTAATGACTAGTATCCCAAAAACGATTATGCCGATACCCAAAGCTAGGCTCAAAAAGAATATATTTAAAACGCCAACTACAATTGCTATAAAAGCAATATCATAAAAAATGTTGCCGATGGAAACCCTTATTATATCTATTATGGTTGACATAGCACCCTCCGCCAAGTATTGGTGGTAGATTATATCCAACTATCAAGTAGCTATTAATAACAACCTATGAGAACCCTCTCCAATTTTTGTAGGAACTATCTTCTTATGTACAATACCCCATGCTATTTAGATAGGCCTGCCAGAGCTCAAGTCCCTCTATCGGAGCCTGAAGGCCAGGAGAAGCGGTCATTCGCGCCTCCGCGAGAAGTTCACGGACTCTTCCATAATCCTCCACCAACATAATCCGTTGACCACTGCTCTGAAACTCACCTGCCAAAATCGTTTCATCCTTTTTAGCTTCTGACTTGCCGGCAACAGCTGGCAGATAGAGCTTGAATGTCGAGCCTTGCCCATGCTCACTCTAAACATTTATCCACCCTCCGTGCTGTTTGATGATGGCGTAGACAAAATACAGACCAAGCCCCGTACCTCCTCCGGGTTCCTTCAGCATACACTGGCGTTGTGATATACGACGTTGTCTACAATTATCTATTATTATCTTATCATATCTTATATTATACCACATTGTGTCAACCTCAGTTAAGCATTTTCAAGATGTGTTGTCACCCTAGTCTGCTGTACGACCCGGACCCGATAGAGCAGCAGAGCATGGGACAGTTGCGCTACAGGATGCTCTAGCTGGCATATGCGCTGAAGTCTCTCGGCCAAGCATCTGCTGATCCTTCTGTCAGCTTGACAGACCTAGATACGAATTCATATTTTGAATTCGACGGGTGGTTGAAAGCCATTCCTGAGCATCTAAAAGAGTAAGTCCGAAGAATTCGTGAAATGTTTCAGTACCTGACGCCACCTAAGAATATAAGAGGGAGAACGAATGATTTCAGCCGAAAGTGAGGGAGGTACTCACGAAAAGACCTGGCTGGCGAAATCTTAAATAAAAAGCTCACCCTTTCTTAGCTATTGTGGCATAACAACCAGTTGAGTGAGCTTTGCTATATTGGTACTATGCTGGAGTTATTCGCCTGGAGGAGGTAAAGTGACACCTTCAGGTTCAAAAATGACCTTTCGTTCACCTTCCTCCACAAGGCCAAGATCAGTAAGCTGATAATTAGCTTTTCGTCCGATATCGATAACATGCTTCACTTCAGAAAGTGGCACGAAGATGTAATAACCGATTCCCCAATTAAAAGTTGTTAAGCAGTCTTCCAACTTTACTCCGAGTTCTCTCATAAACTGGAAAATAAGAGGCACATCCACCCAAGTATGAATGCGATAAGTAAATGGTCTCTTGTCAAAGGCCACTTTGCTTATTCCACCACCAGTGCCAGGTAAAAGTGCATGTATATCTACTTCGGCTTCTAGCAATGCCTCAACCAAAGCTACATAGGAGCGAGTAGGAATTAGCGCCTCTTCCCCAAGCGTGTTCCCATTTGGAAGTCTGGTAAGGAACTTATCAGGAAGTACCAGAGCACGTTTGATAACAAGCGAAATTCCGTTAGCATGGAGCCCCGAGGATGTAACTCCTATGATATGGTCACCTACTTGTAGCTTTCGGCCAGCGATGAGTCTACTGCTCGGAGCAATAATCCCAGTTGCACAGCCACTCAAAGATGGGGCACTTTTAACTGGAGGTTTAGCCTTGATTAGATAACGCAGCGATGGTGATTCACCCGCTGGCAAAGCCATACCCACCATTTCACATACCCTAAAGTATCCAGAAGCTAAGTCGTTGCTTCTTTTTTCATCTTCAAACCATTCACTGTCTCCTGCTGCAACTTCATCCGTATACACAACTGGCATTGCTCCTTGGGCAATCACATCATTAACTGCCATCAAAGCGGTATCAATACCAATGCCTTCATAGTATGTTCTGCCTGTACCAGCAAATTGATGCATCCATTCAGCAATCCAATTCTTATTTCCAAGACCCTCCTGAGTTTTGCACCATAGATGGGATTTATTACCCCGATATTCATAGACAGCTCCATGGGCATGCAGTATATCCTGATTAATGAAAACTTGACGGCGATTTGGGAAATTTAAGGTCTTTTTCCCTACTTCAGTCATTGCTTGTTTAAATGGCTCTATTTTTGTGTAATCTACCCCGGCCTGAGCATATTCACCTGTCATGCGATTTATATCCCTCCCTTCAAGCTGTCTAGAATTTCCTTGGAAGGATTGTTTGGGATTACGGCGACGATTTCATTACCGTACATGAACACTTCTTTATCATCAGTAGTAATTTCTCCGATAACGGTACCAACCCCCCCCTTAGCCTGGATAGCTTCCAATATTTCAGGAACATGCACAGGAGGAACCTGAATTACCATTCGACCTTGGCTTTCACAAATTAAGATCTCCGGCGGCGTAATTAGTTGAACCTTAACTGGTGCTTTTTCCAGGTCAACCCACGCTCCAAATCTGCCATACCTAGCTGATTCGCAAATACCAGCTCCGATACCAGCCGCTCCTAAATCGGAACAGGCATGCACTTTTTCTGTTTCAAGCGCCGCTAGAGTGGCTTCCATGGTTATTCTTTCTTTTTCAAAAACTGGGACGGCTGGCCTCATTTCTGAAACCAAACCCGCTCTAAAGAGGGTATCATTGCCGTCATTGCCTGTTTCTCCGATTAGAATAATCTTATCTCCGGCTGCTTTGGCCGGCTTAGTTAAGGGCTCTCTGGTTACCAGTTTGCCTATGGTCGCACCTACTACTGCCGGAACAATATCTGAAAAGGAGGTAGAAAATCCTCCGCCTACAATAAACACACCCATAGTTTCACAAGCGTCCCGTATACCCTTCATTATTAGATCTGATCTTTCTTTGCTGGTCATCTCTTTGCATTTTCCACATTTACAGACACCATTGAATCCGCAAGGACCAACGAGCACTTTCTCATTCAACGGCCTTGTCCCAACAAAGTTTAAAAGTGCAATGGGACGGCCGCCCATAGCCACGATATCACGCAAATTGCCGTCTACGCAGGTATGTGCTGCATCATAGGGATTAGGCACACAAGGAGAACAATGGCTTTCCATCTTGAGTACCAGGCAGCCTTCGATGCCGGGTATTTGTATAACGGCGGCGTCATCTCCGGGACCAACGATTAAAACCCCAGGCCATAGCTGGCTTACTTTTTGGTTTAGCTCTGCAATCGCTTCGAAATCAATCGCCTTATCAATGTTGTGGTGTAGATGCACAAAAAGTGCATGTATTAAGGCACGCTCGATCGCATTCACTTTTCACCTCCTCTGGTTTTTTTCTTTGGTTAATTCGCCAATCAACCCTTTATTCACTTCTTAAGGAGACATGTCCCACTCCCTCAAAAATATTCTACTTTATCGGTAATATTATAACATTATAGTGGAAAGAGCTCGTGGTGACACCACGTGGTGTTATGAGCCTTATTTATATCCCATCTCAAATACAAAACGTCACCATTTGGCATAGAAAAACACTGTCCATCACAGCTGTTGTCGATCTTCGAAATCGAGGGTCACAGGTTCGAATCCTGCTCGGGAAGCCAGGATTGCTAAATAAAGGCGAATACCGCCTTGAAAGCTATATCTGGAGTGCTATCTATTGAGCAAAATGGCCCGCCACTCTGGACTTGAACCTTTTTTATATACAATGGTAAAGGTCCTAGTGAAGATCTCACTTAATTGTTACCTCAGCTCCACGGTAAAGCAAACCGTTCAGGCTACTGAAACATACCCCAGAATGACATTGCCCAAGTCATGATAGCTTATCCGCAATATATCCACCAAGTATAAGCCTCTCTTCGCAATCGACATCTATTAAATCCTCAGGGTAAACAAGGAGAGCGGAAACATTATCGCTACCGCCGAACCGGGTTATTACCCTATCTTGAATCCTTTCCTCAAAGACTGTGTTGCAGCTCTTCATAACGCTTAACGCGAAGTCCCCCAGAGCGCCATCAACAATATGCTCGAGAAGGACTTCCTCAAGCCTCGTCTCTTCTTTATTGCACCTAATGGACTGAATCCCGTCACTAGCAATGATAAAAAAGTCACCTTCTGCAAGATCGATACGCTCTGGCTCAAAGTGAATATGTAGCCTTCCCATAAACTCAGGGTTACCCTCTATACATTTCAGCCTTCTTTGAAATATATTCCCGTGAAAGAGATACGTGTCTCCTGCTATAAAGGCCAAGGCTTTGTCAGACCTTTTGTTTGATTTGTCTCTAGGGAAATAAATCAGACTGAGCGTGGCACAATCGTGCAGTTCTGTTTCTCTATTTAGATCATTTATCATATTTTCAATACCATCGATCGAACCTGTTTGCAGATAGCGATCCAATTGTGCAAATAACTTCCGGGAACTAGTGGTTATTCCCGGGGCATCGGATATGGCGAAGACCTTCTGCGCTGGATTAATATATAAACAATCACTGTTATATATGCAGGCATTTGAGCTTACCATGGCCGTAACGAATATGTTGTCTGCCCCAGGATGAGTGGCACCGCAAAAACCAGGGCCAACGATCAGAGGCCAAGTGATTGCCCCTTCGTATTCAGTAAGAGTTACTCGGGCCTTCTGATAACTTTCTTTCAAATGGTCTGGAGAGTTTTGCAGAAATCGACCAAAAAGGATCGGGTGCTTTTCAAATATCCCTTCTTCAAACACGGGATAATAGTGAACAGAAAGAGGACCTGTCATGCTATCCTACGTCCTTTAGAGCGGTCAATAGCGCTTGCTAAATACACATACTAACATACGATATGCCTGAATTCAACGTGTTTGAGTTCAGGATGCCAAGAACACGTGGCTGCTATGACTTTAGCCACCTTCTGGGATAAAAAGAGGAGGAAAACATTGTAACCCCGATCATTCAACGAGGCAATCTATCTTATTTGAATCATTACGGCGCGGCTTAGCGTGGTTTGTCTCAAATGAAGCGGCGAAATTACCCTATCGCCGACAAAATATGCTGCAGTAATTGAGGCGAGCGGAGCGCAAATTGCATACATAGGCTAAACCAAATAAAAAAGATTCTGCCTATTGTCACATCAGCTCACCCGTATTTGTAAAAGTCTGGCAAGAATTAGTTAGCTGCTTACACTATTCACCATTCACATTTTAATCCACCGGTGTAACATTCCGTCATGTTGTGTAGTCCAGAGTGTATAATAAGGCAGAGAAAGGAGGTAACCACGGCATGGATATCGCTGAAGCTATCAATCACAGGAAGAGCATTCGGGCTTTTAAGCCAGACGCTGTGCCACAAGAGACTCTAAAGGATATAGTGGAACTAGCTTTGCGTGCCCCATCTTGGGCGAATACCCAGCCCTGGGAATTGGCTATAGTGGATGGGAGCAAGCTGGAGGAAATAAGACGAGCTTACACTGAGAAGGCAGAAGAGCTACCCAATCCAGACCTCGCCTTCCCTAGAGAATTCCCCGAACCGTTCGATACCCGTCGTCGCGCTGTGGGTAGGAAGCTATTTGAAGTAATGGGAATAAGCCGGGAGGACAGGGAAAAGAGAAGACGGTGGTATTTACAAGGTTTGAGACTGTATGAAGCTCCCAGCGCCATCTACATCTATATCGACCGATCCTTCTACTTACAGGGTGATAGCTTAAACGTTTGGCCTATATTTGATTGCGGTTTGATAGCTGAGAACATTATGCTCTTAGCCCTCAAGTTCGGACTGGGGACAATTCCGGAAATACAGGCCGTCATGTATCCCGATGTATTGAGAGAAACATTAGGAATACCAGATTCCAAGCTCATAGTGCTGGGAATAGCTATAGGCTATCCCAACTGGGATGACCCCGTAAATCAATTCCACTCCGAAAGGGAGCCTTTAGATAAGCTAACCAAGTGGTATGGTTTTGATTAGAAGATAGACTAGCTTGGAAGAATAGGGCCTGCACTGTGAATGAGGACACAAATTGCACAAATAGCCAAATTGTTCCCAAGCACCTGCTAGTATGAAAAAGCCCAACCTCAGGCTATACCCTAGCTATTCCACCCAGGCTGACAAACTGCCAGGACTAATCTAACAATTGCAGGTCCACCGCTTACTTCGTCACACTTAACATAACCCCACGTATGGGATCAAAATCCGTCGGAGACGAGAAAGTTGTTCCCCAGTCTATTTCTTCTCCTCCGGTTGCAGTAATGCTGGATTGACTAGGTCTTTTGTTAGGATTGAGGGGACGATGATAGAGAGCTCATCCAAGGTCCACCTGTCTTCCTTCCAGATGGTTCGCTCCGTCACTGGCTCTGAATAGAGGCCTATCAAGCCTCCCCCTACAAGGAAGGTTCGACCATTTATATTGGCTGCCTCATCCGATGCTAGATAGACTACGAAAGGAGCAACGTCTTCAGGAGCTTGGGTCTCGACTGCCTTAATGGTGTCCCACCTGCCCGCCCTTTCCCATGCTGTACGAAGCTCCGGGCTGAGGGTCAGCCTTGTGCCGGCCCGCGGCCGGATCGCATTACAAGTTATGCCGTACTTGCCCAAGTCTTTGGCGACCATCCTCGTGAAGCCCACAATGCCTTCCTTCGCCGCAGCGTAGTTTGCCTGACCCATTGTTGTCGCCAACCCCGCCTGGGAAGAGATATTGATTATCCTGCCGCTCCTTTGCTGCCTCATTAAGACCGATGCCGGCTTGGCGCAATAGAAGTGGCCATAAAGGTGTACCTTTATCACTGCGTCCCATTCCTCTTCCGTCATGTTAAAGATCATGCGGTCGCGGAGTATGCCAGCATTGTTTACCAAGATATCGATCCTGCCAAAGTGCTCTATAGCTGTCTGAATTATATTTTCCCCTCCCTGGGCTGTGGCCACCGAGTCGTAGTTGACCACCGCCTCACCCCCCATCTTCTTGATCTCGGCAACAACCTCATCAGCGGGCGCCTTGTCGGCACCGGTGCCATCAGCAGCGCCACCGAGGTCGTTGATGACGACTCTGGCACCCTCCTCTGCCATAAGGGTAGCCACTGCCCTGCCGATGCCCCTCCCAGAACCCGTTATAACCGCTACTTTGCCTTCTAACCTTTGAACCATAGATTCCCCTCCTTATATATATACAATCCAACTTTAGTCAGCCCGTGAATGGGAAGCCTTTTCGATACTCAGTGCCAAACACCCCTTTGCTCTACCAGCTTGGTAAGGTCTTGCCAAGCCGATGGGGACAAATCTGGCTCAACACCGTATTGACTATGACCATGTTCCAAGATTCCTCCTTTCACGATCCCACCGACCAGACTCTATATTGTTCACTGCTGCTGTTGATATTGAAAGTGCTTGGAGATAGCGCTAGCCGCCTTGCCAACGCTGTGAAACACTGGAACGCCAGCCTCATAGCATCTACGCTGCGCTTCCAGCACCCCTTGCCACCCCTGAGCTGACACAATGGAGTGCATAGCAAGTGCTATCGGCTTGTCTATTTGTTGGGAGCACTGTATTGCCGCTCCCGCCATTCTATTAAGCATGCCTGCATCATCCGGGACGAAGGGGGTAATGCCAGACGCAATATGGGCAATCACCACGTCTATCTTATCCCAACTAGCGACGATCCTAATAGTCCTGGCAAAGCCCTCGGGATCCATCGCCCCTATTTGTGCATCTATAGGGTTTCTGAACATGGAGCCCTGCTCAGGAATGAATGTCAAGAGCTGGCCCCGTATATCCTCGGCCAAGGCTGGCAGGTACAAGCCAGCCCGCTCACAATCATCGGTAGCCTGAACGCTAGCCCCACCACCAATTCCGATTACGGCTACGTTTCGACCCTTAGGGGCTCTCATATATAGTAACGATACTGCAACGTCAACCATCTCATCTAGGTCATAGACCCTAATTGCTCCGGACTGCTTTAATAAGGCATCCCAGTGGGCACTGGACCCAGCCAAAGATCCGGTGTGAGTCGCGGTAGCACGGCTCCCACCCTCAGTCACTCCCCCCTTAAGCACTATTACCGGCTTTGCTTTGGCTGCCTCCCTAAGCACCCGGAAGAATCTGACCCCGTCCCTTGTCCCTTCAACATAGACCGTGATAACCTTAGTTTCAGGATCATGGCTGAGGTATTCCAACAAATCAGTCTCGTTGATATCACAGGCGTTGCCATAGCTCACAGCTTTACTGAAGCGAATACCCCGGTTGACCGCTGCTCGCACAAAGTAGAAACTGTTACCCCCGCTCTGTGAGATGAAACCCACCTGCCCTTTCTCATGGGGGAAGTCAAAGGCAAAGCTCAGTCGGCCAGAGGGGCAATAGATACCCATACAGTTAGGGCCAATGATTCGCACCCCGCCTTGGCGAGCTATCTTGACCAACTCAGCCTCAAGCTGCCTTCCCTCTTCTGTCCCAGTCTCGCTGAAACCAGCGGTGAATAGGGACACCGCCTTCACTCCCTTGGCTACACAATCTTCCATAAGCTGGGCGGTCAATCGGGCATTTATAGTTGTAATTACGTAGTCCAGAGGGCCGGGGACATCCTTGACGCTAGGATAGACCTTCAGCCCCAGGGTTTCGCCACCTTTGGGGTTGATTGGGTATATTCTTTCTTTGTCAAATCCCGATTGCAATATTGGTACAAGCAACATCTGTCCATATGGCTTGAATGGATCGCTCGATACCCCAACCACAGCCACGGAGCGTGGCTGGAAGATTTGATCTAAATCATGTAACATTGACTCCTCTCTTATCAGCACGGTTCTCCGTACTAACTACCGTGGCGATGTTAATACCCCTGATCGCTGGCTATCAAGAGACGACAGGGTGGAGGTTGGGAAGCTGCTCAACACCGGGGCTTACGCTAGCTCACAGTTCGAATCCTGCTCGGGGAGCCATTTTTTACAGGGATCTTCTTCATGGCAGTGGGGTCGGACAGAAAGTCCGGCTACTACCATTTCCAAAGCTGCCTTTGCCCTCAGGCGCCTTTTATAGAGCTAGGCCTTTCTCTGCATGAAAGCCTCAGCCCCTTCACGAAATCCCTCTGCTGAGCCCATAGAGGCAAGGGCAGTCGCCGTCTCATAAATCAAGCCCACCTCCAGGCTGTGTGACATGGCTACATTGATGGCTCTTTTGGCGCCCTGAACCGCGGCCGGCGCTTGAGCGGCTATTTCCCCAGCCAGTTGTCTCACCTCGCTCATTAGGCTATCCTTTGAGTAGAGGTGGTCCACCAGGCCAACTCGCAGCGCCTCAGCCGCGTCAATCCTCCGCCCTGTGTATATAAGCTCCTTCGCTTTGCCAGGGCCGACAATGCGGGGCAGCCGCTGAGTACCGCCCATGTCCGGGATGATGCCGTAGTTTATCTCAGGTATACTGAATATGGCACTCTCAGAGGCAATCCTGACATCGCAGGCCAGCACCAGTTCCATGCCTGCCCCCATGCAATAACCATTGATAGCCGCTATAACCGGCACCGGCAGGTTCTCATACATGCTGAAGATCTCCTTCATTTGCTGGAGGCTCTCAACCCCTTCACGAAGTGAGCGGCCCAGAGAAAACCCCCCAATGGATGCGACCGCCTTGAGATCTATACCGGCGGAGAAGGCACGATCGCCAGCCCCGGTAAGGACCGCCACCCGAACCTCGGGCTGATGCTTTATCGCGTCGGCCGCCTCTTCCAGCCCCAGCCAAACCTCCGCGTCGAGGGCGTTTAACTTCTCTGGACGGTTCAAGGTAACTGTCGCTATTTGACCCTCTATCTCAAGCAGCACTTTTTCACTCTTAGCCATTTTCTCCCCCTGATTTTTCTCTTTACCCGCCCGCTAACATACTAACTTCGAGGATATTTGTCAAGCATTCGGCGACGGTGGATGCTGGGAAGCAGCCCAATACTAGCACTTGCAGCAGCTTACAGATTCGAATCCTGCTCTGGGAGCCAAGTCTTTTAAGATATCTTATCGATAGCAGCGAGGCTGGGCAGATAGCCCGGCCCCAATCTGTTATTCCAGTTGATGAACCTGCACCCCATCTGAATCGGAATTGAACGATCCGACGTTTTGTTCAAGCAAGCGTAGAGCCTCGGGACGAATTCCACACCGTCCTATGAAGCATACTTACCTCGGCATTTCTTGACGAGGGTGTCTATAACACTTATAATGGTGTGTCGGATGCTCATTGGGTTGCTATCAGATACACACATTCCCGAAGCGGCGCCAGCACTGCCTCCAGAAATAGCGCCAGCTTTCCGCGGGGTCGACCTTATACTACATGCCGGTGACATCTATGCACCCTCTGTCCTCGCCGATCTAGAGCGCATCGCACCGGTAGTTGCAGCTGAGGGTGACGATGACTACGGAGACACCCTAACAGACGAGCGGGTAAAGAGCAAACATGTCCTCAAGCTCGCGGGGCAAACAATATGGCTTATCCATGAGAGGCCGTATTTTCACAAGTTGGCATCCCAGCAACGGAGAAAGCACCCCGCGCGAGGTGGGCACGACACCCCTGATATTGTTGTGTTCGGTCATGAGCATCACGCCGCGTTACAGCATTCTGGTGACATCCTATATGTAAACCCTGGTAGTCCTACCTTTCTTCACTACCGACGCGGCCTAGGTACCGTAGGCATACTCAGTATTGGATCCGGTGCAGCTAAAGTAGCTATCCTGCAATTGATGGCAGGGGAACAACCAGCTACAGTTGCCTCACGAACTAAGAGTCTGTCTTACCGTGGGAGAACGAGGAAGCGACAGAAGATAGCAGAAGAGCTCATGAAACTGCCTGTAGGTGAGTTGGAGACAATGGTAGCAGAAAAGGTGATGGGCTGGAGGCCTACCCTGGAAAGGCTCGAAACCTCTCAGGTTGAATCTACTGCACACCTATGGAAAGACCAAAGCGACTATTGGCACTACCATAGACCCTTCTGCTCTGAGACCGCTGCTTCCTCTGAGCTGAATGAAAGGATGAATAAATTGGGGTGGCGTTATTTGCTAGAACCCACGGGGCCGGGTGAACAGGGCTTTAGGGGTTACGGAATTTCTTATAGTTCAGAGGATTACTGGGTTGGCTTCGAGGTTGAATCTCCATCCCAAATCTTCAGAGCTAAGTGTGTGGCTGCGATATTGGCGCTAGCGATGACACAGTGAGGGCTCATAGGAATTTTGCCCTTTGGATAACCCGAACCTTTCACCGCTAGTTCAAGGTTCGAATCCTGCTCGGGGAGCCAGAATTTCCTTCGTGATGAGCCCTGCTTCCCCTCAAGCAATTCGCCCGATTGTGTAAGCTTTCCATCTAATGTTTTGTAACCTTGGCTTTTACAGCCTACTTGAGAACTCCGGATTGCAGTAGATCCAGAAGCTCGTCATCGGACATGCCCAAGATTTTAGTGCACACATACTCATTGTGCTCCCCCAAGCAAGGGG
>Ga0209635_10003122_pt1 | contig 12875 bp, 10 predicted proteins | sample DeeMarSWOR230_32_FD_187463 | JGI IMG/M metagenome (GOLD analysis project Ga0209635, IMG submission 187463) | Marine sediment microbial communities from White Oak River estuary, North Carolina - WOR-2-30_32 (SPAdes) (version 2) | ecosystem: Environmental > Aquatic > Marine > Intertidal zone >...
TGTCTTCGGCAGAAGCGCAGGCAGTGCCACGTTAGCTGTGCATGACGGTTTGTTGAGAAGCTTGAACCAAGACGAAATTAGAGGGGTAATAGCTCACGAGCTTGGTCACGTCAAACATAGGGACTTCATTGTGATGACGGTGCTTTCAGCGCTTCCGTTAATCGCTTATTTGATTGCTCAGGCCGCATCTCAGGCAGCCATGGTAAGCTCGTATTCGAGGGGAAGGGATAGAGAGGGAAACGCGGGCGCAGCGCTGATAGCGGCGGTGGGCGTTGTCTCTTTTGTAGTTTACATAGTTACGTTTCTTGCGGTGATGAGGTTGAGCCGACTGCGAGAGCATTATGCCGACGCTTATTCGGCTTACCTGACGGGTTCGCCGCGAAGTCTTGAAAGCGGACTCGCCAAAATCACCTATGGCTTATCCATTTCTCCCAAAGCGCCTGAAGGTGCAAGAGCCTTCTACATTGGGGATCCAGCGCAAGCGAAACAGGAGATAAGTGAAATCATGGAGAACAAGAGCGAGTACGATTTGGACCATGACGGCGTGCTGGATGAGCGTGAACTGGAGTTGGCTATGGAGAAGGAATCCAAGTCTACGTGGGTGAGGATGAACAGCTGGTTCGCCACGCACCCGCCCACGTTCAAGCGAATACTGCTTTTACGCGAGATAGAGAATGAAATGGAGACAGGAAGCTACACAACCGACCGAGTCTACGCCCATGTGTAAACGAAAACGCAGTCCCTTCTAAACTTTAAACCAGTGGCTATTTCCTAAAATTACATTAAAGGAAATGGCAAATTGCAAGTTCGATATAGAGACCTCAAGACAGGGCGCTTCATTAAGAAGCCTAAATAGAAGGAAACAGGGTTTGTCAAGAAATCTTGGCTAACCTTTTGGGCGCTTGGTCAAGAAACCTTGACTAACACCTAAGCCTTTTTGGTAAAGAAACCTTGACAAAAACGCTTTTAGCTGAGCCAACTCAACATTACATGGGTGGTACGGGATTGAGGAAATCGTTTGCTGCGGCAGCCTTCGTCCTGGCGCTCTCATTTTCAGCATTAACCAACGTGATGTTCATTGATTATGCTACTGCAAATCCCATTGCTCGATTACATTTGCCCAAAATCATAATCAACAGCAACGGCACTGTAACGCCTGAAACAGGCTACATACACAGAGCTGGAAACGTCTACACGCTGACAGCCAACATAACCAAAGAATATTCCGTTTGGATTGAATGCAGCGACATCGTGTTTGACGGAGTGGGGCATATAATAGACGTGGCAGTCCCAGGCGTATTTAGTGACCAAGGGTGTACTGGAATCTACACAGATGTTGGCATAACTCTTGCGGACGTGAATAACGTCATAGTTAAAAACGTTAAAGTATCCAGCAATAACATCTACGCTATCAGTCTTAGATACAGTTCTAACTGCCAAATCATAGGTGTAACAACTAACAAGTATGTTAGGATAAGGGGTAGTTTTAACAATATAACCGAAAGCAACACTGGCATCGCTATATCTGCTGGAAGCAACAATTTGATTACGCGAAACAACATAAGCGATGTCGGGGTTGGTGTTGGTTCTTCAAATATGTTCTTCAAAAACAATTTTTACCTAACTGATTATCCTGCACTTTTTGTAGAAAGCCTTTGGGATAATGGTTCGGTTGGCAATTACTGGAGCAACTACCCCATAAAGTATCCTAACGCCTCAGAGGTTGGCAATACGTGGATAGGCGACACGCCATATGTAATAGAAAGAGAGTGGTACACAACAAGAGAATATCCCAATGTAAAAAACGTTGATAATTACCCGCTCATGTATCCTTACGACATAGAAAACGACACTATAGCGTTCCCCACGCCAGAACCCACCTCAACACCAGAGCCTGAGCCTTTCCCAACCTTATTAGTCACATCTGCTTCTGCCGCGACAGCGACTGCTATTGTCGGCGTGACTCTACTGTTCTACTTCAAAAAACGCAGACATTCAACTGAAGCCTTAAAGGTTTAATGCAGGCAGTGGAAGTTACCCTTTTAATGAAACAGATGAAGTGACGGGGGTGCTTGACTTAAATTGAGAGTTTTTCGGCAAATTTTCTATTTACTGAATACCAACAGGAGATTTTCTAGGTTTTTTAAAAAAAACACTAATAATGGGCTGATATTATTTTGGTTTTTTGAAATGTTTCAAAAAAAGAGGGGATTCACGGGAGATGTCTCCACTTTAGGGGGGTTACGTCCAACACACCAGCCTATTTTGCTAACTCGCTAGCTTTGTCGTCCTTTTTCCGAAAATATGATTTTAGGAAATAGATTCGAGTTAGCTTCTCCCAGCTTCATATCTTCGGAAATTCAAACAGTTCATATTTCTTTTGCCGATTTGAGTTTCTCAATGACTGTAAATTTGTGAATTGGTGAATTTAGTGAGGGTTCTTAAGGGGCTTGTTGTTTCCACCGCTTCTCAACACAAAGCACCCTTCACGCCAAAGTTCAACCTATATACAGAGGGGGTATAGACAAAAAATCGCACAACAGTTCACCAACCAGAAAGGGCAAAACCAGAGCGAAGACTAATATCTTTCGTTTCGCGTTTTATTCCTTAGAAAACTTCGAGTGAAAAGAAACATGCGATATTGTCCGGAATGTGGTGGAGAAATGCACTACGGGATAGCCACCAAACACTACACCTGCAAAAGCTGCGGCTTGTCGGTGACGCAACAGGAACTTTGGGAGCTGCGAGAAAAACTGAAGCCTAACTTTGAAACAGCTGAAGAAGAAAAGCAAAAACAGAGAAAAGAATACCTGAAATGGTGGCTAAGCAAGAAAAAATAACCGCTCAGCTTAATTCTTATGTGCGGTTGGTTAGCAAACAGTATAAAGAACGAAGTTAATCATTCTTTCAAATCATCTTACGGCGAAACGTGAGAGCCATGACCAGAGAAATGGAGATAATCTGCGTAGGCAACGAGCTACTAATAGGAAAAACATTGAACACGAACGCGCAGTGGATAGCCAAGCAAGCCACAACGCTGGGAATAACCGTTAAGCGCATTACAGTGGTAGCTGACGACGTAAACGAAATCGCAACCGCAGTCCGTGAAACACTCAAGCGAAAACCACAATTTACGATCACCACAGGAGGATTGGGACCAACTTTTGACGATAAAACGTTAGAAGGCATAGCAAAAGCACTGAACCGTAAACTTGAGATCAACACGAAAGCGCTGAAAATGGTTAGGGAAAAATTCGAAGCATACGCAAGGGAAAAAGGAACGGAAACAGTTGAGCTCACGCCACCGAGGATAAAGATGGCAACGTTACCAGAAAAGGCAGAGCCACTATCCAACCCTGTTGGAACTGCACCTGGAGTTCGGATAGACACGGAGGAAACAATGTTGATAGTATTGCCAGGTGTTCCTTCGGAAATGGAAGCTATCTTTCATGAAACCGCAACGTCATTGCTTGAGCAAGCATCGGACAAAAGCGTTTTTTATGAAAAGAGCATTTACGCGGACAGGGTTATGGAGTCGAGTTTGGCGCCGCTTATAGACAAAGTGATGCGGGATAATCCTGGTGTTTACGTAAAATCGCATCCGAAAGGCAGAGAAAATAGGCCGCACATTGAAATTCACGTTTCCATTACAGCGAGAGAAGCGGAAAAGTCAGAGGAGAAGTTGCAAAAAGCGATAAGGCAGCTTTCTAGCGAAATAGGGAAAATTGGCGGCAAAGTCGTCGTTGACTAGTTGAGTTGATGGTTAGATATTTTCTGTAGTAATCAGTTGTGCGTAAGACCTAATAAGGTAGTCGTAAGTAGTAATATTTGAGAAAGCATGAAATCCACCATTACAAAAACAACAATAACACTCGCAATCATTCTCGTCGTATTTTCCACCATGTCAGTTGGCCTGGCACAGGGCTACACTGTATCTTATCAACTTCTAAACCAGCCAGACGGCGACGTAACTTACGAACTCAACGTGGCAATCCCAGAAACCCTTCACGAATATTATGTGGAAAAAAATCACAGGTCAGCTTCAAGCAGCGACTTCCCAAAGTTTGTGACCCCGTACGCTTTAAAACCCATAGCTGACAAACTCTGGGAAATCTATGACAACGAGGAAGACTTCGCCAACGGAGCCCTTATGATAGTTCACCAAATAACTTACGTGGAGACCCTGCCAGCGAAATATCCCGTTGAAACAATGGCAGACGGCCAAGGCGACTGCGACCTTTTCTCCTATATTGCTGCCTCGATAATGAAGGCTGGAGGTCTGGAGATAGTGCTTTTGTATTATGAGCAGCAAACTCACATGAACATCGGCGTTCACCTTTCCAGTGCGCCGAAAGATGTTAGGGAAAGCGCGTACTATGTAACACATGACGGCACAAGATATTACGTTGCAGAGTGTACAGGTGGGAAGTGGGAAGACGGATGGAGAGTGGGAGAATGCCCCACCGATTTGAAACAGGTCTCCGCCACGGTAATTACTCTTGAAAACGCTGAAGAAACGGCTCCAGGGCAAGTTTCCGCCAGCTTCACAGCACTGGAGCCGAGCGCTTTGTCGCTGGAAGTTTCGCCGAGCATCTCTATCCAAAACAGCGCAATCACTATCTATGGTCAACTCGCTCCAACAGTGCTGAACGAAAACGTAACGCTTTACGCGAGCATCAACAGTTCACCTTGGACAGTTATAGGCACAGCGGTAACGCAGTCAGGTGGACGTTTTGAATACGTTTGGAAAGCCGATGTAGCAGGCTTATGCGCTATCCGCGCTGCTTGGTCGGGTAACGCGCTGTACACAGGCGCCATGAGCCCAACAAAAAGTGCAACGGTGATGCCTCTCTTTTTAACTGCGTTAATAGGTATCGCCGTGGTAGCAGCGGTTATTGGCGCAGTCGCGGTTCTCATGGCAAAGCATGGGCAACAGCAACCATCTCTAGAACCGCCTGAACCGCAACCTTGGTAAAGTTTCTCAGATAAACGGGAATAAGCTGATGGGCATTAACTATAGATTCCAGAAGGCAATCTGCTCTTTCAAGTTAACCCGAGTTTCAATCTGTATATAAAGGAGGGGCAGGGTCTGCGCACAGCACTGGCAGCACCAGCGTATTTGGAGCCTAATAGCCAATCAATGCCGAAACTATAGGGGGTCTATCCGTAATGGCGCTGTTCACAACCAAAAACAGCCACAACCACACGAAAGCGCAATCTACACATCAGGGTTACAGGCTAAAGAGCACAGTAAAGGCTTTCACATGTGCATAATGCGTAGGCAAAACATCAGCAACAGAAAAGTTATTACACACAAACCAACACAAACGCACAGAAAAGGAGAAACAAATATGCCTCTCGCGTTTATCATTGGAACCGCAGGTTCTGGCAAATCCTTGTTCACAGCAGCCTTAAGCGAATGGCTGAAAGTGTCAAAACAAGACGTAGCCGTCGTGAACCTGGATCCGGGCGCGTTAAAACTTCCTTATTCGCCTGATGTGGATGTGCGAAACTACGTGGATGTCGGCGATTTGATGGAAAAATACGGTTTAGGACCCAACGGAGCCTTAATATTAGCGGCTGACCTCATAGCCGACGAAATCGAAAACATCACAGAGGACATAGAAGCCGCAAACGCCGACATCGTTTTGGTGGATACACCAGGACAAATGGAGCTGTTTGCGTTCAGAGCCAGCGGACCGTACATCGTGAATGAGCTTACAAGAGAACCTAAAGCCGTAGTTTACCTGTTCGACGCGGTTTTCTCCATTAACCCGCTTAATTATGTTTCTAACATGTTTCTCTCAGCAGCCGTCTACAACCGCTTCTTCCAACCTCAAATACACCTGCTTTCAAAATGCGATCTGATTCCGGAAAAAGAAGTTAAAACAATCACTGACTGGGCCACTAATCCAAGAGCCTTAGAGGATTCAATCGAGCAGAAACTAGAAGGCATAAAACGCTTGTTTAGCAGAAACATGATGCAGGCCATTAATCAGCTTGGCATAAAATTCCTGCTAATTCCGGTGTCAGCCAAAACAAACCAAGGACTGATAAACTTTAACGCCGCTCTGGAGCGAATTCTAGCCGGAGGAGAAAAGTACACATACTAATGCCACCACGTGCAGGCGCTCTACGTTTTCTTATCGTTGACCAATAGTCCCCAGCTTGCGGCGAAAGCGCCACGTTTCGCTTTTAGCGGATTATCCGCGCCAGCGATTATTATGACATCATTGTCTTCGGGTTTGAGGTCTTTAAGAATCTTTTTTGCGGCTTCTGGAAAATCTTTCTCTATGCTGTTGCTTACTGATTCGATGACTAAATGACCCTTCTTGGACACTATAACAAGAGCGCGCTTTGCACCACCCATTATAGCGGCGTCCCGTTGGTCTATGCCGGATTTGACCTTGTGCCCCTTATTCTTGACTAAAAAGGCATAATTGTATTCCGAAGTTGTTAACGGCGTTTTTTCGATTTTAATCCTTTTCGGGAAAACTTCCTCAAACCTTTTCCAGACGCTCAACCCCTTATCTGTGAGGTTGCAGCCCTCTTTTGAAGTTACAATCAAGCCAGCATCCTTAAGGCGGCTCACTATTGTGCGGATGGCACCTTCTCCGATGTTTAATTTCTCAGCCAACTTGGTGCGCCCGATTGGCTTCTCAGCCGTAAGCTCCAAGGCATAGAAAATGTGGAACATGGAAAACGTAGTTGATGGGCCTGGACCTTTAGGGCTAGCAAGGCTTTCAATAAATCTTTTGAACTGGGAAGTCATAATTAGTGCCCACACTCTATTTAAAGTGGCTAATTATTATAATTTATGACTTAGGAAAAGGACAGAGATGGCAGGGCGGTTGGATTCCTATTCTTTGCATCGTATTTGATTAGTTTGGAATGTGGAGCTTTTTATTTTGAAGCAAGTTTCGGGGCAAGCTGATCCACGGCGTCTTTGACTTTGTTCCATTCATCGAGATTTCTTACGCTGAACTTGTTTTTCCGCTTCCACACGCCGTTCCTGTTTTCCCAAAGATAAAGCCCTATTGAGCGCCTTCCAGAAGCCTCAAAGACCACTATAGCTTCCCACCATTTTCCACTTTTAAAAATCGTTACGTAGTCAACAACTTTGTAAAAGTCAGATATTGGCAGTTTCTCACTCGGTTTTTCACTTGATTCAGTCATACGCCTTCACACTTACGTTAAGGTTGAACACCAAACATTTAAGCATTTTATTCTGGGACTCTAATCCTTAATCCCTTGCTCAGTCGCAGTGCATAATTTTTTCAATCTTTGTAGGCTACTACCGAAATTTCCACGAGCGCATCTGGCATCAGTTCTATCCCCACTGTGGCGCGGGTTGGAAATTCCTTGTCAAAGTACTTTGCATATTCATGGTTGAATTCGCTGAACAGTTTCATCGACGAGAGATAAACGTTGGATTGGACAACATCGCTCAAGTTGTAGCCTGCAGCTTGCAGTATCGCTTTGATGTTTTTCATGACTTGGACAGTTTGCGCTTTAATTCCGTTTGCAGTTATTTTACCTTCTTTTGGGTCTATCGCCACTTGACCTGAAACAAACAAGAACTTGTCAACTCTTATTGCTTGACTGTAGGGGCCTACAGGTTTAGGCGCAGTTTCAGTTTGTATAACTTTTTTCATTGATTAGTCCTCTGGAGTTTCTTCTGCGTTCGGGTTTAAAATGGCTTTGGCAGATTAGACGATGGCTTGTTCAGTTCCACCCAACAATGTAGAAAGCCTTTTAAGAAAAATGTAAAGTTATTAAAACCCTCATTACAAGTTTAATTGAAGGATTCCCATGAGAAAAACTGGAAAATACTTGTTTACATCAGAATCCGTGGGCGAGGGGCACCCAGACAAAGTCGCAGACCAAATCTCAGACAGCGTTTTGGACGCCATCATAGCCAAAGACCCTAAAGCACGGGTTGACTGCGAAACACTAGTGATGCAGGGAAACGTAGTAGTGACGGGTCAAATCACAACCTCTTGCTACGTGTCAATACCCCAAATCGTTAGAAAAAAGCTGAAGGAAATCGGATTTGACAATGCCAAAGACGGGCTGGATTGGGAAACCTGCGGCATTTTGGTTTCCATTGAGGAGCAATCGCCGGATATCGCGAGGGGAGTGAACGAAAGCGAAGACCATGAGCAGGGCGCTGGAGACCAAGGAATGATGTTCGGGTACGCCACAACTGAAACGGCTGAGTTGATGCCTCTGCCGATAATGCTTGCACATAAGCTTGTCAAAAGACTATCCGATTGCAGAAAACAGGGAATTTTGCCGTATTTGAGACCAGACTGCAAGTCACAAGTCACAGTGGAGTATTGCGATGGAAAACCAACAAGAGTAACCACTGTCGTAATAGCTGCTCAGCACACTCAGAAAGTTGCCGAGGAGAAAGTAAAGGAAGACGTAATCAATCAAGTTATTAAGAAGGTCATTCCCGCCGACAAGCTAGACGCCGAAACAAAATACATCGTTAACGGAACTGGAAGATTCGTGATCGGAGGAACCTTAGCGGATTCAGGCTTGACAGGTCGAAAAATAATTGTTGACACTTACGGAGGCTTTGGAAGCCACGGCGGCGGATGCTTTTCAGGAAAAGACCCTTCAAAAGTTGACAGGTCAGGCTGTTACATGGCTAGGTACATTGCCAAAAACATTGTTGCCGCAGGATTGGCAGATGAGTGCGAGGTTCAATTGTCGTATGCCATTGGTGTCGCGCATCCGATCTCTGTGTTCGTGGATACGTGTGGCACAGGAAAATTGCCTGATGACAAGATTTTGGAATTGGTTAAGAAAAACTTTGATATGAGACCTAAAGCGATCATCGAGCACTTGCGTCTTCTCAGACCGATATACAGAAAAGCAGCTGTGTTTGGGCACTTTGGAAGGGAAGATTCAGACTTCACCTGGGAAAGAACCGACAAAGCAGAAGAACTGCGGAAAGCGCTGAAATCCGCCAACAAGCGTTGAGCAATTATTCGTATTTCACCTTTTCTTTAACAGTTTTTGTAACTCGAGCGTTCGCTAAATAAAATGTAACAGTTCTCATGTTAGTTGAATCGCTTCATTATTTTCAAGATTATTGCAAAAACAAGGCAGTGAAAAAGGGTAAATTGCTGGGGAGAAATCTCTTTTTCCATGCTTTTTAGCTAAAGATGTACTAAAAGCTGATAAACCCCTTTTTTCTCTACTTCTCAACATCGGAAGAAGGGACCTAAAATAGGCTGCGGTGTCTTCGGCGCAATAAACTTCAAAAAGCAACCTGTATTTCCATACATTTACTGGGGACTCCGCGCCCAAAACCACCGAGGTCACCAGTCCCACGGCTTCCTCACCTACAACGAAGGAAAATTTTACGTTCACAAAAAACTTGATTTAGTACCAAAATTGCGAGCCAGCGGCATACAAGAATGGTTCGGGCGCCTGCCAGGATGCATAGGATTAGGCAACGTGCGATATACCACTTCGGGAAAATGCGACGACACATCATTGATGCAAGGCACCCAGCCAGTTACCGCTTCAATAAACGGGCTAAAACTCGCGCTCTCATTCAACGGCAACATCGTCAACACCCTCCAACTGAAAAAGGAAATGAAAAAAAACTTCCCCCATTTCACGTACAGCTGCGATTCAGACCTAGTCTGTCAAAAGCTGCTGCTCGAACTGAAACACGGCAAGGACTTAACAGCCGCAGTTGGTACATGCATGCAAAGCCTTGACGGGGCATTCTCCGTGGCGGGTATAACTGGAAACGGTGACTTCTTCGCTTTTAAAGACCCGCACGGTATAAAGCCGCTGTGCGCTGGACACAGCCCAGACGGGGCAACCTACGCTTTTTCTTCAGAAACCGTGAGTTTAGACATGAACGGATTTGTAAGAGATTTCGAACTTGAACCAGGCGAGCTTGTGAAGGCTTCGAAAGACGGTTTTGAACGGGAGCAGGTTGTAAAGAATCCACGCAAAGCTTTCTGCGCTTTTGAATATGCCTATTTCGCGAGACCTGATTCGCGGTTCGACGGCAAATACGTTTATGAAATTCGCGAAGAATTCGGAAGAAACATCGTACGTGAGTACCCAGAAATCGCAAAAGACGCTGATGTCATACTTTCAGTGCCTGAAACTGGCGACGACCCCGCCATGGGCGTTCACGAAGAGTCTGGACTGAGATGGGAACGGGCATCTCGCAGGCACCGCTACGTCACCGAACGAGCCTTCATACTGCTAAACAAAGAACGCTATTCCACCATAGACCGAAAAATAAACATACTGGACTCAAAGGTTGACGGAAAACGCCTAATAGTCACGGAAGACAGCATAGTCCGCGGCGACACCACAAAAGTCACAATAGAAAAACTGCGCAGAGCAGGCGCCAAAAAAGTCTACATGTTCGTAACTTTCCCACGCATAATCGGACCGTGCTTTTACGGCATAGACATGGCAACTTACGGGCAACTAATTGGGTCGAAACATAGCGCGGAGGAAATTGCGAAAATCATCGGCGCAGACGTTGTGTGTTACCAATCAATCGAAGGATTAGTGCGTGCCACAGGTCAAAGTCGCGACCAGTTATGTCTTGCGTGCATCACGGGCAAGTACCCCACGCCATTGGCGCAGAAAATGGCTGACGATATGAAAGAGAAATTCTTCAATGGTTACGAGGAAAAAGGAAGAATCTACGAGACATGTGAAACCGCACCGCAAACTTAGTGGTAAAACAAATTAAGCGTTCCAGTTTATTCTCTAACAAACAAAGGTGTCTCTCATGGAGAAAGTAGGTGTACTCGTCGTTTCATACGGCGCAAGAGAAGCCGCTATGGTTGACGCTTTCGCCAGAAGCCCAAACCACAAAGTGGAACTTTACATTGCAGACAAGCAGCACAACCCTTTTAACATAGAAAAAGCTGCCAAACACGTTGTCATACCAGACTTAAACATCGAAAAAATCTGCAAGTTCGCCGAAGCCAACAAAGACAAAATCGACTTCGCCATAGTTGGTCCAGAAAAACCGATAATTGAGGGCATACGCGACCTCGTGGAACAACGAACGGCCATACCAGTCATCTGCCCAAAGCAAGAATACGCCATAGAAGCCAGCAAGGTTCAGCAGCGCCTATTATTCCAAGAAATAGCGCCAGAAGCAAATCCGCGCTTCAAAATTTTTGACCCTGAGGAATACAAGGGAACAGGAGATGTTAAAAAAGCCGTATACGATTGGCTTGACCAGCTTGAGAACAAAGCCGTAGTGAAGCCTGACAAGCCCGCGGCGGGAAAAGGCGTAGGTGTCTGGGGAGACCACTTCACCACGCGCGAACAGCTTTTCGAACATTTCATGTCTAACTTCCAGTATGGCACTGTAATAATGGAAGAGAAAGTAGACGGCGAGGAATCCAGCTTCCAAGCGTTATGCGATGGAAATCACTTTATCCCATTGCCTAGTGTGCGTGACTATAAGCGCGCCTTTGACGGTGACAGAGGACCTAACACTGGCGGAATGGGATCCTACAAAGCCTCAAGCGACGCGTTGCCTTTCCTGACTGCAGCTGAACGAGACTGGGAACTAGCCCTCGCCACGAAGATTTTCGAAAAATGGAAGGCAAAAGTAGGAGACGACGCAGCCTTGAGAGGCGTACCCTTGTACTTGGCTTTCATGCACACTGGAACTGGGCTTAAGGTTCTTGAGAACAACAGTCGCCCAGGCGACCCTGAAATCATTAACGTTCTCCCAGTTTTGAAGGACGATTTCGTTGACGTGTGCTTTAAAATCTTGGAGGGCACCTTGAGGCGTGTTGAATTGGAGAAAGCGGCAACCGTGTTGACCTACAAGGTGCCGCCCACTTACGGAGGCTACGTCGATGTTTTTCCGAGTCTAGTGGATAAAGCGGCTGTTGACACGCCAATCGACCTGTCAAAGGCTTATGCGCTAGCTGACAAGTATGGCGAAAGAATCAGAATCTACCCAGGCTCCATGGAAATCAGAGACGGCGAAGCTTACGCGTTAAAATCTAGGGCTGTGGGCGTTTTAGGCGTCGGCGAGAACGTTGAGGAAGCGCGCCAAATCTCTCTGGAAGGCGCTAAAGCGATTAAAGGCGGCGCTCTCTGGAACAGGACGGACATAGCGTCCAAGCAGCACATAGCCCAAAGCGCAAGCCACATGGAACGGTTGAGGCGTAAGCCGTGAAGCGCATTTTCATATCAGACTGCGAGGGACCCATAAGCAAAAACGACAACGCCTTCGAAATTACAGCACGCTTTGTTTTAAACGGCTACAAACTCTTCTCGCTCATAAGCAAGTATGATGATGTGCTTGCTGACGTTTTGAAAAAGCCTGGTTACTCCGCTGGCAACACGCTGAAACTGATTTTGCCTTTCCTAAAGGCGTATGACGTTACGGACAGACAGATGATAGAGTTCTCCGCTCAGAACCTAATTCTAATAGCAAACAGCAAAGACACCTTGCAGCATGTGAGGACAATAGCCAGCGCCTTCATTGTCAGCACAAGCTACGAGCATTATATAAAAGCGCTCTGCAACGCCATAAACTTTCCATACAAAAACACATACTGCACCAAACTAAACATCGACAAATACTCCATCACCGAACAAGAAAAGATGAGGTTGAAAGAGGTTGCAAAGGAAATAGCTCAGATGCATATGATCACTATTCCTCCAACGGCAAAACGCATTGAAGACTTTTCAAGTACGGACCAAGAAACGATTAGGCGGCTTGACCTGATTTTTTGGAGTGAAATTGCACGTGTGAGTTTAGGCAGGATTTTCTATGATGTGACAACCGTTGGCGGGAGCCAAAAAGCCGCCGCCATAGAAGACGCCGTGGCAAAGTTACATGTGCCGCT
>Ga0209635_10003125_pt1 | contig 12871 bp, 15 predicted proteins | sample DeeMarSWOR230_32_FD_187463 | JGI IMG/M metagenome (GOLD analysis project Ga0209635, IMG submission 187463) | Marine sediment microbial communities from White Oak River estuary, North Carolina - WOR-2-30_32 (SPAdes) (version 2) | ecosystem: Environmental > Aquatic > Marine > Intertidal zone >...
CAACGAAATTTGAAGCTGCGTCCCCTATACCTCTTCCAAGTCCCAAAAGCATTCCAGCGAGAATTCCAGGAAGTGCCTGTCTTCTGACAACCTTTACAGCAGTCTCAAATTTCGTTGATCCTAATGAATAAGATCCCTCTTTAAGCTCATGAGGAACCATCTTAATTGATTCATCCATATATCTTGTTATTATTGGTAATTCTAGTAAGGTAAGCGCTAGGATTCCAGCTAGCAAAGAGGCTCCTATTCCTAAAATTATCATGATCATGAGGCAAAAAATTCCATAAACTATGGAAGGAATTCCCCATAATATATCAAGAGAAAGCCGAATAAATGATGAGAAACCTGGATGGGAAAATTCTCGTTGAAGGTATAAAGCAATTCCTAACCCAATCAGATACGCAAACGCAGTAGCTGGTAGCGCAAGTAATAAAGAACCAAGAATGGCATTTAAAATACCGCCGCCTCTCCCTAAATAATATCCTCCGGTTGATGTTTGAGTAACCATTTCTAAGCTAAGAGCTGGAAGTCCATTATATATCACGAGTGAAAGGATAACGAGTAAACTACCAACGACAATACAAAGAGAGGCGATCATAAAGAGTTTGAAAATGCTTTCTTCTAATGTACGGCGGTTCAAATCTTCCACCTTCTTCTTGCTCTTCTGAGTACGATAATGCCTAAGAAATTAAATAACAATACAACAACAAACAAAATTAAAGCGACAAACATAAGTGCCGATTCATAAAGAGGAACTGACATCATTTCACCATAAGCTGATGCTATTAGTGATGCAAGTGTTTGACCAGGGGCAAATAAAGATGAAGGAATTTTTGGAATACCACCTACTACCATATTAACTGCTATCGTTTCACCAAATGCCCTGCCGAAACCAAGCAATATTGCAGAAAAAACGCTTGGAGCAGAAGCGCGAAACACTACTTTTTTAACGGTCTCCCACTTTGTCGCACCAACCGATAACGATGCTTCTTTTAATTCAATTGGTATAGAGCTAAATGACTCAACACACAATGAGATGATAATTGGAAATACCATAACCGATAAAGTCAATGATGCAGTAAAGATACAGAGTCCTGTACTCTGCACGCCAAACCATGGTGCAATAAAATCTTTTACTAACGGTACCAGAAAGAGAAAAGCACATAATCCATAAACAACTGAGGGAACACCAGCTAGAACATCAAGAAAGGGCCTCAGTGTTTGTCTTATCTTTGGATGAGCGTACTCGGAAATATAAACTGCGGATAGCAAAGAAATAGGAATTGCAATCAGTAGAGAAAGACCTGTAACAATAATAGTTCCCATTATTATAGGGAAAAGACCAAATTGCCCTTTTTCAGGGTTCCACAAAGAGGAAAATAATAAATCAGTAATCGAGAAATTTTCTAATATAAATATTGATTTATATAATAGAAGCGAAAAAATCAGGAAAAACAATAAAGAGACAAATACCGTAACAACAAGCATCAGTCTTGTGCCGATCAGATCGCGGATTTTTCTCTTGTTTATCATGATTTGCTCCTATTTGCAGATTTAAAAATTTTCATGAATTTTGCTATGTTTGTTCAGTTCTCACCCCAGTTTCTAGATATTGTATTTGTTGGTCAATTGTTTCCTCTGATAACCGAATATAACCGCTATCAGGCACATACGCTTGTCCATCGGTTAAGATCCAGTACACAAATTGCTTTGTCCCACCAGTAAAATTATTTTTTGTTACCAAATGAAGTGCTCGTGCTGGAGGAGATGGGTAGATATTCTCCGCGATGGCATTCACCATGTTTGTTCTTATATCATAAAAACTCTCGTTATCGTCGAGAATACCATTTTCATTAAGATCGATAGGAACTGGAAGCAAATGATCAAACGGCTTTTCAGTAGTGGGATCGTATACAAAGTTTATGTTATTGTAGCCGATGCCAAGTTCATCCCCCTGTATCGCTGCAGCTAAATTGGGATCGCCATTGATGGCAGAATCTGCCACATTTGTCAACTCATTCTGTGTATAATTTCCAAGATATAGTGCCCATGTTTGTGCAGCCCCACATGCATCAGATCGGGTATATACTCTAATGGGATCACTAATACCTGGATTGCCGACAAGTTGCCCCCATGTTTGTATAGTTCTCGTAATAAAGATATTTTCTAACTGTTGCTTTGTTAATCCCTTTGATAAGATTTCATTAAGTACGGGATTTTCAGTGTTAATCGTTGCTACTACAGCATCTTTCGCAACTGAAACCCAAAAAATGCCTTGATCTATTTCTGATTGGTAGATTTCTCGGGAAACCATACCGATATCTACTATCCCCATGATTGCATCTGACATTCCTTTTCCTGCTCCCCCAGCGGAAATATCAATTTTTACATCCGGATGAATCTTTTCGTATTCTTCGGCCCAAATTCCCATCATAGGATAGAGAGCAAAAGCTCCTGAGACTTTTATTGTGGTTTTTTCTTGCGTAAAGCAGCCACTTATGCTAAGAACCCCGATTATTACTATCGCTGAAAGGGGAACTATTTTGATATGCATTTTTCGTGTTTGCTTTTTAATTTGATATTTTATTCTTTGAATCATAAGAAATTCTCCTCACTTTCTATTTTTAAATCAATCATTTTACATTACTCCATTAAATCTGTACTTCATCCTTAAAACACAAAGGTTCAAGTGTCCTCCCTTTCCAATTCTCTTTCTTTAACTATATCGATCGGTCTGGCCCTAACGTTTTCTTCATAACTCAATGCATGATCTATTGCAACTATAGCACACAAAGAAACTTGGCTATCCCCAAGTCCACCAACTATATCATCTGTTATAGCTAACACTTCCTCTTTAGTTAATCCGGCATCCATTGCATTACCTATACATTTCCTTAGTTGGCGTTTAGCTAGAATACACTTCTTAAAACAGCTTCTAAGTTTATTTTTTATTTCTTCTTTTTTATCATCCGTTAACGAAACAGATTTAGCTCTTGTATTCTTACGATTCTCTTCGCATCTTAATACTTGACCAATAGCTATTATAGCACACAAAGATGATTCCTCATACTTTCTAAATTCACTATCTTTCACATCGGTGATGGCTAATACCTCTTCCCTGGATAAACCTGTATCCATAGCTTGGACTACACATCTTCTAAGTTGTCTTCTACCCAGAGCGCACTTTTTAAAACATTCTTTAAGCTTATTTTTTATTTCGCTTTCCCTTAATATCTCTCTAGCACTTATTTCACTAATCACTTTTCACTCTCCTTTGTATTTCACTTCTTTTTTCGGTCACTTTTGTGTCTCCTTTCAAAATCTTTCCAATATTTTTTTTCTCGTTCATTACCTCTATCTGGCATTATTTTTCTTTTTTCTTTTTCCATATAATTTATCACCAATAATTATATAGCATTACACGTATATAAAACTATTGGTATTTTTCATATATATAATGGTACAAAACCAAATAAAACCATTTTATATTGGCATAAATAGGATAAAAACCATTAAAGAAATATTTAACGTGCTAAAAAATAACAAGATAAATGATTATTTTGATAAAAATCAGTCGTATTCTATACTACAATAAATTGTAATAAATTTATTCTTTTCAACTATTTTATCTAAAAAATTCCTTAATTTCTTCCAAATTTTGGTTATCAAATCCGCATTTTTCAACAGGAAAAATAACTTCTAACACTTCTATTTTGGAAACATGGACTTGAAATAATTCATTAAATATCTCAATAAATTTTTTCACATACTTAACATCACATGCAGAAAGGCAAATTAACCAATCAAAAGAGCCGTGAAGAAAAAAACTACAATCGATAAACACGCCTATTTTTCCTATTTCCTTTTTTAGCCTCCTGGTAATTACAATATCCAATTTATCTTTAGATACAGGCGTGATTGTCTTTTTTATTAGTATAAAATATCGTTTTAAACCTAGTTGTTCGTCACTCACAACTGCATGATAGCCCCAAATAGCTCTGTTTTTCTCAAGTTTTTTTATGATCCTCTGTACTCTATTTCTGGAATATCCATATTTTTTAGCAATATTGTCGGGGCTTATTTTTGAATTCTTTAGCAATTCAGTAATAACATTTCTTTCATCGACATTTATTTGTTTTGAATTGGCAGGCATATTTACTCTCCTTTCATAACCTACTTTTTTCTAAGCTCACGCCGAAGTATCTTCCCAGATATTGTCTTAGGAAGTTCTTCCACATATTCAATAATGCGTGGATATTTGTAAGGGGCTGTAACAATTTTTACATGCTCTTGTAGCTCTTTTGTAAGTGATTCAGAAGGTTCATGTCCTTTCGCGAGAACGACAAAGGCCTTGACTACTATTCCTCTTATACCCTCAGGGTCTGTTACACCTACAACAGCACATTCTGCAACCGCATCATGCTCTATTAGCGCTGACTCTACTTCAAATGGTCCTATTCGATAACCTGATGATTTTATGACATCGTCGTCTCTACCTACAAACCAGAAATAACCATCATCATCTTTGTAACCTATATCTCCAGTATAATAATAATTACCTCGAAAAGCCGTCTTCATAATATCCTTATCTTTCCAATATTCCTTGAATAGACCTGGTGGACGTTCCTCTCCAACATATAAAGCAATGTTACCTATTTCATTCGGTTTCAATTCTGTTTCATCATCATCAACAATTCTCACATCATGCCCTGGAGTTGGCTTTCCAACAGATCCATATTTTATTGGCATAAATTTGTAATTAGACAAAACGCAAACTGTTTCAGTTTGTCCGTAGAAATCATATATTTCTAAACCAAAGGCTTTTTTCCAAACCCGAATTACCTCAGGATTAAGTGGTTCACCCGCGCTCATACAATGACGAAGCTTGAGATTATATTTAGAAAGATCGAGCTGAATGAGCAGGCGATATACTGTAGGAGGAGCACAAAACGTAGTGACACCGTATTTCTCCATAGCTCTTAGCAATCCATCAGGATCAAAACGACCAGGAGTCTCCCACTGAATAATAGCGGCACCTACAATCATCTGACCAAAAAGTTTACCCCATGCCGCCTTAGCCCATCCTGTTTCAGAAACAGTCCAATGAAGATCAGATTTAGTAAGGGCCTGAGCAAAACGCGCAGTGACCTCATGACCAAGTGGATAACTGTGAGTATGCAAGACCATCTTAGGATGACCTGTCGTCCCTGAGGTAAAATAAATAAGCATTGGATCATCAGGATATGTTTTTTCAATCTCTTTTTGAGTAAGCTCTCGAGAAGCTTTGATAATTTCATCATCGAAATTCATCCATCCTTTTTTCTTGCCATCAACAAGCATAAAATATTTCAGTGTTGAACATTTATTTTTTATAGCTTCCACCCGTTCAGTATGATCCATATCAGTTAACACCATACATGCCTCAGCTCGGTTAACACGATACTCAACGTCTTTAGAAGTCAAAAGAACCGTGCCTGGCATTGGGATTACACCTAGTTTAAACATCCCGATTAATGCTACATACCATTCTGGGATGCTCTGCAATATTAATAGAACTTTATCACCCTTTTTAACTCCAATCTTTCTAAGAACATTAGCAAACTGATTTGATTGAACTTTAAGATCATAAAATGTGTGATATCTATCTCTTTTACCGCTTCTGTCGATAGATATTAACGCAAGTTTAGTTCTGTCTTCAGCCCATTGATCTACAACATCAAATCCAAAATTATAATAACTTGGAACTTTCCATTTGAAATTCTTATACATTAAATCATATCTGTCTTTCTTCTGCAATGTTGTCTTATATGATGTTATTGGTTTCATTTTTATATTTCCCATATAAAATCATTATTTTTCTATATTTCAATCACTCTTTTAGCTTTCTCCGTGCTCGGAATTATTGTTTTTGGGGGAAGAGCTTTAACGGGAACATGTAAATTCAACATACTATAGATTTCTTCACTCCAAATCTCAACATCTTTATTTGTATATGGTCCGACTACCGGTTTTCCAGTTGTTCCGGAAAATGCATGAACTTCTACAACATCATCTAGAGAAGTATAAAAAAGTCCAAAAGGATAATACTCTCTTAAATCTTGTTTTGTTAAAAACGGAAGTTTTTCTATATCCATTAAATTATTAATATCATTGGGTTTTATACTCGCACACTTTTGTTTCTTGTGATAAAATCGGTTATTTTTGTACAAATAGTTTACTAACTTCTTTAGCATTTTGAATTGTAATTCTTTCAATTCAGTTAAGGATTTTGTTTCGATATATGGATCCCAGAATTTATCCGACATCGAAATTCTCACATCTGAAATATAACGTAGACTGTCAAATTCTTAATAGTTTGGAAAAATCATACATGCACTTTGGGCAATTCCTGTAAGTAGGCTATTCCAAATCGAGAAATTATATGAACTGAACAACAAGCTAAATTTCTATGCCAATCAATATGAACTAAATTTTTACATCTTTTACAATAAAATTTACCTGTTGTATCATCAATATAACAATTTTCCAAAATTTGGTCTAAAAATTCATGCTGCTTTTTTTCTACACTTTCATAAAACATTATTTGTTCCTGTTTCATTCTATCACCAACAATTTTCATCTATCTTTTAGATTCTCCGTTTTATCCTCCATCTTACAAAAATCACTTTTTATTCTGATACCAACTACTAAAGGCGGCTTGTCTGAATTTTGTGCTATGATATGACTAATCGATTTTTTCTCGAATTCAGAATCGGCATTATTGCAGCTGATTACGTTCATAATCTATAAACTCCTCAAATCATTATATATCGGAATCCATAATTGTCATTTTTTGCAGTAATTTGTATCATTATTGTAACATGTTTATATTCAGATTCCTAATAAATCCTATGTACAAAAAAAACAAAAATTATGACAATAATGATAATTAATCGATGTAGATTAGTACGATAATGATTATTATTATGCTCCTTGATGGTATAATCATACAGATGCTTAGTGAGGGCCCATACAACCCAGAGGCGCTAACCACATTTTACAAAATTGAAGATCGCTTTAATAGAAAATAGATGAAATAAGGGCTCTAGTTAAGTAACTAAATATCCGTAACTTTTTGGTATAAAAGAATGATCTTGAATAGCTACTTCCAAACTCTTTTTTAACTCTTCAAAAGTTATAGGTGGACGTGTTCCAAGCCATTGTTTGATGTTTTTCCAGTATTGCTCCACGGGGTTCAATTGTGGGCTATATTTAGGCAGTCGAACAATAATTATCTGTGCAGAGTCATAGAGTTCTAATAGATTCTTTGTGAAATGTGTGCTAAGGTTATCCATTATTATAACAAGCTTTGGGTAATAATCGACCAAGTCTCTTATGAAAGCTTCGAATGTAGTTCTGTTTATATGGTCATATTGTTTCGTAATGACAAATCCTTTAATGGAGAATGCACCTGCAAGATAGGTTCTACGACGACTATTAAAGACGAAAGGTTTTACAGGTCTACTTCCCTTCACATACCATCCGTATACATTATAATTTGTCAAGAGAAATCCTGATTCGTCCAAAAAGAAGATCTCATATCCATCCTGCAGATACTGATTAATAATCTGGGGCAGTTTTTTTTAAACCTTTCCTGCTCTTTTTTGTTTCCTTTCACATGATATGGACGAGGTTTTAGACGTGTAAAATTCGCACGATATAAAAGTTTACGTACTCCATGAGATGTAAATTGCTTGCCAAATCTATCATAAATATAATGTTGAACCATCTTGGTTATCCAAACAACAGCAGGATAACCACTTTGAACTGGTGGATTTTTGACTGCATTGATCAGTTGTTGATATTCTTTCTTGGTCAATTTTGGTGGTCTCTGTTGGTTACGTTTATCATAAAGATCTCCAAAATTGTGAGACAATCTTCGCAAATGATCGCTTATTGTAGATACAGGTAATTCTAATATTTCAGCAATTTCTGTAATAGATTTACCTTTTTTTCGATGAATTGCACAGAGCAACCTAATACAGGCTTTACCGTCATTTTCTTGACGATATAACTCCTTCAACTCATCAATTTCTTTATCAGGCAGAAATACAGATCCTTTCGGAACATACGACATAAAATATCACCTCATGTAACCAGAAGGGAATATTGCTATTTAAAAGTTCCGAAAATTAAATTACTTTAATACCGCCCTTATAAAAGATCGAATGTTGTTGGCTAAGAGTTAATTTTTAATGGTTTTATTAATATGTATATTCGACGATAGACGATACAATAATCGACAGATTTATAAATATGTAAAATAAATATAATTTTATGTGTAATGTAATAAACGATTATAAAGATAAAGAATTATCTAAAGCTTGGAAAAAAATAGAAGGGGATCTAAGATTTATTTAATCTTTATCTCTTTTTAATACAGTAAATTCAACAACACATAAATAACGACTATAAAATCAACAGAACTTAATAAATCCTTAGCAAATATAATTGGGATAGACTAAATCAGCTTTTTGCTCAAAGGAAAATAAAAAAATTAGTCGAATTCGACAGAAAGATATAATTTCTAGGTTGTAGATACATGTTTTCATTAAAAGTGATTGTCAATATGGCTGAAAAAGAAATAGACAAAAAAGAATTAAAAAATAAACTTGAGGTTTATTTTAAAAAATGTGCTATGGGGAGAAATCAACTAAGGAAATGCGTGAATAATGCGATGGATGCAGGATTTACCAAAGAAGAGGTGTTAACTATTGCAGATGAGATGACTGTGGACGGTCTTCAAGAAGAAGCATCGTTGTGTGCAATAACGGCGATTGGTCAAGCGTTAAGTTACGAAGAGGGACACAAAAAAGTGAAACCACTATCTTTGACACCTGAAGAAAAAGAAAAAATTAGCGCCAAACTCAAACAATGCTTTAAAAAATGTGGTTTCGCTAGAAAACAGCTTAGAAAATGTGTCGTCAAAGCGTTGAACTCAGGTCTGACAAAAGAGGAATTACTAGCTATAACCGATGACCTAGTTGGTGGATTTGGAAAGGATCAAGTCTCGGTTTGTGCCATTGTTGCAGTAGATGAGGTATTAAAATATGAAGAAATAGAGAAACTGAAAAAGATGGTTAAAATGTATGCACCTTACATGCAATTTAATAAGTGAAAGAAAGAATTTATAACTTTAATCTCGCAGAAAAATAAAAATTGTGTGAAACCTGAAAAAATATATTTCTGAAGATGGAGACCATCAAATTATTTTAAAATGATAAAAAGTTCTGAGGTTGAGATCTAGATCGAGATTTGCCAGTAAAAATGTTCTATCAGAGCTCTCACAAAGAAAAATTTATTTTTCATGGGCAAATGGTTCCCATTTGATTTTGACAGAAAAATATATTCACTTATTGTAGATTCAAGTATTTGATTTTAGGTGATAGGCCATATGAAAAAAGAAGAAATTAGAAATAAACTCAAGGAATGTTTTCTGAAGTGTGCTCTAGGTAGGAGACAACTTAGAAAATGTGTCGTCAATGGAATGAACGCAGGATTAACCAAACAAGATGTATTAGATATATCTGATGAGATGGCTGACGGAAGTTTGCAGGATGAAGCACCCTTATGCTCTATAACAGCGATAGGTCAAGCAATAAAATTTGAAGAGGAGCATAAAAAGGCGAAACAAATTATATTAACGGCCGATAAAAAAGAAGAACTAAAAAACAAACTCAAACAATGCTTTAAAAAATGTGGTTTAGCAAGAAAACAGCTTAGAAAATGTGTCGTCAATGCCTTAAATGCAGGGTTAACCAAAGAGGAAGTATTGGCTATCACCGATGATCTCGTTGGCGGATTAGGAAAGAACGAAGTCTCTGTATGCGCTGTTGTTGCAGTAGACCAGGTATTAAGGTATGAAGAAAGCCATAGGGCAAAACCAATCGATATAGTGAAAGAACGTAAATTAGAAAGGGGAGATCTTTAACCCATATTGTTATTATATTTTTATCTTGAAATGATATTGGGCTTCAAACCGTATAGTTCATGTTCTATTACTCGTTAAATGGCGCAGACTGACAGTTTTATAAAGGGAGAAGACTTTATTTTTAAAATCGAATGTAATCGTATTTAAATACAGACACTCTCAATACATCTGTCTAAATGCAAACAGATGTTAGAAGATGCGGCTACAGAACGCAGTAGAAGCAAGGGACAATATACCGTGACTAGAAACATATAGGGATTACCTGGATTGAGGTGAAGAAAAGTGATGAGGCTTCTTAATCTTGGTCACATGCCAAGTCAACAGTCGATGCTTATTTTCCATGCTCTAGCGAGAATGGGCTTCGAAGGTTTGGTAATAGTATCGCCTGAAATTCCATTGGCCTCTATCGGATATTTTCAAGATGCGGAAAAAGAAGTAGATCTAACCTATTGTAAGAAAGCAGATATTCCTGTTATGCGACGTGAAGTTGGTGGTGGTGCAACCTATCTAGATAAAAATCAAATTTTCTATCAGCTTATATGGCAGAAAGGAAATCATCGTTTCCCAACAAGGATAAAGGATATATTTCAATACTTTTCACAGCCTGCCTGTGATACATACCGGGATTTTGGTATAGAAGCTCGTTTTAGACCTGAAAATGATATAGTTACAAAAGAGGATAGAAAGATCGCTGGTGAAGGCGGCGGCGACATTGGTGAAAGCATGGTCTTTGTCGGCGGAATTCTAATGGATTTCGATTATCAAACCATGAGTAAGATACTCAAAGTACCTGATGAGAAATTTAGAGATAAAATATATAAATCCATGGAAGAAAATCTAACAACAATGAAACGTGAGCTTGGCATCATCCCAGATAGAGCAGAAATTGAACGATCTCTCATACATAATTATGAGAAAATCATTGGTAAACTAAAACCGATGAGTCTAACTAGAAAAACAATTGATAAAATGATAGAATTAGAACGATGGTTTACCTCTGATGATTTCTTTTATAAAAAAACACCAAGGATTCCACAAGGTGTAAAAATATGTGAAGGCGTAGAGCTCCTATATAGTACGTATAAAGCTAGGGGTGGATTGATACGGACTGCTCAGGAAGTTAAAATGGGTGTCATTGAGAACATTGGAATATCAGGTGACTTTCAGTTTTTTCCTAAATCAAAGCTAGGTGGAGTGGAAAAAAATTTAAGAAAAACAAAACGGAAAGAGAGAAACTTGATCTCTAAAATCGAAGACTTTTACGATAAACATAGAGTTGAAAGCCCAGGTGTTGAACCTGAAGATCTTACCAATGCAATTATTGAGGCGGAATAAATATGATTGACTCTAAGAAATTAGATCAAAATTTTAAATACGAAGTAGCAGCAGAAATAGGTGGTACAAATATAACACGATGTTTTGCTTGTGGTACATGTAGTGTCTGTTGCCCTGTCCGCGAAATAGATGATAAATATAATCCACGGAAGATCATCCGAATGGTGCTTCTCGGGATGAGAGAACATGTTCTTAAAAGTAATTTTATATGGCTCTGTTCAACATGCTGTACCTGCGATGACCGTTGTCCCCAAGATGTACAGCTAATAAAAATTATGACGGCATTGAAAAACATTGCAGCTAGAGAAGGACATATTCATCCATTTTGTAAAGGGCAAGCACGGCTAGTAAGCACTTTTGGACGTTTATATGAAGTAGAAGATTTCGATAATAAAAAACGAAAGAGATTGGGATTGCCACCAGTTAAAAAGAAATTTAAAGAAGTAACAAAACTAACAAAAAACCTTCAGTTTAAAGAGGAGATCCAGTGAAATATGCATTATTTCTAGGATGCACGATTTCAATTCGTGAACAAAACTACGAGATGGCAGCACGAGAGGTTGCTAAAAAACTGGAAATAGAATTCGACGATCTTGAAGATTTTTCCTGCTGTGGTTTCCCAATTAGATCTGCCAATGCTGAAGTATCACTAATGATAGCAGCACGAAATTTAGCTATTGCTGCTGATAAAGGCGAAAGAATATGCACCCTGTGTAACGCTTGTACATCTGTCCTAACTGAGGCAAATAAAGAGCTTACTAATAATAAGGAACTTCGGGAAAAAATAAACAAAGAACTAGCAAAAATTGATAGAAAATTCAAGCCTGGCCTTGAGATCAAACATTTCTCAAGGATTTTATATGAAGATATTGGAGTAGATGTTATAAAAAAGAAAATTGTAAATAATCTTAGTAGGTTGAAATTTTCTATTCATTACGGCTGTCATTATTTTAGGCCAGGGGATTTATACGATTACTTTGAAGATACAGAAAATCTATCCAGTGTTGAAGAACTTGTTGCGGCAACAGGAGCAGAGGTTGTGGATTATAAAAATAAGCTTGATTGTTGCGGTGGTGCCATACTGGGTGTTGAGCAAGACATTGCACTTTCTATGGCAAAACGTAAGCTTGATTCTGTTATCGCAAAAAAAGTAGATGCGCTTATCACGATTTGCCCATTCTGTTCAATAATGTATGAGAATAGTCAAAAGAAGATAGAGACAAAGTTTAATGTTGAATATAATCTCCCCGTGCTCTATTATCCTCAGATTTTAGGATTAGCGCTTGGTATCGATCAAGAAAAACTTGGTTTTCGTTTGAATAAAATCAAGCCTTATTCATTGCTTGAGAATCTAAAGGTAGTCAAATGAGCGGAAAATCTTCAAATCCAGATAAAGTAGGTTCTGTTTTAGTTGTTGGTGGTGGCATTGGTGGGATGCAGGCAGCTCTTGATCTTGCTGATTCTGGGTTTAAAGTTTTTCTTTTGGAGGAGAAACCTGCTATTGGTGGAGTGATGGCTCAGCTTGATAAAACGTTTCCAACAAATGAATGCTCTATGTGTATTATG
>Ga0209635_10003128_pt1 | contig 12856 bp, 15 predicted proteins | sample DeeMarSWOR230_32_FD_187463 | JGI IMG/M metagenome (GOLD analysis project Ga0209635, IMG submission 187463) | Marine sediment microbial communities from White Oak River estuary, North Carolina - WOR-2-30_32 (SPAdes) (version 2) | ecosystem: Environmental > Aquatic > Marine > Intertidal zone >...
TAGGTGTGGAAATAAAAACTCCTTCTAAAGAAGAGTTAAAGAAAAAAGAGGAAAAGAAAAAAGAAAAGGAAAAGAAAATCAAGGAAGAGAGGAAAGAAAGAAGAAAAATGACAATACAAGAAGAGATAGAAGAAGAGGTTAAAGGAAAGCCTAAAGAAATTCCAAAAGTTGCTGAGGAAAAACCAAAGGAAGAAGTTAAACCCCCTGAGAAAAGAGAAGAAACTAAGAAAGAGTAAAAATAGATTTAAATCTTTTTCTAATCTTTATTAATAAAGGTGAAGTAAATGGAAAAATTAAAAAATTCTGTTAATTGCGAGGTTATCAACAAACGCGTACAAGGCGATAAGATACTTTTTACTGTGAATATGTACGATCTTAGTGGAAGATTTCTTTATCAATTTCCAGGAACATACTGCATGAAAACAGGAAAATGTGAATGCCATTATAGACCTATGATAGATGGAGTTCCTGGGCCACAAGATTTTGAAGGACAAAGAGGAGTTTGTGAAAATTATCCTAATGGAAACTGTGATGTGCTCTGTAAAGAAATATTAGATCTTGCAGAACCTGATAAAGAAGAAAAACCAAAAGAATAATTTAAATACTTCTTTTTCTAAATTCAAAGCATGGCTTTCAAATTTTCAAGAATAGAATTTAATGGAGATCCGAATATAGGATTATACGGATTTGCTAATGATAATTATTGTATTTTAGGGATAAAACCAAAGGAAAAGATTCTCAAAGAAATAAGGAAAACAATAAAAACAAATATTAAGATAACAACAATTACAGGAACAGAATTGATAGGATTATTTTCTGCTGGAAATTCTAATGGTATAATTTTAACAAAAATAATTGAAAATTATGAGCTAAAAAAATTGAAAAAACTGTTTGATTTAAATTTAGAAATTATAAAATCAAAAGAAACTGCCCTTGGAAACTTAATTCTATGTAATGATAAGGGATGTTTAATATCAAAGAGTTTGAAAAACTTTAAGAAAAATATATCAGACACTTTAGGTTGTGAAGTTGATATAGGAACAGTCGCAAAATTAGATATAGTCGGTTCAGCTGCTATTGCAAACAATACAGGTTGTTTATGTCATAGAGAGGCTACAGAGGAGGAAATGAAAAAGATTGAAAAACTTTTAAAGGTTAAAGTTGATGTAGGGACTGTTGGATATGGTAGTCCTTTTATAAAAGCAGGAGTAATTGTTAATAGTAAGGGAGTTTTATATTCAGAAGGAACAACAGGAGCTGAATTAGGAAGAATTGATGAGGTATTTGGTGAATAAGATGACAAAAAAGGAAGAGGAATTACAAAAGAAAGTAGTGCAGTTCCAGATTTTAGAAGCTAATTTGAAAATGCTTCAAGAAAGAGCATCAGTTATTAATCAGAGATTAGAAGAATTTCAAAAAACCAGAACAGCAATAAGCGAATTAAAAATAACTAAACCAAACAAAGCTTTGATACCTTTAGGAAGTGGAAACTTTGTTTTTGGTTCTATCGAAAATAGTAAGGATATAATTGTTGGTATAGGAAGTGGGATTGCAATAAAAAAGAAAAGAGAAGATGCTTTAAAGATTCTAGATGATAAAATCACAGAAACAGCGGATGTTTTAAATGATATTACAAAAAAATCTCAGGCTTTAATACAGAGTTTAGAAAAAATTCAGTTAGAAATTGAAGATCTACAGACGTGATTAAATGTTTGGTTTTCTTAAAAAGAAGTTAAAAGAGGGAATAGAAAAAATTTCTAAAAAAGTAAAACAAAAAGAAGAGGAGAAAATAGAAGAGGTTGTTGAAGAGGTTAAAGAAGAAGAACATTTAGAAGAACCAAAAGAAGAATTAGTAAAAGAAGTTGAGAAAGAGTTAGAAGAAGAAATTGAAGGAGTTAAGATAACTTATTTTGTGCACGGGACAACCACCGACAATGAAGAGAGAAAATCTACTGGTTGGGCGCCAGGTAAATTATCTGAATTGGGAAAGAAACAGTCAATTGAACTTAAAGACAAAATCAAAGGTAAAAGATTTGATGTTGTTTTTTGTTCTGATTTGAAAAGGTCTGTAAACTCTGCAAAACTGACTTGGAAGAATGAAATTCAAATCATACAAGATAAACGATTAAGAGAAGTTAATTATGGTGATTTAACTCAAGCTGATAGTGATAAAGTTGAACCTTTTAAGATCGATCATATAGACAAACCATTTCCTTCAGGAGAAAGCTATAAGGACGTTGAAAAAAGAATTGCTGAATTTTTGAATTATTTATTTGATAATTATGAGGGAAAACATGTGGCAATTGTTTCCCATCAAGCGCCTCAATTAGCTTTAGATGTTTTATTAAAGGGAAAAACATGGGAACAAGCCATAAAAGAAGATTGGAGATTAACTAAAAATTGGCAGCCTGGATGGGGATATGAATTAGAAGAGAAAGTAGGAAGACCTGAAATAGAAGAAGTCAAACCTGAAGTTGAAGTTAAAGAAAAACCTAAAGAAAAAAAGAAAATAGGTATTTTAAAGAAAATAAAAAGAAAAGTAACTGAAAAGAAAATAACTGAGGATGATTTAAAAGATATACTGGAAGATTTGAAAAGAGGTTTAATAGAATCAGATGTTGCTGTAGAAGTTGCTGAGAAAATTTCTAATGATTTGAAATCAAACCTTGTTGGTAAATTCATAAAGAGAAAACAAGTTGAAAAGATTATTAGAGAATCTTTCAGGAAATCGATTCTAGATATTTTAGATGTTGATGGTTTAGATCTAATTAAAAAAATAAAATCTAAAAAACCATTTTTAATTGTTTTTCTAGGTTTTAATGGTTCAGGAAAAACAACAACAATCGCAAGAATAGGACATTTGTTAAAACAAAAAGATTTTAAATGTGTTCTTGCTGCTGCAGATTCTTGGAGAGCAGCTGCAATTGAACAATTAGAAGAACATGGCAAAAAACTTGGGATAACAGTTGTAAAGCATAAATATGGAGCAGACCCAGCTGCAGTTATATTCGATGCTGTTAAGCATGCAAAAGCTAAGGATATTGATGTTATTTTAGCTGACACTGCTGGAAGAAGCCATGCTAATGTAAATCTTGTTGATGAGTTGAAGAAAATTGTTAGGGTTAATAAACCCGATTTAAAGATTCTTGTTTTAGATGCATTAACTGGAAATGATATTTATGATCAATGTAAGATGTTTAATGATGCTGTTGGAGTTGATGCTTTAATAATAACAAAATCAGATGTTTATGAAAAAGGTGGAGCTGCGTTAAGTGCTTCTCACACGATAAATAAACCTATTTTATATCTTGGAGTAGGACAGAATTATGAGGATTTGGAGAAGTTTGATCCCAATAAAATTGTTGAGAAGTTATTAGATTAATTCTCTTATTATTTTTTTCTCTTGTTCCAAATTTATTTTGGTATTATAATTCCATCTAAGTCTTCATATTTTCCTTCTAAATAGGCTTTAGCAGTTAAAGCACATACCAAAGCATCGTATTCATCCTTATTCTTTCTAGGCTCTTTAGTCAAACCTAATATTTTTTCTGATGCTTGTGAAAAAACTTCTATTACCTTATATTTTCTTTCTCTTAAAACTCTAACAAGATGAGAAGCCCTTAAAACTAATATTCTCATTGTTGGTAAAAGAGGAGATAATGGTTTGAAGCCTCTTCTTAGTAGTCTTTCTTCAGCAGGTCTCCATGCTCCAAATTTTGGCATCCAGAAAGGAGCATCTATTGCTATACAATCAGGTTTGATTTCTTCAATTTCTTTTAAAATATCTAAATCACTATACAAGAGCTTTGTTTCTGTTCCAGATTCTGTTAACAAGCAAAAACCAGTTGTATTTTGAGACTTTCCAGCAAGGTCTATGCCAATGACTTTCATATTAATATTTAAAAACATCAAAAATTAAACTGTTAGTTATGCTTGAAAAACTTAGTGAAGGATTAAAAAGCGCTTTAAGAAAAATCACAAAATCAGGATATGTTGATAAAAACCTTGTAGAAGATTTGGCTAAAGATATTCATAAGATTCTTTTGGCAGGAGATGTTAATACAAAACTAGCTGATTCTTTGACAACTAGAATAAAGCATAGAGCCTTAAATGAAAAACCTCCAAAAGGATTAACAGCAAAGGAGCATTTAATAAAAATAGTTTATGATGAATTAGTAAAATTTGTTGGAAAAAAACCAGAAATAATGATGAAACCTGGAAAAATAATGTTTATTGGTTTGTATGGTTCTGGTAAAACAACATCAATAGGAAAAATTGCAAAGTTCTATAGAAAAAAAGGTTTAAGACCTGCTTTGATTGGTTGTGATGTTCATAGGCCAGCTGCCATGGATCAATTATCACAATTAGCTTCTCAAATTCATGTCCCTTGTTATGCTCCTAAAGATGTAAAAGATCCTTTAGAAATTTCAAAAACAGGTATTGAGAAATTCAAAAAATATGATATAATAATAATTGATGCTGCAGGCAGAAGTTCTTTAGATCAAGAATTAGCTGATGAATTGAAAAAAATAGGAGAATTCATAAAACCGGATGAGGTTTTATTAACAATCCCAGCAGACCTAGGGCAAGCAGCTGGAGAACAAGCAGAAGGTTTTAAAAAACTTGTTGGAATAACAGGAATATTTTTAACAAAAATAGATGGAACAGCAAGAGGTGGTGGAGCTTTAACTTCTTGTGCAATAACAGAGGCTCCTATTAAATTTATTGGGACAGGAGAAAAATTAGATGCAATAGAAATTTTTGATCCTGAAAGGTTTATTTCAAGATTGGTTGGATTTGGAGATGTTCAAGGTCTGTTAGAAAAGGCAAAAGAGGCAGAATTCAAACCTGAGGCTGCTGAAAAAATTGTTTCTGGTAAATTTACCATGGATGAATTTTTTGAACAATTAAAATCAATGCAAAAAATGGGTTCTATGAAATCTGTTTTAAACATGGTTCCAGGACTTCCTATGAAATTACCTAAGGATTTTGATGTTTCTAAACAAGAAAATAAAATGAAAAAATGGGCTTTTATAATACAATCAATGACAAAACAAGAAAAGCAAGACCCTCAAATAATAGATGCTTCAAGGGTAAAGAGAATTGCCAAAGGTTCTGGAACAAGCGAACCAGAAGTAAGAGAACTTTTGAAAACTTACCAGCAAATGAAAAAAATGATGAAGATGTTTTCTGGAAAAAGAGGAATGTTTGGAAAACTTGCAAAGAGATTCAAAGGATTTAAAGTATGAGAACTTTTATTCTTTACTCAAGGAAGGCTAGAACAGATAATAGATTTAAAATAGAAGATTTGATAGAATCAGGAGGGAGAATGGATGTAGTTTGTAGTTGTATAGTTTCTTCCTTATGGCTTTCACATAGGACAAGGGAAGATACCAATTTTTTTGTTGTTTTAAATGGCTCCCCAAACCCTCCCGTAACAATTTGGTTTAATGGTTCAAAATTGTTAAAAGTCTATGTTGATGAAAAGACAAATGCAAAATGGATAAAAAATCTTTTATCATTTAAATTTAATAAAAAATGGAAGGAAATTAGTGGAACTAAAATTTCTAGAAAAAGTTTTCAGGAAGTTTTAAAAGAACTAAACGGAAAGATTTATGTTTTACATGAAAAAGGAACTCCTATCCAAGATGTAAAAGTAGAAAAAAATCCAATCTTTATTATAGGTGATCAAATAGGACTGCCTTCTGAAGAAGAGAGATTTGCTCTAAGGTATGGAGAAAAAATTTCATTGGGAAAAAAAGTTTATCTTGCTTGTTCTTGTATTTCTATTTTGAATTGGATATGTGATGAAAGAGGGATTTAAATGATTGATGATCTTTTAAGGGTTTTAGAAAAAAATTTGTGCAATCATTGTCTCGGAAGATTGTACTCAGGTTTATTAACAGGTTTTACGAATGAAGAGAGAGGAAAGATTCTTAGAACTGTTATAGCTATGACAATTGATAAAAAACTAATGGATTATTCAAATATAGAACTTAGTAATTTTTACGGTTTCAAGTTTAGAAATAAAATAAAAATTAAAAAACCTGAAAAATGCTGGTTGTGCTCTAATCTATTTGATAATCTAGATAAATTTGCTAGAAATACCAACAAAAAATTAAAAAACATCGAATTTGATAGTTTCTTAGTTGGATCAAGAATTCAAGATAAAATTTTTGTTAAAGAGGAAAAATTATGGGAAATAACTGGAATAGAATTTGTAGAATCAATCAAATCTGAGATAAATAGAGAATTAGGAAAGAAGATAGGAAAGTTAATTAAAAAACCTGTTAATTTTAAACATCCAAATATAGTCATAATAGCAGATTTTGTAAAAAATGATATTGAAATAAAAATAAACTCTTTATATATTCTAGGATTTTACAAGAAATTGAAAAGAGGGATACCCCAATGCAAGTGGGGAACCCCCGGAAAATACAAAACCTCCATTCAAGAGATAGTTGCTAGATTGTTCATGAAAGCCACAAAGGGAAAGAGTAATTCTTTTCATGGTTATGGAAGAGAAGATATTGATGCAAAATGTTTGGACTGGAGACCTTTTGTTATTGAAATAATAGAACCAAAAAAAAGAAGAGTCAATCTTAAAAAAATTGAAAAACAAATCAACAAAAGCAAAAAAATTAAAGTTAAAATTTTGAAATTTTCTGATAAGAATACCGTCAGAAGAATAAAATCAGAGAGAGGAGACAAAACTTACAGAGTTTTGGTTAAATTGTCTAAACCAACAGAAAGAAGAGAATTAAGAAAATTAAAAGATATTGTTGGTATTATAAACCAAAGAACGCCAATCAGGGTTTCTCACAGAAGGGCTGATTTAATAAGAAAAAGAAGGGTTAAAGATATGAAATATAAACAAATTAATAAAAAAACTTTGGAACTCAAAATAAAAGCTTCTGCTGGTTTGTATATAAAAGAATTAGTTACAGGAGATGATGGGAGAACGAAACCATCTGTTTTTGAAATATTAAATTGTAAAGCTTTTGTAAAGGAACTAGATGTCATAAAAATTGAAAGACCAAAAAACTTATAAAATTTTGGGTGTAATTCATTTAAATGAAAGAAGAGCTAATTCTGAGAAAAAAGATTGAAGAACTTAAAAAAGAAGAACCTAATGTTTCTAAAGAAAATGAAAAATATAAAAGACCTTCTTGGGATGAATACTTCATGAACATAGCAAAAATTGTTGGTACGAGAGGAACATGTGATAGAGGAAGGAATGGTGCTGTGTTAGTGAAAAATAAGAGAATTCTTACAACTGGATATGTAGGTGCTCCAATGGGTTTGGCTCATTGTGATGAGGTTGGACATTTAATGCATGATGTTATTAATCCTGATGGTAAGGTATCTAAACATTGTATAAGAACTGCTCATGCAGAGCAAAATGCAATTGTTCAAGCTGCTTTACATGGAGTTTCTACAGATGGTGCTACATTATATGTTAAGTTTGAGCCTTGTTTCACATGCGCAAAAATGATAATAAATGCTGGAATAAAAAGGGTTGTCTGTGAGAAGAAATATCATGCTGGAGAATTAACAAGAGAATTCTTTAAAGAAGCTGGAATAGAACTAGTTTTTCTGACAGAAGAAGTTGAAGAATATCCTAATCAATGATTTATTTGCTTTAAAACATTATCTACTTGATTATAGAGATTTTCAAGCCCTGTGTTATTATCAACTTTAAAATTAGCTAGTTCAATAACTTTACCCAGACCTAAATTTTCAATATTTTCTCTATCTCTTGCTTTGAAATCTTTTATATCAGTTTTCTGGTCTTCTAATTTTCTTCTTGAAAATCTCACATTTTCATCTACGTCTATGAAAATTAAATAAAAATCTTTAAAATTTTTTCTAAATAATTTCACTTCTTCTATAGCTCTAAAACCATCGATAACAACTTTTTCAAAATTTTTTGATTTTATTTTTTCAATAAGTTTTTCAGCTAAAATATCCCATTTTCCAGTTTCTTTTCTTAATTTTTCACCAAGTTTTGATAAAATATATTTTTGTTCTTCAATATTCTTAGTTTTTAAAAGTCCTCTTTTCTCTGCCTCTTCCTTTAAAATATCTGAAAAAACAAGTTTTACAAAATTGTATTTTTTAACTAAATAATTAGAAACAGTTCCCTTTCCAGAGCTTGCTAACCCAGTTAGTCCAATAACAAAAGGCATATAAATTTATAAAATTCTAAATTAATAAATCAAAGTGATACTATGGTTGTAAAATCTCATGGACCAAGGAAAGGAACTAGAGAAAGGTTTAGAAAAAGAAAAAGGACCACAGTCAATCAATTTGTAAAAAAATTTAATTTGGGAGATAAGATAGTAATCGATATCGAATCTTCTTCTGCAGGCGGTATACCATTTAAAAGATTTCAAGGCTTGGCAGGAAAAATTGTTGGTAGCAGAGGAAATGCTTATTTAGTTGAAATAAAAGATGGAAACAAAATCAAAAAGATAATAGCAAATCCCGAACACCTGAAAGCTATATAATATTTTAATAATTTCTAAATATTTATTTTATATATGCGGAGGTCGGATAGTCTGGTCAATTCCGCTGGCTTGAGGAGCCAGTTCCTTAGTGGATTCGCAGGTTCAAATCCTGCCCTCCGCACAGCTCATGTTCTTCACTGTTGATGCGAAGGCAGCAGTAGACATTTAAATATAATTTTTCTATTAAGGGTTAGTGATAAAATGACTTTAAGAGTAAAAGGTACAAATCTTTCATTGAAACTTGACGAAGATTCTTTAAAGGCTTATGCTTTATCTGCCGTTATAGGACGTCAAAAAGAAGTTGCGGGTTCGAAAGTACATGCTGACCAAGCACTAAGCTTTTTGAGAAAAAAACACCCAGATTTAGAAATTAGTTATAAAAAATTTGTAGAATTAGTATGCGATCTTGCTAACGATGGTATATTAACAAGAGAAACATCTAATGAAGATGATCCAACATATGGATTTAATGAAAAATATCTAAAGGATTAAAAGAAGGAAAGACAGTGTGATAATTCTTGATAAAGCTTCTTCTAAAGGATTTAGTTAAAACCATACTTTTCACATCGCTTTCATCTTATGATAGCAAGGGTTTTAAATTCTTTTAATAATCATAGTATTTTATGGAACGTTTATTCCCAAAGGTAGATTCTTTAAAATTAACTAACATAAACGGCATAGTTTATGTCATAGGTGAAGACAAAAAACAAAAATGTGATTACTGCTCTCAAAAATCAATTCCTCACAGAATAGTCTTAGGGAAGCATATTGGTGAACGTACCATAGACGGTAAAGTTTGTTTAGGTGTATTACCATTGGAAGATGTTTTCATAACTAAAAGAAAATCAAAAGAATTTGAAAAATTAGGAGAAAGTATAAGAGCCAATAATCTAATGTTGTGTGCAATCAGAGTTTACACACCCCATGGTGCTGAAGCATTAGAAGAAATAGGAGATTATGAAGAGCTTTCAGTAAGAACTGGTGAAGCATTAAAAGTTCATTCATTTTTTGAAGAAATATCAAAACAACAAAATAAAAAAGAATAGTCGATTCTTATCACTTCAAGTTCTATCTTTTAAAATAACCCACCATCTAACTAAGGAGAGAGAATAAAGATTTAAATTAAAATCTAAATACTATTTACATGAAAGGTATGATTATTCCAAATCACCTTGGGGTTATTCTTGATGGTAATAGAAGATGGGCCATAAAAAATAATTTAAAACCTTGGCAAGGACATTCTTCTGGAGCTGAAAAATTTGAAAAGTTTATAGAATGGTGTGGAGAATTAAAAATACCAAAGGTTTCTGCATATGTCTTATCAACAGAAAATCTAAATAGACCAAAAAAAGAAGTAGATGTTCTAATAGATTTATTTCAAAAAGAGCTAGAAAAACTTGAAAATGAAAAAATGAATATTCTTGATAAGTATGAGATAAGAATCAATTTTCTTGGTGACTTGAAAAGATTACCATCAGGTTTATTAAAAAATATGAATAGGATAATGAAAAAAACAGAAAAATATAATAAGAGGGTATTAAATTTGATGGTTGCTTATGGAGGAAAATTTGAATTAACAGAAGCTGTTAAAAAAATAGCAAGAAAGGCTATGGAAACAGGAGTTGTTACTGTAACAGAAAAAACAATAAGAGATAGTCTTCTAGTTAAAGATGATATTGACCTTCTAATTAGAACAGGTGGTGAAAAAAGGATATCTAATTTCATGCCTTGGCAGGCTGCTTATGCTGAGTTAATAATTTTAAGGAAATACTGGCCAGATATTACAAAAAGAGATTTGATCAGATGTATTAAAGAATTCAATAGAAGACAGAGAAGGTTCGGACATTAGATTATTTCAAGCTTTTCTTTTACCTCTTTTCTTCCTATTATTAAAATAAATGGAGCCAATCTAGGTCCCCATGGTCTTCCTAATATAGCTAAGTAAGCAGCCTTAAAAAACTCCTTTGAATCAATTCCTACTTCTTTTATTATTTCAAAAAATCTCTTGTACAATTCTTCTTCTGTAAGATCTTTCTTCAAATCATTTGCTAAAATTTTTAATGCTAGTTTCTGTTTATCATTTATTTTTTCTAGAATCTCTTTTGATGGTTTTTCCAAAAGTTTTATTTTATAGTTTTCTCCCCCATATCTTTCTGCCCATTTTTTTGCCATTTCAATTATTTCTTTTATTTTAGACTCATCTTTCACTTCATTTAAATGTCCTGTAGACTTAAACAATTGAATTGCTTTTTCTAACATTTTTTCTTTTGGAACTACTTGAGATATTAAGGCCGCATAATCAAAAGGAATTTGAACTGGCATTTTTTCAGGAAATTCTACTTCACTCATTACATATAATCTCTTAGAGAAGATTTCTTTCTCTGCCTCTTCCTTTCCAAAATAAACTCTTTGCAATTTGTAAAATTCATCAACATATTTTGGAATATATTCATAAGAAAAATCCCTAACTCTATTTGGTCTCTTCAAGAAAATCAATCTTAATACTTGCGGCGGGGCAAACAGGGGCCATTCCCAGGTTGCTACCACATTTCCTATTGATGCTGACATTTTCTTCCCTGATACTGTTATATACTCATATGGTTGTATGTAATTCTTCCCAGGATAAGGTTCTGGCCAATCAAATATTTTTTCACAAACTTCACCGGCACTCCAGAAAGAACCTCCTGGCATGAAATGTTCTTTACCTGCAGGTTCAAAGTTAATCTTCCAATGAGCCCACAACATTCCCCATTCAACTCTCCATAATAATTTTCCATTTCTCATATCACTTTCTCCTTTGAAGCCACATCCTTTTAATTTTGTGTAAGCTTCTCCTTCATATGGTTTGAATTCGAAATCTTCACAAGAATACTTTACAATATTATTTTCCATTCCAATTATTTTTGTTGTCATAAGTTTTCCACAATTTTCACAAACAGGTTTCCAAGGATTCCAATCTTCTGGTAGAGAAGTCTTTCTGCTTTTATTCAAAATATTTTTAATCTCTTCTATGTTTTCAAAAACAATTTTAATCCATTTTGAAAAATCCCCCTTTCTATATCCATTTGACGTTGAAACATATTCTGGATAAGTTCCAAATTTTTTTAAACTATCAACAAACTTTTTACAAAAATGCTCGCTATAGCTTTTACAACAACCTTCCGGACAAGGAATATCAGCTACAGGCATCCCTAAATATTTTTTAAAATTTTCCGGTATTCCAGCAGGAACCTTTCTTAGAGCATCCATATTTTCTGCTACCCAAATAAACTTAACATCAGATCCTTTTTCTTTTAAAGATCTCACAACAGCATCGCTTCTGATAACATCAGATGCATTACCAATATGTGGAACTCCAGAAATGGAAGTGGAACTTTTTATAACAATAGTTTTGGGTAACTCTATTTTTTTATCTATATAATTGTATTTTTTTCTATTCAAGATTAGATTAGCTATTTTATCTGACCAAAATATTTCTTCCATAAGAATCCTTAATATTTAAAATATTTATATTATGCTACATAAAAAGAGAATATGATAGACCTCTACACGCTATCTGTAATAATATTTTTTGCAGTTTTGGGAATTTTAATATACAAAGATAGGAAGAGCATTGATTTTAAATATGTTTTAATAATGAGAAGAACTAAAAGATTTAGGAATCTTTTAGACAAAATAGCTCGAACATCTCCTTTATTTTGGAAAATAACAGGGACGATTGCTATTATCGTCTGTCTTGGCTCCATGATATTTGGGATTTATAATCTGTTGAATAATGCTTACCTAGTTTATATAGGTGTTATAGTTCCACCACCGGCATTAGCTATTCCAATACCTGCGGGACAAACAATTATAGTCCCAGGTTTCATAGGAATACCTTTTTGGTTTTGGATAATAGTGGTTGCAACAATTTTAATACCACATGAAACCTTTCATGGTATCATAGCGAGAACAGAAAAAATAAAGCTAAAGGACGTTGGTTTAATGTTATTACTTTTACAATTTATATCAATACCAGTTGTAATTATTTATTTTATTTATACTAAAAGTTTTGATCTAATTTTATTTTTGACTGCAGCACTATTCTCACTTGTTGGTGCATTTGTCGAGCCTGAAGAAAAACAATTAAAAAAATCCAAACTAATAACAAAATTAAGAGTATTCTCTGCTGGAAGCTTTATTAATATAATTATAGGAATTTCATTGGCTCTTTTTGTTCAAACCTTCATTTGGTCTCCGAATGTTCATGGCATACTAATAACAAGTGTAAACGAAACATCACCAGCATCTCAGATCGGTTTAGAGCCAGGAATGGTTATAGAGAGTATAGATAATAAACAATTGAG
>Ga0209635_10003135_pt1 | contig 12831 bp, 12 predicted proteins | sample DeeMarSWOR230_32_FD_187463 | JGI IMG/M metagenome (GOLD analysis project Ga0209635, IMG submission 187463) | Marine sediment microbial communities from White Oak River estuary, North Carolina - WOR-2-30_32 (SPAdes) (version 2) | ecosystem: Environmental > Aquatic > Marine > Intertidal zone >...
AATACGCCGTAGGAGGATTCAGAACCGAATGTGTTTTAGCATACCAGCCTGTATTTATGGAAGCAAAAGTTATACTCATAGGTTGTGGAGCTGCTACTACTTCTTTAAGTCAGAACGTAGTTGATGATTATGACACCTTTAAATACTGGTTCCATCCTAATCCTCAAAACTCTTCTATTTTAATACAGGAACTAATACAATTATTAATGTTTACAGGTTTGCAACTCTCGCTACCAAAGGCATATGGCGGTTTAGGGCATAACATTTCTCGATTTAGTTTTATGAGAGAAGATTTAGCTTGGACAGAGTTATTTGCGACCATTATCGCACCAGCTCTGGAATCGAATGACTATTGGAACATGACCTTTACAGGTGTAAGTATTGCAATGCCCCAAGATGCAACCACGGCACAATTAGAAGGATATTGGGATGATGTCGAGGATGCAAATACCCAAATCGTAATACCAATATTTTCTGGACCAGCAGGACTAACTTTTACAACGTCATATGGTTCTAATAAACCACATTGTATCCCATATGGAATTAATGTAGTTTCACAAGATTCGGAATACTGGGATGATACCGCAGGTGCCTGTAATTATGGAGTTACTATGGAGTCTGCATTTGATACGAACAAATCTCCTTATACACAGCCCTTTTTATACGCTTATCGTGATGCATATGGTGTAGATCCAATTTATACCGCCACAGGTGCCTATGATAATGTGAATCAAATTGTATGGGCAATTGAAGAGGCTCAATCATTTGATCCTGACGATCTTGTCGCAGAATTGGAATCCATTTCTTATAGCGACCCTTTACTTGGTGCTGGAGGAGGCGTTGCCTATTATAAAAGTACGCATGCTAATCATTATGGGTGGCCGTGTGGTATTGGTTTAGCTATTCAATGGGTTAATGGCTCGAAAACTTTAGTCCCAGGAGTCTCGGTTTATCCAAGTGATCCTTGGTCTCCAGGAGTTCCTCCCCTTGGAACTTTACAAAACATGACTAGCATAGCAGTACCAGACTGGGGTCTATATTACTTCGATACTGAATATTAGAAACAATTTCATAATTAATTACAAATTTTTTTTTCTTATCTTGTTAGTAATAATGATAATTTATAAGAAGTATTCAACGAAAAAATAGAAAAATAATGGTCATTTTAAATAATCATGAATCCAGAAAAGAATCTTTATTTGACAAAAACTTATGGTCAGTTATGATATGAATAATAAGCTTTTTATAGAATAATGATTTTTTATAAAAGAAAAGATAATATTTAATTGATAGAAAGGCATTATAGGTGAAGATGATTGATTTATTTTATTGTTAAAGAAGGAGGTTTTACTACATGATCGAAGAAATAATAATCTATGGTGCTGTACAAGGATCTGTTTATGCTTTGCTAGCTTTAGGCTACTCTTTAGTTTATGGTGTCGGTGGTGTTTTGAATTTGGCTCATGGCTCCTATTATTTAATAGCAACATATGCTTTTTATATAACATGGTTGCAATTTCAAGGAATATTTGGTTTTTACATAGGAATGATTCTAGGTTTAATTGTATCAACTATTCTAGGAACAATTTCTTATTTTGTTATTATTAAACCTTTGGAAGAACATGAAATAAGTATGTTGATGGGAACTTTCGCATTAGGTTTTTTTATAGAACAATTGGTAATAGCTATTCTAGATCCAAAATTCCATTACCTTCCACCAATTTGGGATCAGAATATAACAGTTCTAGGAGTTGTATTGCAATTACATTGGATTATAATTATTCTTGTATCAATAATAATAGTAATTTTAGTAATAATTTTTATAAATAAATCAAAAATGGGGAAATCTATTCGAGCCGTCTCTCAAGATCGTGAGGCTGCGTTACTTATGGGTATAAATGCTGATAGAGTCCTATTGTATACCGTTATGTTATCAGCACTTCTTGCAGGCATTGCTTCTGTTCTATATACTCCTGTTGATATGGTAGCTTCTTATAAAGGGTGGCCGGTATTAACAGGTGCAATTGCAATAGTAATACTTGGAGGAATGGGGAGTATCTCAGGTAGTGTAATTGGAGCCTTCATCTTAGGATATGCTAGAATTCTTACCGATTATCTCATCGATCCTGTATATTCATCTTTAATTCCTGTAATAGTCATCATCATTATTTTGATTGTAAGACCTAGGGGTCTCTTCGGAAAAAAAGAAATCGATTGATAAAAATTAGAATTAAAAAAAAAATTAGTGTGTAAAAATGGAGAAACCTTTTTTAGTAATGGAAAAAGCCAAAAAGAAAATTAAGATTCATAAATTTAGTGAAAAAGTTAAAGGAGTTCCATCCTATTTAAAAGATTGGGCATTAACCTTCAGAGGAGGAGTTACTATACTTTGCTTAGTTGTATTTTTTCTGTTTCCTCTAATCACCCAAAATGTATTTTATTTACAAGTTATTATTCTTTGTTTAATTTATTCGATTTTTGCTGGTAGTTGGGATTTATTAGCTGGTTATACTGGAAAAGTGAGTTTTGGACATGCGATTTTTTTTGGAATATCTGCATATGCCTATAGTGCTTTTACTAAATTCAACAATTTTTCCTGGTGGTTATCCCTAATTATTGGAATTATCTATGCTTTAGTTCTTGGCTTTCTCATTGGAATAGTATGTTTAAGATTGAAAGGTCCCTACTTAGCTTTAGGTACCATGACAATTGGCTTATTGTTCCAGAATTTATTTAAAATGGGACCACTCAAACCTTTATTATGGGGAGATGAAGGAATACCTAATGTACCTACATTATCTCCGAACTCTGTGGTTGTATATTATACTATTCTTATTATTATGGTTATTTCTTTCATAATAATGATCCAAATTACCAAATCAGATATGGGTACCATTTTTAAATCTATTCGGGATGATGAAACAGGATCAGAAGCCTCAGGAATTAACACAACAAAATATAAAATTATTGCTTTCATGATCAGTGCGGCATTTGCTGGACTTGCTGGTGGCTTTTTTGCCATGTACAACAGAAGCGTAAATCCATTAATTTATCAACCTTTGTATTCATTTATGGTACTAATTATGACCGCTTTAGGTGGAATTGCAACAATTTCGGGATCGATCTTAGGAGCTTTCACATGGGTTATATTAAGTCAGATTCTTGAAGAATTACACACATTAGATATTGCAGCAAATCCTATTCTGGATGCTTTTACTACTCCAGCTTTTGTTTTCTCTATTATGCTTATACTTATAATTCGATTTGTATCAGAAGGCATTTTATCAAAAGCCCTAGAAAAACTCAAGGAAGGTTGGGACATTTTACTCGGAAGATGATAAGAATAAAATTATAATTTAAAAATAATAAACTACAACAGAAAAAGTGATGTGATGCATTATGGGAGTAATTTTAGAAGTCAAAAATTTAACTAAAAAGTATGGTGGTTTAACAGCAGTTAATGATTTTAGTTTTGAAATTAAACGAGGAGAATTTGTAGGATTAATTGGTCCAAATGGTGCAGGTAAAACTACTGTATTTAATTTAATTAGTGGATTTGAAACCCCTACTTCTGGTAGAATTAGATTTGACGGAGTTGATATTACGGGTTGGAAACCTTTTAAAATAGTAAATCAAGGAATCGCAAGAACTTTTCAGTTAGTAAGATCGTTTAAATTCTTAAGTTTACTTGATAATATATCAGTACCCAGTCTATCAAAAAGAGGAAAGGAAGTATCAAGGAAATTAGGGACAGATCAATATGCAAGTTCAATTCTCGCTTCAGTAGGTCTTGTAGATAAAGCAAGAATTCCACCAATTATTTTACCTCATGGTGATTTAAGAAAATTACAAATTGGTAAAGCTATTGGTACTAATCCTGAATTATTGCTATTAGATGAACCATTTAGTGGACTTTCTTACGAAGAAAAATTAGTAATAACGGATTTAATTAAAAGGTTGCATGATGATGGTGTTACCATTTTTATAACGGGTCATGTTCTTCGTGAACTAATGGCATTAGTCCCTAGAGTAATTGCTATGCATATGGGTAAATTTATTGTAGAGGGACCTCCTAAGGAGGTTGCAAATAATAAAATTGTTCTTGAAGCGTATTTAGGTAGAGGTGAAGCATTTGCTTGAAATGAAAAAAGTATATCATTATTATGGAAAAGCTCGAGCTCTTGAAGAAATTAATTTAAAAATAGAAGAAAAAGCTTTAGATTCTGTTATAGGTCCAAACGGAGCTGGAAAATCTACTCTTCTCAGAGTAATATCAGGCTTGGAAGAACCTGATAGAGGGAAAATAGAATTTTTGGGTGAGAGAATTGATGATATGAAGGCTCATAAAATTGCTAAGCGAGGAATCTCTCATTGTCCCGAAAGACGTAGGTTATTCTATGATATGACTGTAGGAGAAAACCTTAGATTAGGAGCATATTTACTTAAAGATAAAAAAAAATTTAAAAGTATATTAAATTTTGTATTTGAAATCTTCCCTCGTCTTAAAGAAAGAGAAAGACAACGTGCTGGAACCCTTAGTGGAGGTGAACAGCAAATGCTGGCAATTGCTCGGGCACTAATGTCAAATCCAAAGTTATTATTAATGGATGAACCTTCATTAGGATTAGCGCCCAAAATTAAGGACAAAATTTTTGAAGCAATTGAAATGATAAAAAAAGAGGGTACTACAACATTGTTAGTTGAACAAGATGCGGTGTTAGCTATGGATGTTTCTGAAACAATTCATGTTTTAGAGGAAGGAAAAATTGAGATGCGGGGATCTAAAGAACAACTACAAAAAGAACCTCGAATTAAACAAGTATATTTAGGGATATAAGGTGAATCTAAGTGTCCGCTACTTTAGAACAATTATTAAGAGACGCTAGAATTGATCTAGTTCTATCTCGAATAGAAAAAGATGAGTTAGTTATAAATGAAGTTATAACTCATTTAGATAGTAATATACGATCTGTTAAATTTAATGCTATTTTAGTACTCGGAGAAATTGGTCAAAAATCCTTTAATGCTCTTTCAAAATTAAATACTTGCTTAGAAGATAATGATTGGAGTATTTGTCGTGAAACTACCAGAACCTTGGGAAAGATTGGAGAAATTGCTAAAGACTCAATACCTCAATTGTCAAAAATGTTAAAGGATAAGGAAGAATCTATTAGAAAAGAAGCAGCTATTGCTCTTGGACTAATTAAAAATCCAACTTCTAATTCAATATCTAGTTTAATCGAAGCTCTTGGAGACAATTCTGAAGAGGTTCGAGTTGAGGTTTCTAAATCTTTTGGAGAACTAGGTGAAGAAGCCTTCGAAGCAATTCCATCTTTAATGAAAAGTCTAAAAGATATAAGTTGGTCCGTTAGAACTGCTGCTGCTCAATCGATTAGTCAAATTGGTAGAGGATCTACTAAAGCTATTCCAAGTTTAATAACTGCTCTTGAAGATCCTGATTGGAGGGTACGACAACGAGTTTCAAATACACTAGCTGAAATCGGGGAGAATGCTATTCCTAGCTTATTAGAGATATTAGATCATAAAGATGAAAAAGTAAGAAAAACAACTATAGAAACTTTGGGTGAAATTAAAAGATCTGATCAAAAGATTATTGATAATATTGCTAGACTTCTCTTTGATAAAAAGGAAGGAGTACGAGGAAAAGCTGCGGATGCCTTACGAAGTATTGGTAAGATGGCCGTTCCTAATCTAAAGCAAGCTTTTAATAAAGTTAAAAGAAAAATGAAAAATATTATAATTGCTGCTATTGGAGGAATTGGTCTAGAAGCAAAAGAAGCAATTCCCTTTATGATTGATATTTTGAAAAATCCAGAACAAGAAAAAGAATATATCCATACATTTTTTAATTCGATTAAAAGGACTCTTAAATTGTACCTATCAGATCCTTTATCATCAAAAAGATCACATAGAATAGAAGCTGCTCGAGCTTTAGGAAAGATAGGGATTAATTCAGAAGAGGTAACTTCTGCTCTTTCAATTGCGTTAAATGATCCAAGTAAAGCTGTACGTCGTGAAGTAGCACTTGCTTTAGGAAAGCTTGGATCTTTTTCAAAACCAGCAATTCCATCACTAGTTAAAGCATTAAATGATAATAATCCTGACGTAAGATGGCGAGCTTCAGAAGCACTAGGATTAATAGGTATCAATACCGAAGAAATAATTTCAAATTTAAACTCATTAATTCATGATAAATGCGATTATGTATGTGAATCTGCTATTAATGCTTTAGATAATTTAACTGAAGAAGAACACAAATATTATTAGAAGATCAATTATTTATTTTAACAATTTTAATAGAATAATTTAAAAAGTGATATAAAATGAGTGAAGACCCTTATTCTACAAAACCTTGGATAAATAATTATGACAAGGGTGTTCCTGCCAGTCTAGATTATCCTGAAATGAATGTTTATGAGTTTCTTGATAATTCAGCAAAAGATTTTGGCAGTCGAACTGCAATTTGGTTTATGAACAATAAAATATCTTATAAGAAATTGAAAGATATTGCAGATAGACTAGCAACTGCTTTGGTAAATTTAGGAGTGAAAAGAGGAGATGTTGTAGCAATTATGATCCCTAATTTTCCTCAATTTATAATGAGTTATTATGGGATTTTAAAAGCAGGAGCAATTGCTACTGCTTGTTCGGTATTACATACAGAACATGAACTTTCCTATCAATTAAATGATAGTGGGGCTGAAGTTATAATTGCGTCGGACAATCAAATTGATAAGATTTCTAAAATAAAAGATAGAACTCGTCTAAGACATGTGATTATAACCAATGTATTAGATTATACACCAATGGCACCAAGAAACCCACCTGAAATATCTGGAACAATGCAATTTCTTAATTTAATTAATGATACAAAGCCAAATCCACCTAAATTTGAAACTAATGCGAAGGAAGATTTAGTATGCCTTCAATACACTGGAGGTACAACAGGATTACCTAAAGGTGCGATGCTTACTCACCATAATATAGTATCAAATTGTGTTGCCGTAGCAACTTGGGGTGCTGTGGATTTTAAACGAGGGAAAGAAACCATTTTAACGAATCTACCATTATTCCATATTTATGGCCAAACAGTATGTATGAATTTACATATTTATATGGCATCGACAATAGCTTTGAATCCTGATCCTCGAGATCAAAAGTCATTATTCGAAATAATAAAATCTACACATCCTTCAATGTTCCCAGGAGTACCAACAATGTATATGCGTCTATTAGAAAGAGATGATTTTGAAGATTATGCGAAAGATTTGAAATCTATTAGGATTTGTAATACAGGAGCGGCTCCAATGCCACCTGAGATTCAGAAGGAATTTGAAGGAAGAACAGGGGGTAAAATACTCGAAGGGTATGGATTGACAGAATCATCACCGGTAACGCACAGTAATCCATTTTCAGGTATAAGAAAAGTTGGATCAGTTGGAATGCCAATCCCAGATACAAATGTTAGAATTGTTGATATTGAGGATTATTCTAAAATTCTTCCTATTGGAGAAGCAGGTGAAATTATAATGAAAGGACCTCAAATAATGAAAGGATATTGGAATAAACCTGAAGAAACAGTTAATCAATTGAAAGATGATTGGTTATTAACAGGTGATATCGGAAAAATGGATGAAGATGGATATTTCTATATTGTAGATCGAAAGAAAGACATGATTGATGTAAGCGGATTTAAAGTCTACCCAAGAGAAGTTGAAGACGTTTTATTTGAATTTGAACCTATTGAAAAAGTGGCTATTATAGGGATTCCAGACCCGGAACTTCCCGGTAGTGAAAAAGTTAAAGCGTATGTAGTATTGAAAGACGGTTATCAAGAAAATGAAGAGATGGTAAGCGAAATAAGAGAATTTGCTAGAAAGAATGTAGCACCTTATAAAGTACCGAAATTTATTGAATTTAGAAAAGAATTGCCAGAAACTCTTGTTGGTAAAGTGCAAAGAAAGGATTTAAAAGAGATTGAAGCTAGAAGAAGAGGAGAAGAAGTATAATTTAAACTCTTTTTAATTGAAGTTTTCTTTCTTCCATTTTTTTACAAAATTTTTAAAATTGTTTTCAGATATTCCGAGAGAATTAATATTATCTTGATTTAGTATTTTATCTGACTTATTTTTATCTCTAAACGATTGTTGCCAATCATAATAACTTACTGCTTTAGACATAATATTATTCTCGAATTTTATAAAAATAAACTGATACAGTGTATTAGTTTTCTAATAATAATCATACAAATAATACAAATTTGTCTATTTAGATTTAAGGTTTATATTATATAATACGTGCCAAAAGCACAAAAAAATTAGTTTTAAAAAGATATATAAATAATAACTTTCACGAATTATACAGCAATAAGGTGTTCGACAAAAATGTTCGCTTTTTAAATTTAAAAATATTTTTTTATATCAATTTTAATGTCTTCACTTTCAATTTTCAATTATTGAATACATACGTTTAGGCCGTCCTACGTTCTCTCCCTTTAAAACTGTTTCTTTAATCAAACCCTCATCAATTAAAAATTTTAGGATTTCTCTCAATTTAGTACCTCCAATTTTTGATTTACTACTAAGGTCCCTAGTTTGTATTTGATTAGTTTTTTTAATGGTATCCATTACTTTTTTAATTGGTTCGGGATATTCGATTTCTATCCTTTTTATTATCGTTAACACTTCTAAGTAATTTTTCGCTTGTTTTGCATAAGGACCTTGAAATCCATCTATATGAAAAGTATCATCATCTTTAAAAATAATAGAATTCAAATAAGTCTCATCTAAAAGAATATTTCCCATATTTACAATTTCATCATTAAATTTAATAATTTGACAAGTTCTTTGTTCCGTTTGAACTATTTCAACTCTTATTCTTTTTAAAATATCTGTTATAGTTTCAAAATAATTCAGTATTACTTCAAAATCTGTCAATGAGAAATAAATTTTAATTATTACACCCCTCTTATATGCCTCATAAAGACTTGGTTCTAGCCTTTTTAATAAAGATGGAGGCAAAGAAGTCATAATAATTTCTCTCTGAGTTTTTTCAAATAAATTGTAGAAATTTTCATATGCAAGGTTGACATCAGAGTAATGATAAAAACTAATCTCTTTAAGGCATCTTCCAGATTTACTCTCTTGAGCTTTAAGTTCCTCATCAATTCTTTTAATATTTTTTTTAAAATTCCTAAATTTCTCATTTACTAATTTAGTTAAAGCGATTTTTGGGCTAATTCTGATAAAAATTTTTGGTTTTATATCTGATGATTCTATGAGATTTTTTTCCTCTAAATTAAGAAGATTATGATATACTTGAGTGTAAGAATAATTTAATTTTGTTTTTATATCATTTATGGTACCAAATTTATATTCTAAAAGATAATTGTATATATCGATTTGAATATCAGAAAGTCCAATCTCATTGAGAAAAGAGAGAATGTCCGAATTCATTTGCTCTAAAAATAGTTAATATAGGTTCTTTACTAAAGTAATTTGTGACAAGATTTAAATATTTTTTGTAAGGTGAATATATTTTTATCGTCACAAATCATATAGTGTCTTAAATAAAAAAAAATAATTTTGAAGTGAATAAAACATGGCTCAATGTAAAGATTGTAAATTTTATAAACCAATTGATGACACTAAAGGAGATTGCTTTGGACATGAAGTTCCAGCAACTCTAGATGTTGAAAAGTGTCCTGCTAATGCATATCAACCTAGGGAATAAATTAAAACTATTATATTTGGTGATATAACTGCCAACGAAAATAGATTTTAAAAAATCGATGAAAGATTTTTATCAACCAAATTCAAAAGAAGTAGTAATGGTTGATGTTCCAGAGATGCAATTCTTGATGATTGATGGAATGGGATCTCCTGGAGAGGCTCAAGAATATTTAGATGCCTTAGCAGCTTTATATTCTATTGCTTTTAAAACTAAATTTTTAAGTAAGAAACATGGAAAAGATTATGTTGTTCCCCCGTTAGAAGGGCTCTGGTGGGCAGATGATATGAAAGATTTTACCGAAAGTATTAGAGATAATTGGAAATGGACAATGATGATAATGCAACCCGATTGGATTACGCAAGAAATGATTAATGAAGCTATTAAAGTTACAATAGAGAAAAAACCAGAGCTTAAAGATATTATGTCAAAACTTCGTCTTGATAAATATAAAGAAGGTAAAGCTGCACAAATAATGCATATAGGCCCTTATTCTGAAGAGGGCCCTACAATTGAGAAAATTCATGACTTTATTAAATCTAAAGGTGGAAATTTTGACGGTCATAATCTAAAACACCATGAAGTATACTTAAGTGACCCAAGAAAAGCAAAACCAGATAACATGAAAACTGTAATAAGGCAACCTTTTATCTAAATATTTTTTAAGTTTCGAATAGTAGTATGAAATAAAAGGACAAAATAATAAGATTGTCTATCTTTTTTTTATTCCATTGAAATAGTATTACTAGCTTCTGTTAGATCTCTTCTTAATATGATTATTGTCTAAGAATTTAAAAAAAAACTATTAAATATTATGTAATTATTATATCAGTTACTGGACTACCAGTGACTGATAATATTTTTAAATCATTAATACAATTATCATTGATTTTGAATTTACTATGGTTGAAAATTATAATAAAAATTTTGAAAAAGTAATGAAAAAAAATTTCACCAACATATTTATCCTTTCAATACTTGAAAAAGGTCCTTCTCATGGTTATAAAATAGGGAATGAAATAGAAAAACGTACTTTAGGAATGTGGAATCCATCTGCATCAACACTATATTGGATATTAAATAACTTAAGAGAAAAAGGATTTATAAAACTCTTTGAAGAAGACAAAAATAAAAAAGTGTATGAAATTTCAGATACTGGTAAAGAAGCATTAAGATTAATGAAATTAACCCAACGAAAGATAAGAAATACATATCGTAGATTTTTAGCAGCTTCAATAGAAAATAGAGATTTAATTGATTCAGAGAATCTCGAACGCTTTGATAGCATCCCTTCAATTCAAGTGTTACCAATAGCTTTAAAACCAGAAAGATTTAAGGATAATTTAACTGCTAATGAAAAAATCCAACTTCTTGAGATTAAAAAAACTGCATTAATAGAGACTCGAGATCGAATGAATGAATATATCAAAGATTTTGATGAAACAATTTCAAAAATAAGAAAGGAATTAGATAAAGAGGAATAGTAATCTCAATTATTAAAATTTAGAAAAAATGGAAAAATAATGAATAAAAGAGAGTTGATATAAAAATGAGTGCCGAAAAAAATAAAAAAAGAATACCTTTTCTTACTTTTCTTATATCTTATAAATGTACTAATGAATGCAAGCATTGTGCGATTCCAGGGTCTCCAAATCAAGATGATATTTTAATGGAATTAGATGATGTAAAAAGATATTTGGAAGATGTTACAGCTAATTTTTTAGTTGATGAAGTCGGTTTTTTTGGAGGAGAACCTCTACTTCATCTTGATTTACTAATTAGCCTTATTGAAGAGGTAAAAAGATATGAAATACTACATATTGGATTACCAACGAATGGATTTTGGGGAAAAAATGATTCAACTGCCAAAAAGTATGCCCTAAAGTTGAAGGAAGCAGGTTTAAATACCATCGGTTTTAGTATTGACACGTTTCATCAAGAATTTGTTCCACTCGATGTAGTGAAACGTGCAATGAAAGCTGCTCATGAAGTTGGAATTGAACGGATATATTCAATTACTCAAAATCTCGGGCCTGAAAATATAAAGAATTTTATTAATGAACAGAATAAAAAACTTACTGAAGTGATTTCTAAAGAGTTTGATTTTTGCCAGGTAATAAATAGTGAGCTACAAGTAAAAGGTCGAGCAGCAAAAAATCTCACAGAATATTTCTCGATGAACACAATACCTTCAGATAAATGTATAATTTTTAAAGTTCCGATGTTTATGATAGATCCAAATGGATGGGTTTTTCATCAATTATGCCATGGAATTTGTATTGGGAATGCTAAGGAAAATTCATTGTCTGAAATAATAAGTGAATTTAACTATAGAAAACATCCGATAATAAGTAAGGTTGTAGCAAAGGGAGGGCCTCAGAATCTTCTTGAAATTGCTATCGAAAAGGGATATCAGCCTCAAAATGGATATGCAGACAAATGTCACCTCTGTTTTTCTGTGAGGAATTTTCTCCGTCCCTTTTATCCAAATATCTTAGAACCTTCAAATTTATACTTCGAAGCCAATGGATTTTGAGAATTTATAATTTTTTTTTCATTTATTATTTCCTAAACTTATTTTGTTTTATTTAATTTAAAAGGATAGGATGTTTATTTATTTAGAAAATTTAGAGGAATCAGAAAATAAAGATAAAGAATTATATCTAATTCCGCAGCCGCGTTATTTAAAGTTAAAGAAATTTAAAAATTGGAAAATTGCAGAGCATTCTTTATTATTAACAGACATTGAAGAAGATTATTTTTTTATTATTGGCCAATTCCAAGAAAAATTAGCATTTTTTGGATTAAAAAAAGAAATTAAAGTTCAAAATGTCAATAATATCAATAAATATCCACAAATTGAATCATTTTTAAATAATACCAGAAAAAACTTTCCAGATCAGCTTTATAACAAAATATTAAATGAACAAAATTATATTGAACAAGGCTATATTCTAATTTCAGAAGGATCTTCTATATGTATCCAAGCGCTTTCTTATCAAGGGATGTTTTATGGTATTCAAACATTAATTCAATTACTGAATTCAAGCCAGAATAAATTATCTATAAATGAAATTGTTA
>Ga0209635_10003138_pt1 | contig 12820 bp, 15 predicted proteins | sample DeeMarSWOR230_32_FD_187463 | JGI IMG/M metagenome (GOLD analysis project Ga0209635, IMG submission 187463) | Marine sediment microbial communities from White Oak River estuary, North Carolina - WOR-2-30_32 (SPAdes) (version 2) | ecosystem: Environmental > Aquatic > Marine > Intertidal zone >...
CCAGAAACTGGTTCCCTAAGCCTCTGCCTTGCCAAGCGCCTGGCACAAGTCCAGCACAGTCGATTAGCTCAACTGGAATCAGGCGTATCCCGTCCAGACAGAGAGAATTGACCGGATCATCCTGTATGTTGAACTCCTTGCACGCGCAAGCCGACTTAACATAGGCGACTCCACGGTTCGGCTTTATTGTTGTAAATGGGTAACTGGCAATCTCCGCCGGAGCTAGCGTGGCGGCCGAAAAGAAAGTGGATTTTCCCGTATTTGGCTTACCAACGATGCCAACCATCAAGACTCTCAGCTTCCACTACAAATGCTAGTGCACTAATTAAATGAACTTTCTGTTTGTGCGTGCTCATAACAATTTTATATGAGCAGACTTAATCTTCTTAAGGCATTTTGAAAGAGGAATCTGCTGATGCCACGGAAAGAAAAAGCAATTGAGCTTTATCGGCAAATGCTGAGGATTCGTCATTTCGAAGAAAAAGTCTACGAGATGTATGGTCAAAATCTTGTGCCTGGAACCATTCATCTATATGTGGGGCAGGAAGCCATTGCTGTCGGCGTTTGCGCCAACCTCCGCAAAGACGACTACATAACAAGCACTCACCGTGGGCATGGTCACTGTATCGCAAAGGGCGCAGATTTACGTAAGGTTATGGCAGAAATTCTAGGAAAGAAGACAGGTTATTGTAAAGGCAAAGGAGGCTCGATGCACATTGCAGATTTCAGCATTGGGATGCTTGGCGCTACCGCAGTTGTTGGTGCAGGAATTCCAATAGCTGTTGGTGCGGGATTGTCCATCAAGCTTAGAGGAACCAACCAAGTTGTCGCATGCTTCTTTGGAGACGGAGCTTCAAACCAAGGAACCTTTCATGAGGGGATTAATATGGCGGCTATCTGGTCGCTTCCGGTAGTTTTTATCTGTGAAAACAATTTGTACGCCATGGGGACCCGGCAGTCAATGGTTATGAAGATAGAGAAAATTGCCGACAGAGCAGCGGCTTATGGAATTCCAGGCGTAGCAGTAGATGGCAACGATGTGCTTGCTGTTTACGAAGCGACTTATGAGGCTGTGAACCGCGCAAGACAAGGTGGAGGACCAACCCTCCTTGAGTGCAGAACCTATAGACACAAGGGGCATTCACGATTTGACCCTGCCACTTATCGTCCTCAAGCAGAGGTGGAAGAGTGGCTGAGAAAAGATCCTATTCTAAGGTTTGAGGCAAAACTGCGCGAGATGAGACTGCTAACGGAGCGGGAGGCTGAGGAATTGGAACGAGAGGCCACTTTGGCCGTGGATGCCGCAGTCAAATTTGCAGTAGAAAGCCCTTATCCGGCGCCCGAGGAAGCATTGGAGAACGTGTATGCTGAGTAGGTTGATTGTGATGAGAGAGCTGACTTATCGAGACGCTTTGCGTGAAGCTTTGCGCGAAGAAATGCTTCGAGATGAAACCGTTTTCTTGCTAGGCGAAGATATTGGGCGCTATTGGGGTGGAGCCTTCAAGGTAACGAAAGGTTTGGCAGAAGAGTTTGGAGACGACCGCGTGAGAGATACGCCGATTTCAGAATCCGCAATAGTCGGTGCAGCAGTGGGAGCCGCAATAACGGGCATGAGACCAGTAGCAGAGATCATGTTTGGAGACTTGTCCGCTCTTGCTATGGACCAAATCTGCAATCAAGCAGCCAAAATATGCTACATGTTCGGCGGACAAACCAAGGTGCCTCTTGTAGTTCGAACTCCCTTCGGCGCAGGCGTCAACATAGCCTCTCATCATTCGCAAAGCCTCGAAGCATGGTTTATGCACACACCCGGCTTGCTGGTTGCCGTACCTTCGACTCCCTTCGACGCCAAAGGACTGCTGAAAACAGCCATAAGGGGCAGCAATCCTGTGATGTTCTTTGAACACAAACTGCTCTACCCTGTCAAGGGTGAAGTTCCAGATGAAAACTACACAATTCCGTTCGGCCTGGCAGACGTGAAACTAGAAGGGGAAGACGCCACAATATTCGCCACACTGCACATGGTTCAAAAAGCACTTGCAGCAGCTCAAGAACTACGTAAACAAGGAACTAGCGTTGAAGTTATTGATCCTAGAACGCTGGTACCTCTGGATTCAAAAGCTATAGCAAAATCTGTGAAGAAGACTGGAAGAATTGTGATTGTAACCGAAGACAGCAAAACCGCTGGTACAAGCGCTGAAATTGCGGCTATCATAGCCGAAGAAGCACTAGACTACCTAGACGCACCGATCAGACGAGTGGCTGAGCCAGACGCACCCATACCCTTCAGTCCAAGCCTCGAGCAGTATGTCATACCGGACGAGAAAGCGATAATCAGGGCAGTGAAGGAGGTCGTTTAACCGCTTCACATAGATGAGGGAAAGAAGCTTGGTAACAAAAGTTGTTATGCCAAGATTAAGCCTAACAATGAAGGCAGGAACCGTTGTCACCTGGTTTAAGAAAGAAGGTGAAGCTGTCAAAAGAGGAGATCCCCTTGTCGAAGTGCTCTCAGAAAAAGTAACCTACGATGTAGAAGCACCGTCATCTGGAATTCTCCGAAAAATCGTTGAGACAGAGGGTGCCGACGTGCTGGTAGCCGGGATCCTAGGCATTATCGCAGAACCTAATGAGCAGCTTCCAGAAACAGATGAAGCCGCTGTATCTCCAACCTCAGAAAGAATTGATGCGGCAACGCCTCCTCTAAAGAAAGAGATGGTGAAAGAGGTCAGAGAACGTGTGCTTGCTTCTCCAGCGGCTAAGCGTCTCGCAAGAGAACACGATGTTGACATTATGGAGGTGAAGGGCAGCAGTCCAAGAGGACGGATAGTTGAGGCTGATGTTAGACAGTATCTTGAAGAGAAAGAGGTTCATGCGCCGCGCGTCCGTGAAGTTGTACATCTCACAGGTATAAGAAGGACAACCGCAGAGCGAGTTTCTTTGAGCGCACGAACTGCGCCGCACAGTACTGTGACAATGGAAGTCGACATGTCAAGCGCGGTTAGACTTCGTGAGAAAGCACAGGTATCTCATACAGACATTCTGGTGAAGGCAGTCGCCCACGCTCTGGAAGAACATCGCAGTTTGAACTCCACCCTTAAAGGCGAACAAATCAAAATCTATGAGGATATCAACTTGGGGGTTGCGGTTGCCACAGAGAAGGGATTAGTTGTCCCAGTGATAAAGAAGGCAAACACAAAATCATTAGTGCAGGTAGCGTCAACCCTAAGAGGACTAGTTGAAAAAGCAAGAGAAGGCAGACTCACAAAGGAAGAGTTAGCCGGTGGAACTTTTACAATCACAAACTTAGGCATGTACGGAGTTGAAGTGTTCATACCAATTATAAACCCACCTGAAGCCGCAATACTTGGTGTCGGAAAAATCACCCAGAAACCAGTTACAAGAAACAGCAAAATAGAAGTCAAGCCGATGATGTATTTAAGTCTCTCCTACGACCACCGTATAGTAGACGGCGCACCAGCGGCGAAGTTTTTGCAGCGAGTAAAACAGATTCTAGAGAAAAGTTGAGAACATTACAATGTTTGCCAGCGCTGCCCCCCCCTGTGCATTAGAATTCCGTTCTCTCATTGCCAACGTCTTCGAATTGGTGCTCTTCGTTTGATGGAATGAAAATGACGTTTCTTTGAGTCACTATTGCTTCTTTGCTTCCGCTCTCTTTCTGGGCAGATATTCCCTCACACTTCATCAACGCCGGTTTATGCACAAGGAATTTCCCATGTGCACAGCTTTTTGAGGATGCACTTCCATGGTCCATGCTCAAAAAGGTTAATTAACCCCGAAAATATCAAAATGAGAGGAGCACGGGGAAAATACAGTATGCCAAAAGAATTCCAATACAGGGGTCACACGCTTGAAGGATTGCAAGCCATGTCCATGGATGAGTTCATCCACTTGCTTCCATCACGTCAACGTCGAAGCTTACTGAGGGGTCTGACCCAGGAACAGAGAATTTTTTTGGAAAGTATCCGAAAAGTCAAAGAGGCCATCGCTCAAGGAGAGAAAACCGTGGTCAAAACGCATGTTCGGGATATGGTGATCCTTCCAGAGATGGTTGGCACCACAATTCTTGTTCATACTGGAAAGGGATTCACGGCTGTTGAAGTGAAACCTGAAATGATAGGTCATTATCTAGGCGAGTTTGCCGTGACTAATAAGCCGGTGAAACATGGAACACCTGGCATCGGGGCCTCGCGCTCGTCCATGTATGTACCTCTAAAGTAAATCGTTTCATGCGCGATAGGAAGGCTCTGAAGGCTTTTTCTTTTTCACAGGCGGAATCTGAGGTAGAGGAATTGGTGGAGGAATGTTCAAAGTTCGAGAGATAAGAATGGATTCCAGAAAGGCAACATTAGATATAGATTGCACAATTATCGGCGGTGGTGGACGCTTCTCTGTGTAAGCTGTGCGAATCTTTCCAAGTTCCTCCTCAGATCCCTTCACATGTGCTTTTCCTTTGACGCTAATCTGAGCAACAGCTGGCGCATAGTTGATGGTGAAGACGAAGGGAGCCACCAGCAGTTCTTCGCCCTTTTTCTCAATCCCAACAACATTCAAATTCGTTGCCACCTTAACTGGCGGAATGGGTTTCTCAATGTCCCAAAAACGTTCAGCAGAAAGTTGATGCAAGAAAACATTTACCCGAATCACTGTAAATCCCCATTTGGATAATAATACAGCCTCAGACTTATGTGTACACGCCTTACTTGCTTGTTTCAGCAGGTTTGTACCTCGTGAAGCCACAATGTCCGCATGTGTAGCGATTGCCGTGATCCGCCATAAAGTATCCTGGGCCACAGCGTTCGCAGAAGGGGAGCTTTCTCTTGAGCTTGTCCTCCTCAACTGTGTAATACTCGTGTATGCCTTTGCTTTTCTTACTTTTCAGCTTTGGCTCTGCTGGTTTTGCTCTTTCCATTGGTTTTTCTTCTGCGGGTTTCTCTTCTTCGGGCTTCTCCCCCGTCTCAGCTTCAGCAGTTTCGCTCATCTAGTTGTTTCCTCCTTCCTTGGGCGGTCTAGCTTCCAGAGCGCTCTCCGCTGCCTCAGCTTCTTTGACTGGTTTGTCCAAGGGTTTCTCTAGTTTCTTCTCTTCTTCTGCTTTCTCTTTTGAAGTATTTCTTTCAATAACATATTTGGGCTCCACAAGCATAGCCTGCTCAACTGAGTCGTATGCATTGGCTTCGCCCAAAGCAATCATTGTGCCTGTTTTGGTTTCCATTTTTCCTATATATACTTGTTCAAGCTTCGTCTTCAGCATCTCGGCAAGCTTTGCTCTCATCACAAAACGTTGGGGCGTTCCTCTCAATTTTTCATGTTCCACTTTGAAGACAACCTCTTTTCTCTTGAGTAGCGGGTTGTACTTCTTGTCTATGATTCTGACTTCCATAGATATACTTCCGCAGGATTGTAGATTTGATAGAGCATCCGTTACTTTAGTTTTTCGTAATCGGTTGCATAGCTTTCATGATGCGGCGAGCCTTTTGCCTTTTCCTCTGCGTAACTTTGACGGCTACAATTCCTTCATAAGGTTGACCGTAAACGACAAGGGCATTTGTAGGTGCATGGAGCAACGCAACTAGAGCAAGGAGATCTTCTTCTCCTTCAACAACAATCTTGGCCATTTGTTCTCGCTTTAGCGCTTCCTTTAACGCACGCCATGCTTCAGCAGTTATGGTTCCAGCAGGATTTTTGACGTGTATTGCCCGGTTAACCTTCAGCACAACAGGCTCTCGTTGTTGCCGCATAACTCGGTTATCCACGATTGCGAGGTGAGTCAATATGCTATGATTAGACATGTTTTCTGAGACAACGTCTCCAACTGATATAACCTTTGTGGGGCGCTCTTTAGATACCAGCTCTTTCAGCTTTTTCATGGTTTCTTCAGGAGAGCCCTTGAGTAGTCTACCGAGTGGTGCTTTCAGTTCTTGACGCAATTGGAAAGGCAGAACAAGTGTCTGTATACCGATTGGCGTCGGTCTATCCTCCGCGAAGAACATGCGAAGCAACGAACTGTGTTTCTGTGTTATCTTACTCTAAGGGCGTATCGTCCTTTTTTGCTGATCTTCATAACCTTCGCTATGGCTGAAACCTCTGGGTCGAAAACGATCACAAGCCCGGAGAAATCATCGCTTAAGCTTGGGGTGTTGCAGTTCGGGCAGATTGATCCCGTAGCTATGACATGGCAGTCGCGGCATGCTTTCTCGCTCAAGTTTTGTGCCTCCTAGGTTTTCACCTGTTTGTCTGAGAGCTGAGCTGGCCTTTTTGGCTTTTTGGCTTTCTCTGCTTCTACGCTTCTTAATGTTTCTACTTCCCTTCTTATCCATTCCAGTTTTCCAAGGAAGGGCTGTCTGGCCGTCACGCCGACTTTGCCAGAGCTTCCGCCTCGTCCAAGCGAAACCGCGGTTACGCGTACTCTAACCTGGTCGCCCGTTGAAAGTTTCCTTCTGGTTTCTCTACCCATAAGTACACCTTGCTTTTCATCGTAAGATATGTAATCGTCCAAAAGCTGGGAGACATGTAACAATGCATCTATTGGGCCTACGCGAACGAACGCTCCGAAATCCGCTATTTCAACCACTTCGCCTTCAACGATCTCTTGAATCTTCGGAAGAAACGTGAGAAGCGAAAACAGAGCCTTATGATAGGTTGCACCGTCCCCTGGGATAATCTTTCCAACAGGATTAACTTGTATGTCGGTTACGGCTATGACGTAGCCAAGTTCTTCATCCACCATACCTTCGTATTTCATTCCTAACTGCTCATGACCGACCTCTTCGATGGGTTCACCGAATTTTTCGGGCGGTATGCGAATGGTGTCCTCTAGTGCGATGAGTTTAAACATAAACGTTCCTCAAACATTGTTCCTTCCTCGAGGAAGCTTGTCACACTTAAATTGCGCCCAGATATTAGGCTTTCGGCAGCACTTGCATCATAAAGCGCCGTCTAATGCCAAACGAGTCTTCTCTCTTAAGAAAATCACCGGAATCTCCTTCCTCCGCAGTCTTTCTCTCAGACAACGGTCATTGGTAGCCACTGGGCAATTCCATTGTCGTGCTACTCGAACGACAACATCGTCATGTTTCTCTTCTATGCCTTGCTTGGCTTGGACAATGCGACACCTCTGAGATAATTTGAGCGCTAGTGAAGCTTGCTTTCGTATCTTGGGAGACCCTTTATTCGCTATCGTGACAAGTTCTTGGCGTGTCACAGAGAGCAGAACTGGGTTGAACTGCTGATCTAAAAGGTTCAAAAGCTCCTCAAATATGTCGATGTGAAATTTCGATGGAATGAAGAGAAAACTAGAGTCTAAAATGACCTTTAAAGTCAACTTTTCCAACAGACTAGTGCCGTTTTCATTTTAAGATTCCGTATCCAATGAGGCGCCATCTTCCGGCAAGCTTCCTGCTGATGGCTGCCCTGGTTCCCTTCTCGGCACACACTGGTCGTCCCAGTTTAAGCGTTACCATGTTTCCCTTCACTGATACAACATTTCCAGCAGTAATGCTGGTTCCGATGTCTAAGAGAATATTCTCGCCGTTGCGTAATCTTTCGACTTCGGTTAACTCTTTTGTTCCCACCGCGCGCTCGAAGAGCTGTGTTTCCAATGTTGGCTCAGAAAGGGTTGGAGGAAGCATGCCAGGCTTGCCCACAAGGTTTCCGATGAGCCCATCAGCCTTTGTTAAAGAGGGGTCAAGCAGAGTTCCGATACCTACTAAGCCTCCGCTTTGGGCTTCTTTGGTCACTTTTCCTCCAGCATGTAGAGTGGTGATCTCGGTTGAGAGGGGCTCATAAAGTGTTCGTCCCTTTTTTGTCGAACGTATCCCAGGGCGAATCTCGATTTCATCTTTTACACTGAATTTTCCTTGAAGAATTGTGCCGCCGACGACTCCTCCAACTATCTTCTTTGCGGGTGTTCCGGGTTTATTTATGTCAAAGGAGCGTACAACGTGCATTCTGGGAGGCTTTGTTGGGTCGCGTTTTGGTGTGGGAATGGATTCTTCGAGAGCTTGGATTAGAGCGTCAATGTTGACGGCGTGTTGAGCCGAAATTGGTATTATTGGCGCGTTTTCTGCTATGGAGCCGCTTACGAATTTCGATATTTCCTCGTAGCTTTCCAGTGCTCTTTTCTCGTCCACGAGGTCGATTTTGTTCTGGACAATCACAAGATTTTTCACTCGAACTATTTCAATGGCGGCTAGATGCTCTCTTGTTTGTGGTTGAGGGCAAGTCTCATCTGCTGCTATGACCAATAAGGCTCCATCCATAACCGCTGCACCTGAAAGCATAGTTGCCATTAGCGCTTCATGGCCAGGAGCATCAACAAAACTTATGGCTCGAACGAACTCGGTTGGCGAATCGCATTTTGAACACTCTGTTTCAGTAGTATAGCATTGTGGAGGGGCACATTTGGGGCACTTGAAAATAGCTGTATCTGCGTAGCCAAGCTTAATGGTGATACCTCGTCTCAGTTCCTCGCTGTGTCGTGCTGCCCAAACACCCGTGAGAGCTTGAACTAACGTAGTTTTTCCATGGTCCACGTGTCCGATTGTTCCAATGTTAACTTCGGGCTGTTTTGGCAGTTTTCTCAGAAGGTTTACCTCCGATCTTTGCTGGCTCAGTTCTTGCCGCTGTTTCTTTTTTCACTTTCTTTTCTTTCTTAGCGTCTTTTGGTTCTATCGCCTTTTTCGGTTTCTCAACAATTTTCATATTGACCTGAACGATCTCTTCAGTTATCACGTTTCCTCGAAGAGTTTTTCTCCGTCTTTCCCCTTGTTGCTTGGAATGGAATCCCACTCCTCCGCTCAGAATTGCTCTTGCTCTAACACCACCGTGAATGTTGGGTCTCATAGGAAATCCATCCTTATCAGATCCTCCAGTAATCTGCAACTTGTTACCCGACAAACCAACAACTGACCCGTCAACGGTTTCACCGATTCTTTTTCCGATTAACGGAACAGCACGGGCTCCCTCGACCTCAACAGCCTTGGAGGCTCCAGTTTGGGGATCTGAAACTATTACCTTGAACCTTGCCATATCACTTTTCTCCGGATGTAGCAGTTTTCGTGGGCATTATTGAAGATATGACTTCGTTTATTAAGGATTCGCCTGTTGAGAAATGGCAAGCTTAGCTGTTCATATTTCATACTTTGTCAGGCAGTAGGCATATCTTCCTTTCTGTTCAATCTTCTAGCTATGAAGTAAGAACCTGTAAGTAGAAGAGCCCCTGTAGCTACAATAACTACTGGAAACAGGTTTCTCACGCTTTCCCAGAACGGATTCTCTCGGCCTATCGTCTCTATCAGCTCGTCTTCCAAATACACGTAGAAATTGTTGTTTACTAAAAAATCTCTTGCCTCGCGAGATGAGGCCACGTAGTCGATCTGCGAAATGCTCATGAATTGAATTGTGCCTTGCGAAGTTACTGCAGCATTTGTTATAGCATTTAGCGGATTATCGCCGATTCCTCCAAAGACATATGTGAGGTCAACGGGCAACCATCCCCATGGTGGAATGTAAACCATCGCCCAGCCGTGCCAGCCAATCCGTTTCTGAACAACTGTTACGTGATCTCCCCAGTAGCTTTCATTTGTCTGTGGTGGATAGGATGTATAGATTGCACCGATTTGAAGGAAAGCTGGAATCCCAACTATTCGAGACATCGCAACAAGTAAGATCGCTTGGTCGTCACAGTCTCCTTCTCGCCATGAAAAAGTTTCGTTAGGATATAGAGGAGTTTCATGTGTCTCGTAGCTAATATTTTCTGTAATCCAAGTAACAAAGTTTCTGACAATAGTTAGCACATTGGATTCAGTTCCAGTTATGTTATATGCAAGACTCTGAAGTGCTGTGTCATTGACAAGCCAAGGTCCCTCTGCTCCCAAATATTTCTCTTTTAAGGGTTCAGGAATCCTACTCAAATTTCCTGAGGCACGTTCACTGATGGTGCCCAGAGTGCGAGGTTTTGAAACCACACGGTAAGTTACCGAGTAACTAATGTTATCTCCCGAATTGAGCACCATCTCGGAAAACTGCAAAAGTGCAACTTGGTTTCCATCTGTATCGTTTTTTCTAGCCTCAATGAAGATTGTTGAATTTTCCAGATAGACTGTTTGCCATGAGTTGTTCATGAATAGACCTATAGTGCGGTCTTCTTCTCTTTCGGTGAAGTTCCAGACATTATTTCCACAGTTCGAATATGTAACCGTGCTTTTCACGTAATACTCCGTTTCTTCTCCTGTAACGCTTCTCGCAATAGTTAGGTTTTGAAATGTAAGGGTGGACAACGACAGCAAGAGCGCTATGCAAAAAGCGCCTACTCCTCTATTCATTTTTCCCACTCTATATTGCTGCTAGAAAAATGCCCGATTCAATATGTTAACCTTACGCAAAAAGGGGAAGATGGGAGTCTATTCGACGTGCACTCGGTAGAGGTCTACGTCTTCCCGCATTTCTCGAGTGACTTCCAAGAATTCTCTAACTGAACGTTTCACATCTCGCGACTGGGTTATGTATCTGCCAGCAATGATGATGTCTGCTCCAAGTGTGATGGCTTGTTCTGCAATCTCAGGAATTATTCCACCAGCAATAGCCACGAGAAACTTCTTCTGTGGAAAGGCTTTACGTACCTCCTGAATCAACTCCATGCGATGAGCCCCTACTCTCTCAACGTCGATAGCGCGATGCAAAATGATAACATCGGGAAAATGCTTTAGCAAACGAAGCTTTCGAACCGGATCCTCGACTTCCATCATGTCGACGATAGCATAGATGCCGAGCCTTTTCGCCTCGTAGATGAACTTGTCAAGCACCTGTTTAGCAGCGAGTCCTGCGGCTACAACGCCATCTGCTGTTTCTTCGAAGGCGAGGTCAACCTCAACCTTGCCGACATCCAATGTCTTCAGGTCGGCAATCATGAACTTGTCTTTAACAAGTTCTCTTAATTCGCGGATCACCGGTACACCATACCTCTTCAGCAACGGAGTGCCGACTTCCAGAATGATGCGGTCGCTCTCGGGCAGCAAGCTGATAATCTCCTTTGTTCTGTTTAGACTTGGAATATCAAATGCTACCTGCAGGTATGGGGGTCTCCAAAGCCTTGGTACACGGAATCCCATTATTGGATGTTGAGCGCGATCTTTGTCGTAAAATATCTTGTCTAAGGATGGATACTCAGCCAAAGCCCGCTGTAATGCAAGCTTGGTGGCTCCATAATTGTAATGGTAGATTCTCCGATAATCCGTCGCTTGAGGATGCACGAAAACACTACACACAATAACCCAGTCCTCAACCTTATCCTTTGGAACTATACCTTCTTCCACAGCGTCTGCAACAGCTTTAGCCACAGCAGCTTGCGCAGGACCAAAAATCTTTCCAGCCTGGTCAAGATTTTTCACCGTAACTTTTGGAACCAAAAGCGTATGTGGCTTAGGCGGCAGATTCGGTCGGATAACTGCAAGAAGCGGTGTGTGCCCAACCGACAGATTCGACAGCCCATTGGCAAAAGCCTCTCCGACAGGCCCAGTTTTGTCACCTATCAACAAGTCGACATGAGCGACTTCAGACCCTTCGCCCATTAGCGCCTCGCCTATCAAGTAGGTGTGCTTCTCACGCTTTTTCAAGACTCTGCCGAGCATAACCTCTCCGGCAACATCTTTGAATTCTACACCAAACTCCTTCATCCATGCGTACAAAGTGTCGCGGTGAATTTTCATTATTCTGGCTGTTCCAGCAATTGTAGGCCTTCTCTTTTTCTTAGTTTCCATTTCTTGTTTCATCGCCGTCAGTAATTGCCGAATAAACTCCTCTCTTGATTCTGGTCTACCGACAGATTCCGACAAAACCGCATCCTCGACAGAGAATATCGGGTAACTAGTATTAAAATTTGTCGGAAGTGTCGAAAGGCTGCTTTTGGGCTATCGACAAAACCGACATTGACCTTGTTTGGTCGTTGCGAACGATGTTTCAAATGAGATTGTTGTCCCGCTTTCTGGCTATCAATAGGTCCAACGTAGGCTTGTTCTCAATGCCCTCACGAAGGCGTGAGTTAGATCTTTCGTGTATCCGACTAAGATTATTTGCTTCAAGACTCCTCCTTCGTCGATATACTTCTTTATTTCCTGCACCATGGCTTCAGCAGCCTTCTCAGGCTTTAGTCCTCCTACACCTGTGCCCATTCCCGGAAAAGCGACACTTCCAACTTTCAGTTGCTTCGTGCATTCTAGTGCGCCTGCTGTTGCCAAACGAACATTCTCTTTGCCAATACGCATTGCCGGTCTTTCCATTGTAGGTGCATGAACAACAAATCGGGCCTTCAGCTTTCCAGCCCTTGTTGCCACTGCTTTGCCGACAGGAACAGGAGCGTATCTCAAGGCTTCTTCTTGAATGGCTCGTCCTCCTGTTCTCAGAATGGCCCCTGCAACTCCGCCGCCCATAATTAGCATGCCATTCGCAGCGTTTACAATGGCGTCGACTTCAAGACTTGTGATGTCGCCTTTTTCGACTACTATCTGTACACCCTTGTAGGCATGTCCGGATCTCGTCATGGAGTGTCACTATTGCTCCAGTCTGTTATCGTTTGGTTTTGTGCTGATAAAAAAACTTGCTGCTATTCGCGCTTATCCAGGAGCGATGGAATTAAAAGAGTCATTAAGGAATCATAACTAAGGCCGTTGGCGAGGAGAACCCAAAGTGCTTGATGTCGAACTTATCAGGAAAGATTTCCCGATCTTAGAGACTGGAATAATCTATCTGGACAGCGCTGCAAGCAGTCTTACGCCAGAACCCGTGCTGAAGAAGATGTTGGAGTTTT
>Ga0209635_10003140_pt1 | contig 12817 bp, 14 predicted proteins | sample DeeMarSWOR230_32_FD_187463 | JGI IMG/M metagenome (GOLD analysis project Ga0209635, IMG submission 187463) | Marine sediment microbial communities from White Oak River estuary, North Carolina - WOR-2-30_32 (SPAdes) (version 2) | ecosystem: Environmental > Aquatic > Marine > Intertidal zone >...
TACAGACTGTAGAGTGGCCTGAAGATATGAAACGCGTGATTGCACGACAGGCTGAAGCTGAACGAGAGAAACGAGCAGTGATTATTAAGAGTGAAGGAGAGCTGACGGCGGCTGAAAACTTGGAGAAAGCAGTGAAAAAGATGAGCCCACGGGCAATGTATTTGCGTACATTGTCAAGTTTGGAGGACATTAGTTATGACCAGAGTAACACAATTGTATTTGCAATTCCGATGGATATGGTGAAAGGAGAGATTGTGGGATTTACGGCGTTAGCTGGAGCAACCAAGGCAGCAAAGACGGCATACCAAAGGAAAGAGAAGACAAAATAATAGCCAAACTAACAGAAGAATATAACCAAATATGATATCCCTCTCTTTCAGCTATGCGTACGCTTGCGAACTGACTTCTATAAGATTTTTTCATATGGATTTTTATTCTACATTTATGAATGATAAGTTAGATAGGTGGGGTATTTGAGTACGCTCTATATCAGGATTCAACTTGAACGTGAGCTCGCTCAAATTTTCGAATTTATCAAAGAAGCTTACGAGCTTAAACCGAACGATGAACTCTTACAAACTTTGATTGCTGACGACATCAGATGTTTCGGAAACATAGTAGAAATTCCGATATCCAAAGAAGGTTACAAACAAATCTGGAGACTCATAGAAGAATTTGATTTAGACTACTCATCAGTTGAAGAGTTTGTAGAGGATACTTTCATAGACATGCTAAAGCTAAGTTGGGAATTGTTTAATCAAGGTAACACAGAGACACTTCAGAAAAAAACTATTGCCTACATCGTATAAACATAGCCACCCATCATTATCCGCGTTCTTTACTTTTTTATTTAAACTGGGTAAAGTATATAATTGAGCTACATGTTCTATACCGAAACGGCAGTGAACAATATGAGGATGCCTAAAGAAATCGCCACGTATTGTCCAAAATGCAAGGCACATCAAGCTCACACAGTTTCCCTATACAAAGCTGGAAAAAGAAGAGCGCTAGCCAAAGGTGAACGCCGCCATAAACGAGAAAAAAGCGGATACGGCGGACAAAAATATGCGCTTCAAAAAAAATTCTCCAAAACAACAAAAAAACAAACCTTAAAATTTAAATGCAAAATCTGCGGCTTCACACAACAAAAAAGAGGGATACGCCTCAAAAAGCTAACAATTGAGTAGGAGGGAAAAAAGAAAATGGGCGAATGGGAAAAACTCATCCCAAGACCGAAAAGCAAGTTCCTCCGAGTGAAATGCCCAGATTGTGGAAACGAACAGATAATTTTTAGTCACGCCACAAGCGTTGTTCATTGCAACGTTTGCGAAGCGACGCTCGCTGAGCCTTCGGGAGGAAAAGCTTCAATCAAAGGAGAGATCGTCGCCGAACTGGATTAGAAAACTAGAGGGGGAAGAGAAAATGGTAATTAGAAAACCAGAGTTTCCAGAAGTAGGCGACCTCGTAATTGCCACAATCAAAAGCGTAACAAGTTACGGTGCGTACGTTGTGTTAGACGAGTATAATAAAGAGGGACTGCTACATATTTCCGAGATTGCCTCGGGGTGGGTCAGAAACATTCGCAGTTTTATACGCGAAGGACAAAAAGTTGTTTTAAAGGTTCTAAGAGTCAACGAAGAAAAAGGACATGTGGACCTGTCACTCAGAAGAGTTACAAAACATGACAAAAGAGCAAAAATTCTCGTTTGGAAAAGAGAAAGAAAGGCAGAAAGTCTGCTACGGAGTGTTTCCAAAAAATCAGAAATACCCGTTAAAGAAATTTATGAAAAAGCCGGCTCTATAATCGAAGAAGCTTTTGGAGGTCTATATGAAGGTCTGGAAAAGACCGCGAGAGAGGGAGTGGATATTCTATTGGAAATAGGCGTACCAAAAGGAATTGCAACTGCAATCGCTGAAGTTGCAAAAGAAAAGATCAAAATATCCATGGTAAAGATAAAAGGAACGTTAGAACTTCAGTGCACAAAGCCTAATGGGGTAGTACTGATTCAAGAAAGTTTGTTAAACGCTCAGAAAATTGAGAAGCCTAGGGGAACAATAGTTGATGTCTACGTCATATCACCACCGAAATACCGCATTGAAGTATCAGCTGAAGATTATAGGGAAGCAGAAAGACTCTTAGAGAAGGCTAGTAAAGCCGTCGTAAACCATATAACAAACGTTGGGGGACAAGGTGCATTTAAAAGGGAAAAATGATGGTTTGGTTGCTTAGGAAATGTGTACAATGCGAAAAATATACATTAAACCAAGAAAAATGTCCACACTGTGGAGGAAAGGTGCACATACCTCACCCAGCCAAATTTTCTCCTGACGACAAATATGCGAAATACAGGGTAGCGACAAGGAGTTCAGGTTAAAATGGAAAAAACAATCATTAAGAAAAAAATGGAGGTTGAATTGAGGAACCCCGTTTTAGTAGAAGGATTCCCTGGGTTAGGAATGGTTGGAAGAATAGCTACACGATATCTCGTAAAGCAGTTGAAAGCGAAAAAACTTGCAGATTTGTTTTCTCCTCATTTCCCCTACTATGTTCTTGTCAACAAAAAAGGAAGTGTGAGGCTTCTACGCGGAGAATTTTACTTCTGGGAAAACAATAACGGAAAAAATGACCTCTTACTATTAACTGGAGACCAACAAGCACAAACAATTGAGGGGCAATACGATGTGGCTAGCTGCATACTTGGCTTCGCTGAAGAATGCGGTGTAAAGATGATTGTCACAGTTGGAGGATACCGTCAAGAGACCGAAGCGGCTCCAAAAGTGATAGCAGTATCCACCAACCCTGAGCTTTTAAATAAAGCATTGCAGGCGAAGGCGGTAGCAAGCCCTGTAGGAAACCCTATCGTTGGAACAGCTGGTCTTCTTCTGGGCTTAGCTAGATTCAGAAACATAGATGCTCTTTGCCTGTTGGGGGAGACCCGAGGCTATCTACGAGACCCAAAGTCGGCGAAAAGCGTTCTCAGTGTTTTACAAAAAATAGTAGAAATCAAACTGGATTTAACCGGGCTGGAAGGAGAGATCAATAAAACCAATGAAATAATAGAGAAAATGCGGGAAATCGAGGAGCGAAGAGAAACATACGCACATAAAATACGTCAAATGGAAGAGGAACGAATTACCTACATTTCATGAGTTTCCTTTTCAAATTCAGAGCCTGATTCAAAAAAGGCAACATAACCTGCTAGGAACTTCATCTAAATATGAAATTTTAAAAAAAGCTAACAAGCTATTCGACCGGCTTGATTTCAATGTTTTTCGGTGTAAACGACAATTTCTTGCCGCATTTTGGGCATTTGCCATCATGCTCCTGAATGATTTCGTCAGGAGGTTTCAGATCAACGCCACTGTAAAGGATTGCTCCGCACTGTTCACAGATTACCAGTTGAGGCATGATCTCACTTCTGTTTAGATGCAGAATACAATCACCACATACTATTTATAGATTCACCTTGTAACATTTGGATTATTTCTCATTCATAAGCCAAGTGTGCCTAAAAGTTACTTTAAAAGAGGTAACACGAAAGATTTATTATGGAATTTTTGTGGATCTTGAGAGAGTGAAGAAAGGACGCTTATTAATGGAAAAATACACTTTAATCGTCACCGAAAAACCAAATGCCGCTCAAAGAATAGCAAAAGCACTTGATTCTCAGGGAAAACCTGAAAAAGTTGAAGAAGATGGAGTGCCTTACTTCCTTGCTCACCGAGATCAAAATTTGGTTATAGTTCCAGCTCTCGGACATTTATACACGGTTGTGCATGAAAGGGGAAGAAGAAACCACTATCCCGTTTTCAACTTTAAATGGGCACCGCGATACTCAACGGAAAGAAGAGCAAAAGAAACTCGCACGTGGATTGAAGTCATTTCAAAGCTGGCGAGCAACGCAGAAAACTTTATCGCTGCCTGTGACTACGACCTAGAAGGAAGCCTCATCGGATACTGCATACTGAAATACGCCTGTGATAACAAAGAAGGCGTAGCAAAAAGAATGAAGTTTTCCACGCTAACAAAAAACGAGTTGGAAAAAGCTTACGAAGATCCTCTGCCCAGCCTCAATTTTGCCCTAATAGAAGCTGGAAGAACGAGACACGAAATAGACTGGCTGTATGGCGTAAATCTCTCTCGTGCACTAACTTTGGCAGCCAAACGCTGGAGTGGAAGATACGCAACGCTAAGCACTGGAAGAGTGCAGGGACCAACCTTGAAGTTCTTGGTGAGAAGAGAAAAAGAAGTTCAAAGTTTCGTTCCAACTCCATACTGGAGCTTAAGATCGGAAGTTGAAGTCAAAGGCTCCGTTTATGAAGCAGAATACGAAACAAAGACTTTTGAGAAAGAAGCAGATGCAAACGCTGTGGTGGAGGCATGTAAGGGAAAAACTGGTGAAATAGAAACAATTGAAATAAAAAAGCTTCAGCAAAAGCCTCCAATACCTTTTGATTTAGGCAAACTGCAAACCGAGGCATACAGTTTGTTTAGATACACTCCAAAAAGAACATCGAGCATCGCTCAACGTCTATATCTGGAAGCATTAATCTCCTATCCTCGAACCAGCAGTCAAAAACTGCCACCAACAATTGACTACAAAGCAATACTCGAAAAGTTGAAGAAAAAAGCAGTCTACAAAAAATTAGCTTCTGACCTTCTAAAAAAGGCCAAGTTAAAACCTGTGGAAGGAAAGAAAGAGGATCCAGCTCACCCAGCAATATATCCAACAGGCAATATGCCAGAAAAACAGTTAAGCGAACCTGAAAAGAGAGTTTGGGACCTAGTTGTCAGACGGTTCATGGCGGTTCTCGGCGAGCCAGCCATCAAGCAAAGCATGAAGGCTTCCATAGTTGTAAACGGTCACCCTTTCTACTTGCGGGGAAGACGAGTTTTGAAGAAAGGATGGATGCGTTTTTACAAACCTTACGTAAGAGATGAAGAGGTGGTGCTTCCTGTCATAAAAGAGGGCGAAAAAGTTCCAATGAAGCGAGTTATTCGGGAGGACAAGTTCACTAAACCGCTTTCACGTTACAATCCTAGCAGTCTACTCCAGAAAATGGAAGAAGAAGGAATTGGAACCAAAGCTACTAGAGCAGATATTATTGAAACACTTTATAGTAGAGGTTATGTCGCGGAAGAAAGGATTGTGGCCACTGACTTGGGATTTGACATTGCTGATGTCCTCAGTAGATATTGTCCAATGGTGACCTCTGTGAAGTTTACACGAGAACTTGAGGGAAAAATGGAAAAAATTCAAACTAACAGTGAAGATAGAGTGAACGTTTTGATCGAGGCTGTTAAACAGTTAAAACCAGTTCTCGAACAAATTAAGGAAAAAGAACAAACCATAGGTCAAATGTTGAGCCAAGCCATAAAAAGAGCAAGAATGCAAGAACGAATAATCGGCGACTGTCCTGACTGCAAAACTGGTAAACTAATGATTCTGTACTCACGAAAGACAAGAAAGCGTTTCATTGGTTGCACCAACTACTTCGAAGGCATCTGCACAACCTCGTTTCCACTTCCACAAAAAGGAACTGCAAAGCCAGCGCAGAAGAACTGCAAGGGATGTGAGTGGCCTTTAGTGTTTGTGCGGATGAGGGGAAAGAGACCGTGGATGCTGTGTTTTAATCCTAAATGCCCATTAAAGGAAGAAAGAAGGAAACGTAATGAAATGCAAAGTCTGTAAGAGGGAAACTGAAAGCAAGTTCTGTGAGCTTCATGACAAAGCTTACAGAAACATCATAAAAGAATACGATGTCTGGAAAAACGCTTCAGACATTTCGTGGAAGGAATATTTAAGTGAGATAGCAAATAACTCATATACGGGTTTGTGGGCAAAGGAAGTGACGGAGTATCTAATGAAAAGCGGGGAGAAATAAAACGTGTCAAAATGGTTCAAAAAGAAGTTTTCGTCTCTCAACTATCTCGCACGAAAGACTTACTGGAAGATGGTAACCACCAAGCCGTCGCTACTCGTTACCGCCTTTGCAGCAATCGGTCTTTGCGCTTTTCTTCTCGGAGGCGGAATCTACGACATCCTAGTGAAACCTCCCATTACGTGGGGAAACTCTTTTGTCAGCCCTCGTATACATGATCAGGTATTGCTAGAAAGCCTGACCGCGATGATCGTTTACGCAATGGGAATTACAGGTTTACTTGTAACTTATCAGAGCACAAAGTATGCTTACAAGCCTCGCCAAGCCTTCATGCTGCTACTAACTGGTGTCGCTCTCATCTTCATCGCATATTTATACATTGAAAACGTCTTGTGGCTAAAGATAGGTAGTTAAAAACAGAATAGACGCTGTAGACAAGCAACACAATTTCTCACCAAGGTTTGCTTTTAAAGCCGAAAAAGAACGCCAGGACGTTCGTTAAAAGATGTATAGGAGGTGTTATGACTATGATGATTAAAATAAGATTCAACGGAGGTAACGGCGGAACCATTAGGGAAAAGAGAAGAGCGCCAACAACAAAGTCAAGCTGATCTAAAATTGGAAACGAGGCTCCGGGAGGAAGGACCAGTCGCCGCTTGATAAAGGAGTCAAACAAATCGCCTATCAATGCTCCCAAAGAGAGCGCAAATCCAAGCAGTGGATTAGATTGATACAAGGGATATACTGTATTTTGAACAAAGCTTACTAGCGTTCCAACAATTAAACCAGCAAAAAAGCCTCGAATAGTTTTATGTGAGCCAAGTATAGGCTTTCCATCTATAAAGGTTCTATCAGCATCAATTGGGCGGCCTCCGCCAAAAATCACTGGTGCTGCATTGGCGCAGTAAGCTGGAAAGATGAAGTACAAAGCATCGACAATATCAATAATTATTGTCATTTTTAGCTCGCCCCTCTTCTATTTTGATTACATAGAAATAAAGACTAGCGTTGTTTCAGTTGTGATAAACAGTTTTAGCTTTAATGACCATAGTCCCGTATGCCATTGCTTTCAATGGAAAAGTAGCAATTCGCAGGACGTTTGCGGTTCGGATGTTTTTCAAGAGTAGTCTTTATTATGCGAGAACGGCTGGTGTGTTTTAAGTTAAGCACAATGTCGGACCAGAACTTTAGCACTCTTGTTGCTACGGGTTCTTCGGTAAGGTATGTTTGAGTGAAAATGCTTCTGACTTGGCTGATTATTATGGCTGCTATTTTGTAGGTTTTAGCTGTCTGAGCTAAAGCAGCAACCTGCCTGTGCAGTTCTCGATTTAGTGTAAACGTTTTCTTCGCATCTCCTAACTCAACGCGGTATAGTGACGAAATGGTGTCGACAATCACTAGTCTAACTTTTTTGGTCAGGTACGTGTCAAGATTGTCTATTGCTAGAGCTTGCTCCTCGAAAGTTGTTGGTTTCACCAAGGTTATTAGAGGAGAAACTTTCTCTAAGTCGTAATAAGCTATTTGCAACAGTCGCCTCGGAGAGAAGGTGCCATCTGAGTCTATAAAAATAGTTTTGCAGCCTATTCTAGCAATGTGTACGGCACACTGAACAGCCAACGAGCTTTTCCCAGTTTCCGCCTCTCCGTAGAGTAGAGAGAGCGAGTCGCTGGGAAAGCCTCCTTCCAACAGCTTATCTAAAGAACTGCAACCAGTTGAAATCACATGCTGCAAGAGTTTCACAAAAAGCGAATATTAAACCTAAAAGATAAATAACTTTGTCATAAATCAAACGGGTAAAAGGCGACTTTATGAAAACTAAAATCGCGTTAGCAACGGTTTCAGGGAAAGCGTACTATAAGTTGGTGAGAGAACTCAAGCGAAGAAACGTATCATTTTTGAGTTTAACACTCAGAGAGTCCATCCCACTAACCACAAAAGTCGTCATCACAACTGAAAAAGAACGCCACCTAATAGAGCATCCAAACGTTCTTGTTTTCAACGAAGAAACAGACGCCACACCAGTTGTTGACGAAGCAATTAAAACTGTTCGAGAAAAGAAAAATTTTGAAAAAATTGTTGTCGGAGTGGATCCAGGCGAGACTTTTGGTTTAGCAATTTTGGGTAACGGAAATGTTCTGGAAACTTTTACGTGCTCCCGTTTGGAGGAAACCGTGAGCACTGTGTTGCGGATGTTAGAGAAGTCACAGGCTATAACCAGCATGGTGAGAATTGGGAAGGGTGCACCGCTCTACACTAAACAGCTACTTGATTTGCTAGATGAAGCTTTGCCAGAGAAGATTGGGATAGAAGTTGTTAGTGAGGAGGGAACGAGTCGTTTCGGTAGAGAAACTGTCCATCGAAGAGACGTGAAAGATGTTATGTCTGCCATAAGAATCGCAGAGAGAAAGGGAAACGTTTTTCACAGGAAGAAGAAATGATGAAACGCCTTGTTGAAAAAGACAAGACTTTGCTGGTTGACGGCCCAGCTTCGGTGACTTTTCTCTCAGGAGAAGTTGAAGTTTTAGGTGGAAGTCTTGCGAAAGAAGAAAAAATGGTTATACGGGATGGAAAGCGCTTGCCTTTTGAAGTGAACGAAAAAGCTATTTTTGAGTTGAAGTTGGGTGAAAACGCTTCGGTTGAGGAGGCGGAGGGAACCACAATTCCCTCCTCTTGGGAAAACGCTTCAAAAGAAATAGCCGCACATGGAAAGCCCGTGACAGTTATGGTTATGGGAGGAGTTGACTCTGGGAAAACAAGTTTTTGCGCTTATCTCGCAAATAGAGCGTTAAAAGAGAATTGGAAAGCAGCAGTTATTGACGGTGATTTAGGGCAATCAGACATAGGTCCGTCTTCAACAGTAGGGTTCAGTCACGTTACGAAACCAATAAAAGATTTGTTCGAGATGGAAGTGGAAAGTGCATGTTTTATTGGAGTAACAACTCCAAGCTTAGCGGTGAGCAAGGTTATAGAAGAACTGGAAACGTTAAAAAACAGGGTTTTGGAAACTGACGTGGAATTTTTGATCGTTAACACGGATGGGTGGGTTGAAGGAGAAGACGCTGTGAAATATAAGGTTCAGTTAGCAGAGAAAGCGACTCCTGACATAGTTGTGGCAATACAGCAAACAGACGAGTTGACACCTATACTAACTGTGTTAAAAAAAATGAAAACTATTGCAATAGACTCCCCATTGGCTATACGAAAGAGAAAACAAGAGAAACGAAAAATTTTGCGCGAGTTGAGTTACAAAAAATATTTGAAAAACGCTAAGGTTCAGTTGTTTCACTTAACCCAAGTTAAGATTAAAGATGTCTTCTCAGAAAGTTGGGATAACTTAACAAAAGAATATATACACGAAGATTTACTCGTCGCGCTGCAAGATGCGCAGTTAAACTTTCTGGGAATAGGTATCTTTTATGGAATTGACTTTGAAAGAGGGTTAGTGAAAGTTTATACACCAGTCAGTGAGAACGTGTCAACTATTCTTGTTGGTAAGGTGAAACTGGACAAAAAGGGCAGGGAAATTGACTAAACTAGAAATGACGAATTGCCATTTCAAAAGCACTACTCCCATCACATAAGTTATTTCCGCTGTTTGTGCGAAACTAATTTATTGCTCAAAATTGCATAGCGGTTAGTTCAGAGGAACACTGAGATGCCGTTGAAGTCTAAGCTAAAAGTTGAGAAACCGGGAATGCTAGCAACCTCCATTTTCTACGTGATTGTGGGAGTAGCAGAAACCATAATATTAGTGCTTTCAAACTTCAGCCTTGTTCACGTTGGATCTTTAGCAGTTTTAAGCTTAATAACCGCCTACGGCCTATTCAGAATGAAGAAATGGGCAGTCTTTCTCGTGACTGGCCTTTTCTTTCTTGGAATAGCCTTTAGCGTGCCTGTCCTTTATGTCTCAGTTATGTGGAAAACGTTCTATCCAAGCGTAGATGTGTTGTTGTTTCATTTAGCACTAATTGCGTATTTGATTCTAACGTTGATTGTATTGATATACGTGATATCAGTAAGGAACTATTTCAAGTAAAAACAGTCTTTACCTTACCTTTTCATACATCTGTTTTTTCCAAATCTTGAAGCTTTTAAATGTGCCAATAAACCAAGACATGTAGAGTTTCAGTTTTCCCCACTGCTTAATCCTTCTAGAATTCTCCAGAACACACAAGTCCAAGAGAAAAGCGAACTTTCCAAACCTCATAGCTCTTCTAACAAACTCTTGCTCCTCTGCCACTTTTATTTTCGGATTAAATCCCCCTATTTTTCTGAAAACACTTTTCTTTATGTACATGCAGTTGCCATGTGCCCCGCCAATGTGGAGATAGAAAGAAAGAAAAGTAGAAATGTTAACTAGCTCGTACATCAGCCGATTCAGAATGTTTTCACCATCAGGTACTTTTCTACAACTCCCACCAATCACATCTTCATTAGCTTTCATCAGCTTAGCAACTCTTTCAAGTGCACGTGGAGGTAGCTGTGTATCCGCATCCACAAACACCAGAACTTCGCCGTTTGCACAACTAGCTCCTTGGTTGCGAGCATCCCCTACAGAAACATCTCTTTTAGAAATTACATTATCCGCATGCTTCTCTGCAATCCCAACGGTTTTGTCTCTGCTCTCTCCGTCTTTGACGATTATTTCAAAATCTTTAAGAGTTTGTTTCCTTAAAGCCAGCAAAGTTCTCTCAATATAATGTTCCTCATTGAAAGCAGGAATTATTACAGAGAGACTAGGCATATCTTTAACCTACTTTATTTCTTTCTTAGGTAAATCTTAAAGCTGGTTTTTAATGCGTCTAAAGTATTCTTAGTTGAAAAGATGGGGTAGTTAAATTTTTTCTTCACATCATCAACAATTTCACCCAAAACCTCAGTCTTGTTGATGTCAATTTCACCTACTCCCGCCTTGTAAGCCTTCCACAAAGTTTCAACTGCATATGGATTGATTCCCATGACGTGACAACAGACAGCGTCCACTGTTACGGGGTTTAAACCTGAAATTATCAAATTCAAATTTACTGGAGTGCCCTGAATTGGACCTAGCCCCTGCATTCCAACAATTCCATCTACCAGAATAAGATTTTGGCGGATGGCACGATTAATAAACACCAAGATTTCCATCAGCTTACTATGAAGCTTCGGCTTCTCCTTATTCGCTAAAACCCCAAACATATTCTTCATTGCGATCGTGATGAACGTGTGTTCAATGTTGCACGTTTTAACTTTAGGAACGTTAATGAAAAAATCCGCGTTCAACACAGTTTTCGGAATCTGAATGGTGAGTCCCGCAACTTTATGTTCTTCAAAATCATCTTCACTTAGGTTCAGAAACTCAACGTCACATTTTTCAATGAGATCCATTATCCCGCTTTTTGTCATTCGCTCATCTGCAGTACCTGATCTGCTGTCTGATTCAACTACAGTGACATTTTTGGTTTTCCGTTTTACCATGGTGATGATTGATTTTAACACTCTTTCGTCTGTGATAATCATGTTTTCAACGTTTTTATGGTAACAAACATTTGGTTTAATCACAACCGAAGCATTATGCTTAAAGTTTAAGCCTCCGAGCGAATCGATGGATTTTTGAACCGCTACTTCAACATCCTTTTCCACACGCACTATCGCGGCTTTCTCCACTCCAACGGCAGAGTAAGGACTCTCTTCATAAAGCGGAATAATTTCAGATAGGGTTTTAACGACCTCAAGACCGTCGTCAACGGTAACTCGCAGTTTTTCCATTCCTTCTACACACTTGGAAAAGTGTAAATGTTCATTTAAGTAAGAGGGATGTTTAAATCTTAAAACGTCCAAGTATTGGCGAAGCCTCCGACCCATATGCATAGTTTTTTCTTCTCCATCCTTCACTATTGTGATGTTATAAGGCGTCTTGAGTAAATCCATACATATCTGCCCCTTGTCGCCGATTATCTCAAATTTCAGTCCAGGAACGAAACCTGCCCATTTGCCAGAAATATTAGCTGTGATTCCATTCGCCAATGTCGCTTCGACATTTACTTCGTCTACTACAGTGTGTCTTCTACGATAAGGCTCAACTGAAACAACTTTTTCCAATGACCCTCCAACGTCGTGGGCTAAGTAGATTGCGTGGGGAAGTTGATCTTCTATTACTCCTCCTTTCGTGTGAATACGAAAATCTGTTTTTGCTCCGTATAAAGTGATGTTTGATGATGCGCAAGCCTGAATTTTCTCTATAGGTCCAATTTCTTTGTCTTTAATTAATTGAAGGGCTTGGACAAAACAAGGAGTAAAAATGAAATTGTGAGCCGGCATCAAAATCAAACGTTTCGATGAGTCTTTTGTTTCCAGCTTTTTTTTGATAGCTCGCCCTTCCTCCAATGTAGCAGTGATAGGTTTTTCGCAGAAAACATGCTTGTCATTGTTGATGCAATCCATAACGATTTGAAAGTGAGTTGCTGGTGGCGTACATACATAAACTGCGTCTACATCTGCTTTCTTCAGCATTTGCCGACAGTCACAATACCCCTCATCGATATGATATTTCTCTAGGATTTCAGACAGCCTTTTCTCATTTGTGTCAGTGGCAGCTACCACTGTCAATTCATCGATTTTCTTAAGTAAAGGTAGGTGAACCATCGTCGCAATTCTTCCACAACCAACTATGCCTGCTTTCATCAAAACCACTTTAGCTAGGAAACATATCGCAAAGGTTTGAACAAATGAACGGTAACCGCGTCTCTAGCATTAATAAATTGTTGTCTTTCAATTATCTCAACGAAACCGTCAGCTTTCGCCAATGTGGTTATGGCGCCAGACAACCCTGAAGCAACAGGCGAAGCAACCAGTTCACCCGACTTGGCGCTGGTGAGACTAACCATAACAAAGGTTCGACGACCTCTCGCTGGAAACATCTTTGCTGAAGCAACAGCCTTAACCATAACAGGGG
>Ga0209635_10003144_pt1 | contig 12812 bp, 11 predicted proteins | sample DeeMarSWOR230_32_FD_187463 | JGI IMG/M metagenome (GOLD analysis project Ga0209635, IMG submission 187463) | Marine sediment microbial communities from White Oak River estuary, North Carolina - WOR-2-30_32 (SPAdes) (version 2) | ecosystem: Environmental > Aquatic > Marine > Intertidal zone >...
CTGTTCGAATTCATCTTCGCCAGTACGGACGCCACCTACGGATTGGGCACCGGGGCTGTCATTGACGACGAGACACTGCAGCGACCGATTACCATGTACGGTGCCGGAAAACTGTATATCGAGCTTCTGGGCCGGTTCTACCGCCGCAAGTTTGGCCTGGACTTTCGTTCCGTCCGTTACTGCACGGTGATGCGCCCCGGTGTCAAAATACGCACCCTGCCGGTATTTATGCTCTGGATGGTCGAGAACGCCGCGCTGGGCGAACCGTTTGAATGCTTTGCCGCCGAGAATGTCGTGGTGCCTGTCCTCTACTACAAGGACGCCGTCCGCGCCACCATGCAACTGTATGAAGCTCCCGCAGAGCAGATTAAAACAGTCTGCTATAACCTGGCCGGGATAAAGCCGACCCCCACCACCGGTGCCCTGGAGAAAGCAATCAAGAAATTCATCCCCGATGCCCGGATAACTTACCAACCTGACCCTCTGGTCATGGAGTACTACCGCACCAGGCCGGTAAGCACCATTGATGACGCCTGCGCCCGTCAGGAGTGGGGCTGGAAACCGGAGTTCACCGACATCGAGAAAGTGGTCGCCGACTTTATTGAAGAGGTGAAAACGAGAGGGGATTTCTGGGGCGTTGGCGTGGATGACCGGCGCTGATAAGGAGGGTTACTTGAAAATGGAAAGAAAAGAGCCTTACGCCACCAAAGAGGAATGTGACCGAAACGTTATTCATTATCAAGACCTTCCCATTGTAGAGATAGCCCCCGGTATGAAATACCGCATCGTATCTGCGGAAAGGATTACCGTCGGCTTCATTGATGCCGAGCCAAACTCCGTAGGGCCGGCGCACAGACATGAAGCGGAACAAATCCTGATAGTGATGGACGGCGCCTGTGAAGAGGCTGTGGAAGGGAAGCTATATCCCTTAAAGAAGGGGGACGTTCTGGTTATTCTCTCGAACGTGGAACACGGAACGTATATGTCCGCTGAGGGCTGCCAAATCCTCGATATCTACTCACCACCAAGACAGGATTATCTGGCAAAGCTCGAAGAGGTGAAGAAAAGCCAGCAAAAATGATCTCTCTTCACCAGATGCCGCACTGTTATATTGCTATTTAACCCAGCGATGGCCTTTTGTCTGCCCACGGCGCCGCCTGCTCAAAGGCAGCCGCTGCCCTGAGGAGAGCCGCTTCGCCGTGGTGCTTGCCCACCATCTGCACCCCGATGGGCAGTCCATTCTCCGCCCAGCCGCAGGGCACGGAGACCGCCGGATGGCCAGTCATGGTGATGGCATAAGTCAGCATCGCCCAGTCCAGGTAGTTCTCCATCGGCTTGCCGGCGATTTCGGTAGGGAACTTTACTTCGGCGAGGAAAGGTGGGATGGGCGCCGTCGGCGTCAGCAATAGGTCATATTTATCAAAGAATCTCTTCACTCTAACCCATATCTCGGAACGCTGCCGGTGCGCCCAGGCTATCTCCTCAACCGTTAATTTCAGTCCCTGCTCGATGTTGCCGGTTACCAGCGGGTTTACCCAGCGACGAAATTCCGGGTCATTATGGTACTGCTCTCCATAGAGGGCAACAAAGCGCACTCCCCGTAGCGTCAACGCTGTTTCTTTGGCCCCGCTGAAATCGGGGCAGTCCTCCGCCACCTCGCTGCCCAGATTGCGGAATACGTCAATTGCCTTTCGGGCTTCCTTCAATACCATCGGGTCAACCGGCATTAGGTTAAGGTTATCGCTCCAGGCTATTTTGAGATTCCTGGCGTCTGGATATTGCGCCGCCTGCAGAAACGGGGTTGTTTCCCTGGGCAGGGACACCGGGCTTCTGCCGTCCGGGCCGGACATCGCGTCCAGAAACAGCGCGGTATCCGGTATGGTACGGGCAATCGGCCCCTGCACCGAAAGCTCGTCCCAGTTGAGCTCATTGGGAAGCTTGGGCACCCGCCCCGCCGAAGGTCTCAACCCGACCACTCCACAGAAACTGGCAGGAAGGCGCAACGAGCCACCAAGGTCGCTGCCCTGCGCCAGCGGACCGATGCCAGCGGCTACCGCTGCCGCTGCACCGCCACTGGAACCCCCCACCGTGAAATCCGCATTCCAGGGATTGCGCGTTATGCCAAACACCTGATTAAAGGTGGAGGCGCCGGCAGCGAATTCCGGCGTATTGGTCTTGCCCAGAATGATGCCCCCGGCCTCTTTGAGCCGCTCCACAACCAGTGCGTCCTCCGATGGCACCAGGTTTTCATATAACTTGGAACCGTAGGTGGTCCGGATGCCGACGGTGGGGACAACGTCCTTTATCGATACCGGAAGCCCGGAAAGTAACCCCACTTCCCCACCCCTCATGATGGCCGACTCCGCTTTTCTGGCCGCTCCCAGCGCCATATCCGGCACGAGCGTACAGTAGGCATTGATTACCGGGTTAATCCGGTCGATTCGCTCCAGAAATGCCTGTATCAGTTCCACCGGAGATATGGCCTTCTTGCCGAGCATCTCTCTCAGCTCAACCGCCGGGGTAAAGCACAGGTCTTCAGCGCTCAGGTTGCCCTTTGCTGACATGATTTCATTCTCCCTTCCGCTTACATTGAAGTTTGCTTGCCTTCCCACTTTTTCTCTTTGAGCCACTGCTTCCGTTCGGAGTAGAACTTGTCCCACTCCACATAGCCTATAGGCAGGCTGATGCCTCCATCCACAAGCAGGGTGGTTCCGGTAATCATCCGGGCACGTTCTGACGCCAGAAAGACCACCGCATCCGCCTGGTCCTCGGGATAGGTGAAGTCCTGCAGTGGCGTTGACTGGAGCGTCTTCTGCTTCACCTCCGGCGATATCCGGTTCAGGACCACCTCAGTCATGGTGGGTCCGGGGCAGACGGTGTTAACGTTTATCTTGGCCGGGCCGAGCTCAAAGGCACAGTGGCGGGTAAAGCCAATGACGCCGGCCTTGGCGGTGCTATAGGCAATTCCCCCGTACATGGTCATCCTCAAGCCAGCGAGAGAGGCAATGTTGACGATTTTGCCCCCACCCCTCTTCTTCATGACCTCGGCCACTTTCTGACAGCAGTTAAAGAGCCCCTTCATATTAATTTCCATCGTCCAGTCCCACTGCGATACCGGCATGTCCTCCAGCAAATAGGCATGATCGCCGCCAACATTGTTCACCAATATGTCAATGCCTCCCCACTCCGCGACGATGCGGTCGACCATTTCCCTGACCTCGGCTTCCTTGGTCACGTCGGCGGTGAAGGCCATCGCCTTCTGCCCCAATGCTTCAACCTCCTTGGCCGTCGCATCGGCGCCCTGCAGGTCGGTCAGAGCTATATCAGCCCCCTCTCTGGCCAGCGCCAGACACATGGCCTTGCCCAGCCCGCGTCCGCCGCCGGTTACCAGAGCGACCTTGCCTTCGATTCCCGAATACATTGGTTTAGGCATAGTTAGCTTCTCCTTTTCTTTCCCAAGATTTCTGAGTTTGGTAAATATTTAGAGCATGGCGATGGAAAAACCGCCGTCGACGGGAAGTGCCACACCGGTGACGAAGTCGGAGGCTTTGCTGGCCAGGAAAACGGCCGTTCCGGCCAGGTCATCCGGCTCGCCCCAGCGGCCCGCAGGCGTGCGCGCGTTAACCCGCTCTTCCAGTTCTGGAATGTCCTTTCTACCCTGTCTGGTCAGGTCAGTATTGATGAAACCGGGAAGTATGGCGTTCACCTGGATGTTGTCCTGTGCCCAGGCATTGGCCAGACAGCGTCCCATCTGCACGATGCCGCCTTTGCTGGTCGAGTAGAGCATCACTTTGGCTGCACCGAAGATAGAGGTCATGGAGCCAGTGTTGATAATCTTGCCGCCGCCTGCGGCTTTCATCGCCGGATAGACCGCCTGCGAGCATAAAAAGGCGCTGCGCAGATTGACATTCAGCACCTCCTCCCACTCATCCACCACGTACTCCTGCGGTAGCTTGCGGATATTGGTGCCGGCATTATTGAACAGGATATCTATCCGCCCGAAGGTATCAAGCACCTTTTTCACCATGTCTTTTACCTGTTTCTCATCTTTAACGTCCACCTTCACTCCAATAGCCTTCACACCGAATTCTTCCTGGAGTCCTTTCACCGCCTGAGCCGTTTTGGCCTCATTGCGGGCGGCGATAGCCAGATTAGCTCCCGCCGAGGCCAGCCCACGCGCTATCCCCAGGCCGATGCCGCCATTGCCGCCGGTGACGATTGCTACCTTGCCCTTCAAATCAAATAGGCCTTTCATTTCTCTCCTCCTTTGCCTTATTTTAACGTTTACGTATTCTATACTATTTCTGGGGCTCGATGATAACCTTGATGGAATCTCCGGCTGCGGCCACCAGCTGGAAGCCCAACCCTGTCTCCGCCAGCGCCAAACGGTGCGTAATCATCTTTTGCACCGGGACAGCTTTGGCCCGAATAAGGTCAAGCGCCGTCTGGTAATCATAAGGGCTGGCACCATAGCTGGTGGTCAGGGTGACGTCGGTGCGCCAGAAAACCTCATTCAGGGATACGGGAGTGGAGACGCCGGGGTCTGTGGGCGCAAAGAGCAGAACCGTTCCCCCACGCTCTATCGACCCCAATGCTTGGTCAACCGCGGTGGCGGCTCCGGTACAGACTATGACAAGGTCGGCCAGATAGCCATCGTTGACCTCGCGCAGCCGGGCCGGTGAGTACTCCCGAGCATTCATGGCGACATCGGCACCGAATCTTTTGGCCGCCTCCAGTCGAAAATCATTGATATCCGTGGCTATTATCCGCCTCGCGCCCAGAGTCCGGGCCAGCTGTAAATGAAGCAGTCCGGCAATGCCGCTGCCGATAATGAGCACGCTGTCTCCCGGCTGTATCCGCGCCGTTCTCTGGCCGCGAAGCACGCAGGCCAGCGGTTCAATAAACGTTGCCTCTTCATAGGACATCTCCTCAGGCAACAAGAAAACACCGCGGTCAACGTTAAGGGCGGGCAAGCGCACGTACTCGGCGAAGCCGCCGGGATCGAAGTTCGTCTTACGCAGGGTGTCGCACATGGTGTGGTGCCCCCGCAGGCAGTAATAGCAGGTATTGCAGGGCACGTGGTGGGCAGCCGAGACGCGGTCGCCTTCTTTGTAGTTCTCCACGCCATTTCCCACCCCCACCACCTGCCCGCCGATTTCATGGCCCAGTACCAGCGGCGCCCTGTCCCGCCGGTACCACTCCATGACATCGCTGCCGCAGATGCCGCTGGCTTCTATCCGCAGGAGCAATTCGCCGGGGCCGATTTTAGGGATGGGCATCTTTTCCACACGGACATCCCGGTTGTTATACCACACGGCCACACGCATGCTCTCTTTGCCTGCACTGGTCATGACTGCTTCGCCTTGCCGGCCTTTTCGCCATCGTATATTTCCTGAGCCTCTCTGGACACTGCCTTCCCGTGCACGATGGCCCGTATCGCTTTTATCATGGCCACGGGGAATTCGTTCTGCCAGATGTTCCGGCCCAGATTGACCCCGATGGAACCTTTCTGTATGCCATCGTGGACAAACTCAAAGACCTCGAACTCGGTATCAACCTGGGGCCCGCCCGCCATAACCACCGGCACCGGACAGCCGCCGGTTACCTTCTCAAAGTGCTCACACCAGTACGTCTTGACCACCCGTGCCCCCAGCTCGGCAGCGATGCGGCAGGCCAGGGCCAGGTAGCGGGCGTCCCGCTTTTCCATCTCTTTCCCCACCGCGGTTACCGCCATCACCGGGATGCCGTACCTCTCGCCATCATCAACCAGCTTCGCCAGATTCAATAAAGATTCTTTTTCATAATCGCTGCCCACAAATACGGAGATACCCACCGCTGAGGCATTGAGGCGGACGGCTTCTTCCATGGAAGTGGTAATCCCTTCATTGGCCAGGTCTTTGCCCACCATGCTGGTGCCCCCGGATACCCGCAGGATAACGGGCTTGCTGTTGCCCGGTTCAACTGACGAGCGTAAAACCCCCCTGGTGACGAAAAGGGCATCAGCATAAGGCAGTAGAGGTTTGATGGTCTTGCCCGGCTCCTCCAGCTTCCTCGTCGGACCCTGAAAATACCCGTGGTCAACGGGCAGGAAAAGCGCATGCCCATCAGGCTGAATTAGCTGCGCCAGACGGTTTGCCATTCCCCATTCCATCTCACATCCCCCTTTCCTTGCAACGATTCAACGTCTCTAATTTATTGAAACAGCCAATTACTTGTCAACTAAGGGACAGGTTTGACAAGCCCGCGCAAAGAAACTACCATTAGGCTTGTCATGCGGAAATGCAGCATGAGCGAATCCTCAAAAAATAAAAAGGAGCAGCAGTATGAGCACAATCGCATTGATGGGCGCGGGCGGCAAGATGGGCCTGCGCATCGTCAGAAACCTGAAAGATAATAAGGATTACAAAACACTGTACGTTGAGATAAGCGATGCCGGCAAAGCCAGCCTGGCGGAGCTTGGTCTCGCGGCGACGCCACAGGAAGAGGCGCTGCAACAGGCCGACGTCGTTATCCTGGCCGTGCCGGACCGGCTCATAGGCAAAATCTGCCATGACATCGTGCCCAAGCTCAAGAGCGGCACCATGGTCATGGGGCTGGACCCTGCGGCGGGTTATGCCGGATTATTACCGGAGCGCGCAGACATCAGCTATTTCATCAGCCATCCCTGCCACCCGCCGCTGTTCGGCGAGGAAACCGATATCGAGGCCCAGCGCGATTGGTTTGGCGGCGTCAAAGCGAAACAGAACATCGTCTGTTCGCTGCACCACGGCCCGGATAAAGATTACGCCAAGGGTGAAGCCATCGCCCGCACCATCTTCGCCCCGGTTCTGAGGGCTCATCGCGTCACCACCGAGCAAATGGCGATTCTGGAGCCGGCGCTGGTGGAGACTTTAACCCTGACCTGCCTCATGGTTATCCACGAAGCTATGGAAGAGGTCATCAAGATGGGCCTTCCCCGGCAGGCCGTCCTCGACTTTCTGCTCGGCCACATACGGACCACGGTGGCCATCGTCTGGGATTACGCCGGCGCGCCGGTTTCCGATGGGGCCAAACTGGCCGCCACCAAGGCCATGGAACAGGTCTTCCAGCCCGACTGGAAGAAGATACTGAAAATCGAGAACATCAAGCAGAGCGTGAAGGAGATTACCGGGGCTATAGCTTGAGGTAACAGCAGCAGACAACCGTAAATTCCGCAGGTTACTGCCGCCGTGAGCGATAGCTCCGGGGCAGCCTCCTGAAGTAAGTGAGTGCCCCGGCCAGTGTGCGCTTGACTTCTCGCGGCCCGAAAATCAATTGCTTCAGCTTCATCAGTATGTATCCGGGCCGCAGATAGTATTCCCGGTTCGCCCGCAGGCAGAACGCCTCTACCTTCTCCGCGGGAAGTCCGGGGATATTTAGCACGCTGCGGTACATACCGCCCTCGTCTGCCCATTCGGCAAAGCTATCGGCAGCGAGGTAGCCGTTTTCCTTTGCCCACCGGTAGGCCTCCGTTCCCGGGTAGACCAACAGCGGGAAAAACTGCATGGTATCGCAGTTCAGCTCTTTGGCCATCATCAAGCTCTGCTCCATCGTCTCAGCGGTCTCCCCGCGATTGCCGATGATGAAGCAGCCGTGCACCAGCAGGCCCGCTTCTCTGGTGTCCCGGACGAACTGCCTTATCTGCGCCACCGTTATCCCCTTCTGCATCAGGTCCAGAGACTCCTGGTCGGCGCTCTCAAAGCCGACGGTGACCAGCCGGCAGCCGGCCTTTTTCATCCACCGCATCGTCTCCAGCCCCAGATTGACCCGCACGTTGCAGTACCACTTCACCTTTATCCCCCGGTCAAGTATCAGCCGGCATATTTCCTTGACCCTTTCCTGGTCAACGGTAAAGGTGTCATCCTCGATGCCGATTTCCTTGACTTCCGGCAGATTTTCCGTTATCCACTGAAACTCATCGACCACGTTGGCAGCGCTGCGCGGCCGGTACTTGCGGCTGTGAAAGGTCTGCGGATAGACGCAGAAAAAGCACTTATACGGGCAGCCGCGGCCGGTGATGAGCATGACCATGGGGTAATTGGCCGCAGCGAAGCGATAATCGTGGATATTCAGGTGCCGTTTATAGACCTGGCTAACAAAGGGGAGCTCATCCACGTTCTCAATGAGCGCCCTTGGCCGGTTGCGCATAATCTGACCATCTTTCCTGAAGACAAGCCCGTCCACCGTTTTCAAGTCATCATCTTTATCCAGGCAGAAAGCGAGGTCGCGCATAGTGTAGTCGTACTCACCGACGGCGACCGCGTCTACCCTGGCGCTCAGCTTCAGCGTCTCCTCGGGCAGCGCCGAGGGGTGCGTGCCCACGAGAGCGATAAATGACGAGGGGAAGCTCTCCTTGAGCTGTTCCGCCACCTTCACATCGCGGTAAATGCTCGGCGTGCTGGTATCAATCACGATGAGCTGCGGGGGCATGCTTTTCGCCCGTTCCAGAACATCATCGTCGGAAAGGCCCTGCGCCGGCGCGTCAATGAGCTGAACAGAAAAGCCATTTTGTTCCAGAACTCCGGCAGCGTAGGCCAGCCAGAAAGGATAATATATCGTCCCGCCCAGGGTAACCGCGGGACTCCGCGACGTCCGGGAAAATTTCCCCTTGAAGGGAGGATTCAGCATCAGGACATTCATTGCGGCTTTTCCCCTGTCGCCTGCGGCATTTTACGCGGCCTAAATACCTCTTTCCAGAAACCGGCGGTATAGCACAGATGCTCAATAATATAGACGCTGGGTACGGTGAATAAATACCTCAAATCTCTCTCTTTAATGGCAAAATACAGCCCGTGCAGTCCGACTATGACCAGATAGAAGCCGATGATGGCCGGCAGAATCCAGCGGCTGGCGAGCATCGTCAGCAGGAGCAGTGGCGCCAGCAATGGCGGCAGCACCGGCCAGTCCCACACCCCACACTCCTTCCGCCACCCGCCGTATCGACACATATTTCTGGCAAACTCCTTCAGTCCCCGGCTGTGGTCGTGAAGGACAGCCGCGTCCCCGACGTAGCGCAGCTTGCCCGACTTCAGCAGCCTGGAATTCAACTCCGTCTCATCGGCGCCAGACAGATTGGGGTCAAAGCCGCCAGCCCGCAATATATCCTCTTTGCGGTACATGCTGTTGCAGCCGCTGATGCTCCTCACAAAGCGGTCGGAAAAGGCAGCTCCGCCCTGCACGGAACGGCCGCTGCCCAGGAGGGTGGCAAAGGCCAGGTTGATTGACTTCGTCCATAGCCCTTTGCCGATATTCTGTATTCCGCCACCGACGCCGACAATGCCCTCCCCGAAACCGGCCAACAGATTTTTCAGCCAGTCCCGGCCGGGAATGCAGTCGCCATCGGTGAAGGCGAGATATTCACCCTCCGCATGCTCCACACCAATCTGCCGCGCCGCCCCAGCCGCCCCGTAGTCCTGCTCAAAGACTTTCACCGGAAATTTCTGCGCCCGTTCCGCGGTGCCATCCGTGGAGCGCCCGTCAACCACAATTACCTCATACGGAGGGAGCGACTGGGCAAAAACCGCCTTCAGGCACGCCTCTATCTTGCCGGCCATATTTTTCACCGGGATGATGACGGATATCCTGGGCAATCTATCAGCAGCCAACGGGCTTTTCCTATACAGAATGATTATTCATATTCTGCAGACCAGCCATTCGGCTGTTCTTATTTATTCATTATAACTCAGACAAAACAGGAAAATCATGAACAGGTATATGAAGCATCAGGTTTTTGATCAAGTTCTTTTCAACCATGCATAAAGCCAGGCGCTGCCGTAGTAAATCTCCGGCCTGACTTCCCACTCCACAATATCAAAGCCGCCCAGCATTTCCCTGGCTTCACTTTCAGTATACAGGGCATAGAAACGGGGCTTCCCGGGGTAGCTTATTGCCTGCCGGTCAGTATCAACCCCTTCTCCTTCACCCAGCTTCAGGCTGCAGAAAAAGGCACCCTGAGGCTGCAAAACATGCCTTATACCATCGATGACCCGACAGATGTCCCGCTTGGGAATGTGGTAAAGGCAATGTGCCGCCCACACGCCGCCGAAGCTCCCCGGCTTGAAATTCAACTGCCGCATATCCATATGACACAGACCGGCCGTGGGGAAACTCCGCCGGGCCAGCAAGAGCATAACTCGAGACAGGTCAATGCCGTAGGTATGCAACCCTTTCGCCAGGAAATAACCGAGGTCATGCCCGAAGCCACATCCCACGTCCAGAATGCGGGCTTGTGGTGATGGCAGCAGGGATAAAAACCTGTCTACCGCCATCTTATGATAGGCCTCGAACCCACCCAAATACGGGTCTTTAAGTTTACGAGCATAGTCCTCGGCAATTTCGTCATACGTTCTTCTCGTAATTTCAACCTCGCTCAATTCTTCGGATTCACTGGACATGGCAGCACCTCAGCTACTTCTCTATCTTAACGCTAGCACGGTGCGATTCCAGGTCTTAACTCGCTCTATTTACGTGTCTGATATGCCGGTAAATATAAAGGGCAAGCAGAACGATAATCAACGCGATAATAAACGGGTCGAAAGGACGCATAATATCGCGCAATCTTTCCCAGTTCTCGCCTAGGAGATAACCTCCGTAAGCCAAGCCTGTGCTCCAGATGAATGAGCCCAGAAAGGTGTACACTAGGAATTTAACGAAATGCATTCTGGCTACCCCCGCCGGCAGGCTAATAAAGGTGCGCACAACAGGCAACAATCTGGAAGTGAAGATTGACCAGCTACCACTTCGATTAAACCAACGGTCAGCCAGGTTGAGGTCGCGGCGTGATATAAGGATATACTTTCCGTACCTCTCCAGAAAGGGACGTCCCCCCCACATGCCCACGCCATAGGCAATGGCCGAGCCAATGGTGTTCCCCAGAGCGCCGTAAGCACCGGCAGCCAAGGTAAATGTCGCGGGGAGGAACCTTTCTTTAATAAGCATCCAGCCGGCAAGAGGCATAATCAGTTCGCTAGGCAGGGGAATACAGGCGCTCTCTATGGCCATGAATATTACGACCCCTGGCCATTCTATCAGGTCATAGGTGGTGCTTATAAAGGTTAATATCGCTTCTTCTATAGATGACACTGAGCGAGTGTATCAAACGGGCTATAGCAACGTCAAGGCTCGTCCTGATCAAAGCCTTGAGGTCAGATAATAAGCATGGCGTCACCCATACTGACTTTCAGCCATGAAAATTCCGACGTAGCAACCATCTATCTTACTGCAGTTTCCGAGAAAGGGACGAGGCCAACGAGCAGATGTATAAATGAATTTCAGCGAGGGTGGCACCCCAACTGATACCTCTATATAAGCATTTTGTTCCAGCCCGATATCTGAGCTAGCTATCTCACAGCAGCGCGTATTCAGGCTATGTACAAAATGTATTTAACTCTGGTAATTAATATTTTTGTAACATTCTTTAACACTTTTGTAACAATAAACTGTGGAAAATTTTGCCATTTGGCTAAATAATAAAGTATGTTGATGGTACATATACCATCGAATTATGGAGAAAAGCGCCTCACAACATAGATAGAAACCGGGAAAGCTGAAAAAGCTCTCTACGTATCGTTTGGGAAATAAGAGTATGGTGGGTAATTTAATGAAATATGGCAAATTAATTGACGCAATACTGCTGTTCTTAGTCCTGGGAATTGTCACCCTGGCCTTACCACCGCAAATTGCCCGGGCGGCTACCTTAACGGTTGACGATGACGGCCCGGCGGATTATTCAACCATTCAAGATGCCATAAATACCGCCAGCACCGGTGATGTCATCACTGTTTCTCCGGGCACGTACAACGAAAACCTGACCATTTCCGATAAAGAGATTACCCTCCAAAGCGACCCAAATGACCCCACCGCCACGGTAATCAATGGCGGGGGCACCGGGCGTACGATATCATTTAACAACGCTGGAGTATCGGTGCTTGAAGGCTTCACCATCACCGGAGGCACAGATTCCGGCCTCTATACTAAATTGTCCTCCCCTACCATTATGCGCTGTATTTTCACCAATAACACTGGTTCGAGCGGATATGGAGGAGGCCTCTATTCCGATAACTCGTCACCGACCATAGTCAACAATATCTTTTACGCGAATACCGGTGATGATTTGTACCTCCTAGATTCTATTGCCACGGTGGTCAATAATACCCTGTATAATACCAACGGTAGTGGCATCAAGACACTGCATGGTTCCGCAGTCATCGCTAACAATATCATTTACTTTCAAAGGGATTATGGTATCTATTATTATGTAGCGCCAGGAATATCCCATTTTATAACCATACGCCATAATCTCGTCAATGTTAAGAGTGTTGACTATTTTAATCCCAATGGCTCATTCCCTACCGTCATAAATGACATCAAAGCGAACCCCCAGTTCGTAGACCCCGGTAATGCTGACTTCCCTCTTGAGTGCACGTCCGCGTGCATTAACGCCGGCGATAACAATATGGTGCCCTCAGGAATCGACGAGGACTTTGAAGGCAATAACCGGATTGCAGATGGCACAGTTGACATGGGCGCCTATGAACACGCTGACTTAAATCCGCCAGCGGCCCCAACAAACCTGATGGCAACTGCTGGCGATAAGCAGGTAGACCTGGACTGGGACGATAACGCTGAAGTAGACCTCAATGGTTACAATGTCTACCGCAGCCAGACCGGCGGTGGCACCTATACCAAGGTAAATGGCAGTCCCCTATCATCCAGCAACTACACCGATACCGGCCTCACCGGCGGTGTAACCTACTACTACGTGGTCACGGCAGTGGACCTGGGGAGCAATGAGA
>Ga0209635_10003146_pt1 | contig 12810 bp, 14 predicted proteins | sample DeeMarSWOR230_32_FD_187463 | JGI IMG/M metagenome (GOLD analysis project Ga0209635, IMG submission 187463) | Marine sediment microbial communities from White Oak River estuary, North Carolina - WOR-2-30_32 (SPAdes) (version 2) | ecosystem: Environmental > Aquatic > Marine > Intertidal zone >...
CAAAAGGGTCACCGACTTTTTAATGACGTCCTTGTTGAAGGAAGTCAGCAGCCCGTAGTAGCCCTTAATGTAAGAAACGTGGTTCTGTACGAGCATGGTGGGCACGGGATCGTACTTGGCCGAGAAATCGAAAAGGCTGAAATCCAGGGCTTTGAGCCGTTCGGGGGTGTTCACCCGATTAACATCGATATTTGCGAAGGGACTAAAGTACGGGTTGGTCTCAAGAACGAAGTTCTCGAAGGCGAAGGTCTTTGAGAATTTCAAGCTGGCCTGGCAATTGGGGTCTACCGGGTCGCCGTCGTATTCCGTGGCCACGACGTCCACTCCCTCCGCTGCCAGGGCGATATCCATCGTGTTGGGAGCACAGCACATAGCAAACAGGAATCCTCCACGAGTCACGTATTCCTGGATCATTTTGACCACGGCTTTTTTCTCATCCGGCACTTTGGCGTAGCCCAACTTGCGGGCCATAGCCTCGGACTCAATCTTCTGCCGGCGATACCACTCCTGGTTCCGAAAGGCGATGAACTTGCCGAACTGACCGGTGAAGTCCTCGTGATGAAGGTGTAGCCAGTCATATTCCTCCAGGTCCCCCAGGAGCACCTCTTCGTCCCATAGTGTGGTGTAGGGTATTTCCGCGTAGGTGAGGGCCAGGGTCACTGCGTCATCCCAAGGCTCGGCGCTAGGTGGCGTGTAAATGGCAATGGAGGGTGCCTTTTCTAAAAGAATGACCTCCATGTTGTTCTCCTCGATCTCCTGATAGATGCCAACCGTTTGTGCGCCTCCCACGAGATCGAAGGCGACGCCCCGAAGCCGGCACAAGGCCATGATCTCCTCGGCGTCGTCGGCAAGAAAGGACCCACACCGGTAGTTGAGGAGCCACTCCACGTTGTAGCCCCGCTCGAGACACCAGTAAGCAACGCCGTAGGCCTTTAGGTGGTCCGTCTGTTGCAGATCCATATAGATGAGCAGTCGGTTGGCGGAGGCACTGGCCGCGCCCAGGCAGAGGATCAGAAGGATGAGCGAGCAAAGCATTTTTCTGGTGTGACGTTGATTCACTGCGTAAACCTCGTGAATTTCTTTACACTGTTTGGACTCAAAATAGCCGATTAGCCTTTTGAAAACAAGCCTTTTTGTGAAACGATAGTGTGATACGATCCACGGTGCGTGGTTTTATGGCGAAAAGCCCTATCGTGAGAATGTTCAAGCTTTTTTTATCCGGGCGCTCTAACCGTGTGCGCATCAGGGCGGATTCGACAGTCCAAACGCAATAGCGGCGGGCCGTCATGCTCTACAGGTGTAAGGGAAAACCGGGCTTTTCAGTGGAAAGTCACCCTTCACGAAGGGATTATTCCCCAGCAGCTGTCTGGTCTCCGTCCCGTCAAGGCTGAGCTTATCGACATGAAAGTGGAATTCTATGAACCGGTCGCCTTCATCCGCGATGAAAGGGTAAAGAACATCGAAACGGGGGATCTCTTCGGCAACGATATCATATATCTTCAAAAGGCCTCTGTCTCTTTCCAGGAAGACGATGCAGTTCAGGTTTGGTATCTCATAGGCGTTTTTCCTCAGTGAATGTAGGGCATGAAAGACGACCAACCTCTCGTTCAAGACGCCAAATCGATCCGAAACGCCCGTTCGTCGTTTGGCGAGATTGTAGATTTTCTCGAGATCCTGTCTCTTTCCGGGATCAAGGCCGACGGCCCCCTGAATTCTCGGGACGGGTTTGGTCCGGAGGACTTCTGCATATTCCTCTATCGCCCTGAATCCACATGCCTTGTAGAAAGGGATCGCTTCTGCGCTGGAGAACAGGAAAACCACTCGGTGCCTTTCTCGTGCCCACTCCAGCCCGGCGAAGGTCAGTTGTCGGCTCAAACCCTTTCGCCGCCACTGCGGCAAAGTGCCCACACCTGATATCTGGGCGAGGCGCATCTTTTTACCGTTGACAATTGCGCTCAGCGAATAGACACAGACGCTTGATACGATCTCCTGTCCATCGAAATAGGAAAAAGGGGTATAGGCGTTGTCCCAGTATCCATCCGACTCCCATTCGGAAAGATCCAAGCCATGTATTATGTTCATGAAACGCTTGAAAGCACTTCGTGCCTGTGGATCATCCCAGTAGCTGGTTTTCATCAACAGGGGCATGTCAATCTCCGCAGTGCTCGTTCATGCCGTCGAGTGGCGAATGTATCAACCGCAGCAGAATAGATTATCAATCATCAATCTTAAGTGCATTTTGGAAAGTATGTGTTGGGAACTGCCCACTGCTCACTGCCGATGTATTAATCGAGACTAGAGACTTGAGACGAGAAAAGGTGAAAAGAAACTGACTGGTTAGTTTTGAATTTTACTGCCGACGCCTCCTGCTTACTGCCTCCGGGGTGGTTATGGGTGGAAGGGGTCCACCGGGGCTATCTTTTATTTTTTTTGTGCTTCATCGCTGATTTGTATAACTTGCCGAATTGTCTATCTTTGCGTCTTTTTTCCAGATATGACATCTCATAATGAAGAGATTCTTTTCTCATTTTGATATAGTTCAGATACCGTTTTTCAGAAATTTTCCCCTCTTTTAGCGCAGCCAATACCGCGCAGCCTTCCTCGCGGGTGTGAGTACAATCATTATAGCGACATTGACTTAATAACTCATGGATTTCACTGAAGGTATCGGAAAGACCCGATTCTACATCAATATTCCCAAGCTCCCTCATGCCCGGGGTGTCGATGACCATTGAGCCGTTTTCTAACGCAATCAACTGACGACCTGCCGTGGCATGCCTTCCTTTTCCGTCTTTCTCTCTGACAGCTCGTGTTTTAAAGAGCGTCTTGCCCATAAGCTTGTTTAATAAAGTGGTCTTTCCTACCCCCGATGATCCCAGAAGACAATATGTTTTACCGCTAATGAGCAGTTCTTTTACCGTGTCTAAGCCAGACTCATCTTTATTGCTGAAAGCTACTATCTGAATGTTCGGTATCACTTTGTGAATATCATCTTTCTTTTTTTCTACTTCGTCAGGTGCTAGCAGGTCACTTTTACTCAATAATACGACCGGATGAATGTTGCTTTCATGTATCATGACCAAGTACCGTTCTAGTCGTCTGATGTTATAATTCGCATCAAGTGATTGCATAATCATGGCAGTGTCGATATTGGCAGCGATTAATTGAAATTCTATCTTTTTCCCGGCGGTTTTCCTTTTTAGTAGTGACTTTCGTGGTACTATTTCATGAATGACAGCAAATGATTGATCATCAAAAAATTGCGCATACACCCAGTCACCCACTGCAGGAAAATCCAGTGGGGAATCAGCAGAAAACATGAGTTTCCCGGTTGCTTCCGCGAACACCTCATTGTTTCCATTGTGAATGACATAGTTGTTCTTATTGACCGTGATTACTTTGGCTATGTGACGATCAGTCAGTTTTCCGGGATCAATTTTATCCTGAAACCAATTATTGAAACCCAACTTTTCTATGCTCATGGGTATCTCTTTCATGTCGAACTCGAGAATCGAGACTCGTGAAAAATACAGATCCTGGATGCTAGATCCTGGATAATGGTTACTCTAAAAGACGATATTTTACAGATTTCAGCACCCAACCTCCAGCTTCCATACCAGTTACCACAACCATAAACCAGCTTCCAGCTTCCGCTTCCTGACTTCTGATCTTACTTGCCGACTGCTACCCGTCTTACACTGCAGCCGGTGTGGTTAAGGGTGGAAGAGCCCCGGGGCGAGCAATAACGTCAATATTCAACCGAGTAGCTGGTTACACCATCCCATTGTTTGGTCACATCTACATATGCCTTGTTCCAGTCCATCATGCCAAATAACATGTTAACTGCATCATAATCAAGCAAATTAAGAACAGTCGTAGCGAGTTGTCCCGTTTGGCCATTATCGGAGCACACAATTACGGTTCTGTTAGGATCTAGTTTTCTTAAGTTCTCGATTTCCGCAATTCCGGCCCATGGGATGTTTATGGCGTGAGGAACATGGCCGGCTTCATAATCTCTTTCCGATCTCACGTCGACAATCTGGTATTCACCCTTTTTGTGATTCCAATTGTCGATAATTGCTTTTATACTTGCTGATCGAATGATGGGAGAGCCTTCGCCGGCAAGATATTTTCTTGCCATTTCTTTAATGATGCTTTTAGCATCGGGCTGGTCGCTCATTATGATAGGTGGAGGATACGTTTTTTTCGGCCTATTCACAGCTGTCTCCATGTCGTAATCAGCTCTCTGGTCCCAGGGTTCTTTTACTAAAGCATCGAGATTCCAGTCCATCATTCCAAAATCGAGACTATTACATCTGTAGCCGAGGAGACTCAACATAGTGGCAGATATCATACTACCATGACCATAGTAACAATAAAGAATCAGGGTCTTATGGGAGCCAAACCGGGCTAGGCTTTTATCCAAGATGATATCAGTCCAATAGATGTTTATTGCATCGGGAATATGACCAGCACCGTTGTAGTCGTCAGGTTTTCTCACACTCACAATTTGGCATTTCTCTCTCTGATTGCCCCAGTCATCCACAATCTCTTCCTTTAATTGGGATGATGATATCAGCAGCCAATCGTCGCCTGCTTCTGAAAGCCAGGTCTGGATGTAGGCACGAAGCGTCTCGAACTTGTCTGAAGGTTGTGTGTTGCCGATCTCATCTTTATTTCCACATCCCGTTGCTAAGGCTGCAACGATAACGACTAAAAGAAGTTTTATTGACCATCCTCGAATGATGCCTCTTTCCATTTGACCACCTCCAACTCTTTAAGTCATGACCTTTACCATATATAGGAACTCCTCATAGAGCCAACACAGCCTCGCTCACGAACCGGCAAAGGGAATTGTGGGCTATGGTGGCCTATTCTAGACTCGAGACTAAAGACTAGAGACGAGAAAAGGCGAAACGATACTGACTGGTTAGTCTTGCATTTTACTGCCTACTGCCGACTGCCTACTGCCACCGGGGCGGAGTGGAGGGAGAGGTTCCGCCGTAGGCTGAATGCGCTGGCCAGGCGGTGCTCACCAGTTTAATATCAGAGCGCATCCGGCAAATAAACATTTCGCCAGGAGCGGTCATCCGAAAGAGCTCGCCGAAGTCATTTTTCAGCGCTTCACAAAGGTCACTGCCCAATCGCGTTTGAGTTTGGGATGATTAGCCAATTGGAATCTAACCCCTTGCGCCATGGTTTCGATAGCTCTACGCTCGGGGACTGAGGCATGGTGTTTCGGTTCGACGACCAGGAACTTGCCGCCTCGTTTCAATGATCTATGTATGTCATTCATGAGACTAGAGGCATCTGCAGCATGGTGTAATACATAGACAGCTAGTGCAAAATCAATCTGACCGCTCAGATCACTGATACCAAGATCCTGCTTACTACATATCCTTGTTTCAATTCGGTCGGAAAGTCCCGCCCGCCGTGCCTTCTTCCTGAGAGTTGCGATGGTTTCGGACTGAGTATCAACAGAAACGACCCGTCCCACAGGCCCAACTGATCGGGCCATCCCGAGACTGTAATAACCAGCTCCGCAACCAACATCCAGGACGGTCATACCATGCTTTACGTAGCTCCTCAGTAGCCTCGTGGGAGTCTCGAAAAGATATCTGATTGGCTTCGCCAAGATACGATCAATGTATCCTGTGAAAAGATGACCCATGACTCCGCTCCTCACTCAACCACCTCACGGCCGGCGCATCAGCCGCGGCGAGGTCAATTACAGCTCATCACGATATTTAGCGCTTTTTGGAAGGGATGGGTTGAGTCCTGCTTGCTGCCTCCAGCATGCTGGCACCTGGGTGGAGTTGGGCAGGGACGGCCGCCGTCGGCTGCATGCCAGGGCGAAGAGATATTTTCCCACCCATCTATTTCTTATCGGAGCGTCGGTGCTCTAGAAACCAATTATAGAGTTCTGGATTATTGTATGTCTCTGTCCAGGAATCATGCCCGGCCTCAGGATAAATCGTGAGCTTGACGTCACTACCTGCTTTCTTGAGAGCATCCGCCATTTCTCGCGACTTCTCTGGCTCAACGATGGTGTCCTTGGCCCCATGGAAGGCCCACACAGGCAGATGGCTGATTCTTGGTGCATCTCTGGGATCTCCTCCTCCACAGATGGGCGCTATGGCCGCGAATCTATCGGGGTACTTGGCGGCAAGGCTCCATGTACCGAAGCCCCCCATACTCAGACCGGTCACATAGATCCTGTTCTGGTCGATGCGGTATCGATAGAAGATGTGGTCCAACAGGGCGTCGAGCATTTCGATCTGGGCCTCATCAGACCACCAACCATCCTTGGGACACTGGGGTGATATAACAACGAAAGGAAGTTCCTTCCCTTCTTTGGCAATGAGTTTCGGAAGACCGTGGATCTTGACTTTTTCCAGATCGTCTCCACGTTCTCCGGCGCCATGGAGGAACAATATCAGCGGCCATTGATTCTTGGATTCTGCATACCCCGTTGGCAGATAGAGCAGGTATTGCGCCTTCACGGTCTTTCTGATCTCTGCCTGGAATGACTGAGGAAACTGTCCTGCACCCGCTCTTGATCGCCTTCCGCCAGATGAACAGCCAACGCCAAGCGCGGCGAGGATGATGGTAAACACAACACGGGTAATTTCTTTTCTCACATTGTTCTCCAAACAGTTTGTACCTCAGCAGAGACGAGATAAATCATCGATTCCCTTTGGAAGGGACGGATTGGGTCCAGCTGTTGCCTACTGTAATAATCGAGACTCGAGACCAGAGACTCGATGATCTTGTTACGTTTTACGTCTTGGGTAGGAGGCTTCGTTTCTGCCAACGGTCGACTATTTTTATTTACTGCCATTGCTACTGCTATTGCCCCTGGAAATGTTGTGGTGTTGGGCACTGCCTGCTGCTTACTGCCTATTGCCTCCGGGGTGGTTATGGGTGGAAAGGTCGGGTCCTGCTCACTGCCATTGGGGTGGAGTGAAGGGAGGAGCTTTTCCGTTTTGCTCAAAGCCGATTTCCCCAATGAGAATATCCCTTTCAGAAAAGATCTCTATGGAGATATTCCTCGTAATCTTTGAGAATCGGAACATATTCTTGGTCCATCAAGGGAGAGGAAATCATGAAGTCTGCCGTAGACCGATTACAAGCAATTGGGATATTATACAACACCGCAATTCGCAACAGTGCTTTGACATCAACGTCGTGGGGGTGCGGTTGCATGGGATCCCAGAAGAAGATAATAAAATCTATCTTCCCTTCAGTAATCATGGAACCTAATTGCTGATCGCCGCCAAAGGGCCCAGAACGTAATTTACGAATAGTAAAATCGTGAGTTACACTATTTTTAGGTAGTTTGTCTCGAATGGCTTTTTCCACAAGGATTCCAGTGGTTCCGGTACAGGTCAATTTGTGCTTGAGCAAGAGATTCACGTTCCATTCAATCCACTCAATGAGATCCTTTTTTCTATTGTCATGTGCAACAAGTGCAATGCTTTTTTGGGCTTTCATAATTTGTTTTCTCCCCACGTAGATAGTGACTATTGATGATTTTCATATTCATATTGCGCATTACGTATTGCGTAGAAGGCTTCGTTTCTGCCGACGGCCGACTATCTTTTTTGCTACCATTGCTACTGCTATTGCAACTGGAAAGGTGGCTGTGTTGTGCCTGCCTACTGCTTGACGCAGCGTTTTCCTACAAGAACAAAAACTCGCAACCAAATCATCGTTCCGGCGTTCTAAATTGCACACAATACCCGTGGTACTGACCATGCCGTTTCCAAATGCCGTCCACCCGTATTGCTTCCATTGTTTCCGGAACTAGGTGAACGGGCACGGACGTGTCCACTTTTCTGCCCTGATTTGAGTTCGATAAACGGAGGAGGCGAGCGATGAATTGGGCTACTCGTTCCGATTCGTCAGCAATTACGATTTTGCTTCCCGGACGGGCGACTCGGATCATCTCGTCAATAGCTTTTTTCTTTTCAGAGAAAAAGTTGATCCCTCCGATATGAAAGACATTGTCAAATGATTCTGCTTTAAAAGGCAACGCTTCCGCCATTCCCAAGAAAAGCTCTACCGGCCATTCTCGTGTTTCGACGAATCCGCGACAGCGAGATAGCTGTGCTGCTGAGACGTCCAGACCATATACCTCGCCCACTTTGGCATATTCAAACAGGTAAGGAAGATTACCACCGGACCCTATAGAAACCTCCAGAATCCGCCCACCGTTCAGCTCTAATCGTTGTAAAATCTCTGCGCGCGCCCTGCGTTCTCCACCCATGGGCAAAAACGACAACTTATCGAAAATCGTTTCGAAGCTCGAAAACCGTTCATAGAATCGATAGAAACGGCGGTTAAGGCCCTCCAGTTCCTGTGGAGAAATAAAATGGGCGATGCCATTTCTGATGAGAAAGCTTCGCTCACAGTGCGAACAAAACAAATTCCCCTCATCCACCTTGTCATCACCGCGCTCGTCGCACAGAGAAAGCGCGCTTTGACAATGAGGACAACAGAGTAACTCTAATGTTGAACGGTTCATTTCTACGTCTTATGTCACCGTATAGAGGTATAAGAGTTTACGCAACGGTTGAGGTGGGGTCAATCTTCAATGCCCTTTGGAAGGGACGGATTGGATCCTGCCGCTGCCTATTATAATAATCGAGACTCGAAAGCCGAGACTGGAGACTCGAGACTCGTAAGATCGAAACGAAACTGACTGGTTGGTCTTGCATTTTACTGCTAACTGCCGACTGCCACCGTGGTGGAGTTGGGGGAAGGGCTCCGCCGTCAGCTGAATGCGTTTGTCAGTTGGCTCACTCTTTGTTAGAAAGGTCTTTGACCCAACGGGATCGGGAAAGGGGAGAAAATCCAGCACGACGATATAAATTCTCTGCCTGAGCGTGACTTTGATCCACCTCCAAATCAATAGCCCCACAACCACAGGCTCTTGCTTGCTGGATGACGGCCGATAAGAGACTCCGACCCACTCCACGGTTTCGCCACTCCGGTATTACATAAAGCTCCTCCAGCCAGGCTGACTTTCCGCAGTGCTCAAGAGTCCAATTGAATGAAACGTAGGCAAATCCGATGACCCCGTTATCCTTTTGCGCCATTAAGAAGAAACCGAGATTCTCCTTATCAATCACTGCAGCTATTGCCTTCTCGAGAGCCTCGGAGCAAACTCGTATATGGTGTTCTTCAAATTGTCGCAAAAGAAGACGATGGAGCATCGCCAGCGCATTAGAATCAACAGTCGAGATTTCTATATTAGATTTCATATAGTCTCTGTGAGGTCTTCTGTGAGGTCTAACGACTCAGCTTGGTGCCAGGCCTTGCCGCAACGTATGGTTGTCCTACCAGGTAACGCCACCCGAGGGAGGTGGCCACGCACCAAGCAGTTGCCTCAGGAAGGCCACCTGCCCAACGTGATAGCTGGTATGCGACCCGATGATGTGCAACATCTCCAGGCGGGTCCACTGGCCGCGCTTGGACAAAGGGTCCGCTTGATGTGAACGACGTTCCAACGCATCAAGCGCATCGCTGAACCGCCGTACGGTCTGTTCCCACTCCCTCCGACTCGCAGGACTCACTCTGCCAGGCCAGCTCCCGGCCGCATGCCTCGGCGGCCTCGGCTTTTTGCCATCGAGCCACCTGACGATCCACTCCTGCCAGTAGATCATGTGGTTGACGAGCTGAAACAGCGAGTGTGGAACACCATCAGGTCGGGCGCCCGCGAGCTTCCAATCCAGGCCCGCAAGAACACTCGCGGTCTCGACGTGAGCGTCTTTTCCCGACAAGGCTCTGCTCGTGGTCTGGTGGAACACGTTACGATCGTTGGCCAGCTGGTACCCTCCTTTGCTCCATCTGTCTTGGGCGAGGGTAGCGAATCCTTGCGGTCAGGTATGGACCGCCGAAAACGCCTCGCAGGGCGTTCGGATGATCACCCAAGGCGAGAGCGTTTTTGGCCGGCTCCACGTCATGATGAGAGTCATCTCTAGTAGAATTCATCTATTGGTTTTGCAGTGAACTTGAACCGGTAGTAACGGTACAGAAAATAGATAATAGACACATGAGTCATCAAGAATAGGGCAAACATAATACGATAAAAAAAGGGAGAGTAATAGACTGTTATGCCAGAAATGACAAAACGCACAAAAGCAACTAAAGATAATAAACTCTGAAACACACCAATCCCGAACATTACTGCGACGAAAACGGCTGCTTGTCTTATTAATTTCTCTCCAGAAGGAATGTCTCTTCTATAGAATATCAGCAAAACAAATAAGAGAATTGCCCTAATAAAACCGACCATCTCTCCGGCAAGCCGAACCACTTGATAGTCGCTCATTGCTCGTGTTATTGGCAATCTAAACATGAATTGTAGGACGATACATCCCATTAGAATCTTTACTATCATTTTAATTCTTGTATTCGATCGTTCTTCCTTATAGAAGAAGAATACAAAAAGAATTATAGTAACGCCAACAATGTAAGAAAGTATCGAAGTGATGCCAGAGACAGTTGATACATCAACCAAGGATGGCAGTAGGAGATAACCCAATTTGAGTAATACTTCATATGCCAACGCTATAATCAGAGCGATTGACATATTCTTTAGATTCACAATGTTTTCCTTCATCTACTCTAAAGCTTTAACGGTCAGCGCATAAGCCGCGGAGGAGCCCATCAAAATGTTTTCAGGGAAGGAATGGATTGGGAACTGCATACTGCATAGTGCTCACTGCCTCCTGCCATCATGGGATTGATTACACTTTTTTCACAATAGCCTACTCAGATATTACAAAATGCATCCATCGAGAAATAGTGATCATATTTTTATAAAGATCCTTTTTCTATATAATATCAACAGTATCATCCAAAAAATGAAAACGTGTGTGATAGCAAATAGAAGTGAGCCATTTAGATTTCCGGCAACAGGTACAAATAATTGATTATAAAGCCAGTTATATCCATTGATAACGGAACCATCAGGGGCAGTGATTTTTATTAAATATATATAAGTTTTTACCCAAATACCTGAAAGTATGTAAAGAAACAAGGAATTCATGCCAAATACAACAAACGGATAAACCCACTTCCTTTTGCCTCTAACATCTGTGAACCATAAAAGGACTGCCAGAAATATCATTGCCAAACCTGACGTAAAGAGCACATAAGAACTTGTCCAGAGATATTTATTAATTGGGAAAACAATGTCCCAAATTTTCCCAAGCAATACTGCCGAAACGCCCATGATAAGCATTTTATAAACAGCAGACTTTAGATTGGATCCAGTTTGAATCGACTTACCGGTCAAAGAACCAAAAATGACAGTGACAACAGACGGAAGCGTACTCAACAATCCCTCTGGATCAAAGGGTATTCCGACTCCTTTCCACAGATGGCTCTCACCGATAATCTTCAGGTCTATGATGCGAACCAGGTTGGTTTCCACGGCATAGGGATCGCCTTGCCCAAAGCCCAATAATAACAGCCAATAGCCGATTAATATAATTCCTGATACGAAAATTAGTTTCGTTTGGCTGAAACAAAGATATAGCAATGCAGCAATTCCATATGCGATGGCTATTCGTTGTAATACTCCTAATATGCGTAGATTTGAAATTTCTGTTTTAAAGGGAAATGCGTTTAATGCTAATCCGATTAGAAAGATCAATACAACCCGTTTTACTATCTTTCTAATGGCAATTACAGAAATTCTATTGTCATATTTCCTGAACGAATAAGACATGGCAACGCCGACGATAAAAAGAAAGAATGGAAAGATTAGATCTGTTGGCGTGCACCCATGCCATTTTGCATGTCTAAGAGGTGCGTAAACATAAGACCAGCTTCCGGGAATATTTACAATTATCATTGAGGCAATTGTGATTCCCCGAAAGGTATCTAAAGCTATTAAACGATTCAGTCTTTTGATATTATTATCCTTGTGATTAATGATACACATCACGACCAAGCTCAGCGTCGCGGTCCGTCCGTGTCCGCTGAAGTGATTGGTTTGGTGTTTCTGGCTTCAAGATCCTGGCTGGCAGGGACGCCAAATGCCATGATGGGCATGCCGGGAAACGCAGCTGACGAATCGGAGTGACCAAGGACGATAGCATCCTTGATTGCGGTTATGGTCTCCTGGTGCCTGCCAAACGCGTTGACGATCTTGGCCATGGGCTGGCCCGCTTTCACGACATTGCCAGGTTTCGCCAGAAACCGGATGATTCCGGTTCTGGAGCCGTAGGGCTTGTCAGAGTAGGTGAGCAGCTTCCCTTGACCATACTCCGGCGGCAAAGGATACCGGAACGGCTTATCACGCACTTCGATCATCCCTAGATGCGCGAGGATGTTCCAGATGGCCTCAAGGCCATAGGACACATTGGATTCACTGACGACGTACGGTCTCCCCAGTTCAAGGGTTAGGGCGGGAATGTCGCGCAGGAGAAGGTTGAAGGAAAGGCTCCTCTTCAGCTCCTCAGTGTCGACGATTAGGCACATCCCGGCTTCTTTCCCTGCATATGTCGCTTCCCGGTAGGCGGCTGTGTGTGGGTAGCCAGGGTTGTGATCCAACAGAATATAGGGAATGGACTCGATCCAGTCATTGTGAAGGTCCAAGATAAGAGAGGGCTTTGTCTCGATAATCGTTTCAAAAATGCTATGCGCTATTCGCTCTCCAAGAGACCCATTCGGATTGCCGGGGAAAGAACGGTTCAGATCCTCCCTGCTCATGGTAATGTTGCGTGATCCCGTCTCGAATCCGAGTGGATTCATGAGTGGAAATGCCTGAACTGCACCGCTGAGGAGCCGGCGGCG
>Ga0209635_10003148_pt1 | contig 12806 bp, 9 predicted proteins | sample DeeMarSWOR230_32_FD_187463 | JGI IMG/M metagenome (GOLD analysis project Ga0209635, IMG submission 187463) | Marine sediment microbial communities from White Oak River estuary, North Carolina - WOR-2-30_32 (SPAdes) (version 2) | ecosystem: Environmental > Aquatic > Marine > Intertidal zone >...
GATACAGGCGGCGTTTGTTGACTGCGGAACAGGAAAGAACGGATTCCTTCATATCAGTGATTTGCACCCGCGATATTTTGCCGGCGCTGACAGCAGCTATACCGAAAGCGTTGGACGAAGAAAATCGCTGAAAGAACGACTGCCTATCCAGAATTGTCTTCATAAGGGTGAAGAGCTTGTTGTTCAGGTAACAAAAGAAGGCCTGAATACAAAAGGCCCGACTCTTAGCACTTACCTTGCTTTGCCGGGGAAATTCCTCGTTATGATGCCCTGGATTCGAAAGCACGGAATTTCCCACAAAATAGAAGACGAAAACGAGCGCAAAAGGCTCAGACAAATTCTTAACGAGAGCAAACTGCCCAAGTCGGCGGGATTTATCGTCAGAACAGCTGGGCAGGGATGCTCAAAAAGAGATATTCGGAATGATTTAAGGTATCTTAAACGATTATGGAAAGCTATCCAAAAGCGTATAGAAAAAGAAAAAGCACCACATGAGATTTATCAGGAATCGGATTTGGTTATTCGAACTCTCAGAGATGTTTTTAATAGTGAGATTAAACAGATAATATGTGATTCGGAGAACGTTGTTCGAAGAATAAAGGATTTTCTTTTCATAGCCACGCCGCGCCTGAAACCAAAGGTAAGTTTTTATGATGGAAAAGTCCCTCTCTTTCACAAATATCGAATCGAAGACGAAATCACAAAAGTTCAATCACGCACCGTAGAGCTTAAAGGTGGCGGCTCGATTGTAATTGAGCAAACTGAAGCTCTGGTATCGATAGATGTCAACAGTGGTCGCTCGCGCAGACAGCAAAGTGCTGAGCAAACTGCTTACAAGACAAATATGGAAGCAGCAACTGAAATCGCCAGGCAGCTCAGGCTCAGAGACCTCGGTGGATTGATAATCTGCGATTTTATCGATATGCGAGATGAAAAACACCGCAGGGATGTAGAAAAAGCTTTTCGCAATGCTGTTAAACCTGACCGTGCACGTTCGAGAATATTGAGGATAAGTGGATTCGGCATTGTAGAAATGACACGCCAGAGAATGAGACCTTCGTTGCAATCGGCCACTTATCTGGCATGTCCGAATTGCGCAGGGACAGGTTTTGTTAAAAGCCATGAATCATTGGCTATTGAGGTTATTCGATTGTTAAATCTTTCAGCCTCAAAGGACAACATAAAACGCATCGAACTGTTTGTATCGCCCCAAGTCGCCGGATACCTCCAGAACGAAAAAAGAGTTGCCCTTGCCCAGATAGAGCAACTCAGCAACAAACGTGTGATAATTCACTCTGAACCAAATTATGCCGGTGAAAAACACGATTTGCTCTGCTATGACGAACGGGGAAGGGCGGTAAAGCTATAAGTTCGTATCTCCTATTGCCTGTTGCGCTTCAATTATCAATAATCAATTGTAGGTTTGGGCTTGACGAGTTATATTGGTTTTATGATACTTGTTGCGGGCTTTTAAATTTTACTAAGAGATTTTAAGGAGTCAGTAATAAGTGGAGTTTGACCTTAACTATGCACTAAAAGTGATTGAAGCTGAAGCCGAGGCCATAAAGTCAATTACGCCGGTTGTCGATGCCTCTTTTGCCAGGGCTGCTGGTATGATTTATAACTGCAAAGGCTCTTGTATCGTCAGCGGAATCGGAAAAGCCGGTATCATCGGCCAGAAAATTAGTGCAACGCTGGCATCGACCGGAACGCCCAGCCACTTCCTTCATCCTGCAGAGGCAATTCACGGCGATTTGGGCAGGCTAAGAAAAAACGATATAGTGATTGTTCTAAGCTATGGCGGAGAAACCGATGAAGTTGTTCGACTTATAAATCTGGTCAAGCAATTGGAGATTAAACTGATTGCGATTACCGGCGACAGCGACTCGACTCTCAGTAAGCACAGCGACGTCGTTCTTTGTATGGGTAAAATGTCCGAAGCTTGCCCACTCGGTGTTGCCCCCAGTGTCTCTACCGCTTGTATGCTGGCTATCGGGGATGCACTTGCTTTTACTGTTATGAAGGCTCGCAATTTCAGTGTCGAAGATTACGCAAGGTTCCATCCGGGAGGTTCCCTCGGTGCAAAGTTGATGACGGTTGAGCAATCAATGATGTTCAAACCGGGCGAAAAATTGCCCATAGCCCAAGTCAACGATACCATAAAACAGTTACTTCAAAAAACCAGCAAGGTAAAACGCCACGGCGCCGTAATGGTTGTTGACAAAAATGGAAAATTGGCAGGAATAATTACAGATGCAGACCTTCGGCGTTTAATGACAAAAGAAGGAAGCGCCGCTTTCCAGCGAAAAGCCGCCGACGTTATGACCGCTAACTGCAAAAAAATAAGGAAAGACGCACTTGCCGCACAGGCAACAGCCATTTTTCACAAATTCAGAATCGATGAGCTTCCCGTGGTTGACGCAGACGACAGACCCGTTGGTTTAATCGATGTGCAGGATATTGTAACAATAAAGGTAGTCGGCTGAACAGTCCGAACCTTGCGAATTGCAAAACATACAAGATAAGAGATAAATAAGTGACGAAAAAACCAAAAACAAATCTGGCTGATATTCAACTGCTGGCTCTGGATGTTGATGGTGTCTTGACTGATGGAACTATGATAATTAACGCAGATGGAACCGAAAGTAAATCTTTCAACCTGCTCGACGGTCACGGCATTCGAATGTGGCAAAGAGCAGGTCTTAAAGTCGCTTTTTTAAGTGGCAGAACCTCGGAAGCAACGAAACACCGCGCCGAGCAGCTTGAAGTAGAATATGTTTATCAGGATTGTTTTGATAAGCTGCCGGCACTTAAAAAGCTCCTTGAGCAATTAGCACTTTCTGAACAGCAGGTTGCTTATATTGGTGATGACTTGATGGATTTGCCGGTGATAAGCTATGCAGGATTTGGAGTAGCTGTTGCAAATGCCGTCGACGAGGTTAAGCAGCGCGCCGACTATGTAACCACGCGTCGGGGCGGCGATGGCGCCGTGCGCGAAGTAATTGAATACATATTGAAAAATTCCGGCAGATGGCAAAAACTTGCAAAAAAATATTTGCCAGCTTCCTAAAATATCATAGATTGCATTTGAGATTACTGTAAAACCTGAATGGTTTTGTTATGGGCTTTAAGTCGCGAAAAATATATGTTGGCCTTATCTCATTAGCTGTTGTCCTCGCTGCTTATCTGCTTTATACCCAACTGACCATAACGCCGCAGATTGATATCGATACCGAGGGTAAAATGAAAACGCCTGCTGTCCTTGAAGAAAATGCCCCCGACCAGGATGGCAAAATCGGTATGATTGGCGAAGTCGGCGTCGGCACCGTCCGGAAGGCCAAATACATCCACTTAAATGCAGAAAAACAAGTCGACCGAGAATTCGGGTTTGAAAAACTTCTACACCAGGAAGAAGAAAAATGGGAAATTGAAAAGCCGTATATGAATGTTTTTCGACCGAATTTTAACTGTTACATCACAGCTGACAGAGGAAATGTTCGGGTTGAGGATGTTGCTGGAAGACCCGACCCGAAAGACGCAACTCTTACCGGAAACGTTGTTATTCACATCTTGCCTCAAGCCGGAAGCAACGTCAAAGAAGGTTTTATTTATCTTGATGACGTCGATTATATCAGCGAAGAAGCACAATTTTCAACCGATGGTCCCGTCAAATTCGTTTCACAGGATGCTAATATGCTCGGCAGGGGGTTGGAGCTTGTCTATAATGATGAGCTTGACCGACTCGAATTCCTCAGAATAATTCATTTGGAGAGTTTGTGGCTTAGGCCATCCTCGCAAACGTCCTTATTCTCACCAGGCCCAACAGATGCTGATAGTAAAACTGATACAACCGGTCAAGTGCAAACAAAAACATCGGATGAACCACTCGAGAAGGTCGGCAGAAAAACAAAACAAACGCCTCCAGAAGGTGAACAGGCAGGTCAACAAAAAAAAGGTGAGTACTACAGATGTGTTTTCAGTGACAATGTTGTCATTGACAGCCCCGAGCAACTGATTTTGGCTGACGAAGTCTGCATCAACGATATATTCTGGTCAAAAACATCGAGCAAAAAACCCGAAAAGACAGACACGCTCAGCACAGATAATGAGAAAATGGCCGAGGAGACCGCCAAGACCTCGAAACACAGCAATACCAAGACTGTCAGTATAGATAAAATGGAAGCAAATGATATTCCTGTTGAAAAGCAAAACCAAGCCGAACAACCCACTAAAGAAATTGCCGATATAGTTGTAACTTGTGACAATGGTATTATTGTTACGCCGATGAGTTCGCCACAAGTAACTCGAAAATCTGCTAAACTCGATACCGTTTCGATTGAGATTGAAAGCAAATCAGCAAAAAGTCTTGACGATACCTCAGAGCGAACAAAATTCATCGCTCAAAGAATCGACTATAGTGCATCTCTCGGAGATACCGTTGCCACCGGTCCATCAGAGCTTACTTTTTATGTTAGCGATACAATGGCTTCCGAGTCTAACGAGCCAAACGTCCCCGTGAAAGTAACTGCACAGCAAAAAGCAAAGTTTTTGCCGGCCTTAAATCAAGCCGTCTTTGAAGGCGACTGTCTGTGTTCAGCGCTTCGAGCCGGTTCAGCCGTCCAGTGGAATTATATGCTTGCGGCACCCAAGCTCACCGTAAGCTTATCGAGCAGTAAGGATGAGCAGTCTTCTGACCTGACCACAGGTATTGAGCATCTGACCGCAGATGGCGGACTTGTGCAGCTCGCTACCGTCAAAACAAAAGTGGGGCATGGGCCTTCCACCGAAGAATCTCAGAACATAGACCAGGAAAAATTACTTGGCTTTACTAAGCTGAAATGTCATAAGTTTGACTATGATGCCGCTCAAAAATTGTGTGTGGCTACCGGACCGGGCCTGATTGCGGTCGATAATTCAAAAATCGAAGAGCCTAAACAAAAGCTGGACAGATTTAGTTTGCAGAAGCAATGCTACGCTGTTGTGCAGGAATTTGAAACCTTGAAGTATTTTTTAGATGCCAATCGAATTATCGCCGACGCCCAGTCCAATCAAATCCTTATTGATTATTTTCCTATCGTTAAAGGCCAGCTCGGCCAGCAGGTTTCCGTTACTGCCGCTCACATAGAAGCGCTAATGTATGAAACTGACACCGGCCGAATCGAACTTTCAAACCTTACTGCAACCGGCGGCATTACTTACCAGGAACAAAGCGAAGAAACAAAGCACAGAGGCAGAGATATTCAATTTGTCGGCAGCCAGATGTTTTATGATGCCGCAAAGTCCATAATCACAGCTCAGGGAAATGAATCTCAACCCTGTTACTTCAACGGCGCTCTTGTTGATGCCATCGAGTATGACTTAAAAACCACCAGAGTCAAAACCAAAATTACCGGCCCTGGTATCCTACAGCTCGGAAGGTAATCCTTCAAGTCTATCGTAGGCAAAAGATAGTCAACTGCAAAGCTCCTGAAGTTCATTTATGCTTAAGTCACTTAGTCGTGTAATTATCTTTTCAGCCAACGCCAGCTCCTCAGCATCGTAGGAATTTGTTATTGCAACCGTGTGCATCCCTGCCGCATTTGCGGCTTCAAGTCCCCAATGTGAATCTTCGATTACCACGCACTGGTTGGCTAAAACCGGCTCCTCACTTCTCTCATTGAGTCTTTGCAAAGTCAGCAGAAAACCATCCGGATTTGGCTTGCCTTTTTTAAGCTGCTCTGCCGAAACTATCACTTCAAAAAAATGACGCAGATGGGCCTGTTCCAATATCAGTTCAATCTCTGCCAGCAAGGACCCTGAGCATATTGCCATCAGTATATTGTTATGCTCTAACATCTCCAGAAAATGGCGTACCCCTTCAATTATACAGCCATCGGTTTTCGCCAGCCTCTCATATATCTGCTTTTTTTGCTCGACAAGGTTTTTAATTTGGTCGCCATCGAGTTTTAGAAAGCCCTTCTCTACCAGCACATTAAGCAAATCAACGTCGTTCAGCCCCAGATAATCCTTGTAATAATCCTTTGTTGCTATCTCGATACCATAATGAGCTAAAACCTCATTAAAACTCCTAAGGTGTAAAACCTCCGAATCCGTTATTACGCCGTCAAAATCAAATATAACTGCTCGAAGCATATCTTTCCTTATTCGCCACCAACCGGCCCGATAAGCGCCTCATAATCCGTAAATGTTGACTTATCTGCAGTGCAGATTATTTTTGCTAAGGACGCAATTTTAGGCGCGTTTTTGATAATATATCTGCGGGCTATCTTCGTCTTGCGGTCTTTCATAGCTACTCTGCCGTTATTGCTCCTGCCGTCTGCCGCCGAAGCCAAAACTTCCATATCGACCTTCGTGCTCGCCTGGCCGCATAAAAGATATCCGTTAATCAAATCTATCGCAATATCCACCAACCCTCTGCCGTAAAGGTCCATATATTCGGTCCCTTGTTCTTTCACAAATCCTATTGACTTTTGTAACTGTTCTGTCCCTTTGGCAAGCTTCTCCAGCAAATCACGCAATTGCGGCTCATAACTTTGCCCCGATAGCTCACTCAAAAATCTCTCAGCTGTCCCGCTGCAGACCCCTCGAACCGCTGCTACTATCTGCAGTTGGCTTGTCCCCTCATATATAGTCGTTATTCGCGCATCACGTGCGTGACGTTCGCACGCATAATCCCGCATATAACCGCTGCCGCCAAGCACCTGTATCGAATCATAAGCGACTCTGTTGCACATCTCGCTGCAATAATATTTACTCATCGGCGTCAGCATCGCCGCATATCTTTTGTATCTTCGCAAATCTTCCTTAAGCTGCTTAGCTTTTTCTTTATCTTCAGGCGGATTTCCTTCGAGCTGCTTGTTATATCCGACTTCCATACCCACTATCCTCGATGTCTTATATAAAAGTGCCCGACCTGCCTCAATAGAGCTTTTCATATCCACGAGCATATCTCGAACGGCTGGAAGCCTTTCAATTGCCACCCCGAACTGTTTCCTCGAAGCCGCATAATCACGCGCAACCCGGAAAGCAGCTTCTGCTATGCCAACCGATTGAGCTGCAATGCCGATGCGGGCACCGTTCATTAAGCTCATAACGTATGTTATAAGCCCTCGCTGACGTTCGCCGATTAGCTCGCAAGGCGTATTGTCAAAGAATATCTCGCAGGTCGGCGAGCCGTGAATACCCAATTTATCCTCCAGCCGGCGAATATGGACCGTATGACCTCTCTGGCAAACATACAGGCTCAAACCGCGGCCATCGCTTATCTCAGGCTCACTCCGCGCCAATACCAAAAGCACATCCCCACACCCGTTGGTTATAAACCGTTTTACTCCGTGCAGAAACCAGTTGCTGTTGCCGTCCTGAAATGCACGAAGCTTCACAGACTGCAAATCCGAACCCGCATCAGGCTCCGTCAAAACCATCGCTCCGGTAACCTTGCCTGCTGCAAAAGCCGGCAAATACTTTTGCTTGATTTGCTCCGATGCAAATGCATTGATGGTCTCGGCAATTCCCTGCAGGCCGAATATGTTCATAAGGGAAGCATCTGCTCGCGAGACAATCTCTATAGCCATTGAGTAAACAAGATTTGGAAAATTCAATCCGCCGAACCGATACGGCAGAGTAAAGCCCATCACATCGGCCTTGGCAAGTTGCTCGAGTGACTCCGCTATGCCTTTTGCATAGACTACAGTTCCATCTTCGTTAAGCGTATTGCCTTGCCTGTCAACATCCTCCGCTCGCGGCGCGATAAAATCCGCACTTAATTGACCGAGCGAATCAAGGACCATATCGTAATTCTGTATCGCCTCTCCAGCATCACAGGGAGCATATTCAAATTCGCCGGCGAACCTGAAGCCCTCCTCAAAAAGCGCAGTCAATTCACCCAGGTCCATATGCCTGAACAAAAACTGTATATCATCGTTGTCCCTGTAAAAATTCGCCATAATTTGTCCTTCTTGTATCTTGCGGCCCGAGCGACGAGTCACGAACCACGAGCGACGGTTTTAATCGCTTTTATCATTCTCGGCACGACGTCATTCAAATCGCCCACTATTTTGTAATGTGCAATTTGAAATATCGGCGCCTCCGGGTCGTTATTGATTGCGACAATCTTCTGGCTGCCGCTCATCCCTGCCTGGTGTTGAATCGCACCACTTATTCCAACTGCTATATACAAAACAGGCCGAACCGTCGTCCCCGTCTGTCCGACTTGATGGTCGCTGTCAATAAAACCCAAATCAACCGCCGCCCTCGTAGCCGCCGGCGCCGCGCCTAAACAATTTGCCAAATCCCATATCAGTTTGAAATTATCCTTGTTGCCTACGCCCGCTCCGCCGGCTACAATTACCCTTGCAGTTTTCAGGTTGACCTTCTTGGCACGTTTGTGCTCCGCTAAAATCTCCAAAGGTAAATCCTGCTGCGCCAGTTGCACCTTCTCAGCAACAATTTCGCCTCTGCGCTTTACATTCGGCTCCGGGCACGGCATCACACCCTCGCGTACCGTTGCCATTTGAGGCCACCGGTCAAAATTTATTATCGTTGCGATAATATTGCCGCAGAAAGCAGGCCTAATCTGAAACAGCAGATTCTTATGCACCTGTCCATCTTGTCCCTTATGGTCACCTATCTCTAAATCCGTGCAGTCTGCTGTAAGACCCGCCTTCATAGCGCTTGCAATCCGTGGCGCCAAATCCCGACCGGTTATAGTTGCTCCGTAAAGCACAATCTGAGGCTTATACTTGCCAATTAAATCACACATCACCTTCGCATAACTGTTCGTCTGATAAGTGCCCAACAGCGGATGCTCAGCCACATATACCCTATCCGCCCCATATTGTATCAGCCTGGCCGCAAGCTCATCGACGCCGTTGCCTAAAACAGCCGCCGCCAATTTCACACCTAACTTATCCGCCAGCCGCCGGGCCTTGCTCATCAATTCAATCGGCGTGTCCTCCAACCGCCCATTATGCTGCTCACCAAAAACCCACACCTCACCTCGCCTATTAACATCTATCATAACTTAGCTCTCGTTGTTTGTGATTCAAATCTCGATTCACAATTCACGAACCACGCTTCATGAAATTGTTTTATCTTCAATCAGCTCGTGTATCATATCTGCTATTCCTTTCCCGCTCGGCTCGATATTCTTACTCTCTTTCGCAGCAAGAACGACACTTTGAATCCGGTGCACCTTCGTTGGCGAGCCGCTTCGCCCGCACCACGTCAAATCAGCACCTAAAAAATCCAAATCCCACTGCTTAATCAGCAGGCCTTTTTCCTCCAGCTCACTACACTTGTGTCTAACAAGTTCTTTAATCTCAGTCTCGTTCGACTCTGCGTTTTCAGCTTTTATTTTTTGCTCAACCTCTATGGGGGTGCGTGCCTTTTTATATCTCATCATCTTTTTAGCAGCAGCAACTCTCGGCTCATTCGCATCACCGGTAACGGTCAAGAGCACCGGCAGGCTGGTCTTAACCTGCTGCCAGCCGGCCCTAATATTCCGCCGGGCCGTTATCGTTTTGCCGTCAAGTTCCGTAAGCTCTTCCACATACGTAATCTGCGGAATGCCCAATTTCTCCGCCAACTGTGGTCCGACCTGCGCGGTATCACCGTCAATCGCCTGCCTGCCGCAAAGAACAATATCATAATCAACCTTCCTGACCGCACAGCTCAGGATGTAGCTGGTCGCCAATGTATCACTCGCTGCACACCGCAGGTCCGTTATCAGGATTGCATCATCAGCCCCGCGAAAAAGCGAGTCCCGAAGAACCGAAGCCGCCGCCGGAAGACCCATCGTGATAACCGTTACCTTACCGCCGAATTTATCCTTAATCTGAACAGCCAATTCCAGAGCATTAAGGTCTTCCGGATTGAAAATGGCTGGCAGCGCAGCACGATTAACCGTGCCGTCCTCGTTCATCGCATCGCCTGTTATCCTTTTCGTGTCAGGAACTTGTTTTATCAATACAACGCAGTTATACGCCACTTATTGCCTCCTATATGATAAGCCATTACTCAAATCGCGCTACTTTCGAAAGTAAACCAGTTTAGCGGGTTTTATAACCAAGTCAACCCTAAACTCCCACCGCTTCGAAATGACCGCAGCTACTGCGGAAAATGACGTTAAACCACAAGACCCAAAAAACCGATTTTATACGCAGAAAAACTATTTTTGTAATCAAATATCCCATTTTTTCTTTGACAATGGTCCGATATAAAACATAATCAGCTTTTCGTGGGTATATATTTATTGTTAATGTAGCAAATACCCAATAATTCGATGCCACAAAACGAAACAAGTTACGATACGATTTTCGGCAAGATAGCAGTAGAGCAGGGCCTCTGCACTGAGCAAGAGCTGCATCGCTGCCTCGGAGAAATGAAATCTCGCCGAAAAATCAACCCCGTAGTCCTTGAGGACCTTATGGTTGACCTCGGATATATAACATACACCCAGGCCGAAAGATTAAAAAAAAGCATAAAAGAAACAAAAGCCGCCGTCCACCAGATTCCAGGTTATCAAATTATTGGAAAACTCGGGGCAGGGGCTATGGCAATCGTCTATAAAGCAAAACAGCTCAGTTTGAACCGAACGGTCGCTATAAAGGTCCTGCCAAAGCGCTTTACCCAGAACCCTGAATATGTCGAACGCTTCTACAAAGAAGGGCAGGCCGCCGGTAAGCTAAACCACAACAATATCGTTCAGGCCTACGATGTCGGCGAAGCTGGCGGTTATCACTATTTTGTGATGGAGTATGTTGAGGGAAAAACCATTCATGACGATTTAGCCGCCGGAAAGATTTTCAGCGAAGATGAAGCACTCGATATAATCATTCAGGTCGCACGAGCACTTAATCACGCCCATACCTGCGGTCTTATTCACCGAGATGTAAAGCCAAAGAACATAATGATAAATACTGCCGGCGTCGTTAAGCTTGCCGATATGGGCCTCGCTCGGGAAACTACCGACATCGAAGCTGCTCAAAGCGAAGCAGGAAAAGCCTACGGCACCCCTTACTATATCGCTCCTGAGCAGATTCGTGGAAAAATTGACATCGATGGAAGGGCCGACATCTACGGCCTCGGCGCCACGCTCTATCATATGGTTACCGGTCGTGTCCCCTTTATGGCCGATGACCCCACTGATGTTATGAGAAAACATCTGAAAGAGCAGCTCATCCCGCCAGACCATATAAACACCTTGCTTAGTGCAGGTATCTCCGAAGTAATTGAAGTTATGTTGGCTAAACGCAGGGAAGACCGTTACAACAATGTCGAGGAGCTGCTCACAGATTTATTGGCTGTACGCGACGGACAACCACCGCTAAGAGCACACAAAAGATTTGATGTCTCTATGCTCGAGCAGTTGGAAAGCGGAGAGACCCTCGAAGACGAAACGCAGGCATACGCTCAGGATACCATTGCTCGTTACAAAATCGCAACCTTGATTTTAGCTGCTGTACTGGCAATATCCTTTTTGGTTATTCTTGTTTTGCTTTTTTTACGTTGATATTTTAACTGTCCTCGTGAATCGCGAGCCACGAATCACGAACAGCGAGATACGAATTTATGCCCAGAGGTGGCGCACATTTTTCTTCCGAGGAGCTTGCTCAGGTCCTCAGTCATTACGACATCGGCGTAATCCATCAGGTAAAGCCACTCTCGGCAGGAAACAAACGTGTCCCTAAAGTCGTCGTTGTCTCCGAGCAGGGAAAATTCCTCTTAAAGCGCCGAGCAAAAGGAAAAGACGACCTGTTCCGTGTCGCATTTGCTCACGCCGTCCAGACACACCTCGCCGAAAGGGATTTTCCAGTTACCGCTCTCATTCCCACCTGCGACGAAAAAAATACTATCCTCCAATTGGACTATCACATCTACGAGTGTTTTAAGTTCGTCACAGGCTTTCGTTACGATGGCATTGCTGAAGCCACCATTGACACCGGCAGACAACTGGCAAACTTCCACCGTTATCTGTCTGATTTTACCAACAAGTGGAAGCCCTTGAGAGGAAGCTTCCACGACTCCTCTACCGTCCGAAGACATCTAAGGACAACCGGGACTGAAAAGGCCGCTAAGCCCGACAGAAAATTGCAAAAAATTGCTGAGGACTTGATGGTCCTTTATAACGAGTCCAGTGTCAGGGTAAGCCAGCTTGGCTTCGACTCCTGGCCTGAGCAGGTCGTCCACGGCGACTGGCACCCTGGTAATATGCTCTTCTCACAGCACAGGCTCATCGCCGTCCTCGACTTTGACTCCGTCAAAATCTCTCCAACGGTTACCGACCTCGCTAATGGAATGCTGCAATTCTCAATCGTCGGTGACCGTCCCAACCCAGCAGATTGGCCCGACTATCTCGACCAGGCCAAGCTCATCCAGTTTCTCGATGGTTACCGAGAGGTAATTGAACTCAATGAAAACGAGCTAAATGCACTGCTCGATTTAATGATTGAAACGATGATTGCCGAGGCTATCCTGCCCGTCGTCGCAACCGGCTTCTTCGCCAACCTCTCAGGGCTTGACTTCCTCAAAATGATTCAGCGAAAAGTCCACTGGATTGACGAAAACCGAAAAAATCTAAACAACGCTATTAGCTCATAATTCACCGCCCCTTTGGCCCGAACATCACCAGCCCCCCACCAATTGCACAACCTCCTGCCCCCTGGCATAAACGGGTAGATAAAAATATTAATATCGAGCCAATTGGTGCGGGGAAAAAATCCCAAAATTCCTTTTGACTGCCAAACAAAACCTGCTATAATTAAACCAAAGATTGCTTCGTCAATCTTTGCAATAAGGAGGCCATT
>Ga0209635_10003149_pt1 | contig 12803 bp, 9 predicted proteins | sample DeeMarSWOR230_32_FD_187463 | JGI IMG/M metagenome (GOLD analysis project Ga0209635, IMG submission 187463) | Marine sediment microbial communities from White Oak River estuary, North Carolina - WOR-2-30_32 (SPAdes) (version 2) | ecosystem: Environmental > Aquatic > Marine > Intertidal zone >...
GATACCTTCGTATGGGGCGGAAAGGACTTTGTGACTCCTGCTTGAGCTCCGACGACCACTCCGTCGCCCAGTCGGACGTGCTCTACGACTCCTGCCTGACCTGCGAGTATACAGTTCTTACCGATCTCAGTGGAACCCGCAATGCCAACCTGGGCTACCACGAGTGAGTTCTCGCCGATCACCACATTATGTGCAATATGCACGAGATTGTCGATCTTCGTGCCGCGCCCAATCGTCGTTGCACCGATAGTCCCCCTATCAACGGCGGCGTTGGCTCCTATCTCTACATCGTCTTCGATGATGACTCTTCCCACCTGCGGGATTTTCTCGTGGGCTCCGTCTACTACAGTGTATCCGAATCCGTCGCTTCCTATCACGGCACCGGAATGGATCACCACCCTTTCGCCTATCACAGTACCCTCCCTCACTGTCACATTTGGGTAGAGTACAGAGTCTTTCCCCACTCGTGAACCGTCACCGACAAAGGTGAAAGGAAAGAGTATCGCCCCTTCACCAATCTTGCACCCGTCTCCGATGTGCGTTCTCCATCCTATGCGCACCTCCCTCCCCAGTTCCACTTCCTTACCAATATGGACGTCCTTGTCGACTCCAGGGGGTGGCATCTTAGGAGGAACAAAGAGGACGAGGATTTTCCGCATCGCCCTCCACGGATCCTCCGTCTTGATAATAGCACATCTGCTCGTTTCAACCTCCTGGGGAACAATTACACATGATGCTTCCGTCTCTTCAAGGTAGCGCAGGAGTCTCCGATCAGACAACAGTGTGATATCGCCATTCTTGGCATCCTTTATCGGAGCGACTCCGAGTATCATTATGTCCGGATCTCCGTGCAGCTCTCCTTCCACCATTTCGGCTATCTCACTAAGTCTCTTCTTCATTATCCTTAAGCGTAATAGATTAGGAGACCACTGTCAAGCAGAGCGGGAATGGCAAAACTTGAGACTCTGTATGACCTTCACGAATCTCCGTCAGCCTCGGGCCAAGAGGAGAGAAGGAAGACGCCATAGCCCAAGATGTTTTCGATGTTGACAAAGAATTCGTACATCTGGTAATGTTTCTGGATGCTGAGACTTATCAAGGAGACTCACATAGAGTTTATCAAGCATAGGAGGAAGGCATACTTTCTCTCTCTTATTCTCATAGTGGTCGGAATAGCTTCCCTTATCATCAGAGGTGGGCTCAATTATGGCATAGATTTCACTGGAGGATCGCTCGTTCAACTCCATTTTGACAAGCCGATCACCACAGAAGATATAAGAGGTTCACTCGCGAAGGTGGAGTTGGAGAGGGGTGTGATTCAGAGGTTAGAGGGAGGAGATGATTTTCTCATTCAGATCAAGGGTTCCGCCGCGACCCGGGCAGGGAATCTCATAATCTCTGCACTGAGAGAAGACTTTCCCGACAATCTGCCGCGGGTCGACAGAGAAGAAGAGGTGGGGCCTAAAATAGGCGCCGAGCTTCAGCGAAGAGCTCTCTTCGTGATCCTGGCAGGCATGCTGGTAATACTAGGATACATAAGTCTCCGATTCAATTTCAGATTCGCCGTGGGAGCTGTTGTCGCCTTGTTTCATGATGTACTCATCACTATAGGCGTCTTCTCAATTCTCAATAAAGAGATTAGCATACCGATCATAGCTGCAATATTGACTGTCGTCGGATACTCTGTAAACGACTCCATAATAGTCTCAGACAGGATACGAGAGAATCTAAAGAGTATGAGAGGCGAGTTCTTTGAGAAGATAGTCAATACCGGATTGAATCAAGTGTTATCAAGAACCATAATAACATCCCTCACCACTGCTCTCGTTCTTCTCTCCATTCTGATATTTGGAGGGAAGGTCATATTCGATTTTGCACTAGCTCTTCTCATAGGTGTCATCGTTGGCACCTACTCCTCCATATTCATCGTCGCCGCGATGGTTGTGGAATGGGGTAGAAGAAAGAAGTGACCATCCAGGGAATAATCGAAAAGCTCAGCAAATACTGGGAAAAACAGGGTTGCTTGGTTCTGCAGCCCTATAATTCCGAAGTTGGAGCGGGTACCTTCAATCCAGCTACTTTCTTCAGAGTGCTTGGACCGGAGCCATGGAGAGTAGCGTACGTTGAAACCTCAAAGAGACCCAAAGATGGGAGATACGGAGAAAATCCCAATAGGGTTCAGCAATTCTACCAGTATCAGGTCATACTGAAACCAGCGCCCTCAGATGCTCAAGATTTGTTCCTCCGCAGTCTCGAGATTCTCGGAATAGACTCTGGAAAACACGACATCAGATTTGTGGAAGACGATTGGGAATCGCCTACTCTCGGAGCGTGGGGTCTCGGCTGGGAGGTGTGGCTCGATGGACTGGAGATCCTCCAGTTCACCTATTTCCAACAGATAGGTGGCATCGATCTCGAAATAATCCCCGTGGAGTACAGTTATGGGCTTGAGAGAATTGCGGCACACTTGCAGAAGAAAGACAGTTTTGCTGAGATCGAGTGGGGAGAGGGCATTACGTGGGGGGAACTGCATCTTCAGCAAGAAGTGGAGTTCTCGAAATTCAACTACGAAGAGGCCTCCATTGAACTTCATCTTTTGCTCTTCGACAAGTTTGAAGACGAAGCGAAGAGATTGCTCGATGCAGGATATGTCTATCCAGGCTATGACTACGTCATAAAGTGCTCTCACTTCTTCAACCTCCTTGATGCGAGGGGAGCAATATCTGCCGAGGAGAGGAAGAACTACATCGCGAGAGTCCGCAGGCTTGCGAAACGTGCTGCCATGGGGTATCTCAAACAGAGAGAAAAGTCAGATTACCCTCTCCTCAAATAGAAACAAAGCCGCTGCCCAGCAACCGTTCTCATTCACTCTTTCTGAGACAGACGTGCGCCGAGGAGAACCCCGCGTCTTGGACGGCAGTCCCTATACTTGAAATCGAGTCCATTCCACCACTTTGAGGGGATCTTATGCAACTGCGTCCTCGCTTTGCTGATCGCACCTGCGGTCCCGACCACCCTGTCCGATAAGACCATCATACAGCAACTCATCGAGGTCTCTTCCTTGGCTTTTCCATCACCACCTTGCCACAGCTCCTGCACACCCACTTCCGCTTCTTGTGGAAGCTCCTCTTTTCTTCCCTCATAGTCGCCTTACATCTTGGACATATCATGTCACTACCGCAGCACGAACAGAGCAATTGCCCCTACTATCCAGCAGTAGTACGCGAAATCCCGAAATTTCCGCTTTTCCAAGGTTTTCAAAACCAACTTTATCGACAAGAAACCTGCGCCAAACGCACACAGAAACGCAGGAACGTAGAGTAGAAGATCCACTTCGTGAGCTCCAGAGAGGATATTTCTCATCTCCAAGACGGTAGCCCCCAAAATGACTGGTGCTGCGAGAAGAAAACAGAACTCGGCTGATTTCTCTCTGTGAAGACCAAGGAGAAGTGCGGTGGATATGGTGATGCCTGATCTCGAGATCCCTGGAATGAGAGCAGTAGCCTGGGAGATCCCGATGATTAACGCATCGAAGAAACCTACTTCTTTCTTCCTCGTCTGAGCGAATCTTGTTACGAATATGTATGAACCCGTCAGCAGAAGTGCTACTCCCACCACATTCAGATTCGTGAACATCGCCTTCACCTCGGATTGCCAAAGAAACCCGAAAATGGTTGCTGGCACCGCAGCAATGAGCACCAAGGAGGCAAAGCGGAGGTTGTGTGATCGGTCTTCTCTGGCAGGATTGAACAGAGACGACACAATCGAAACTATTCTCTTCCTGAAGACGTACAGAATTGGGAGCAATGTAGCTGCATGCACAAATATCTCCAACGAGACACCTGGGTATTCCATCCGAAGTAATGACCGGGCGATCGCCAAGTGACCAGAACTGGAGATTGGAAGAAATTCAGTTATTCCCTGCAGTATCCCAAGCAACACAGATTTCAGTGCCACCATTTAGGTGCTCATTCCTCCAACAGACCCAGCGCCTGCCCCAACGCAATCACTCTGTACGCAGGATGGTTCAATTTCTCATAACGTTGTGAATGGTGAAGGGCTGGAAGGTTCCTGTTCTGTAGGAGAGATTCGAATCTCTCCATGTCGTTGAGACTGAACGGAAGTGAGCGCACTTCTGTCAGTTTCTTCGCTCTCCTCCACAGACCGAGAAAATCCCTTCTTGTACCGTTGGCTGTATGCTGACTGAGCAGCAGTGCATCGAAGAGTCTCTCGAGGGTACCTCCTGCCGCCTTGTACGGTCGTAGATTGACTCTGCAGAGCATTCCCTTGGGATCGATCGGTTCAAACAGTCTTTCTCGAGGTAGCTGGGGGCCCACGTTGCTGAATTCTTCACTCAACAGTCTGTACGCCTCCTTTTCATCTTCCAGGAGATGGCCCACGCCGAAGACTGCCTGGTGGATGAGTTTGTAGAGATCAACTACTGCATACCCGGGATGCAGGCCGACCTGTTCTACAATTATCGATTCAAGGGTTCTTGCCATCTGGGTTTTCTGCTTCATGGTTCCAACAAGCGTTATCAGACAGATTATGTCGAAATGGAGCAGATGTCAAGCAATGGATTCATCCGTGGAGGAGACTCGCGAATGAACCCTACGCACAGACCTAGGCAACAGAGGGAAACATTTCTCTCTCGCTGAAAAGAGACATTTTCAAATCGCTTTGATTACTTACATCCGTTTTACTTGACAAAGTTTCGGGAATTATTATATTAAAGATGTAGGCTTTGCTCTTTGAAAATATGGCGTGCACCACCCCTTATCACCGCGAATTTACTTTTTACGGAGGGTTTGATCCTGGCTCCGGACTAACGCTGGCGGCGTGTCTTAGACATGCAAGCCGAACGGATCAGTGAGAGTCAAAGTTAGAAGGCTTGCTTTCTGCTTTGTTCTTACTGATTAGTGGCGAAAGGGTGAGTAATACGTGAGTACCTGCCGTTGGGAAGGGGACAACTCCGAGAAATTGGTGCTAATACCCTATGATTTCTCAATGCTTTGCATCGAGATGAAATGTGACCTTCGGGTCACGCCCAATGATGGGCTCGTGTTCTATCAGCTTGTTGGTGAGGTAAGAGCTCACCAAGGCTAAGACGGATAGCCGGCCTGAGAGGGTGAACGGCCACACTGGCACTGAGACACGGGCCAGACTCCTACGGGAGGCAGCAGTCTAGAAATTTGCGCAATGGGTGAAAGCCTGACGCAGCGACGCCGCGTGGGGGATGAAGGCCCTCGGGTTGTAAACCCCTGTCAGGGAGGACGATGTCCTGAGCAATCGGGATGACGGTACTCCCAGAGGAAGCTCCGGCTAACTCCGTGCCAGCAGCCGCGGTAAGACGGAGGGAGCAAGCGTTGTCCAAAATCACTGGGCGTAAAGGGGATGTAGGTGTTTCGATAAGTTGGATGTGAAAGCCCTCTGCTCAACGGAGGAATTGCATTCAAAACTGTCGAGATAGAGCACGGGAGAGGAGAGCGGAACTCTCAGTGTAGCGGTGGAATGTGTTGATATTGAGAGGAACACCAATTGCGAAGGCAGCTCTCTGGACCGTTGCTGACACTGAGGTCCGAAAGCTGAGGGAGCAAACAGGATTAGATACCCTGGTAGTCTCAGCTGTAAACTATGGACACTAGGTGTGGGGCTTTGGCTCCGCGCCACAGCTAACGCATTAAGTGTCCCGCCTGGGGAGTACGCTCGCAAGGGTGAAACTCAAAGGAATTGACGGGGACCCGCACAAGCGGTGGAGGATGTGGTTCAATTCGATGCAACGCGAAGAACCTTACCTGGGCTTGACATGCTGGTAGTAGTGAACCGAAAGGGGAACGATCCCGATTTATCGGGAAGCCTGCACAGGTGCTGCATGGCTGTCGTCAGCTCGTGCCGTGAGGTGTTGGATTAAGTTCCGCAACGAGCGCAACCCCTTTCCTTAGTTGCCATCAGGTTATGCTGGGCACTCTAAGGAGACTGCCGCAGAAAATGTGGAGGAAGGTGGGGATGAAGTCAAGTCATCATGGCCCTTACGCCCAGGGCTACACACGTCCTACAATGGGCAATACAACGGGTTGCGACACCGCGAGGTGAAGCTAATCCCTTAAAGTTGTCCTCAGTTCGGATTGCAGTCTGCAACTTGACTGCATGAAGGTGGAATCGCTAGTAATCGCGGATCAGCATGCCGCGGTGAATACGTTCTCGGGTCTTGTACACACCGCCTGTCACGTCATGGAAGCCGGTAATACCCTAAACCACCGGCCCAACCCCGCAAGGGGAGGGAGGTGTCTAAGGTAGGATCGGTAACTGGGACGAAGTCATAACAAGGTAGCCGTACGGGAACGTGCGGCTGGATCACCTCCTTTCAAAGAGATATCGGAAAGCGAACAAAGGTGGTGCACGCTCTCTTTTTTGTGGTCTTCTCTCCATATTTTCGACAATTCCAATAGTCTCTATTTTGAGACGTAGAATTGTGGGTAAGCAACTGAAGCCTTCCTTTAGAGCAGAGTGCTCACACATTAAGCCCATCTTTCTTCGAACTGACGTTCAGGCGCAGCTCGGAGATGCGACGCAATCACGTGACGCATAGGAAGCCACTGCGTACGATCGGTCTATCGTGGCAATCTGAAAAGGTGATCGTCGAAGAGGACGAGATCGTTGGGGCTGCCGATTTCTTCAATCTGAGTGGGCTAGTGCACGGATTCACCCCTCCGTCCATCCTTGCCAGAGTATTCGCGGCACTGCACGTTCATCACGAGCCAAAAGCCAAAACCGACGGTGTGGTACATCAGTTGACAGCGCCGCAGGCAGATACGCCTGCTCTGCCCATCAACACGACAATTCCTTTCATTGTCATGGCTTCAGTTCTGTAGCTCAACTTCGGAATAGAGTGTGTATAGGGAAGGCGAGAAGTCACCGACACCCCTTTCTCTCTTCAGAATTGTGTGAGGAACAGCCCCTACAGCGTGTCGTCTTTCACCGGTACGTATCAGTCCGTCAGGGAGTGAAATATGCTTCTGCAAACTGCCTTCGGCTTTGAAGATTCCTGTATGCTTTGATCACGTAGACCCGACTCTTGTCAATCGCTTTCTCTCTGCATCAAAGAGGTCAGTTGAAAGGGCGCGAGCTCCAGCAAATCCTCCGATTTCGTACTCGGTATTTCAATACTCCGGAAATTTCCAATTCGGTTACTCCTCATTCACTCCCGATTTCTCTCATCCGCTCCCGACTTCTCCCATCGTTTTCTCCTTCCCGTATACGTTAGGTCCCATATTCACACTGTTCCATCGTGTGCGCGCATGCCGACCAAAAGTGGCAGAGGGGAATGGAAGCCCATTCCCCTCTGTAAGGAGGGTAGTGTTAGGGTGGCGCCTAATTCTCAGCTGCTTATATCAATTTCCGCCTGCAAACCTCGGAGGTGCAGGCAGAGGTATCTCTTCCCGAGTAGCACAGTACACTACGTCAACAGCCGATACGAACATTATTGCTGAAACAAAGAGAAGCACTAACTTCTTTCTCATTGTTACCCTCCCTCTTTCATTCATCATACCATTATCTTGCAATTTTTGTGCCAAACATTACATGAGATTCATTCCATAAGTTACCGCAGTACTGGGCGATTTCGATACCGGATATGGAGAAGATTTCATCAACTGCAACAATTCGTTGCACCTCTCGACACCAAACCGCTGAAAAGCCCATAAAATAAGAGCCTGCAGCGAGCTGCATCAATTTGTTGCACTACCCTCCTATTTTGAGAAAATCTCCTCTTTTTGCGAAGGCATTGATATCTCGTACTTCCTGATGTATCTTTGAAGTTGCTGTCTTCTTATGCCCAACAGTTCCGCTGCTTTGGTCCTGTTGCCGCCGCACTGTTTCAGCGCGTTCAAGACTCTCCGTATTTCGAAAAGTTCCTTTGCCTCTTTGAGCCCCCCCACCTTTTCCGGGATTTCTTCCTCTATTGACACGTCACACACAGCGATCTCGTTACTGTCAGCCATGGCGCATGTTCTCGCAATGCAGTTCTGAAGTTCCCTCACATTGCCTGACCATTCATGTTTACACAGGAAATCTATGATCTCTTTGTTGAATGGTGCTATGTCTCTCTTGAGATCTTTCATTTGGAGTCTTCGAAAGTGATCTGCAATAAGGGGAATGTCTTCCCGTCTTTCTCGGAGCGGCGGCAGGGGAATATGCACCACATTAAGTCGGTAATACAAATCTTCTCTGAACTGATTCTCTTCAATCTTTCTCTTCAAGTCCTTATTTGTCGCACATATGACCCTCACATTCACCTTGCGAGACCTCGTCTCACCTATTCTCCTAATCTCTCCGGCTTCAAGTACTCTGAGCAATCCAGCCTGAACCGCAGGAGGAGCGTCTGCAATCTCATTCAAGAAGATGGTCCCTTCGTTCGCTGCTTCGAAGAGCCCTTTCTTATTCTTCGTTGCGCCAGTGAATGCTCCTTTCACATGTCCAAAGAGCTCTGACCCCAAGAGATCTCTTGGTATTGACGGACACGATACCGTTACGAATGGATGGTCCTTTCGTCCACTCAATAGGTGAATAGCCATGGCTGCGAGGTCTTTTCCGGTTCCCGATTCCCCAGTCAAGAGCACAGTTGAATCTGTGCGGGCCACCTTTTCGATGAGGCTGTAGATTTCCTGCATTTTCTCGCTCTTACCCACCAGCCCCTGAAATGAGTATCTCTTCACGACTTCCCTCTTCAGATTTACAGTTTCCTTTTCCATCTTCTGGTGAAGTCTTGCCCGATCTATCGCGACTGCCACAAGATTCGCCAAAGCCAGAAGAAAATCTTTGTCCTGTTCTCTGAAGACATTATCGGACAATCTGCTATCCACATAGATCGTTCCGAGTACTCTCTCATTCGTTTTTAGAGGTACGCAGAGCAAAGAGCGTATCTTTTGTAAGATCACACTCTTCCGATCCTTGAATCTGGTATCGCTCAGCGCGTCCATGCAAATGATCGGCTCTCCCTTCTTCGCCACACGGGCTATGATTGACCTCGACAGTTTGGTGACGTCTCTGATGGTTTCTTTATCCATTCCTTTTCCGGCGGCTACTTCGAGTCTGCGTGTCTCTGGATCGAGTAGGAGTAGTACTCCTCTTTCCGCGTTCAGGAGTTGAATCACCAATTCCATAGTCGTGCTGAAAAGAAGGTCCAAATCCAGAATTGAGTTGACGAGTCTGCTGATGTCATAGAGGGTATTGAGCTGATTCACGCGCGAATAAGCTGGGAGAAAGCTGCCAGATATCAAGTCGAGCATTTCACCAGACGCCTTGTGTGCGTCTTCAGCTTTCCCGGTTACTTCAAGTCGGTCAAAGATTTCTTCGGCTTCTCTCAGCGTGGTCACACCATTTTGAATATCAGACACTTTCCGTTCTCCACTCCAGTTTCTCAGATAGTGATGCGCAAGTTCGAGCAATGTGACACCGAATTCATATTCTTCGTCCAGCTCTTTGAAGATCTCCAGACTCTTCTTGTAGCAGCCCACTGCTTGCTCAGACTGCTGCTTCAATGAGTGAAAGAGGCCTTTCAACCGTTCTATTCTCCCAAGTCCCTCACGATCATCGAGCTTTCTACAGCACTCTTCTGCTTTGGCCAGCCTTGATCGAGCTGGTCTCAGCTTACCAGTCCTCAGACATATGAGTGTTTGCAGAAGATATATTCTTGCTACCTCTTGCTCGTTACCACAATTCATGAGCTGATTAAGGCCGCGATTCAAAGTCTTCGCGGCTCTCTCCCAGATCTTGCGTTCCATCCAGTAGCGTCCAATTTCTGTGAGCACTGCAGCCGCACCTTCCTTATCACCCAATCTACGCCTCAAATCAAAACTGTCCTGCAGCAAACTATGGGCTTCCTCCAGCTTACCCATATCGAGCAGAATGGAACCTATGTTCTGGAGGATGATCGCCTGTTCATTCTGTACTCCCATTTCTTCGCTAAGACTCAGGCTTTTCTGATAGAATTCGACTGCATTCTTCCACCTTCCCTGATGACGATGTACAACGGCGACGTTGTTATAGACTGCCGCAAGAGATTTCTTGTCCCCTATCTTTCTATAAATCTGCTGGCTTCTCTCATAGTGTTCCAATGCCTTTTTCCACTCAGTCTTTTGCCTGTAGACCATGCCCAGATTGTTGTTGAGTAACGCCATGGTCTTGACATCACCAATCTTCTCCATCAATTCCAGACCGTGCCTGAAGTGACGCTCAGCCTCCGCAATCTCACCTCTATTCCAGTGAAGAATGGCAAGATTGTTCTGGGTTAATGCCTTACCGTGATTATCGCCGATTTCGTCCTTGATCTTCAGACTCGAATGAAAATGGCGGATGGCCTCTTCGTGATTGCCTTCACGTAGAGATGCCTGAGCAAGGTTATGGTAACTGTCAGCCAGCGATTTGCGATGACCCCTCTTCTCCGCCACTTCTTTCGCCCACATCGTCGACTCGAGCGCTTTTTTCAGCTGACCAGTCTCAAGATATGCCCAGGCTATCTGGTTCAAAGCTTCTGGATACCTCGGAGATTTCGAAGCCAGCACGTGTCCGAAATAGTCTACCGCACGGAGATAATCACCCCTATCTCTATAGATCTTGCCCATTTTCAGATAGAGTCCGTCAGATGCAGACGAGGTTTCAAGCGCCAAATCATACTTCTTCAGAGCTTCTTCATAGGATCCAGTCAAGTGCAGCAGATCCCCCAGTTTCTCATACAGGAATCCTTCTCTTCCCCGTCCCAATTTCTGCGTCAACCTCAGCGCTGTCTGATAATACTGTAGTGCAGTCTCAGGAGCGAGACTCTTTTCAGCATTCTCACCCGCACGAAGAGCATACTCGTATGCATCGCTGTCCAAGTCAGAATGAAGGGCGTGATAGAAGAGAGCTTCTGCAGGTGCCCATCCAGTTTTCTTCATAATCCGAAAAGTCTTTAAATGCAACTCTTTCTTACGTGAATCAGAAATCCTCTCATACAGAACTTCCCGCATCCATCCATGGCTGAACCCGTATTCCGTCGCCTTGATCTCTCTGATTGCGTCTGAGTACCTCAATTTCAGGAGTATCGGATAGAAATGGCGATCATCGCATTGCGATAGCTGCTGCAGAAGTCTGATGTCAAAGAAATTCCCTATCACTGATGCATACTGAAGTAGTCTAAGCTCCTCCTCTTCACACGACTTGAGGGAGATATCAATGACACTCCTCAAAGACGGTATTGGCTGTAACTTCTCCGCCTTTACTCTATCAAGCGTCCATCCGTCACCGAGTCTCGAGATGCATCCGATCTTAATGAGGTACTCGAGCGTCTTCTCCACATGAAGTGGATTACCTGCTGTCTTCTCATATACCCACTCGGCAATCCCGTTGAGGTTCTCAGATGAAAGCATGGAACTTATCATCGTCTTCGTTTCGTTCGAGTTGAGCCGCGTCAATTCAAGCGTGGTGAGCAGTTCCATATCGGTCGTCTTTTCCAGAAGTGGCCCTAACTTCGTTTCGTCTTCGACGACTCCAACGAAAAAGATGCTCCTGCTGGCAATCTCTGGAGCCAAGTATCCAAGGAAGTCGATACTGAGGACATCCGCGCAATCCAATTCGTCCACAAGCAGAACTAACGGTTTGTGGATATCCGAAAGCTCCACGAAGGTTCCCGTCAGCTCTTCGAACAGTTTTAGACGAGCGCTCTCCTGAGAGAAATCGCTGGGGATTTCCATCTCCCGCTCCAGCCTCTTCCCTGCTTCCTGCAGCATCCTTTTTACAAGTGAGAGAGGTGACTTTTCTCCCCTTGGACAGGCCAGATGAATGACATGGCAGTCCTCCATCTGCAGTCCGTAGCCCAACTCACGGAGTATTCTTGACTTTCCAATCCCCCTCTCTCCCACGATGAGGGCTATCTTTCCTTCCTTCTTCGCATGCTTGTACAATCTCTGGAGTAGAGACATCTCAGAGTCTCTTCCAATCGTACGGCTGGTTAGAGCCGATGGTTTGAACTCAAAGCTCATCTCCGGAAGATACTCACAGAGACCCTGCCAGACTTCTTCCACACAGCTATACCTCTGGTCTGGGTCTCGCTTGGTCAATTTGGACACGAGGTTTTTCAAGGGCTTCGGTACGGGTGCTTTCAGGGGAGGGAGCTTCTGATCCAGGGAGTGAATTCTCTCTCTTCCAAGGATTTCATGGAGCACTACGCCCAGCGAATACAGATCAACCCTGGGATCGATTTTCCCACCCTTGAACAGCTCTGGCGCAATGTACGCGAGAGTTCCACCGGCCGATTTGGAGCTCGAGCCCACCAACCTTGCAAGCCCGAAGTCCAACAGCTTCGCTCTTCCATTCTGCACTATGATGTTTTGGGGCTTGATATCGCCATGTATTAACCCTTTTTGATGCACGTGGTGGAGCACCTGGAGCAAATCCCCAATAACTGAATAGAGGGACTCATAATCAGCTTTCTTCTTGACGAAGTGGTTGAAGATGTCGTCTCCCTCGACAAATTCCATCGTGAAGTAATGACTATTGTCAGCCTTCTTGAAGTCATACACTTCTACGATATTGGGGTGGTTGAGATTGGACAGTGTGAAAAACTCGTTTTTGAATTCCATCACGACGTCCGGTTCTTCAGATGAACACATCTTCAGTACACGAATTGAATTGGTGAGCGTATCCCTGACTTTGTAGACGTTTCCTCCATCGAGAGAAGAAATCACCTTGTATCTTTTGTCTATTACCATTGCTCAACTACATTTTGCTTGAAAAGGATACGCTGTCAAGACACTTATTATCCAGGT
>Ga0209635_10003152_pt1 | contig 12799 bp, 10 predicted proteins | sample DeeMarSWOR230_32_FD_187463 | JGI IMG/M metagenome (GOLD analysis project Ga0209635, IMG submission 187463) | Marine sediment microbial communities from White Oak River estuary, North Carolina - WOR-2-30_32 (SPAdes) (version 2) | ecosystem: Environmental > Aquatic > Marine > Intertidal zone >...
TCTCGCTTTTTCAGGGTTTTTAAGCGTCTCTTTTATTCCCCAAGCTATATCCGCAGGGTCTTCACCATTAACATGCACACCGTTCTGGTCTACACCGGAGCTTATCACCTGCTCCTTGAAACCTACCACGCCTCGCGCGCCCACAACCACTGGTTTTTCCATAGACATAGCCTCTAAACTGACTATGCCGAAGGGTTCATATGTAGACGGAAAAATACATACGTCTGAAGCAGCGTAATGCAGAATTCTTTCGTCCTCAGGAACAAAATCAAAGCGGTAAACAACCTTGTCTTTAATGCCTAGTCTGTCCGCAGTTTCCACAATATCAGTTTGTTCTTCTCCCTTGCCAAGAATAACGAGTTTAGTGTTGGGGTATTCCCTTAAAACGCTGGGCATTGCTTGCAAAAGGTTTCTGACGCCTTTTACCCAAGCGAGTCTTCCCACAAAAAGGAGCATGTTCCAATCTTTAGGAACTTTGTATAGTTCTCGGATTTTCTCCAAATCTTTCTCATGGTACTTGCGTGGGTCGTAGCGTTCAGGGTCCACTCCATTCCAAACTACGCTGATTTTTGATTGAGGCCATCCGTGCCTTATCAAATCCTGTTGCATGGCATAACTGACAGTTATTATTCTGTCTGCTTTCTGAGCCATAGCCCATTCCAGATGCGACACCACCTCAGACCCTTGACCGCCACTTCTTCCCCATTCTGTACTGTGAGTATGAAAGACCACCGGCATTTTCGATTGATTCTTGATTACCAGACCTGAAATGCTGCTTAACCAATCGTGAACGCACACCACATCAAAATTGTAGTTTTCTTTCTCTATTAGTTGATGGATGAATTTCGTTGCGCTGAGAATGTTGTAAATGAAAATGTTGTTAAAGAGCCTTATGTTAGTGCCCCATTTCTTCAAGTCGTCAACTACAAACATGGGGAAAACATTGCTGGCGTCAGCGATTAGGGGTCTGTGAACCTCGACGCCTTTCAGAATTTCCCTAGTTTTTAGTTTGCCAGAATTGAGAGTGAAAACCGATACGTCGTGTCCTATGTCAACGAACTCATGCGTTATGTACGCTGCATAAGTGCCTAAACCGCCGACGAGTTCAGGCGGATATTCCCAAACGAAAAAGCCAATTCTCAAAACTTTCACCTTCGAGTGTGCGATTTTAATTATTCCGTGATCTTATTTATAGCTTCTCTCAAGTACAAGCGCGCACAAACAAGTTACCGCGGTACTCTCCAGCGGGATTCTCTTTGCGAATACTTTCCGCTTTTAGAAAATTGCGAGTTTATGTTACTGTTGGGAGTCAACCATTACCCATAGAGTTATTAAAAGGAATTTGGTTGAATTGAACATAGACGCACTTAAGATTTGAAGCAGGAATGTCTGAAGCTGTTTCTTATATAATTGCCACTGAAATTCCAGCTAGTTACATGGAAAAACTATTGGACTTCATTTACAAGCAATATTTGCTTCCTCAGAAGCAGCGGTTTACGAACTTTTACCGAGAGACAACAGCCGGCGTCACTTTCCTCTCTTACGTGGTTATTGACGCGCAAGGGAAACAGTTGCTCAAAGTCGAAGTCAAAGGCACTACGCCGATAGAAGTGAAGCTAATATCCATTGCTGAATCAGTGTCCGCCACGGTCATGGAAGAGGCAAAACAGGACGTTGTCATTGCAGTGCAGTTATTCGAGGAACACGCCAGAAAAGCAACATTGTACTTTGCTTGGAGAGAAGGCGAAGACATAGTCCCAGAAACGCTTAAAAAACAGGAAAAGTCTTTCCACCGCCTGTTTCTTGAAACGCAAATTCTCTTTTTCGTCGTATTCATAGTTTTCGGCATGCTAATTTTCATAATCTTAGCATCGCTTTATCCAGACGCATTTTGGATCGCGCCTCTAATTCTTATCGCAGTACAGTTTGTTTTCGTCTTCTATTCCGCTAATTTTATTGCGAGAACAGCTGACTGGCACATCACTGAAGCTAATCCTACAATACACCTTCTCAAGTACCATTTGCCTATCAGAGAACACGACGATCTTAAGCAAGCACTTACGCGAGATCAACTATTAGCACTAAAGAAAGAAATCTACGATGAAATTTTGGCTAAGCGTGGCGAAATTGACTGTGAAGGGGCTCACAAAGTTTTGGCGAAACATGGCATAGCCTGTCAACCAGAGAATCTGGCAGCCAAAAAAGTGAACGTGTATGAACTTGTGAAAAAAATCGCAGACAAATTCGGTTTTCCAATGCCTAAAATTGTGGTGTCAAACACTATGGTTCCGAATGCTGCGGCTGCAGGTCCCAGCCCAAGTCGCGGCGTAGTTTTGATAACTACGGGTCTTCTTGTTCAACTTGAGGAAGAGGAAGTTCTCAGCGTTTTGGGTCACGAATTTGGGCACCTCAAAGGGCGAGACCCTCTGCTTCTTTACGGGTTGACCTCTGCCGAGTTTCTCTTCAGATTCTACGTGCTGTTTCCATTATTCCCGTTTATCTTCTCCTCTTTCCTGTTCTTCTTGTACTTTTGGGCTGTTATGGTGGTAATATTTTTCATCGCCAAATTCTTCGAAGCACGGGCTGACCTCGTATCTGCCATTAAGATGGGCAAGCCTGAATTCTTAGCTGGGGCTCTTGAAAAAATCGGCTTCCAACGCCTTCTATACGAGCGGACGCCATCTTTCCGCATTCAAGAATGGTTAGGTTTAGATCCTCATCCGCCCATATACTTTAGGGTAAATCGCTTAGAGAAGCTTAAGGCTCCTGAGAAAATCAAACGCCCCTTAATCCAATCGATCAAAGATGTCATATCAGGATTCAAGGACAGCTTAGTTTGAACTTGGGCTTGCCTATTTCGGAAAACAGCAAATTCTTTATATGCTCATCGATTCTTTCCAATAGAACAGGTGGCAGACTGTACTTCTCAAAATCAACGCTTCAAAGCTCTATTCGGCAATTGCTATACTGACATTTATCATTGGCGCTGTTGCGGTTTATTATTCGATAAGCTTGTTTTTGGCAAGCCCGAACCAAACAAGTAATCCACCGTCCTTCAGTGTTTCGCATTGGTCAGGCTATATTGTAGCTTTGGACATTCAAAACAGTTCGTCAGTAGTGAGCAGCGTCAGCGCCTCTTGGACAGTGCCCGAGATTAATCCTTCGGAAAATAACACGTTTTCCGGTGTGTGGATTGGAATAGGTGGATACGGAGAAGACACCTTAATTCAGACAGGCACCGAGCAGGAGTACATTGACGGCAAATTTGTCTATTACGCTTGGTATGAACTTTTACCTGACTATTTAGTTCGCATATCAAACATTCATGTTCGAGCAGGCGACACGATCACAGCTTCAATAAGCCTTGTAAGCAAAAACACGAACACTTGGTCAATAGAAATTGCTGATGTCACTCAGGGTCAGCGCTTCAAACAGACTTTTGCTTATAATTCTTCACGGTTGTCAGCTGAATGGGTAGTGGAGCGGCCAAAGGTTAACGGCACCATCAGCACTTTGGCAGATTTCGGAAACGTAACATTCACCGAGTGCAAAACAACCATAGACGGAGTCACCGGGGCAATCGGCAATTTTTCCTACGCCCAACTTGTAATGCATGACAAAGGTATTTCATTTGTCTCAGTTTCACCTCTTAATGACGCTAGATCAGGTTTCACCGTAAGCTACTTAGAACCACCAAGTGCAACCACGCTGGCTAACGCTTTAACTATTCATAATTTCACAATTCAACGCAGTGATGCTGTCTTGGCATATGCAAAAGCCGTAGTCTCCAAAAAAATCCCCAGAAATTTTCTGGTGCTTAAAAATGAAAGCTGACATTTTAGTTTAAACGCAATAATGCGCCGTTGACTTCTTAAAAACTTTTATTCGTTGTTTCAGATTATCACTTCTCAAGGAAGTATCACGTATGAGTTATTCTGTTGGGCTCATAACGCCTGAAGAGAAAGACCAGCTTTACCAGAGTTACGAATCCAGATTCCTCTACACAAACAAAGCTGAAATATACGGCTGCTGCATGAAACTGCTAACTGAAATAGAACACGTGAAAAACCAGTGGGAAGACAACTTTTACACGATGAGCGAAAACACAAGGTCCCATGGAAGACTCATTGTGCTTGAAGAAGCTGGTCAGCCAATGACCATCAAATATGACCCTTACACGAAAACCGCTTTCCTGATTAACGTGGACTATTACGGCTGGATAAAGAGCATAGCCTTAGCAGTGGCGGGCGATGTCTTGGAAGATGAACACCGAATTTATTCAGTTCACGGCGCTGCAATAGATGTAGGATGTGAGGGCGTTTCCATAATTGCGCCGTCTGGAACAGGTAAGACCACGCATTCATGGGGGCTGTTGCGGATGGGAAATTCGCGGCTAGTTTCTGACGACTGGTACTTCGTCAGGCTCTCCAGCCGCGAGCCTTTAGCGTTTGGTTCCGAAAAGAACTGCTACATCAAAGCCGATATAGGTAAAATCTGGGACGAGTACGAACGCTTAGTTGACAAGGCACGATTTGACAGGAAAGGCAGAGCAGTAGTAAACGTGCGGTGGATTGTGGGAGGCGGAGGTGTGATTCCAATGGTAACAATGAGAAAAATAATCCTGCTGAAAAGGGACCCTCACGACAAGAACATTGTGACTAAACTGAACACGGATGACGCTTTACAGTACTTGTTGGCGCATGATTTCTGCAATCCGCATCAATTAGTGCGAGACAATAGAAAAATCGAGCTTAGAAAAGATTTCTTTCGAAGATATTTCGAACAGACTGATGTTTATCTTGTGAACACCACTGGAACACCGCAAGTGACGCAAACGGAAATCAGAGCAATTCTATCCGTGAAAAAATAGCACAGAAACACAAAAAAGAAATACAGCCTCGAAACAGAGTAAGCTCTCTGGCTTAAGGGAGGAAACCTCCTGCGTTGAAGCTGATTTACGTTGCTATTGATGGTATGGGTGATTTGCCACTTGCTGAGCTTGGGAATAAAACCCCTCTGGAAGCGGCTGAAACTCCTAACATGGACTTTCTCGCCAAAAACGGGAAAACTGGGTTAATGTACACCGTTAGAAAAGGCGTTGCCCCTGAGAGCGACGTAGCTGTCATTTCGCTTTTGGGCTATGACCCATTTATATATAGCACCGGACGCGGTGTCATCGAAGCCGTGGGCGCAGGCCTAAACGTAGTGAACGGCGATTTGGCTCTAAGGTGTAATTTCGCAACTCTGGGTCAGGGAAGAAAAATAATTGATAGACGGGTGGCAAGAAGCTTAACCACTGAAGAAGCTGCTGAACTAAGTGCAGCTGCCAACGAAAAGATAAAGTTGGAATCGTGTCCTGCAACATTTGAATTCAAAAACACTCTGGGTCACCGTGCGGTTCTTGTTTTTAGGAGCAAAGTGAAGTGTCTTTCCAGCAAGATAACGAACAGCGACCCCGCTTACTCCATAGTGAACGGCATAGGAGTAGCTACGCCCAACGTGGAGATGGTTCTCAAGAAGTGCGAGCCGTTGGATGACACCGAAGAAGCGCGGAACGCGGCGGCGCTTGTGAACGAGTTTATCGAGAAAGCACATGAACTCTGGGAAAACCACGCGGTAAACAAGAAACGTGCTGCAGAAGGCAAGCTAAAGGCAAACGTGGTGCTCACAAGAGAGGCAGGACACGAGTTGCCAAAATTCTTTAACATCAACAAGAAATATAACGTGAACTTCGCAGCCCTTGCCGACATGCATGCAGAAAGAGGAATAGCTCAGCTGGCTGGGATGCAGGCAGCTCTTCTTCCTCCACCTTCAGACGACCTTGAGAAAGACTGTGAAATCAGAGTTAAGAGACTGTTGAATGTACTACCGTATCATGATTGTTTTTATATTCACCTCAAAGGTCCAGACGAGCCGGGTCACGATGGCAACTGCTACAAAAAAACCGAAGTAATCTCCGCCATCGACAAATACTTTTTCGGGAGGCTACTGAAGAAAATCTCGCTGAAAGAGCACATATTCTGCATAACTACGGATCATGCAACCCCCTGTGCTTTGAAGGTGCACAGTGACACTCCAGTTCCAGTGCTCATATCAGGTGGAAAGATCAAGGACGAAAAGATTGCCAAGTTCTCTGAGCGAGAATGCGAAAACGGGAGTTTGGGCGTTTTAGACCGCGGCTGCGAGTTGATGCCGAAACTCATGGATTTACTGAAAAACTAGAGCGAAGTCTTATGCCACAAACGCTGATTCTACAGGCAGTTGACTCTATATATAGAGGGGGTATAAGTCAAAAATCGCACAAAACTACACGCCATCAACAACTCAAAACAGAAAAACCACAAAAAGTGAAAGATGAAAGAAAAATCGGACAACTATGCTTTTCCTGCGCTTCCGAACAACTGCATCTTGCCCTTCGCCACTTCTTTCATGGCGTCTTTTGCTGGACCCAGAATCTTTCGCGGGTCAAAATTTTTAGGCGAGTTAGTCAAGACCTCGCGCACCGTTGCCGTAAACGCCAAGCGCAAGTCTGTGTCAATGTTGATTTTCGCGATGCCCAAGGAAATAGCCTTTTTTATCTGCTCTTCGGGTATGCCCTTTGCACCGCTTAGCTCCGCGCCGTACTTGTTAGCCTTTTCAACAATCCACTGTGGCACGCTTGAGGCTCCGTGCAGAACAAGCGGAACACTTATTTTCTCGCTGATAGTCTTGAGCCTTTCCAAGTCAAGCTTGGCTTCGCTTTTGAATTTGTACGCTCCATGCGATGTGCCTATCGCCACCGCCAAAGTGTCAACACCTGTCTTCTCAACGAACTCCACAGCTGTTTCAGGATCAGTTAAAATGGCTTCCTTCTCCGCCACGCTCCGCTCTTCTACACCCGCAAGCTTGCCCAGTTCCGCCTCAACCGACACGCCCTTCGGATGCGCCACATTCACCACACGCTTCGTTACAGCAACGTTCTCGTCAAATTTCAAGAAGGAACCATCTATCATAACCGAAGTAAAACCTGCGTCAATACACTTCGCGGCTGTTTCAAAGTCTTCTCCGTGGTCAAGATGCATGACTATCGGCACTGGCGCCAACTGCGCTGCAGTTTTAACCAAATTCGATATGTAAGCTAAACCTGCGTATTTGATGACACTCGGCGTAATCTGCATTATCACGGGCGATTTCTCTTCTGTTGCCGCCTCAGCTATGGCTGACATGCTTTCAAGGTTCTGCACATTAAAAGCGCCGATGGCATAGCCGCTTTTTCTCGCTGGAACCATCAAATCTTTGTTTGTAACAAGCACTTTTGTTCACTCCACGTTCACGTTAACATAAGCTAGTCGATACTACGAGAGTTCACTTTATTTAAAATTTCTGTGTTCACCTGAACGTGGCTAAGATTTTTTTCCCAGAATCACGAAAGCGAATACGCCGCCTACGCAAGCCAACACAATTATCAGCGCCATGAAAAGCATTTGGGGCATTCCGAAAATGTAATGATCAATTTCATAGTTTAAATATACGCGCTTTTCTATGTTTTGATCGTTGTTTACGAAGTGCAGCACGTACTCGCCTTCAGTGTCACATATAAAACTGTAACTGACTTTGCCGACTTCCCCAAAATCTATTTCCGTCGAGTTTGGGAAGATTATAGAGAACTGCAAGACACTAACTTGTTCTCCAATAGCTGTGAATTGTATCAAAACGCGATCTTCAACGGCAAGAGTTATTGGGTAAGTCACTTCCTCCCCGCCTTTTACTGTAAGGGTAGTTGTTGTTGCCTGACCAAGCCCTATTGAGACTCCAAGCAACGCTATAATAATAAGGGTATATACGGATGAACGTCTAAGATTTGCCATTGCAATATTACTTCTCGCGTTTAAGCCCATAATTTTTATGAATCCGCGATAAAGAACCAAAATAACAATTAACCGTATTGACTGTAGCGCAAGATTTACAAAGGCGCCAGCAAACTTGGTTTTAGGAACAAGCTATGACATGCTATTTCAGACATCTTAAAGAAGTTTTTAAGAAAGCAGGTATAGAGGATATCCCTCAAAATAGAACTGAAATCGACAGGATAATCCACGACATCGTAGGCGTGAAATACAAAAATTGCCCAGCAGCTTGGAGACAGATTAAAACTCGCTTAGCGCAAGACGAAGCAGGCTTTGTCTCAAAGCTAAGAGAGGAATGGAACAACCGAAAATAGTCAGCGCCGCATTCTTTAATAGAAGGCTGAAAAAACACAAAAGCAAGGGAATAGGCATGCACAAGCGATTAATGGTTTTTTCTGATGGTGGCGCCAGAGGTAACCCTGGACCAGCCGCCGCGGCTTTTATAATTCTATCGGAAAACGGTCAAGTTTTAGCAACGAATTCGCGTTATCTAGGCTTGCGTACTAATAATCAAGCCGAATACGAAGCTTTGATAGCGGCACTTCAATTTGCGGCAACGGTTAATGCTGAAGAAGTTATCTGTCACCTCGACAGCGAACTAGTTGCCAAGCAATTCACCGGAGAATACTCCGTGAAGAACTTGGAGCTGAGGAAATTGTGGAGGAAAGTTCAAGAATTAAACAGTTGCTTCAAAAACGTCCGTTTCATAAGTGTACCCAGAACCAACATTCAAATTCAGAAGGCAGACGCGCTTGTCAATGAAGCATTAGACGAAGAACTCAAACAGCATTCTGGTTGAAAAGGTCTCAAATTGTAACTGAAATTCTCTCTTTTTCGGCTTATCGCAACTTCTTTATAATTAATTCTGCACTCCTAGCACGCTAAGGTGAAGAAAGCACATGTTTGTTCACACAAGCATAAGGACAAGCAACATGGATCGATCAATCGACTTTTACACCAGACTTCTCAGTCTTAAGCTTGTGAGTCGACGAGAGATACCGCAGAACAACGCCGAGATTGCTTTTCTCAGAGACCCACAAGCCAAAGGCGCCACGCTTGAATTAACTTTCTACCGTAACCAAGAGAAGTTTATTCAAGCGGACTACGAGGATCGCGTGTTCGATCATCTTGCCTTCGAAGTGAAGGACATGAAAAAGACAATTGAGGCAATGCGAAATGAAAAAGTCACGATAACTGATGAGCCTTTCAAGCTTAGCCCGACAGGCTCAACGATAGCGTTTGTGGAAGACCCTGATGGAACGCTTATTGAACTGATTGAGAGACCGTGAAGTGCGGTAGCTTCAAACGAGATTGCCCATTTTCTTCGATTATTTAGCTATTAGAGTACGAAAAATATTTATGAGCTATACATAGAGTCTGAAAGGTTTGAGTAGAAAGCTATGTGGTTCAAGGGGGATTAAGGGAGAAACCCCTGATACCACAATAAAACGGAGTCAATCATGAAACATCGGGCATAATTGGAGGAGATTCACTGTATCGTCGCAAAATTTCTGATGTTCTAAATGCGCTGTCATCGAAAAAGGCATTAAAGTATACAATGTATCTTGCTGCAGTAATAGTTTTCCTCGCATTAATCTTGCTGCCTCCCATCATCGGAATTTTCACGAAATGGAACACACTCCACCAGGTTTTTGATCAGCCGCCACTTATGGATCGAGCGCTCATAGCAGTGGCGAATTCTTTCGTAATTGCGTTACTTGTTTCTGCGTTAGATGTTTTAGCGGGCGTTCCGATGGCTTGGCTCATTACACGCGGAAAGTCAAAGTGGCTTAACGTTCTCGACACTTTTGCAGATATACCGTTTATTGTGCCGACCGCAGCACTCGGCTATTCGCTGCTGCTTTTCTGGAATGGACCTGAGGGCTTATCCGCCCTTTTTGGGGGCTCACTAATTTCTACAGGTTGGTTGCTTATTATGCTCCTTCATTTCGCATTCTCTTATCCTATTGTGGTTCGCGTTTTAGTTGGGGCATTGCTTGATTACAAGAGGGAGTATGAGCAAGCATCCAGAACTCTTGGTGCACCCCCCTTCATAGCAGCTCGTACTGTCACTTTCCCAATACTTAAACCTGCGTTGATAGCTGCGTTTATTCTTTCATTTGCGAGGTCTCTTTCGGAAACTGGTGCAACATTTATTGTTGCAGGAGCGTTCGAGAACGGTCCAGTGTTCCTTCAGAATATGAAAAATGAATTTTCCAGCGGCCTTGTTTCTCAGGTGGCGTATGAAGGTGCCACCGTATTCGCAAGTTTAATATTGATAGTAACATCTCTCACGATTTTCGCTTTAATTCGTATTTTGGGTTCAAGATTGCGATTGCCGTTTAATCGGGTTTGGCCTAGCATCGAAAGAAAACTCAGTTATTCAAAAGCTGCTATGTCAAGAAACAGTGTCACAATAATAGTTTTTGTGGCAATAGTTTTGCTTCCGTCTCTTTTCGTGGCTTTACCAGCCTTCCAAGCATTGTTCACAAACACATTTACCAATGCAATTTCAGGTTCAGGCGTTTGGGGAGACTATTGGCAAAGCTTGCTTCTTTCGTACCTTCTAGGCGCCATCGTTACGCTCATTGGCTTCATTGTCGGGTTGCCGATGGCAATACTGATTGCCCGAAAGAAATTTGGGAAAATGCCCTCAACGGTGCTGGATATTCTCGTTAACATCCCATTGATCGTTCCATCCATCGCTTTAGGTGTTTCTCTCAAGTTTTTCTGGCAAAGCTTCGCTTTCATGCCTGAATTTCTGCTGTTGGTTTTTGCTCACCTCGCAATCACTTATCCGTATTTTGTGAGGTCAATGTCGGCAGCGTTTGAAAGGATAAGTCTGGACGTAGAAGAGGCTGCAAGGACGCTTGGAGCTAAGCCTTTTGGCGTGTTCAGAACGATAATGTTACCGTTGACGAAGTATTCAATTCTCTCAGGCGCCATAATGGTTTTCACGAGAAGTGTGAGCGAAACAGGTGCAACGTTAGCTGTGGTGACAAACCTGCAGACAGCGCCTGTGGTTATAGTTAACTGGGTAAAAATTCTGCAAAACCCTACTTTGGTAAACACAGGCATAACTTCATCGGTAGTCGGATTGGGATGCGGTATTCTGATAGTGCTTTCCTTCATAATTCTGCTCCTGTTAAGGTTTGTGACCAGAGGAAAAGGGAGATATTAACATGGAAATTTATAACTTGCAATATTATACTATACGCCTGAAAGGAGAACTCAGAAATGCCTGAAGTCCGCGTTGTTAACCTAACGAAGAAATTCGGAAATATCGTGGCTCTAGACGACGTTAACCTAACGGTACGCGACAAAGAATATTTTGCATTGTTGGGTCCCAGCGGTTGCGGAAAAACCACCCTGCTAAGGCTAATCGCGGGGTTAATTGAGCCCGATAAAGGCGAGATTTACATCGGAGGTAGACGCGTGGACGATGTCCCACCTGAAGACAGGGAAATAGGGTTTGTTTTTCAAACCTTTGCTTTATTTCCACACATGACCGCTTGGGAAAACGTGAACTACGGTCCCAGAGTGAAGAACTTCGACCTGAAAGCAGCTGGAACTATAGGTCATGAAGTGCTTGAGTTGGTTAAGCTTCATGAACGCTTGAACGCTTATCCGAACGAGTTAAGCGGCGGCATGATGCAGCGAATAGCCGTTGCAAGAGCCTTGGCAGCTGGAGCTAAAACGTTACTTTTGGACGAACCGCTTGGGCAGTTAGACGCAAAAGTGAGAAACGAGATAAGATATGAAATGAGAAGAATGGCGAAGGACCTGAACTTGACTGCTATTCACGTTACTCACGATCAGGCTGAAGCCATGTCGATTTCGGATAGGATTGCGGTTATGAAGAAAGGAAAAATCGTGCAGGTGGGGACGCCGCAGGAACTTTACATGAACCCAAACAGCCTGTTCGTTGCGCATTTCATCGGCGAATCAAACTTTCTGGAAGGCTCGGTTGCGGACGCCACCAATGGCAAGTTAGTGATAGAACTCCGCGGCGGAGTGAAAGTCCACGCTTTTGGCAACGGCGTAGAGAAGGGCGACAGGGCAATTGTGGTAGTAAGACCTGAAATTTTCGTGGTTGAGCGAGAAGGGAATCAAGGCGGAAACGTGCTCAGAGGCGTAGTGGGAAAAATCACGTTTGAAGGCACCTTCGTGAGGTACGTGATCAAGCTTGAGAGCGAGGATTCCGTGGTGGTGATTAAGCCCTCTTTAACCGAAAAATGGTTTGACGTTGGGGCAAGCATCACGTTAAGCTTTGAGCCAGAGAAAGCACATGTCTTTCCGTATCCTGAAGCGGGGTTAATGGACGAAATATCAGTTTGACAGCGGTGTTCTTTTCTTTCTGCGCACTGCGAAAAACGCTATCACAACCACCATCAACGTCGCCGCTAGGATCAAAAGCGCATAGAAAACCGTGGGTTCTAATCCGAAAATTTGGGGTTGCCACATGTTTGTTTTGTCCGCTATCGAATGAATAGTGTAATCTGGGAACTCGGAGATGCCCTCGACAAGGATACCTGTGGCTTTATCCCAATAATACGTGCTTTGCGCTGTGGCTGTGGACACGACGGTGCGTGCGGCGCCTGCGTAAGTCCTCTCTTCGACGGCGCCAATTATTATGCTACCGTGATATTTGTCCAAGAAGGTGTCACCTTTGTTCAGGTTTGCGGGAATGATAAACTCGTCTCCCAGCTGACCCGTTTCAAGGTTTAGAGTTATTGTTTCATTCAGCAGCGTTCCATCGGAGAACTCAGTCGTGATGTTAAGACTAATGACTTCTCCCTGAACATTAACGACTTCTGTCTTTGCCCAGGTTACTTCGTGTCCAGCGGGCGGTGTGCCCGTGAAAACCGCCTGATATTCTATCCAGTCGCCTTTTTTCACACCTACTAAAATCT
>Ga0209635_10003153_pt1 | contig 12798 bp, 12 predicted proteins | sample DeeMarSWOR230_32_FD_187463 | JGI IMG/M metagenome (GOLD analysis project Ga0209635, IMG submission 187463) | Marine sediment microbial communities from White Oak River estuary, North Carolina - WOR-2-30_32 (SPAdes) (version 2) | ecosystem: Environmental > Aquatic > Marine > Intertidal zone >...
AATGCTTACTGTACTGATGTTCTAGGTTCTGCAAAGATTGCTTTTGGACTAGCCCGGGGAGGGACTTCAGGAAACCCAGAAGGAAGAACTGATCTCATTTTGACTACTACAGAACATGACACTGGGAATTTGATACCAGTGGGTGGACCAGGGATTAATCCTATTGCTGATGAATTTGATGGATACTTTGGTATCACATGGAACTACGATCCTGGGGCCATTCCTCCCGTATTCCAGATTTTTGCTGAGGGGTATACTCTCACCTTGAACCTTAATGACTATCCAGGTGAGGATATCTGCATTGTGTACATTGCAGAGCACAACAATAGAAATGTAATGTTAGTGTGGGGCTACGGCTGGCGAGGCACCTATGCGGGATCAGCATATATTGGAGATCCCAGCAAATGGGCATTACATACAGGTGCCCACATGCTGATGATACGGTGGATAGATGGAAATGGAGATGGCTTAGTGCAGATGGGAGAAATCGCTGTGGAACAGTCCGTCTAAAAAAAAGTAGTGAGCTCCTTTTCAAAGAGAAGAAGGTGAAAAGGAGCCCATATCCGAAGACTCACCACATTAACCCCATTGGTATCACATAGATCAGCTATATAAGATTTGGGTTTGCGCAATTTAGTGCAAACCTCACCCACAAAACTCAAGTAATTCTCGCAAATCCTGCAACACGGAATCTGCAGCTTCCACAATCAGGTTATCTTTTGGGTTGTAAGCCAATTTCAAACCTACTGCTCTGAATAAAGACACATCTGGTGCTGCATCCCCCACTGCTGCAAATTCATTCAAAGGAACAGACAGCTGCTGAGAGAGCTGTCTTACAATTGCATCTTTTTTGTACGGTTCTACTCTGCAGATACCTTTCAAGGTTCCATCCACCACAGTGAACTTATTTGCGAAAATGAAAGGTTCATCAATTCCCAATTTTCCTCCCACCATCCCCGCCAAAATGTCAATTCCTGATGATACAATACAAGGGATTACCCCATGAGTTTTAAGATGATCCACCACAAAATCTGCATAAGGTTCCAATGTGAAATGTGAAAGCCCCTTTCTGACATCGTCCAATGCAGGAGAATTCCACAACGAAATATCATTTTCCATCCACGTTTCATAGTCTATAGCTTTTGAAAAATATTGCTGTCGATTTTTTCTCACTTTTTCTGGATTTGCTTGAAAAAAACAATGGAGCAGCTCCCAGGAGGATTCGGTGATTAAGGTACCATCCATATCAAAGACTACCACTTTCATTGTACATTCTACATACATTATCTATTAAACCTTTTTCATACTGTCAAGTAATGCTCTTCTGTTCCAAACGTGGAAACCCACCTCACATTTACATTTGTGTCTATGGAAGAATGATATCATGAAAAGCATGGAAAGCATGGAAAGATATGATATCATGAAAACGGATGATATCATGGAAAAGTTATACGTTGAACTTGATATCCATCAAGAGACATTGACAAAAACAGCAATGAACAAAGAAGGAAAAATAGAATTCTGTGGGACAATTCCCAATACAAAGGAAGCAGTTCAGTGTTTCTCCAGTGTTATTCCAAGTCCACAGGTGAAAATAGCCGTAGAAGCATGCGATCTATGGCGAGGTGTCTACAAGATGCTGACAGAGTTTGGCTACCACGTGGTACTGGCAAACTCAGTGAAAACACACCAGATAGTAGCAGCGAAGAAGACAGACAAAGGGGATTCTAAAACTTTTTATCAGTTTGACAATGATTTCATCAAAAGATTTATATACTTCGATACAGTTGTTCGTCTCATAATGCATAAATTGACTTCAGTGGTGCAATTGAGAAACGAAGGTGACCTGGATGCTTCTGCCTAAGGAACCTGTGCGATATGAAAACCCCAACTGCACATTGAGAGATCTCCAAAAAATGGTGGGTGAGTTCAAATTGGAAGGGGTTTCAGGTTACGCTCTGCTAAATTTTCCTTCTACCCAGTACGTAGTCCTCTTCGAAAAGGGAACCCCTGTCCGGGTGACAAATTTTTCCGAGAAAAAATGTCATTCTATGGAAACCCTTCGTCTGCTGTTGAAGGATAATTCTGCATACTTGCAGGTGGTAGAACTTCCCTGGTTTTCTGTGGACCAAATGGTGAGAATCCTCATTTGTAAGTGTATTTACGAAAATCTTTTAACAGATTTCGTGAATTTTCAGAAATTGCTGAATACCTTGGAAAAAGAGAGGCTTACAGGTGTCATGGAACTGCAAATAGGAAATCGTGTGCATTTCTTGGTCTTTAGGTTTGGTGTTCCTCAATATTCTGTCCTTCAGTATGAATCTGCATCAAAAGCTGAATCTGTGGAAGATTTAGTTGCTATGCTGGAGAAAAAAGGAGCTCTCATCAACTTTTATGTACCTAAAGAAATATCCTTTGAAAAGACTTTTGGAATTCTAGGCAATGGCCTTCTGGAAAAATATACTGAATTGAATGGGAACAGGCTAAGAAATCACATGGAAAATGAAATGAACACATTCTTAGAAAAGTTTGACTATATCACCATTTCCAATGGCTGCTACAGCATTTCAAGAATGCCTAGTGATTTCAGAGAGCAAGAGCAGCTCTTTAAAGAGATACTTCACTATCAGATAGAGCTTTTCTGCAAAAGCGTGGGGAGAAGAACCACATATCGCATATATAATTATTTGCTGCGATCTGTTCGAAAAGAGGTGCGGGAAATCTTTCGAGAAGTGATTTTATGAAAAAAATGACTGTGTTTTACATCTTTGCAGCTTTGTTTTTCATAGTAGGTGCAGCTTTTCATGTTCTCCCATCGGAAGGCCCAAAAGTTACGCTATACAGCGATATCATCGCAGTCATTGCAGCTGCACTTCCTGTGATAGCCTTTTTTTACGTCTTTTCATATTTTGAAAAGGGTTCTAAGAAAGTCATATTGCTGACCTTCACTGTGGGACTATTTTTGTGGCTTCTGGGTGAAGTAATGTGGCTTTATTACGAAGGATTGATGGAAATAGATGCTTTCCCATCTGCAGCTGATTTCTTCTGGGTTTTGGGATACCCAACTGTTCTGGCTGCTTTGATTCTTCAGTACAGAACAGTGAAGGTCAGGCTGGAGACTCTGTATGTAGTGGGAATATCAGCAGTAATACTCATAGGTGGGTTGGTGGTGGGGATCTTGCTGGGTTATCCAATTGCAGTATATGAAGAATTCACTGTGTTGGAAAAGGTTGTCAGCATGTTTTATCCCATTGCAGACCTTTTCTTGCTGTATACTGCACTGCTAATCACAGGGTTGTATTGGGCGGGAAAGCTGGGCTATGCATGGCTTCTGATTGCTGTTGGGATCATCTTTTACGCGGTGGGCGATTTGTGGTTTGCTTATCTGGAGTGGAAGGAGATCTATCCAGTAGTATGGTGGCATCCTGTGGATTTTGCCTGGATCATAGGCGACTTGCTGGTGTTTCTGGGAGCTGTGAAGTATCGAATCTCGTTTGAGGAGTTGGTGTAGATTTTCTCAATGAAAAATGAATGTAGTAGAAGAGGACATATCCTTTCTTCATTAATAAAATTTTCACTTGATATGTAAAATATACAATCATATTGCAAAAATTTCCATTTGGCTAATAGTTTCTTTATAAGGCTCAACATGTAAAGAGCTGTCCGAGAATAATATTCTATTCTCCTTTTTCCTTTGCTTTTTATGAAAAAAGGGAAAAATATCATTATTGAGAAATAACCAAGATTAATGGAATTTTCCATTATTTTTCTAATCGTAAAATTCGCAATTGAATACTTCAATCGATATTAAAGAAAATGTTTATAAATAAGGTATGGTAAAGAATAGTATGGATAACAGAGGAATATCCCCTATAATTGCCACTATTTTGCTGGTCAGTATGACGGTGGCACTAGGAGGTATCGTGGCTATCTGGGTAAACTCTGAGTCAGGAAAGACTATGGACAGTGAAGGACAGAGAAGAGAGCAAATTGCTGATCGAAAGAATGAGATGCTGGAACTGGTAAACATAGACATAGATATGATAAACGATAATATTACCTTTGTTGTTGTAAATATCGGTACCAGTGACTCTCATATTTCCTATTTCTTGATCAATGATATTTATGTAAGAAATACGGAATTTCGGAATCCTTTGACTGGAATGTTCGATCCCAAGACTGCTGAAGTTGGCATTGGAGAAACCACTACAATAGAACTGGATGGTTCTGCACTTCCAGATTTTTTCACTGTGGTAGAGATGGGTACACAGCTGAGAAACACGTACTTGTACACTGCTCCTTCTGCAGTCATCCTTGTGGAGAGCACATTCTTCAACGATGCATGTAAACTTGTTGTTTTGGATGGAAGCAGGTCTGTTGATGCAGATGGGTCTGCCGTCCTCTGGGAATGGGATCTGTGTCTCAACGATGGTCCTACCAGTGATGGTCTCTGCTACGATGTTGCCCTCGGAAATTTTGAAATAGAAAGGACGGGACGCCGCATCTCGGTTGACTATTCAGCACCAGGGACCTACCAAATCGTTCTCAGAGTTACTGATAATACAGGAATGACCTCTATTGTGAGAATCACAATTGTCATTCCACCTTAAAAATAGGGAGTGATAGTATGAAAAGAAGAATAAAAAGCACCATGGAAATTGTGAGAAAAATGAAGAAAATGAAAAAAGGTGTTTCACCAGTAATTGGAGCTGTCTTCATCTTTTCAATCCTTTTCTCAACATTCGCAGTGTTTATTGTATGGCAGGCAAATATGGAGCGGATGGAACTCCAGAGAGAGAAAGAGAGACAGCAGCAGGATGCAATGAGGAAAGGTGAATCGCTGCTGTTCTTTGATTATCAGGACTGGAGCACGCTTAACAGAGGTAATATGGGCATGTTTAACAATGGAGCAACCCCACTGGAAATAGTGCACATCAAGGTGGACAATACTTATATTGATGAGGCTTCCCTGCAGATTTACAATGAAAATGGAGTTCAAGTAACAGGTCCCACTGCCAATGTGATTCATCCGGGCCAATTCTTATATATTCATGTGCACGATGGTGATGACTGGAATACCACTACTGTAGGAACTGCACTAGGAAACCAATTTGTCTACAATAAGCCCACAGCGATCTTTCTGAAATATGAACCTACAGGAGCAGATATTACATTCTATGGGGATGCGGCAGCAGTCGGAAGCACTATCGTGGACTGGCAGTGGGATTTTGCTCCCTTAGGTCTAACTGAATATGGGCAGAATCCTCAAACAACGTTGCCCTTTAATACAGATATTTGGGTAACATTGACAGTAACAGATGCTGTAGGGATTTCAGATACAACTCCTCAAATACTCATCAATATTCCCGAACAAGATGTGGTGGGGCAGGTAACGCCCATTATTGCACTGGAAAATGTGGGAAATACAGGATCAACCTATGGAAGGTGGTGGATATTCAGGTTCAGAAAAGGTTGTGATCAGGTAAGCATTCCCTTGCAGAATATTTCAGGTAACCTCATCACGTTAACAGATATGAAAGTATTCTGGCACGAACTCCAACAATCTGATCCCTGTGTCAGTGATCTGTGCCCTGCACGGTTGGCTTCAGCACGTATTTACAGACAGTACAGGCCTGGCGGTGAGTGGAACGGTGAGTGGATACTGGCAAGGTCTGTAGAGCCCACCACGTGGAATCCTAACTTCGATCCCGATCCTTCAACACCTGAAGAAGAGAATTTTCCTGGGGGAATTGCCCTCCTTGGCAAGTACAGATTCATGGACCCAGAAGATTTGTGGAGGGAGTGCTTCTGGGGATTCTATGAAACGCAGGACTGCAACTGCTTAGACTGTGAAGGAAGTTCTCCAGATTACATAGGGTTTAACATCAGCGGCGAGCTGCTTTCCTTTGTAGATCCAGATGACCCCAACATGCCTGAATACTTGGATTTTGGACCAGATGAAATTATTGTGGTAACACTGCGGTTCTGTGCAGGAAACAGATGTGGAGATGATTTAACGCTGAAGTTGTACGACCCTGAGGAGGTGTACACAATCACTGTTCACGTACCACTTGACGTACAGGTGGGTCCGCGAGATGGAAGTATAGAAAGCAGCAGCACTGTCACGTTCAGATGGAGAGAGCTTTTCGACTACGAATCGTGGTTCTTGTTTGGAGGCTGTGTACACGACGAGGACTTTCACTACTGGCTGCAGATATCAACAGATCCGGAGTTTCCAGAAGGAAACAGACTCGATATTATTGGGGGAGATATCTTCACCTACGATGAGATAGCTATTGTGAAGTACACCCTCACATTGAGTCTAAACGAGCGCTACTACTGGAGAGTAAATGGAAGCAAGGATCAAGGAAGTACCTGGAGCGGTTGGTCACGCCCATGGGTTTTCTGTGTAGGTTCCTGTCCCAGTGAACTTTCCACCTTCATCACCAGAGAACCTGCTGCTCTTCAATCAAAAACACTGTGCATCATGGTTTTACCGCTGTTGCTCTGGATTTCTTCGAGAAGAAAAAGGCTGGTCAAATGATAAAGAGAGTAGCTACTGTGTTCATACTCTTGTGGGGAGTTCATTTCTTCTCTCCTTTCTCCTTCTGTTTTCATGGCCATGGGGCTGAAACGCTCTTCCAGGGCATTGGATCTGGAAACACCTACTCTCTGGCATGGGGAGATTACGACAATGACGGAGATTCAGATTTAGCTGTAGGAAACTGGGGAGATAACTACCTTTATATCAACAATGGGGATGGTACCTTTACTGAACAGCGTCAATTCCCAGACTCCGGCACCAGCAGGAACACGAACGTCGTTATCTGGGGACACTTCAATGAGGGTACGAATCTGGACTTGGCGGTGGGAAACCACTTCGGACCAAATGCTGTCTATATAAACAATGGAGATGGTACCTTTGTTGAGCAGCTGTTCCTGACTGGAGGAGGAGATACGTGGTCTTTAGCAGCAGAGGATTACGATAATGATGGAGATTCAGATTTAGCTGTAGGAAACTGGGGGAATAACTACTTCTGCATCAACAATGGAAATGGTACTTTTGTTGAAGTGGAGGAGTTTGGCAGTGGAGAAACGTGTGAACTGGCATGGGGAGATTACGATAATGATGGAGATTCAGATTTAGCTGTAGGAAACTTCTATGCTTCAAATGTTCTATATATAAACAATGGAGATGGTACCTTCACTGAAACGGAGGAATTTGGCTCCCGATACACTAGGTCTATAAGGTGGGAAGATCATGACAAAGACGGCGATTTGGACTTGGCAGTGGGAAATCAAGTGCAGAATGCGCTATATATAAACAACGGAGATAGTACCTTTACTGAGCTGCTGGAATTTGGAATCGGAGACACCTGGTGTGTGCGCTGGGGCGACTGGAACAATGACACCTACCCCGATCTTGCAGTGGGTAACGATATCGCACAAGAACCTGGCAGGGAAAGTTTCATCTATATCAACAACGAGGGCAACACTTTTACCCCGTTGCTGATTGGAGATGATCACATGTATGCTGTGGCGTGGGGAGATTATGATAGTGATTTTGATGAAGATGTGGCAGTAGGGATATATGGCGGACAGAACTACATTTTTGAGAATGGTGAAATGACTTTTGGCATGATGGATTCATTGTTTGTTGAAAACACCTTCTTTGTGGCTGGGGATAATGCATACTGCACTGATGTTCTAGGCTCTGCAAAAATAGCATTTGGGTTAGCATCAGGTGGAGTGCCGGAGAACCCAGAAGGGAGGACTGATGCTATCCTGGCTGATACAGAGCACGACACTGGAAATTTGATACCAGTGGGTGGACCAGGGATTAATCCTGTAGCAGATGAATTTGATGGATACTTCGGCATTACCTACACCTATGATCCAGGTGCTACTCCTCCCGTATTTGAAATCTCTGCAGAAGGGTACTTCATTTCTCTCAATCTTGACAACTATCCAAGTGAGGATATTTGCATCGTATATTTAAGACAGCATGGACTGAGAGCGATCTTACTGGTCTGGGGCTACGGCTGGTGTGGTACCTATGCAGGGTCTTTATACGTTGGAGATCCAGCAAACTGGGTTGGTAACCATCTCGTGATGCTTCGGTGGACCGATTCAAACAGCGATAGTCTGGTCCAAGAGGAAGAGATCACAGTAGAAGTTGTGAGGTGATAAGATGAATGGATTGAGCAAATCATTTGGACCGATGCTGGCTCTTTGTGTGCTGATACTTGTTATTTGTGTAAGTATCAGTGTCATATTAGAAATTTTAGGAATTTAATCTGCAGCAGAGAATGAGAAGTACTCCCGAGAACATCAGTTCAAGAAATAATTCACTTCGTGGTCCAAAGAGAACAGTGAAGACACAGAAACATCTCTAAAAGTCTTTTCCACCTCATCAAACCCCTAGATTGGATCACAATTACCCTGCAGCATCGTTGACATCCAAGAGATCTACTTCTCCTTTTTCTGAAATTTGAGCTATTTTTGCTTTATTATCCATTCTGTAGTTGGGGCTTGAAAAAATACTTAATAATTTCTTATCAAAAAAGTATTTGTACCCCTCATAAAAGACTTCATGGGCCCTGATGACCATGGCAAGCTGATGGATTGAAAGAAATTCTGAGAACGCTTTTTTCCCAAAAGTGTAATGGATACCCCTCTCCCAGTTGGGTTGAAATCCCTGATGGTTTTCTGAAGGATCGTTCCACAACATCTGACCAAGAATGTCATTATCTGCATCCAGATCACCTTTGGGCAGAGCTGTAATAGCCTCAAGATTGTCTAGCCCTTGAGGTATACCTCCATGCAGGCAGAGAATTTGCTTATAAAGATAAGCTGGTGAGAAATACGAGAAAAGGATATTGTATTCATTGTACATTCTTTTTGCTTTCTTTCCAAAAGTTTTCACACACACAGAAGAGAACCCGTAGAAGGAATTAACGCTGGGGGTTTCGTGGTTTCCCCTGAGCAGGAACACTCTTTGAGGATACACAAGTTTTAAAGCCAGTAAGAAATTGATAGTTTCCAGCTGCTGGGTTCCCCTGTCCACATAATCTCCCAGAAATACCAGGCTCCCTTTTTCTTTCCATAAAGTTTGGATGTACTGCACCGCTTTGAAATTACCGTGCACATCCCCTACAACCAGCACCTTTTCTGCTGAAGCTTGTAGGAGATTGTCCTCTTTTTCCAAAACAGGCCTCACTGCAGCAATCAATTCCATAATATCCGTACTGGTAAGCTGAGAAACAGTATCTGGGTCAGTGATAAGGGATTCTGGAAGGTCCATCATACCCTCCACTTATTTATCATTTAAACGCTTTTCCATACAAACTGTTCTATCACAGATGAAAGGCCAGAACCAAAAGATCGGGATAAGATATATATCCACTTATTCCAGCAGTGTATTCTTCACACTGACTGCAGCTCCAATGGCAGTAGCATACTCTGCATACTTGGGCACAATTAATTTGACTCCGAACATTTTTCCCCTGTCCTTCATGATATCCACCAGTTTTTTCACCTTCACCAGTTTACCAGTCAACACGATAGTTTCATGGTTACATGCTCGGGCTGCAAAAATGCTCATTACCAAAAGGGTTTCTGCAATCAAGTTTATGACAGCCAGTGCCCTGTCTTCATCTGAGGAGTCTTCATTAATCTTTCCAAAGTTGGAAGCAGTTGCGTCTGCAGGTACAGCACCTACTGGTCCACCAGCAATATCTCCCACTGTTAAGTCCACCTTTTTCAGATCTCCCTTTTCAGCCATTGCTTCCAGCGTCTTCAGCGTATTGATGTTCAGTATGTGTTTTGCCAACCCTAATAAGCACCCACCGCCCACTCCTGTTCCGCCAAAGTGAGTGATCTCATCGTTCCTGACGCACACAAAGGGTGTCCCTGTCCCCATGGAGACCACTAACCCTTCATCAATTCCAGCCAGCGTTTTCCCCCCAATACCAATGGCTGATATTTCATCAATTTTTTTCAAAGGAATGCCCAGGATTGCATTGTCAATGGAGGATGCTCCCCCTCCAGTAGCTACAATTATCCTGATATCTGTGAGGGAGCACCCCAACGAGTTCACCAGTTTGCCTAAAGCACCAGACGCAGCTGCTATGGGATCTGAAGCTGTGATACTGATTACTCTCATGACATTTTTTCCCTTGATAGCTACTGCATCAGTGGTGGTTCCTCCTATATCTATTCCAACGATCATTGTGTCCTCCTGCCTCTTACCATATATAATACTATGGTTACCAAAAAGAGTAGTACAAATACTGCCAGCAGTGTCTTCTGTGCAACAGCCATGCCAATACCTGCCACGAACAGGGCAGCAGTAACGAATCCTGAAATACCTTCTCCTCCCATTAATCCAGCAGCAGTTAATACACCTTGCTGGTACCTCCCAGGTGTTTTTGCATCAGTAATCCACCGGATAACACCACCAATAAAGAACAGAAATCCCAAGGTTAACCCCAGAAACATGCCGATACCAAAGGCCATCAATGATACAGGCAAGAATTTCTTGGAAACTCGCTGCACCACTTCGATGATGAAAGCGATGGAAAATCCAGTCAAAAACACTGATGGATACTTGAATCCAAAAATGCTTCCTGCCACCAGAACAGCTTGCGGAGCAGGCATCTCCTGGGTGAACATGACACTGCCGTACCCCTCTAATATGATCTTCAACACAAAAGGAGCAGCAATTCCAGCCACCACCGCACAGATGAAGTCCACCTTTATGATATCCCTGGGTCGGGTCCCAATGATTTTTGCAGATTTATAGTCGTGTCCAATATCACCTGCTAGAGCTGCAGCCACAGAAACAAAGCACACCAGCAAAAAGGCAGGCAAATACCCCAGTTCTCTATCCAATACAGCGTACACACCGAGGCACAGCAGTCCAATGATGATACCAAATTGTTCTAGAGGATCAATATTGGTTTCCCCAGTCATTCTGGCAGCTACAGTGGCCATGATCCAGACACCAGCCACCGACAGGATGGAAGCTATGACAGGGACTCCCACTGCCACCAATACTACAAAGGCAATGACTGACACCAATGGAGTGAATTTGGTGTACCAGGGACCTTCCCAGGCAAATAAGGGCATGAAAATGGCTTTCGCTTTGGGGATGGCATACCCCACAAAAAAGCCAATACCAGATCCTAAGACAAATCCCATACCCAATTCCTGTACAAGTTTGACTGGGTCACCCTCCCATGCATTTCTGATCAGCAGTGGTATAATTACCACCCATCCAATGATTGATCCTAGAAACCAGGAATTTACAGATGCTTTGGGTCCCAGAATATATCCCACACCAATTCCTAGAGGCATGGGGTAGATGCTGAAGTAAATACCGTAGGCAGCTAATCCAGTCAAAGCCAATCCAGCAGGGAACCACATATCTCTGGTCACTGCAAATATCCCTGCTAGTAACCCCACAAAAGCCACCAAGTACGCATGTTTTCCCCCAAAGAATTCTGCTTTTAACACTTCTGCTCCAGCAGCTCCTGAAGGATAGGGAAGATCCTCTTCATCGATGAAGGCTCTCCTCACCGGGATGGACAGCAAGACACCCAATATGCCGCCAGCAACACAGATCAACGCTAACACCCACCAGGAAGGAATGGAAACAGCTAATCCCTCTGTCTGCTGCAGATACAGTATACCAGGAATAGTAAACACCACGCCTGAAGCTAGTAATCCACCAATAGTTCCTCCTGCCTGAGCCACATTGATTTCGTGAATATTTGCTTTGAATAACTTGAGAATGGCACCTGAAACGATCACTGAGAAAATTATAGGCCAGGGCAAAGCACCTAATCGCAACGCAATATAGGAAGAGGCAGAAACTAGGAAAAGAGTCAGCAATACCGCAATAATTAAAGCTCTTACAGTGAATCCACTTTCTCCTTTTTCTTCTGGAATCATGCGATCACCGCAAGGGTTCTCGACAATTTATTATATAAATGTTTTGTTGAAATTATATAGAAGTGAATTATTTTCTATAGCATGTATAGACGGTTGCTGTATTATTCGGATTGGCGTAATCTTGTGGACGAGATAACACCTTTATCATCTTTCAAGAGAGGAACTTCTACAATTTCTAATTCATGCCACTCTTTACCCTTTCTGACCTCATTGATTTCTTCTGCGTTCTTTCTTACTTCTGGAGTGACTAAAATAGCATCAATATTTCTGATGTTAACGGCAAATCCAAATTTATCTTCAATTTTTTCTATCATGTAATCCTTCCCGTATGTGTGCCCCTTTTTGGTTAAGTACTGTACTAGATCGTGTTTTCTCTTTTCATAGGGATAGATTTTTTCAACATATTCCTTGGTCTTGAACATGCTGTCTGCACATAACCCTATCATGACGTATCCTCGATTGAAGGCTTCCTGCAAGAAGTATTTGTGACCATCATGGAAGTGATCAAAGGTTCCTGATGCTATAATTTTCATGACCTCTCTTCAGAAAAGAGGTATATAAATATCTGGGGAAGCGGGGCAGGAGAAAGTGAATCAGTAGATCTGCATATGATCTGGAAACTCTTAAAAGCAGAGCAGCCAATTCAGACCATGAACCTCCAAATTGTGAAAGTGGGTGATATCCTAATAGAAGCTTCTGAAAAGCCAGACTTGTCATTGTATACAAAGAAACTGAAATATGGAGGTACAGGAGCATCCACAGTCACTCTGATTAATGGAGAAAAAACACTCATAGTGGATACCGGATTTGAAAGAGAATCTGATCCAGACATTCTCAATGAAA
>Ga0209635_10003154_pt1 | contig 12798 bp, 11 predicted proteins | sample DeeMarSWOR230_32_FD_187463 | JGI IMG/M metagenome (GOLD analysis project Ga0209635, IMG submission 187463) | Marine sediment microbial communities from White Oak River estuary, North Carolina - WOR-2-30_32 (SPAdes) (version 2) | ecosystem: Environmental > Aquatic > Marine > Intertidal zone >...
TATATGTCTTTCAATAACAAGTCGCTTAATGGTTGCTGGCTCACTTATTGAGAGACATATAAGCCTACATTCACCTTCGAGAAGTTCCTCTATATCCTCAATGCTGCTGCCTACTCCCTTAACTTGTGAACCATCATTAAAATATTTCTCCATCTTGATCCGTGACTGGAACCAACCATAGAGGGCACTCATCTGATGTATCTTGTAATCTTCAGATACCCGGTCAGCGATCTTGATCAACCTTTGAACGAATTCCTCACTGAGTTCATCGTCTTCCCTCAGACCTTTCTCTTCCATATAGTCTAAGGCTAGATCCTCTATGTCATTTAATGCCTCTATGTAGTTGGGGTTTCTAGCATTAGCTTCTTTCATTTGATCGATGGCAGAAAGGAAGCTGATGAACTGAGGGATACGCGACCTCGCTCTCATCATGTAAGATACCCTACTGAGAGAGAGTACCTCAGCCATGCCTTCAAGGACTCTACTGTCTTCTTCGTATTCCTTAGGCTTCACAACCGAGTTGTAGAATTCATTAACATCCCTAACTTCATTTTCCAGTATTATCCTTGAAGGAATAGAGGGATCAGCGAATATGTCTAAAAGCAAGAAAGGATACTCACATGAGATGTCGAAGATGACTACTTTCACGTCCTTCTTGTGGATGAGAATCCTTCTAAGAATGTTGGACGTGAGGTTTGACTTGCCTCCGCCTGTGAAGGCGAAGATTCCGAAGTGATATCGGACAAGGGAATCAAAGTCCACATAGAGAGGGATAGCCTGTTCAGAGGCTTCAAACATCTTTATTGTTCCAATACGGGGATCCTTTCTGGCATCCGAACATGTTTCTAGTCCTTCACATGTGATAGCCTCAGAGATTTTTCGATTATACATATTCCGGATCATTTCTTTGTTCAGAATGTAGACTTTACTTCCGACGACCGGGTAGGAAAAACCTCTCTCAAACTCAGGATCTTTATCTTCATTTAATACTAGGTCATAGTTTATTGGAATTGCAGCGAGTTGAATCATCATAGTCGACTTGTCGCTTGACTCCCAGTCTTCAACACTTTGCTGGATCACCTCAAACTGCATAGGATAGTATTGGTAGTCACGAACGCCTCTGAGACCGAAGTGTTCGGGCCAAAATCGGACAACCCCTAAAAGCGTATATCTATCCTTCTCATCTTTAGATCTAAAATTTTTTACTGCCAGTAGCATACCATCGTCTAGCAGTCTTAGCAATTCTCTATTGTATTGCGCCTTCACTCTACAGGTATAAGGGGAAGAAGTTCCAAATCGCTCATCTGTCTCTCCTTTACTCACGTAAACATTGCTGAGCTGCGCATCGAACAATCCATTAAAGTCGGTGAAAAAGGTATTAAGAATCTCTTCTAATTTGCTCAAGTTCGTCCCTCTTTTCTCTGAAAGTGCTCATATAAAATATGAATTTTCTAAGTTTTTTATTGTTGGCGATCCAAAGCCCTGTAGAGTCGATGATCCTCCTGATCTCGCTGTTATGCCACTTAGCCACATTGTCTGCTATAAACAAAGGCATATTGTACCCGAAAACCTCCGGAATGCTGGTGGTCGCCATCTCGTTCAACAATACCATTACCAGATTTTGAATCCTGTTTTCTGATTTACAATTATCAAACAGTAATACTTCGACAGACTCCTCAGCTCCACCATAACTATGTTTAAACGCTTTCAACGTGTTTTCTCTCATGTCGTATTCGGGGTATACCAATCGGTCTATGAAAAGCACATTGCTTCTTAAACGAGGATCTGTTTTAGTCTTGGATAGTTGGACATATGTCTTTAGGAACAATCTCTCTGGTGTAATTCGATTCCTTATAGCACCACTCACATATCCCGGTCTTCTTATCTCTAACTCTGGAATAATGGTTCGGAACGCTGAATCGTATTCTATAAGGCTCCAAGGCGTCGATAACTTCTCATAATTATATGTGCTTACATACTGCAGAAGCATCCGGTCTGTATTTGGAGCTCTTTTCAAGTCTTCTTGAGACATGTCGTAATTCCAGATTTTTTCGTTAAGGCATATAGGGATCAGATGGGTTTTGAAGTCTCGAGCTGTCGTGTCCTTTGTTATTCCTACTAGAAGAATACGGTTTCTCCAGCATTCTTCAATCAGCATATAAAGACAAAACAAGGACAAGAAAGCCATGTCTAACGTCGTTAACCAATAATTTTCACCCTGTTTCTCGATCTGTAATGGAATAGAGGGTATATCCTCGAAGATTTGTTTACCAATAGCTTCAACCAATCCTTGTATCCGAGCCCATGAATCAACATACTTAGGTATCACTTCGTAGATTCCATTATTTTCGTGAAGATATTTCTCTGTCACCGATGTTGATAAAAATCGTTTAGCTCTTTTACGCTGATCCTCTGTATCCAGTCTTAACTCGTCACATATCTCATTAAAATTCAGTGAACCCTTCTCCTCTAGTAGATATGCAATGGAATATCTTAGATAATCTCCCCTAGCAGGTGGCAGACGAAGAGCTTGATTGACTATTCGATGTCTTATATAGTTTAAGTCGTTTTGATCGATTTTTTTGCCTTTAATCTCGTATCCAAGAATGGCACAGTGGTTCCAGAGCTTCCTTCGTCGTGTATCATAGACAAGACTGCTGTGCATTGTACAGAGACTCCTATCTAACAGGAGAATCTTCACATCATTTTGTTTTGCTAATTTATAGGCAAGGTAAAACTCGCTCAAGGTCATGATCCAATTTGCGATAGAAGAGTTGTTTATGACGGTCTCATCTGTGAGAGGTCTTTCTACTGTGATGTCCCCGTCTCCAGCTAACTCCATGTAAGCTTGTTCTACATTAACGACCTCGTTTACGTACATAGGCACGCAGCTAGAAACTCCTATGCCCTTCTCTGTAAATCGAGTCGAATACTCGGTTTTTAAGCCGTTGTTTCCAAACTCAATAGTTCCTCTAGCTGCATAAGCCCCACCAAAAAAGATCACTAAATCAAACATTGGGCGAGTGTATTCCGTCCCATCTACTGCAGCAAATTGAACCTTCTCGGATTTAAAAAAATCTCTTGCAGTCGCAACAGCTTCTGCATCATTGAAATCCGTCAATAACAAATCTTTGAGGAATCCATCATAGATGCCCTTAAGAGAATCAAACCTTCTCGTATAATCGGAAATCTGGTTTGAAGCACTATTCCGCAGAATGTCCCCCGTTCTTTTGAACTGTGAACTAAGAAATGAAGCCTTCATAATGTCTCTCTACTCCTAGTCGTATCGGTTTCTTTTGAATACGACGTTTACAAACATTAAAGGGAGTATGCTTTTTCTATATCATGACATACTTTAATCGTTAAGGTAAATCACTTAGATGAAGACTAAAGACAACATGTTAATCATGAGCTGGGAAGATTTTTACAAAAATGTTCCTAAACTAATAAAAAAAATTGGTGACTTTAGACCTGACGCTATTCTAGGAATACGTTTTGGTGGTGAAAAGTTAGCTTTGGAATTGCATAAACACCTTAACGGTTCAATTTATTTTACAACTATTAAACACTACAATAGAACAAAGAGACTAAGTCGAGTATCAGTTATTGATTTTCCAAAACTACCAGTATTTCAAAAAGAAGTTTTAATTGTGGATGATTTGGTTGACACAGGAAAAACAGTTGCTGAGGTCATAAAAAGGCTCCGAGAGAAAAATACTCATGTTGCTGTTTTAGCGAAAAAACCTTGGTCTATCATATCACCCGATTATTACTTATTTGAGACAGATAAATGGGTTGTATTTCCATGGGAAGAGGAGTTTAAAGAATTTGAAGAGTAAATCAGTGACAAAGAAAAAGATCTACATAGCGGGTCCCTTATTTTCGTCTCATGAGAGAAGCTTTCTAGAAGAGATCGTAAAGACTCTCTCGGAGAAGCTTATAATAGATTCAGATAAAGACGTTTTTCTTCCTCATAGAGACGCAGGTGAAGTAGACGTTCATGGTTTAAAGAGAGGTTTAATTTTTAATGAAGATATAAAGCGATTAGATGAAGCAGATATTATTATAGCTCTACTTGATGGTCCTGATGTTGACAGTGGAACTTGTATAGAGTTAGGATATGCTTATGCTAGAGAAAAAGAGATCTTTGGAATTCTAACCGACTTTCGAAAATGGGATGAAAAGGGTGATATTAAAGACGTAAATCTGATGGTTTGGGGAATTTGCCTTAAAGGTTCTAGAATATACAAGAGAATAAATGACGAGTTAATATTAAACTTAAAAAAGGCATTAAAATAAAGTATTAAGCATAGGAGAGGAAAAATTGAGTACGATAAAGCGAGTCGAAGACTACATGACTAAAGAAGTAATCTTCGCAAATCTGACAGAAGCCCTCCAAGCAGCAGCAGCGAAAATGGCTGAACACGATATAGGAAGCATAGTTATTGTGCAAGAAGGTAAACCAATAGGCATAGTAACTGAGAGAGACTTTGTAAGAAGAGTAGCAGCCCTTGGTAAGGATTCGAGAACATTGACGGTAGTAGATATAATGTCTACACCTTTGGTTACAGTAGGGCCAGAATGCGACATCAACACAGCAGCAAAAATCATGACAGATAACAATATTAAACGACTTCCAGTTGTTGAAGGGGAACGACTTGTAGGAATAATAACCTCTTTCGACATAGTTAAGGTCATGGCTGAGGAAGCTCACCCGCTTTTACAGATACCCCGACTCTGGTTCCTATTAAAAACCGCGTGATTAGAGCTGACTAGTTTAAAAAACACTAATTTTTTTTAGTGTATCAAACGTTTAAACATCAACTTAAGAACAATAATCAACCGTAACGAGAGAAATTTGTAGGTATAAAACTCTTGGGCAGATGTCTTCTCTGTAATACTACATCACCAATGATATCTAACAAGTTGGGCGTTTGCCTAAGATGTATTCGTGAGAATGAAGACGCTGCTCTAGGCATTACATTTCAAGTTCATGCTAAGAGTAGAAGCAAGTATGATTTGCCTTCTACCCCTCCAACCGATTTAGAAGGTATCAAATGTGGGCTTTGTATGAATAACCGTCGTATACAAATTGATACTAAGGGTTTTTGTGGTTTAGTTTACAATGTTAATGGAAAACTATCTCGTCTTGGCGGTACACAAGAAAGAGGGATATTACAGTGGTATTATGATCCACTTCCTAAAAACTGTGTAGCTGAATGGTTCTGTCCTGGATGTAGAAGGAGCTGGATATCCTGAATACTCTTACACGCCAAAAGCTGAGCTAGGCTACTCTAATCTCGCAGTTTTTTATGGAGCATGCAGTTTAGATTGCTTGTATTGTCAGAATTGGCACTATAGAAAATTGTCATCTGAGCTTAAACCAATGATGAGTGCAGAAGGATTGGTAAAGAAAGCCAATGCCCAAGTATCATGCATTTGTTATTTTGGTGGGGATCCCTCCCCGTAGATGCCACACGCGATTCGAGTCAGCGAATTTGCTATTGAAAAAGCAAGAGATACGGGAAGGATAATGAGAATCTGTTGGGAGTCAAATGGCTACATGAGAAAGGACTTTGCAGAACAAGCAGCAGAACTATCTTTACAGAGCGGGGGCTGCATCAAATTCGACTTGAAATCCTGGGATGAGAACCTCAACAAGGCTATGTGTGGAGTCTCAAATCGTCCAACACTTGAAAACTTCAAGATGATTGGTGAGAGGTTTTATGAAAAGCGAAGTAACTTATCGGTTCTTACTGCAAGTACTCTTCTGGTCCCTGGATATGTTGACGTTGAAGAGGTTAGTAACATTGCTGAGTACATTTCTAGCATTAATACGAGGATACCATATTCTCTTCTCGCATTCTATCCTGCTTATGTGATGAATGATCTACCAACCACTAGTCGAAAACTCGCCGATCAATGTTTTAATGCAGCAAAAAAGAGAGGGCTGGAAAATGTCAGAGGTGGAAACATCCAACTGCTAAGCTGAGATTTAATAAAACGTCCCACTAGGTTAGTACTCATACCGTTGTCCTTTCCAATCTTGTTAGACCATCACGTGCTAAATTAAATATTCTAGTTACTTAATAGACGACTTTCTGTTCAATAATTAGAAGATAAAGAGAACTGTTGTTAATAGCTACTTAAAAAATAATAAAAGGGTGAAGTAAGACAATAGTTCTACTTTTGGAGGATCTTTTTTGGAAAAGAGTGAGAAGCGTGAATGGGGCATAGGTATTCTTCGTGGAAATCTGTTAATACTCATTGTTTGCCGATGCATATGGATGTTCTCAACATCCATACCCCAACCATATCTTTCTCTATACATTAGAGAGTTAGGAGGTTCAAGTACTGTGATTGGTTTGGTAAATTCACTGGCATCCGTAGCTGGATTATTCTTATACCCTATGGGTGGATACATTGCTGACAGCAGAGGTCGTGTGAGACTCGTCGGAATAGCCACTTTTGGTTACGCACTATCTATGCTTCCCTTTGCATTCGCACAAAGCTGGGAATGGATAGCTGTTGCAGCATTTTTACAGGGCTTTCTTCTCTTCTATGGACCTGTGCTTACAGCGATAATGGGTGATTCGATGCCCCCTGGGCAGAGAGGGTTAGGTTTCGCATTAGAGGTTGGTATTCCTGGTGCCTTGGGTATTTTATCACCCTATGTTGGAGGTTACCTTGTGGATGCGTGGGGGATAAGAGAGGCTATGCCGTTTCTATATAAAGTAGGATTTGGAGCGGCTGTCTTTGTTGCTATACTTCGATTATTTACGCTTAAGGAGACAATGGTTGTCGCTACAAAGAAGGTCTCTATTCGTGATGTTCCACGGTTACTTAAAGAGTCTTATTTGAGTGTCATTGATACTTTGAAGTGGATGCCAAAGGAACTGAAGAGCTTAACCTATCTTTCAGTAATTCATGCTTTTTTCATTAGTCTTGCAGGACCGTTCTGGATCCTGTTTTTTAGCGATGGACTTGGTCTCTCCGCGTCCCAATGGGGTTTACTTACCCTAGTAGCCGGTGGTGTTCGTATGGCTCTTGCTATTCCCGCTGGTAGGTTAATGGACCGATATGGGAGAAGGAGACTCATGATACCTATGATGATACTGATTCCTTTGATACCTCTTTGGTTCATATTTGCTAGAGGATTTACAGATCTTGTTATATTAATGGTGTTAAAGGGAACTATCAATGCCTTTCTGTTGCCTGGTTTTATGTCTCTTGTGGCTGATTTCACCCCAAGAGAAAGAAGGGGGAGAGTGTTAGCTGCAATAGGTGCAGGTAGGTTCCAATTAGACATGAGGGTAACAAGAGTGGGAGGAGGAGTACTGCTCTTTATTCCTGCAACTATTGCTGCTTCTGTTGGCGGTGCATTGTATGAAACAAATATAATGTTTCCCTTCTTTGTAATTTCAGCAGGAATGATTCTTGCAGCCACATTGGCTATCATAAGGATGCGTGAACCAGAGACCATTGAAGTATAAACTAAGATGAGAGCTTAACATCACTTTAAAGGTCTCTTTTACGAGAGGTTACTACATATTTTATTAACACATTAACCTCTATGTTACGAGAAGATGTCTTATGTCTACAGTAATTGAACTTGAAAGAGAATATGTAGCAAAACACGCAAAGTCTAAGGAACTCTACAGGAGAGCAATGAATTACTTCGCAAGCGGCGTAACTCATGATGCTCGATTTGAAAAGCCTTTTCCTATTTACGCAGTTAAAGCTAAAGGAGCTACAAAGTGGGACATAGATGGTAACGCTTATGTGGATTATATTATGGGTCATGGAGGCTTACTTTTAGGATATGGAGATGAGAGAGTCATGGAAGCATTCCAAGAGCAGATCCCAAAAGCTATGCACATGGGAACGTCTACTGAGCTTGAGATGGAATGGGCTGATCTGATCCAGAAACTTGTTCCCTGTGCACGCAACAGCTTTGTTAGAGCCACATCTTGCGGTGGAGAAGCAGTAGCGATGGCAATAAGATTAGCTAGGATCTATACTAATAGAGAAAAGATCGTATTACATGCTGGTTCCTACCATGGGAAAGGAGATACAACCATATTTGTTAGTCGTGGACCACCGTTTGGATTGAGTAATGTTCGAGGAATACCATTAGGAGTCAAAGAAGATGTGCTAATAGTGCCATATAACAACCTTGATAGTGTAGAAAATGCTTTTGACAGTTTTGAAGTAGCTTGCATTATATTGCAAGGTAACGCTCTCTACACGAAAGAGTATATTGAAGGACTCAGAAAACTCACAAGAGAATATGGTGTTGTCTTCATAATTGATGAAGTTGTCTCTGGTTTTAGATATGCAGCAGGTGGAGCTCAGGAGTACTATGGTGTCACGCCTGATCTTGCTGTTCTTGGCAAAATATGTGGTGGTGGCGCACCAGTGGGGGCGATCTGTGGAAAGAAGGAAATAATGGACTTATATTCGTTCAGAGATGACTATTGGAATCGATTCACGAGAATCAATGTCGGTGGAACCTGGAACGCGCAACCCCTATGTATCGTAGGTGGAACCACAGTAATGAAGATCATAGAAACAGAACGTAAATCACTGTATTCCAGATTGTATGCAATTGGACGAAGATTAACTAAGAGCTTCAATGATCAAGCAGAAGACCTCGGAGTGTCAGCTCGAGCCGTTGGTTTACCGATTGAGAATCCGACAACGTTTTCTGTTAACCTTTTCGATCGCCCAGTGCCCCCAGAAATGGACTATCTCTGGGAGAGTGGACCTTCCACTTTTGAAGACTATGATAGCAAAGCTAGTTTCAGCGCTAGAAGTCAAGCTGATTACGCGTTCTACTTATCGATGATGAACAGTGGAATAAATGCTTTCCATGGACGAAGCTTCATCACGTGTACAAAGTATTCTGAAGAGGATTTGAAGAGAACTGAAACCTCTTTTGGTACAGCTTTGAAGGTCTTAAAGGAGAATAAGCTTGTTGGTATCGATAAGTGAAAAATTCTGATACATTAAGAGATGTGAGAATGCATATGAACGAAGTTTTAAGAGAGATTTATGAGTACATAGATAAAAACTCGCAGAGATTTGTTGAGGATCTAATAAGGCTCTGTAAACAGCCCAGCATCTCAACTCAGAATGTTGGGATTAATGATTGTGTAGACCTTGTTCAATCCATGATGGGTGAAGTTGGAATAGAAACTGAGATCATACAAACCAAGGGGCATCCCATGCTTTTAGGATTACAAAAATTTGAAGGTGCAGATAAGACGATTGGATTCTACAACCATTATGACGTGCAGCCACCTGAACCGCTTGAGTTGTGGGAGACTCCCCCCTTCAATGCAGACATAAGAGAAGACAAGATATTTGCTCGAGGAGTTTCAGATAACAAAGGCGACTTAATAGCACGGATTAAGGCTATTGAAGCCATAAAAGAGGTTGTTGGTTTAGCTCCAGCAAATGTAAAGTTCTTTATTGAAGGGGAGGAGGAGATAGGAAGCCCAAACCTCGCTCCCTCGGTTAAGGAACACATGCCTCGAATACGAGCAGATGGATACATCTGGGAGGGTGGTGGGGTTGATGGAAAGGGGAGACCTGTGGTTAGCTTAGGAGTTAAAGGCATACTTTACACTGAAATGAAAGCTAAGTGTACAGTTACAGATGTTCATTCGGCTAGAGCCCCATTAGTGCCAAATCCTGCATGGAGACTTGTCTGGGCTCTTAATACGCTAAAGGATAGGGATGAAAGAATAAAGATCGCAGGTTGGTATGAGGATGTCAAACCTCCCACTGAAGAAGAGGTCAAACTCCTTGAATCCTCTCCTTTCGAGGAAGAAGAGATGAAAGAGCGTTTAGGCTTGAAAGAATTCCTCTTAAAGAGAACCGGAGTGGACGCGCTGAAATATCTCTACTTTACGCCTACATGTACAATCTGTGGTTTCGACGCGGGATACAAAGGTCCAGGTCTAAAGACAGTGCTTCCTCAAGAAGCCATGGTCAAAGTGGGTTTTAGACTCGCTCACGCTATGAACCCGGACATCCTTTTCCCCAAGCTTGTAGATCACTTGGAAAGACACGGTTTCGGTGATGTTGAAGTAACAAAGTTAGCTGGTTATGAACCTTGTAAGACGTCAGTTGATGATCCATTTGCGAGGTTTGTGATCGAGAAATTGACTGAGGTTTATTTAGACAAACCAGTTGTTTGGCCAACCAGTGCAGGTACTAGTCCAATGTACACTATTAAGAATCGGATGGGAGTGCCCGTAGTTTCAGGCGGTGGAGTGGGTTATCCAGAGTCTAGAGCCCATGCACCAAACGAGAATATACGAATCAAGGACTACCTTAGATCGATAAAGTTTGTGGCTACACTAATAACTTCCTTTTAGTTTCCATTTTTTCTTCCATTTTTTTATTACAAAACTCACAAAATCATAAGGTTGTACATCAGTAACCTAACCCGTTATATTCTTGGATTGTAAATTAGTCAGGGGAAACAGAGATGATAACTCAGAGGATTGGAATAGTCGGTGCAGGTAAGATGGGTGAAGCCTTAGTATCGGGCTTATTGAACTCAAAAAGCACTACAGTTAACAAACTTAAAGCAAGTGATGTTAGAAAGCAACGTAGAGAGCATGTCAAGAAAGCGTATGGGATATCCTGTTATTTAGATAACAGTGAATTAGTAAATGAAAGCGATGTAATAATCTTGGCGATTAGACCTGGAGATATGAAAGCTGTTCTCGAACAGATAAGAGATGCTCTCACGATAAAACATCTAATCATATCAATTGCTGCTGGGATTAGAACAGATTTTATCTCAAATAAGTTACCTGTTGGCGTTCAAATTATCCGTGCGATGCCAAATAATCCTGCAATGGTGGGTGAAGGTATGACAGTTCTTTCACCTATGACAAATGTTTCGAAGAAGAATCTACAGATAGCGAACGAAGTATTCTCATCTATTGGCAAGGTTGTGGTGCTTGAGGAGAGACATTTGGATGCAGTGACAGGTCTCAGTGGCAGTGGACCAGCCTACTTTTTCCTAATCATTGACGCACTCGCTGAGGCTGGTGTAAACGAAGGGGTACCTCGAGATGTTGCTGTTTTACTTGCAGCTCAAACTTGTTTAGGGTCAGCTAAGATGGTTATTGAGACAGGAGAGAAGACAGACGAACTCATTAAGAGGATCGCAACACCGGGAGGAACAACGGTTCAGGGTCTTGCAGAGTTAGAGAAAGGCGAAGTTAAATCTTCATTCATCAGAGCTGTTGAGAAGGCAACAAAGCGTTCAAGAGAGTTATCACTCAGGTAGAAACAGGAAAAGGAATCTTTCTATTCCCTAATCTGTCCATGTCCTAATATGAAATACTTGGTAGTAGTCATCTGCTCTGCGCCCATTGGTCCTCGTGCATGTAATTTCTGAGTGCTAATTCCTACTTCAGCGCCTAAACCAAATTGATTACCATCTGTGAACCTTATTGAAGCGTTCCAGTAGGTCGTAGCAGAGTCCACTTCTCTAATAAAACGCCAAGCTTTCTCAAAACTAGCGGATAGAATGGCGTCTGAGTGTTGGGTTCCATACTTGTTAATGTGATTGATTGCCTCAGTCAAATTCTTGATCACTTTTACAGAAATTATTAAGTCAAGATATTCCTTAGACCAATCTTCCTCTGTTGCCAGCTCGACGTCTGGAACAATCTCTCGAGTTAATTCGCACCCTTTAACCTTAACATTCGACTTTCTTAAGCTTGAGATGACTGATGGTAAAAATGTCGTGGAGATCGATTCGTGGACCAATAACTTATCAAGGGCGTTACATACCCCCGGTCTTTGAGTCTTAGCATTAATCACAATGTCTATAGCATTTTCGAGATCAGCATCTTCGGCTACGTATATGTGGTTATTGCCTTCTCCATATTCGATGAGAGGAACCTTGGCGTTGTCTTTGACGACCTTAATAAGCTCCGCACCGCCTCTAGGTATGAGAACATCAATATATTCACGGAGTTGCATCAACTCTATGGTAGCACTTCTTTCCTTTGTACTTACAACTTGAATAGCATCGATAGGTACACCGGATGATGAAGCAGCTTCACGAAGAATGTCCCCTATTACAATGTTAGAGTTCATAGCATCTGATCCTCCTCTTAAAATGACAGCATTGCCAGACTTCAAACAGATACCTGCAATATCAGAAGTTACATTTGGTCTGGACTCGTAAATTAGAGCTACTACACCTAAGGGTACTCGAATTTGGCCTATTATCAAACCGTTCGGTCTAGTCGAAGTCTTGATTATCTCTCCAATCGGATCAGGTAGTACAGCAGTTTCCCTTAAACATTGAGACATACCACTTATTCTCTTTTCAGTGAGAATCAGGCGATCCAACAGTGCGAGTCTAACACCTCTAGCTTTAGCTACCTCAACATCCTGTGCATTCGCTTCTAAAATCCTCTCAGAGTTCTTCGCCAATGCCTCAGCCATTTTCAATAACGCATCATTCTTGACACCGGTTGAAAGCAGAGATAACAATTGAGATGCTACTTTGGCTCTCTTAGCTATATTAAGCATCATTCACTTCTCCTCCAACATGTACATATACTTCCTTGTAACTGCCTCCGTACGTCGGATATAACCTAAGACGTCTTCGACATTGCCGGTTTTTACACCTTTTATCATATTTATCTCTTCACTTGTATAGTTAGTAATTCCTCGAGCGAATTCCTTATTCTGTTCATCAATGAGCGCTATAACATCACCTACATTAAAAGATCCTGAAACATCTATTATGCCAACAGG
>Ga0209635_10003159_pt1 | contig 12788 bp, 12 predicted proteins | sample DeeMarSWOR230_32_FD_187463 | JGI IMG/M metagenome (GOLD analysis project Ga0209635, IMG submission 187463) | Marine sediment microbial communities from White Oak River estuary, North Carolina - WOR-2-30_32 (SPAdes) (version 2) | ecosystem: Environmental > Aquatic > Marine > Intertidal zone >...
TCTTCAAGTTCATCGTTGTTGTATGCCCTGATTACTTCTCCAACGGTGTTTGCGTTAGCTCTTAACACCGCCACTCTGACGCTTTGATAGATGCTTAAACCTCTCGGTCCCATTCCGTAGGTGATGATCACATTTGGTTTGAGCTGCAGAATAGAGTCAGCACGTCGTCCTGAGCCACCAAAATGTTCACCTACGTTGGGCTGAGTTGTGACTTGTGCGATGCTACCATTTTCATCCAATTCGATAACAGCAAAGTATGGTGCTCGCCCAAAATGCTCGGATAACCTGGCGTTCAAACCACTTTCATCCAAGACTGGAATCACAATTCTAACTACCATGTTGTCACCTCACTACAGGCCACATACTTTCTACTATTGTCTCCGTCCACGTCCTCCGTCCATGCCCATTCCAAAATGCCCCTGAACCGTTGGCATGTTTGTCTCTCTTAGCTCTCCTCGCTTGTACTTCTCAATAACTTCTCTCACAGTTCCAGAAGCCCCAGTCACAATCTTTGCTCCCGCAGCAGACAAAGCCTGAAACGCGTTTGGCCCAACATTTCCCGTAATTAGCACTCTAACGCCTTTGCTGATAACAGTCTGAGCTGCTTGAATTCCAGCTCCATGCATCACGCCTGAAGCGGCGTTTGGGATGGCCTCGAACTCCATGGTTTCGGAATCTACAATCACAAGGTACTGGCACCGGCCAAACCTCGGGTCGGTCTGGGCGTCTAGGTTGCCTGCAACCGCGGTTACACACATTCTCATCAAATCACCTCCTATACTGACCTTGCCTTCTTGCTAATCAATTTTAGCGGCATCTTCTGCTGCTTTCCGGCTCTCAAGAAACCTTCGACTTTCTTGACAATCTCCATAAACGCCTTGGTTGCAGGAGAATTCATATGCTCAATTATGAAGGGTATACCGCTGTCGGAATCCGTGCAAATTTCGGGATCTATTGGAATCCTTCCTAAGAAAGGAATATTCAACTCCTCAGCTATCCTTTTTCCTCCTCCAGCCTTGAAGATGTTGACTTCTGTGCCGCATTTTGGGCATACGAACCCGCTCATGTTTTCGATGATACCAATGACAGGAATGTTCAGTTGTCGGGAGAAGGTTGCGGCTTTCTTGACCACGATTTGCGAAACCTCTGAGGGAATCGTGACTATCACCACGCCGTCCATCTCAGGCAGAAGTTGCATAATGCTCAGGGGCTCGTCACCCGTGCCTGGAGGAAGATCAATGAAGAGAAAATCAAGTTCTCCCCAGACGATATCAGATAGGAATTCAGTAATTGCTTTCATTTTTAGAGGCCCCCGCCAGATGACTGGCGCTTCTTCGCTTGGAAGCAGGAAGTCCATTGACACCACCTTGATTCCTAAGGAACCTATCGCCGGAAATACTCCTGCGGGTCCAACTTGAAGCTTTTGTCCGTGTAAACCAATGATCTTTGGCACGCATGGACCAGTTATGTCGGCATCAAGTATGCCTACGCTGTGAGCGTAGCCGTGCTTGGCAAATGCCATCGCCAAGTTCACCGCCATCGTGCTCTTACCGACCCCGCCCTTGCCACTTATCACAGCTATCTTATGCTTGATCTTGCTCATTCTGGCTTCGAGTCTCCGCTTTTGTTCCTCGTAGCCTTGGTTTCTCGACATACTACGTTCATCTGCCTTTGAACTTGAACTATCTTTATCGTCGCCTTCTTCTTTCAAGACTCTCATATTCCTAGGTCCATTGTAGAACAGGTGTTTAAGACGTAAACAATATTAATACCTTTTGTTTAGAAAACAAACACAGTGAATGATTTGGATGAGGTTGACCGAAAGATAATTTCGCAGCTTCAGCAAGACGGACGGACAACCTTCGAAGAATTGGCGAAACTTGTTGGATTTTCAAGCATGGGAGTGAAGAAGAGAGTGGACAGACTCCTACAAAAGGGCATCCTAAAAGTTTCGTCGCTTCTTAGCGTCAAAGAATTGGATCTGCAAGCCGCTGTTGTGTTAATTGAGATTGAAAGCGCTGAAGCCTTAGAGCGGCTTCTTGAGCGCTTCAATGATTGCCCTCGCGTAGTGAATATTTTTACGACTTTGGGCGGATACAACCTAATCGCTCTGGTGATTGCAGAAGACCAAGACACCTTAGAAAGCATATCAATGGAGAAGTGCTCATTGAGGAGTAGTGAAGGGATACGTCGGTCTGAATTTTATCCCATCGGCAATATCCACTACTCTCCCTTCTTACCCATACGAGAGCATCTCACACATCAAGAGAGAACAACGACACCGTGCAACGTTGACTGCCGACCTTGCAATAGATACAACGCACAAAAATGTGTCGGATGCCCAACAGCAATCTACTACAGAGGCACGTTGTAGTTGGCAGGTAAGAAATGGGCAGCCAAGTAACGCTTAGTGAAATCGATGGCGTAGAAACAACAAACTTACCAGAAAACACTGGGTGGTGGATAATAGAGCAAACACGATCAACAGTGAGAGCAAAGATTCGGAGCGTCATCAAGAAAATAGGAAGACTCCGGAAATTTGGGCAACCAAAAATCAGCTAGTTGCAGCAGCTGTTCATGTTTCACAGAAGCTAAAGACAGAGATTTTCGTGGTCTTTATTGCTTGAAGCGCACGCGAGTGTGGAAGCGATGGAAGAAGTAGAATCTGTAAAAGTAACGACTGTTGTTGATAATGATGTCTGGAAAGAGGGCTTGAGATCGAGTTGGGGACTTTCTTTTCTCGTCGAGAGTTACTCGAATAATAGAAGGCATAGCATTTTGATGGACACAAGTGGTTCATTCGAAATCCTCTTCAGCAACGCATCAAAACTCAGCTTGAATCTATCCGCTGTCGACGCTATTTTCATTTCGCATTGGCACAGGGATCATTGTGGAGCACTAAGCCAGGTTCTACATTTGTTACGGCGACAGATTCCGGTTTATCTGCCATCCCACAATTCCTTTGGACTTGGAGAAATCAAAGAAGCAGGCTGTCAGCCTGCGATCTGTCACGAACCAGTTGAGCTTATTAATGGTATAATGTCAACTGGTGAGTTGGTTAATGGATTAAGCGAGCATTCCTTACTGGTTAATGTTGAAGGAGAGCTGGTTGTCTTGACTGGTTGTAGTCATCCAGGACTCGTCAATGTTCTTAAACATGCGCAGAAGGTTTCAAACACAGAAAAGATACGTGCAGTCATAGGAGGCTTCCACATTTCTGGCACAAACGAAGGCTTAAGAATGGGTGAATTCCTGCGAAAGCTGAACGTTAGACTTGTTTCTCCATGCCATTGCACATCAAGAGACGCAAGACGAGCAATCGCAAGGATCATGCGTGAAAGATATGTTAGAAATGGTTCTGGGAAAAGCATCGCTCTTGGTAGGCTTCTAGACAATTGATAACCAACAAAAAGGCATGCGCTCGTGGGTGTGTTGTCTGACTAAGTGAATGTGACTGAGTTACCACGGGCGCAGTTGAGGGTTAAATTTTGACCCCAACCCAACCGCGCTCCCGCGCACGCCCATACCCACGTACTCACGCGTATGCCACCGTACGCCCGCGCGCGTGCGTGCAGTCAGTCACACTCACTCAGTCACTCAGTCATGCAGCCACGTGTGCGAGACTCTCTAGCTTTGAGCTTCAAGAAAGGATTCAAGTAGAGCCTTGTAGGAGCTGAAGCGAGAGATTGCTGGAATTTTGAGCCGGCTCTCTGTTATCCAGATGACTGGAAACTTTTTTCGGCTTTTGACCTTGGCTACAACAGCCTTAGGGTCTAACTTGTAGTATCTTTCTGGATTTTCACCAAAGACAACTACAAGTGGCTCAGTGGCACCGAAATGGAATATCCTTCTCATAGCTTGGGTTTGTGGACCACCGAATTCTACAGTTGGCTCGTGATAGGCTGGATTCCATTTTCCCAGCTTTTTGATTTCTAGCAAGCCCACCCCTTCGACATGAATGTCAAAAGTCCCTTGCCCCAAGTTTATGGCCAAGATTCCGTGCTTTTCCAAGTCTTTGATTAACATCTCCCTAAACTCATCTTCATTCAAGTTCCATCCCTTCAGCTTGATTGCCCACCTCAGACTTTCCAGATTTTTATTGTTTTCTGCTGTCGTCTATGTCTAGGCATTTTTAGTCGCGCGCATCAACCTTGAATCAAGGTTGTATGTTTGGGTTTGGGCTAAAAACTTAAAGCATACACTTGCATGCCTGACTGAGTGCGCACGCTGACGACTCTTGTTATGGCAAACATGTCACTAAAACAAAAGCAGTTACGATAAATATGTCAACATTCGCTTGCAGAATGGATATTTATTCTGGAGGTCCTCGTTCGATTATCTTTTGAATTTCCTTCAAAGAACACCGTTCTGACCAGAAAGCCTCTAATAGCCAATTAGCACCAATGTCCATGAAGTCATGGATATAAGCATCTTCCTCTTTGTCTCCAACGGTTAATATGCTTTTTACAGCATCAAATGAGTCCAATGATTTCCTATACTTTCTAATATAACTCAAAATTTCTTGATAATCTTGAGGATATAATGAGGGATCAGATCCAGCTTTCAATGGAAAAATTCCATCATATTTCGCAGCCCGTCGAAATGGTTTTTTGTATGGCCAATGACCTCCGACCCAGATCTTTATATTACCTTCTGGTTTAAATTTAACTGGTTCCTTTATTTTGAAGTGTTTTCCATCAAAAGTAAAGGGTTTTCCAGACCACAAACCTTTTAGAATTATTAAAGATTCATCAAGCATATCCCCTCTAATCTTAGGGTCCTCCTCTTCACCTAGAGCTTTCAGTTCTGCTGTACCTCCTAATCCCACACCAAGAATAAATCTTCCACCAGAAAGTCTATCGATTGTAATTGCTTCTCGTGCTATTATCATTGGCCTTCTTCTTGCTAATGGTGTTACTGTTGTACCAATAGTGATTTTATTCGTTTGAGTAGCTATAGCAGACAATATAATCCATGGATCCAATACATCTTGATCTGGTGCCCACGGTAGAAAAACGTGATCCCATAAAAAGAAACCGTCCCATCCACATTCTTCTCCACTCTTAGCTAACTTGATGTAATCTTGTGGATTACTTGTAATTCCATGGTTAGCAATATATATGCCAAATTTTACCTTGTTGTTCAAACTATCACGAAAATTAATGATAAATCAGTCCTTAAAAACATATTATTCGGGGCAAAAAAATATTCCACTGAATAATACTGTTCATAGAGTTCTAGACGGGAGAAGAGGATTTGTGATATAGCATTGAAATATCCTATGAAATTTTTGGATAATTTCTGATCTTAGAATTCTATTATGCGCGCGCACGTAGGCTATCACAATTTTACCTCTTTGAGAAACACCCGTCATGTTGTACCAATGGATAAACAGGTAAAATTGTAATGCGCGCATAGGAATAATTGTTATATCAAGATTCAATTCTGCATGCAGCTTATTTTTCAGTAAGTGTTTCTTTGGGAAGATGTATGGCAAAAGTACATATATCATCTCCCTTTAAAACAGATTTAATAAGATCGACTTCTAAGGTTTGTTCAAAAATGCCTTCAAAAGGGACTTTGTGCCAACCGCCAGAACAATTGCAAAAAGTAGGGGATACTTGTTCTTTTTCTGATTTCCTCAAAGAATCCCTAACCCATCCGCAATGACAATAGTGATATCGCCTAGTTTTATTATCTTTGGCTTCTAGAAATTCCTTTATTTGATATGGGATTTTGGAAACGTAAATAATGTTCCCTTCTCGTTTTCCAGCTTCGATTGTTGGGTCAGCTTTAACATATTTGTACTCGGGAGAATCATACCCATACTTATCTCCAATTCTCTTCTTCCATTTCTCATGCAAATGCTTTAGGACATCATCAATATTGCCTGTTTTTTCATACATTCTTTTTAATTTCCCAAAAGAGGGAGATTTCGGACTTTTGAAGTGCAAATTGTTTGTCAGAATTTTCTTGCACGTTTTTTCATCAACATTGGCTTCCAAACAATCCATCATACACTTGGTCCAAACAGCTTTCTTAGCAGTTGATGCAGACTGCTTAATTGGTCCACCTGCTTCGATGATCTTTCTTCGGAGCTCTTCTCCCACAAATTCATCAAGGGTTTCTTCAAGTCTATCTAGCCAAGGACCTTTACCCAAAAGCCGATTAACATTAGCAATAATATTTCGATTGTTAGTAGCTTGACCATAGCTTTTTAAAGCATAAAGAAAAACTTGCTTCTCCTTCTTATCTCTCTTCCACTCTCTGAGAAATGCTTGAATGTCCTTTAAGTATGACTTGTCGATTCCGAGAGAATTCCTTTCATTGAGTAGAAAATCATCTATTTTTCTCACATAAGTTACATATTCATCTATTGTACTTTCTTTTGTTTTCCTTGACTTCAGATGCTTTCTCAATATTTCTTCTTGCATTAATATCAACTTATGCATTACGTACAATACATAGATTATAGAGGTTTTCATTGTCATTGCGATGCGCAGAAAAAGGTTTTCTCTTTTTGTCATGCATGAATGCGTGTGCCTGTGTGGCTGACTGAGTGAGTGTGACTGACCACACGCGCGCGGATATACGGGTACACACACGCAGGGGTGTACGTGGGTGCGTGCGGGCGTACGTGTAAGCGCGGGCATGGTTGGGTTGGGTGTTGGGTGGGTTGGGATTATGCGCGCGCGCATTACTGGTTCTTAGGCGCGCATGGCGCACGCAAGAGTGACTCTTACTGCTTTAGATGCGGCGGCCGATAAGGTATATGTGGTCGGAATCGACCTCTACAATTATTCTTTAGGCCTCTAACGCAGCCAAGCGTACCCCTCTCAAGTTATAAATAGTCACTTAGCTAACTCACGTCTGAGAAAAGGCGATCGGCAGATGGAGATAAAGGGCGCCGTCGATTTTAGTCTAGCGGATTGGGATGGAAAAATATCCTCTGTCTTCTTCCTCCCGAACTGCAACTTTCGCTGTCCCTTCTGCCACAACTCCACCCTTGTTCTTTATCCAGAAAGAGAAGAGACCATTCCCTTTGAACGAGTAGAGAACTACTTGAAGAAGCAAAAAGGTTGGATCGACGGAGTGTGCATTACAGGTGGGGAGCCGACGCTTCACAGCGACTTGCCAGACCTCTGCTCAAAACTAAAAGAAATGGGCTTCTTGGTGAAGATAGACACGAACGGAACCAACCCGACTATGGTGAAAGAGCTGATCAAAAGGGAACTCGTACACTACGTAGCCCTGGATATTAAGGCGCCTTTGAATGTCGAAAAATATTCTAAGGCAACTGGTGTCAACGCTGAGAAGCTTCTTGGGAAAGTGAAGGAGACTGTGGGAATCTTACAGGTGTCGAAAATGGAGTATGAGTTCAGAACTACAGTAGTTCCGACGCTCCACGAAAAGAAGGACATAGAACAAATAAGCCGCGACATAGAGGGCTGCAAAAAATATGTTTTGCAGAAGTTCGATATCAGTTTAGGAAAGACAACGCTAAATCCAGAATTTAGCAAGTTGAAACCTTTCACAGACGAAGAAATGGGCATGTTCTTGGCCGCAGCAAGAAAATTTCTTCCCAACGTAAAACTAAGATGAAAATTGCAGTGGTTCACGGGCGCGTCCGCTTTCTTTCGTCAGTTCTTTCATTGAATTGCAGATTGGGGATGAGCAGAGTAGTTTTGCCGCTACCTCACCTACGCATGGAGACGACTTTTTTCACGGAACATGTGCCCGCGCGCGCATTCTTCTTCTGCTGAAGTCAGGGCTAGTTTTCTATCTTGTGCCAACTGAGCTTAGCCTAGCAATAAGGGCAATGATTCAACTATCTAGAGTGGGGGTTTACCTGCAACTTGAACATGTGCCACCCGAACCACTAGTGCCACATACCATACGATTTTTGTTCCAAAGTTTCTTCCAACACTCTTCACAGACCATTATTCGCCCTTTGTCCTTGTGGTCAGCTGAAAGCAAAGTGAGTTCTTCACCGTTTTTTCCGCAAAGCCCACATTCTGCCATCTTCCTAACCTTCTTTATCTTTTCCGCGTTTTTATTCACCAAAAGTGTGCGTATGCATAAAAATATACTTAACGGTGCGTGTCATCCTAGTAAGAACGCGACCGTCACAAGTAAATCAATGAATAGCTGTGGGGGACTTAGAATGTTAGTGCTAGACGGTTCAGAGATTTGCAGAACGCTGAGTCAGACTTCAAAGAGTGTGCAGAATCAGTACTCTATTCCCTTTCTCGGAGGTACACCTTGACTGTATGGATGTTTTATCTCTTTCATCTCAGTAACGAGGTCCGCTATGGTTACGATTTCTGGAGGAGCGTTACGACCAGTCAGAATTAGCTCAACATGGGTAGGTTTGCTTCTGATCAGGCTAATTACGTCTTCTACGCTAATCAGTCTCAGGCTCAGTGCTATGTTGATTTCATCTAGAATGACTATGTCGTTTTCGCCCCTGTTGACAACATCTTGAGCCAGTTGGAGGGCTTCTTTGGCTAGCTGAAAATCTTCATCTTCTGGCGGCATCTCTGTGACAAATCTGCCTCTCCCAAAGGCCTTAATCCTGAAGTTGGGGAGTTGTTCAACAATATGTAGTTCGCCATAGTCGAAACCGCCTTTTATGAACTGGATCACATAAACCTTCAGACCACGGCCCACAGCACGTAAAGCTAATCCGAAGGCTGCGGAGGTTTTGCCCTTTCCGTTCCCTGTGTAGACTTGGATTAGCCCTTTTCTTAGTCGTTGTCGCTTCACGCCGATTCCCTTCGAAGGTTCTAGGATGCCTTGTACTTCTTCAATCTCTTGGTTAACAGAGCATCTGCAGCTGAGTAGGGATCGATTTTTTTCTCCATGATTTTGCCGATGAACTCGTCGAATTCCCCTCGCTCTTTCAGGTCGCTGATTACGGATTGCGCTGCTTTGAGTTTGATTGCTTCGATCAGTTCTGTTTCAATTCTTTCCTTGTACTTCATGCCGACGACTTCCGTTTTCAGATATTTTCTGTGTTCGTCTATTTTGTCGATTAGATCAGTGGTTCCTTCATCTTTTATGGCTGTAGCTTTGATGACGGGGGGTGTCCATTTCTCTTTATCTGGATTCATGTTTAGCATCGCCCAAATTTCACTTACGGCTTTGTCCACGTTTTCACGGTCTGCCTTGTTCACTACGAAGATGTCGCCTATCTCCATCATGCCAGCTTTGATAGCTTGTATGTCGTCGCCTAGTCCCGGAGCTAACACAACGACAACGGTTTGGGCAACCTTTATAATCTCAACCTCGGACTGCCCCGCGCCCACAGTCTCAACTATGATAACATCTTTTCCAGAGGCATCCAAAACCATAATAGCGTCTCTAGTAGCTTTGGCCAGTCCGCCGGGATTGTTCCTCGTCGCCATACTCCGGATGAAAACGCCCTCATCGGTGCTCAGCTCTTGCATACGAATCCGGTCCCCCAGAAAGGCGCCTCCAGTGAAGGGGCTTGTGGGATCCACGGCTACCACTCCGACGGTTCTTTTCCGTTTTCTCAATTCTTTGACAAGTTTCCCTATGAGGGTGCTCTTTCCCGAGCCGGTTGGCCCAGTTACGCCTATTATGTGAGCCTTTCCTGTGTGCGGATATAGCTTTGAAATGATTTCTTGAGCTTCCGGCTGGTTGTTCTCTACTAGGGTTATGGTCTTTGCTATTGATCGCCGATCGCTTTTCACTACGTTGCCGACGAGTCGTTTGATTTGGCTCAAGATGGATCCAACGTTCTTTGACAAGCTTTGACGCTACTTTCTTCTACGAGTGTTTTTTCGTACGAATTTGACGAGTTCGTCGGTTGGTGTGCCTGGTCCAAATACTCTTTTTATTCCTATTTTTCTTAGGGCTGGGACATCCTGGTCGGGTATGATTCCCCCGGCGAAGACTAAGATGTCTTCTAGTCTCTTTTGCTTCATGAGCTCCATTATTTTTGGGAAGAGAGTCATGTGGGCGCCGGACAAGATGCTTAGACCGATTACGTCTACGTCTTCTTGCAGTGCAGTTTCTACGATTTGTTCAGGGGTTTGTCGCAATCCTGTGTAGATCACTTCCATACCTGCGTCTCGGAAGGCTCTAGCAACGATTTTTGCTCCTCTATCGTGGCTGTCTAAGCCTGGTTTCGCAACGATCACTCTGATCTTTCTGTCAGATTTCATGTTAACCAACTCTCAAATTACTATCAACTCTTGGTATTCACCGAAGATTTCCCGCAACACATTACATATTTCTCCAAGTGTTGCATATGCTTTTACGGCTTTAATAATCGGAGGCATCAAGTTTTCGCCACGCGCAGTAGCTTCATGCAGTCTATCGAGAACCTCTCTCACTTTTTTGTTGTTGCGTTCCTCTTTTAGCTCTTGAAGTCCAACCAGTTGTTCTTCTTCTACATGGGGTTCTATTCGCAGAATCTCCAGCGGAACCCAGTCTTCCTTTACTGTATATTCATTAACCCCCACTAGCACCCTTTCTTTTCTGTCTGTTTCTTGCTGATACTTGTAAGCGCTGTCTGCTATCTCCTTCTGGAAAAATCCCTTTTCTATGGCAGAAATCACGCCGCCCATATCGTCGATCCTGTTGATGTATTCCATCGCTTGTTCTTCCATCTGGGCTGTCAAAGCCTCAATACAGTAGGAGCCCGCTAGAGGATCTACGGTTTCCGCTACGCCACTCTCATGAGCTATTATCTGCTGTGTTCTTAGGGCAATTCTCACAGCCTCTTCCGATGGTAGAGCTAGAGCTTCATCAAAGGAGTTCGTGTGCAAAGATTGCGTGCCACCCAACACGGCCGCCAGAGACTGCAGTGCGACTCGTACAACATTGTTCACTGGTTGGCGTGCCATCAGTGTGCACCCAGACGTTTGAATATGCATCCTCATCCAGAGCGAACGGGCATTCTTCGCTTTGAATCTCTCTTTCATGATTTGGGCCCACAATTTCCTTGCGGCTCTAAACTTAGCTACCTCCTCGAAGAAGTTGTTGTGGGCTGCGAAGAAGAAGGATAAGCGAGGCGCAAAATCATCCACTTTTAGTCCCCTTTCAAGAGTGGATTCTACGTATGCAATGCCGTCAGCCAGAGTGAAGGCTAGTTCCTGCACAGCGTTTGACCCTGCTTCTCGTATGTGATACCCACTTATGCTAACGGGGTTCCATTTTGGCAAGTGCTCTGTACAGTATTCAATGATATCTGTTGCCAGTTTGACTGAGGGTTTCGGAGGGAATATACAGAGTTTTTGGGCGAAGAATTCTTTTAGCATGTCGTTTTGGGTTGTGCCCCCAAGCATTCGCCGCGGTACGCTCTGCTTGTCCCCTATGGCGACGTACATGGCCAAGAGCATAGCCGCCGGACCGTTGATAGTCATTGAAGTAGTCACCTTATCGAGTGGTATACCGTTGAATAGGACTTCCATGTCTTGCAGAGACGAAATAGCCACTCCGCAGATGCCTACCTCGCCTTGGGACATAGGATCGTCTGAGTCTCGCCCCATTATAGTAGGGTAATCAAAAGCGATGCTTAACCCAGTCTCTCCTTCCTTGAGTAGGTATTTGAACCGCTTGTTTGTCTGTTCTGCAGTGCCGAATCCAGAGAATTGGCGCATTGTCCATAGGCGTCCTCGGTACATGGTTGCGTGTACACCTCTCGTGAAGGGAAACTCTCCTGGAAAGCCCAGTTCTCTAACATAATCAAGGTTCTTCATGTCTTCTGGTAAATACAGTCTTTTGATTGGAATGCCTGAGGTTGTATGGAATTCCTTTCTTCTCTCTGGATGACGATTGAGCCATCTTGGCAGAGTCGTTGTTTCCCATTTTTCTCTACGCTTCTCAATGTCCTTGAGTTCTTCTGTGTCAATCATCGTTTTTTCTGCCTCCAATGATTCACTACCATATTCTCAATCTTGATAAAAAGTTATTGTGATGTGCGTGTTTGGTCTGTGTGGCATTATGTCGGTCCCTCTCCGGGGATTAGCTCTTCGTGCATTAGATAGTTGGGTTCTGCTCCACGTTAGATTTATAAGGAAAAGGGACGCCTTAGAACAAAATTCAAGGTTGTGTGAATTTGGCTAGAGATGAGAGAGTGGCTATTTGCGATGGAGGCATATTTCGCCCTGATCTTTGGCATGGGGAGAATGCAGAAGAAGGCGTAGCTATAGCTTATCAAGAATTGCTGAAGAACGTGCCTAACTTAGCAGCGGATGACATAGATGCATTATGCATGAGCTATTTTAGCGATCACTTGAATGGGCAGCTGTGCATGGGCTGGATAGTACAGGACTATTTGGGCTTGCATAATAAGCCAGGTTACAGAGTTGAGTCCGGTGGATCCACATCAATAGATGCTATAGTCAACGCTTACTATATGATAAAATCAGGAATGTTTGACGTCGTATTGATTCCTGGGTGGGAGTGGATGTGCGAGGTTGACGTTGCTACAACGAATGAAATGATCGCTTCAGCTGCAGATACCGATTGGGACTTTCCAGTTGGTGGATATTACAATGCATACTATGCTGCCCTTGAGGTTAGACATATGCAATTATTTGGAGAAACCTGTGAAGATCTCGGCAGGATTGCTGTTAAGAACCACAATAATTCCACTCGTTGGCCCTATTCTCAATGGGTAAGCCAGCACGGCACTGCACCTATAACGCTCGATGATTACTGGAAGAACAGAATGGTATGCTGGCCCTATAGAGTTCTCAACTGTGCTGTAATGAGTGAGGGGGCCTGTGTTCTATTGATGGCAACAGAATCGAAAG
>Ga0209635_10003160_pt1 | contig 12786 bp, 9 predicted proteins | sample DeeMarSWOR230_32_FD_187463 | JGI IMG/M metagenome (GOLD analysis project Ga0209635, IMG submission 187463) | Marine sediment microbial communities from White Oak River estuary, North Carolina - WOR-2-30_32 (SPAdes) (version 2) | ecosystem: Environmental > Aquatic > Marine > Intertidal zone >...
GGGCTGATCAGCCAGCTCATCGCTGAGGGGGAGATCAAGGGAAAGCTCAATGAAATCACCCTTATTCATAGCATGGGGAGGATCGCGCCAGCCAGGGTGGTCGTTACTGGCTTGGGGAGGCAGGAGGAGCTAACCCCTTCTAAGATTCGTGGAGTGAGTGCCGAAGCCTGTCGCTTCCTCAGGAAGACGGGAGCGAAGCAAGTGGGCACCATTGTCCACGGCGCCGGCTTGGGGGGCATCGATGCTGAAAAATCGGCGCAGGCAATAACAGAGGGCACTATATTGGGGCTTTATACCTTCCGTAAGCATCAGACCAAGGAGCCAGAAGAGAGAGGGATCGAGGAGCTTCTCATTGTGGAGAGGGATGAGGAAAAGCTCCCCGAGCTGGAGCGAGGGTGCGCCAGGGGGAGGATAATGGCTGATGCCACAAATCTGGCTCGGGATATGGCCAATGAACCTGCCAATTGTATGACCCCCACGGACATGGCGGAGATGGCGAGAAAGGTCGCCGATGAATGGGGGCTTGAGTGCCAAGTACTGGAGCGAGAGGACATGGAGGGCCTGGGGATGGGCGCTCTCCTCGGCGTGGCCCGGGGAAGCAGGCAGCCACCAAAGCTCATCATACTTAGCTACAAAGGCGGTGACCCCTCTAAAGGCCGCCTGGGTTTTGTGGGAAAAGGGATAACTTTTGACTCAGGAGGGATCTCCATCAAACCCTCCGAGGGGATGGGGGACATGAAGGGGGACATGGCAGGCGGCGCTGCGGTTATCGCTGCTATGCGCGCCATAGGAGAGCTTAAGCCGAAGATCAATATCACCGCGCTGGTTCCAGCAACGGAGAATCTCCCCGACGGTGCGGCCCTCAAGCCAGGGGACATCGTCAGGGCGATGAATGGTAAGACCATCGAGATCGTAACCACAGATGCCGAGGGGCGCCTCATTCTGGCCGATGCCCTGAGCTATGCTCGCAAATTGGAGCTTTCACCACTGGTGGATGTCGCTACCCTAACCGGTGCCTGCCATATCGCTTTGGGTAACTTCTGCACGGGCGCCTTCGGCAATAATCAGGAGATAGTGGAACGAGTGGTTAAAGCCGGTGAGGAGGCTGGCGAGTGCATCTGGCAAATGCCCATGTATGAGGAGTATAAGGAGCAGAACAAGAGCGATGTCGCCGATATCAAGAACGTCGGCAGCAGATATGGGGGGGCGATCACCGCAGCCCAGTTCCTCGCCGAGTTTATCGGGGAAACCCCCTGGGTTCACCTGGATATTGCAGGCACCTCCCGTGCCGAGAAGGACCGAACCTACTTGGTAAAAGGGGCAACCGGCGTTGCGGTGAGAACTCTGATCAACCTGGCCCTTGCTCAAGAATCGCAAGAAAGGGGGTGACACGGGAGTGAAGATCAGATGGCTTGGGCAATCTGCCTTTCTGATTACCTCTGAGGAGGGTACTAGAATTATCACCGACCCCTATAAGACGGGGATGTTTGTTGGGCTCAGGTATAGAAGGATTGATGAGGCTGCCGACATCGTTACCATCAGCCACCGCGACCCCGACCACAACAATGTGGCTGCGGTTCGAGGCAATCCACAGGTAGTGAGGGGAGTGGGCATATTCGAGGCCAAGGGGATAGAGTTTAGGGGGATCGCCTCCTACCACGGCCTCTCCGTTTCTCGCCTCAAGAGATCAAATACCATATTCTGCTTCACCGTGGATGGGCTGAGGGTGTGTCACCTGGGCGACCTGGGGCATCAGCTCAGTGATGAGCAGGTCGCCGATATCGGTGAGGTGGATGTCTTCTTAATCCCGGTGGGCGGTCGATTCACCATCGACGGCGCCGGGGCGAGTAAGGTCTGCGATAGGCTAAAGCCCCGGGTGGCGATCCCGATGCATTATAAGACAGACAGTTGCTTGTTACCGCTAGCCAGGCTCGACCCATTCTTGGAGGGGAAGACTAATGTGAAAAGGGTGGCTAACTCAGAGGTGGAGTTCAAAAAGGAAGAACTCCCCTCCCCTACCGAGATTGTGGTTCTGGAGCACGCACTATAAGCGGTTACTATAACAGTGTCGCTGCCTAGCCAGAAGGCAGCCCTGTATAAACAGAAAAAAAGGAGGTTATGATGAAGGTAAAATGGCTTGGTCACGCTGCTTTTATGATCACCTCGGATGAAGGAATCAAGATCATCACCGACCCCTACCAGCTGGGAATGTTCGGGGTTAATTACGATGAAATAAAGGAGGCAGCCGACATCGTAGTGGTGAGCCACGAACACCCGGACCATAACTATGTCGAGGGGGTTCCCGGCAGCCCCGAGGTTATAAAGAATGCTGGCTCCCACCAGGCTAAAGGAATCGATTTCAAGGGAGTAGCAAGCTTCCACGACGACAGCAGCGGCAGCGAGCGGGGTCCGAATAACATATTCTGTTTCACCGTGAACGGGGTTAGGCTCTGCCACCTGGGAGACCTGGGTCATACGCTCAGCAACCAGCAGCTCGCCGAGATCGGCGAGGTCGATGTCCTCCTCACCCCGATGGCAGGAACCTTCACCCTTGACGCTGCTGGAGCCCATAAGGTTGTGGACCAGATTAAGCCCCGCGTCGTAATCCCGATGCACTATCAGACAGACAAGTGCCCCACTTTCCCGGTGACCGATATCGAGCCTTTCCTCGCGGGTAAGACAAATGTTAAAAAGTTGGATACTGCAGAGGCAGAGTTCAAGAAAAACGAGCTTCCATCCGCCACAGAGATCGTGGTGCTCAAGCACGCCTTATAAAACGCTGATATGACAAAATCGATACGACGGACGATAGCTAACCATTCATAACATTCGCAAAGGGGGATAAAAATGATACATAACTATGAGGACGCCACCTTCGAAAAGGAGGCGGGGATTGCCACCCTAACGCTTAATCTGCCGGATAGGCTCAATGCCCTCAGCGTGGGGATCAGGGAGGCATTGCTTAGAGCAGCAGAAGATGTAGCTGCCGACGACGATACCAGGGTGCTACTTATCACCGGGGCCGGGCGTGCCTTTTGCTCCGGTGCCGATGTTCGCGGCTTGGCAGGGCAGACTGAGATCCGCTCCGGCGAGGTAGGGCGTCGGGGCATAATGGGGCCTCTGAGCCTCCCCGTACTTAGGCTTTCACAACTAGAAAAACCGGTGATCGCTGCGGTGAATGGCGTTGCGGCAGGGGCCGGCTTTGGGCTGGCAATGGCCTGTGATATCAGGATAGCTTCGGAGAACGCCAGATTCATCTCGGTATTTGTGAGGAGGGGACTTCCTGCAGAATGGGGCTTATCGCATTTTCTGCCCAGGGTGGTGGGAGCCGCTAAGGCCCTTGAGATTATGTGGACCGGGGAGGCGATCGATGCCAGGGAGGCGGAGCGGATTGGTCTGGTGAGCAAGGTGGCCCCCCCCGATGACCTGATGAAGGAGACCAGGGCACTGGCCACCAAGCTAGCAAAAGGGCCCCCAATAGCGATCGAGCTAATCAAGCGCGTCGTATATGCTGGGCTTCAGAGCAACAATCTGACAGCCCAGCTAGGATATGAAACCTACGCCGCCGGTGTGTGCGTCCGCACCGAGGACTTTGGGGAGGGAGTCAAAGCCTTCTTAGAGAAGCGCGAAGCCGCTTTTAAAGGGCGCTAATCAGAGGCTAGCTTTCCAGCAGCTCTGCAAAGTCTGCTCAAAAACCCGGTGGTATGTCATACTTGATAGGATTCAAGCTATAGGGCTTGGTGCTCAGAATCTTGTACTGGCGTAAATTGACAGAGCAGCGTAGCCTTTATTAAAGTGGCGCAAAGTAGCGGTATACCCGAGCTTATTAAAAAGATCAGCTTTCAGCATATTTGGGAGTGGCATTATGCACCGTCGGCTTAGCATTTGGGAATACCCTACTGCGTTAATGTTAGATAGCGCTGGGTCAGTGGCGGTGGAGGGTGTTGCAGATTATGTCAAATCTTTTGTCTGTCAACGGGCAAACAGTCTGGATATTATGGTAGGCCCCAGGTTAAGCCCTGGCTATGGGAAATAGGCCCTGAGAGATCAGAGGGTGCTCTTTCCTTTTCTAACCGGCGAAAGGATTGGGGCCACCCTCAATGAATATTTTATGTTGATGCCACGAAAGTCGATCTCCTTTTCTGTTGGCATGGGTAAAAGATTGGGTGGGGAGAGGTGATTAATCCCTGTTGCCACTGGCAGTATAGATGATTGTAAATATCACAGGTCTGTGGTTTAATATGGCACAAAAAGGGGGATAAAAATGGCATATGAAACCTTGATTGTAGAGAAGTCGGATGCTGTCATGACAGTCACCCTAAATCGCCCGGCGAAACGCAATGCGATGAATGGTCAGATGCTGGCGGAATTTGACCAGCTTTTCACCGAGCTAAGGACGGATCTAGACACAAGGTTCGTAATATTTACCGGCGCCGGTACGGCTTTCTCATCAGGAGCCGATCTAGGTGACATGGCGGGGGGTGAGATCCCTGAATCGCCCGGTGATATGATGAGGCTGCAACAGCTATCGGGGCACGATTTCATCCGCCGCCTGGAAAACCTAGAACAGATCACCATTGCCGCGGTTAATGGCGTTTGTCTCGGCGCCGCATTTGTCCTGGCACACGGCTGCGATTTCATAATAGCCTCCGAGAATGCCAGCTTCGGCATCCCGGAAGCCAATAGGGGGTTTTTCTACACCTGGGCCTGCAGCCCTCGCCTGGCTCATCTCGTCGGACGCTCTAGGGCAAAGGAAATGATCATGACCTGCGACCGAGTCGATGCTCAGGAAGCCCTAAGGCTAGGGATAGCAATTAAGGTTGTCCCCAGTGAGAAGCTAATAGATACCACCCACGAGTTGATCGAGAAGATCGCAAGCAACGCTCCACTCGCTATCAGGATGGCGAAGAAGATCATCAATGCCGCCACAGCACCAAACTTTGGCGATATATTCGTCTGCGAGCCAGAACTCGTAGAGCGACTAGCCCTATCCGCAGACCTTATGGAGGGAGTGAAAGCATTCATCGAAAAGAGGAAGCCGGATTTCACCGGGAGGTAAAAATGGACGAGCTAAAGAAGATAGCGGAGAATTTAATTGAAGGGGAGGTTGATCAGGTAAAGGAACTGATCCAGGCAGCTCTGGATAAGGGGATAGAGGTAGAGAAAATACTCAATGAAGGGCTGATTGCCGGCATGACCGTGATTGGGGAGCAGTTCAAAAAGGAGGAGATATATCTTCCAGAGGTGCTTTTTGCCGCCAGAGCGATGAAAGGGGGGATGGAGATACTGGAGCCGCTACTAGTTAGTGCCGGGGCGGAGCCGAAAGGGAAGATAATACTGGGAACGGTAAAGGGAGATGTGCATGATATTGGGAAAAATCTGGTGGCGATAATACTGAAGGGGACTGGCTTTGAGGTCATCGACCTGGGGGTGGACATCCCCGCGGAGAAGTTCATCGATGCCGCCAAGGAAAGCGGCGCCCGGCTAATTGGTATGTCTGCCCTCCTCGGCACCACCATGCAAAATATGCAAACCACCATCGAGGCGTTGGAGGCTGCGGGATTGAAAGGTCAGATAAAGACGATGATCGGGGGCGCCATAGTAACTCAAAGCTATGCCGATAAGATCGGTGCCGATGGCTATGCACCGGATGCCGGCTCTGCGGTAGATAAGGCCAAAGAACTCTTGGGACTGAGCTGAGAGGAGGATACAATGGAGAAACAATATACGGGAAGAGACCACATAGCTTCAGTCTTCGGTGGGGAGCGCACCGATAGGATTCCGGTGAGGACGCTGCAAAGCTTTATCCCCATCCTGGGGCGTGCCGGCATCAGCGCTAAGGAAGTGCGCACCCAGCCCGAGAAATTCGTAAAGGCCATGGCCACGCTGTATGATATCCTTCCTCAAGATGGTATAACGATACTGGTTGGGGATATTGCCTTGTTCGCTGAGCTTTTCGGGCTTTCCTTCCAAGAGCTCAAAACCCGCGCCCTTGAGGTCTTTGGCAACAAATCAAGCTTTAAAAAGGTTAAACTCCCCGACCCCAAGCGGTTTGAGCGTCTTCTTTACTACCAGGAGATCTGTCACCTGGCTGATACCGCGCTCCCCGAGGTTACCATAGATGCGATGAGTATGTCCCCATGGTCGGCAGCGATGATGCTAAGGGGCACAGAGAACCTGATCCTTGACACCAAGGATGACCCCCAGTTTGTCCATGAACTGCTTCGCTTTACTACCGAGGTTTCCAAGCTGATTGGGGCTGGGCTAATGGATAAAGAGATCGGAATGTTGACCATTGCCGACCCAAATGCAGGCACCAGCGTTATCTCCCCAAAGATGTTCAGGCAGTGGGTAATGCCATATCTTAAGGAGAGCATAGATCACCTCAAGCACCACAACGAGAAGCCTATCTGTCTTCACATCTGTGGCTATACCGACCCGATTATGGAGGACCTGGTCTCCTTGGGAGTGGACGCCATAAGCATGGATGGCCCTGCTTCGCTAAAGAAGATGGTCGAGATCTCTAAGGGGAAGGTGGTGATCGAAGGAAATTTCCCATCGGAGCTATACGTTGAGGGGATAAAGGAGGAGATCGCGGACAAGGTGAAGGAGAGTATCGACATTGCCGCTGAGCCAAACGGATATAAATATATACTGTGCTCAGGGTGTCAGATCCCCGATAACGCACCCCTGGAGAATATCAATCACTTTCTGGAGGCTGGCCGCCAATATGGGCGTTATGGCTAAAGGAGGTTAACTTTGACAACTACCAAACGAAGGGGACCACCGATTAAGGTCGATGAGTCCAAATGCACCGGTTGTCTTATCTGCGAGCTGCGCTGCTCCCTCAGGTTCGAAAAAGCCTTCAACCCTTCAAAGGCCCAGATCAGAATTCGCAGGCTTGTTGGCGCCGACAATGAGTACGAGATCTCCTTCACCGAGGAGTGCGACAATTGTGGCATCTGCGCCAGGTATTGCCCCTATGGTGCATTGATCCAAGAAAAGAAAAGAGGGGCTACCTGAAGTGGAGATCCCCGGATACGCTGGCAGCATCCTGTATGTCGACCTGACCAGCGGCCAGATAAGTAAGGAGGCCCTCGACCCAGAACTGGCGAGGGCCTTTCTTGGTGGTCACGGGATCAACTGTAAGCTGGCCTATGACCTAATCCCCCCCAATGTAGACCCCCTTTCCCCCGAGAACACGATTATCATAGGGACCGGTCCCTTTTCAGGAACGCTGGTTCCCGGCTCTGCGGAGCTGGTCATTACCAGCAAACTCCCCTTGAGCGGTGGTTTTGGCACAAACGCCGGGGGAGGGCACTTCCCAGTTATGCTCAAATCCTCGGGATATGACCATGTGGTGATCACCGGGCGAGCCCCAAAGCCGGTATACCTGAAGATCCGCGATGATGATGTGGCGCTATGTGGTGCCGGACACCTCTGGGGCTTGGACAACTTCGAAACGGTGGACGCATTGCGAGCTAGATATGAGCCTTGCAGCATCATCCCTATCGGCCCGGCCGGGGAGAACCTGGTCAGGATCTCAGTAACATCCCAAGATAAGCTGGGCACGGTGGGGTTCGGTGGACTTCCCGCGGTGATGGGTTCGAAGAACCTGAAGGCTATCGTAGCAGTCCAGGGCACAAGAGAGATAAGGATAGCCCACCGACTCAGGCTACAGCGGGCGGTCGACGAGATGCTGGAACGGGTCATGAGTTATCGCTTGCGCCCGAAACTGCTCGAGGGAGGCACCAACGCCATGACCGCTGAATGGATTAGCGGGATGGGGCTGGATACCGAGGGCTGGGCTGATATTCACCAAAAGAGCAGGAAGACCCTCGCCTGCCCTAGCTGTCCTATGGGGGATAAGGAACTCGTTCGCTTGAGGGAGGGAGAATATTCCCCCATGACGACCTATATGACCCATTTTATGGGAGAGATGGAGTCCAGTGGCAATACCCCTTTGGATAACCATAACCGAGCGATCAAGCGCCTGGATATCTTTAACAGAAATGGGATTTGCATGATCAATTTCCACAATGCAATTGGTCTCATGTTTTCCCTTTGTGAAGAGGGGGTCATCACCAAGGAAGATACAGTAGGCATCGAGCTAAATAGTGATTATGATACCATTCTCCGGCTCATAGATATGGCAGCGCATCGGGAGGGCTTCGGCGACGTGTTGGCCGAGGGCGCTCTCAGGGCAGCGCAAAGCATCGGTAGGGGTGCTGAGGAGGCTGTAATCCATATTAAAGGATGCTCCCCCTTTCTAGACCCGAGGTATGATAACTTCCACACGATGAACTTCGCCCAGATGGTACATCCAGGGCGTCCCAATTATGCCTGCGGGGGCATCGGTATCTATATGCCCGGCCGCTCTATCGATATGCATATCATGCATGCTCGACGTATAGGGATTTCTGATGATGCAATAGAGCGCATCTTTACTTCCGAAGCCTACAATATAGGAAGGCTCACCAAGCATGCTGAGGACTGGTTCTCCCTTTTCAATTGCCTCGGTCACTGCCACCGACTTTATATTCATCGCTTCCACAGCATAGAGGGTTTCGTCGAGTTCTACTCAGCTATTACAGGGATTGAGACCACCCCCGTTGAGCTACTGAAAGCCGCCGAGCGGGCCTGGAACATGTACAAGCTGCTCAATGTTAGAGTCGGGTTCAGCCGCGAAGATGACCGCCCCCCAAAGGCGTGGTTCAAGCCCTTCAAAGCAGGGGAAAAAGTGTTGCCCATAAAGGACTACTTTGGAACCACTACTATCACCAAGGCAGACATAGAAAGGTATCTAGACGATTACTACGATGAAAGGGGTTGGGATAAGAGGAGCGGTGCGCCCACCCCAGAGAAGCTGAAGGAGCTGCAACTAGAGACACTTTAGTTCCCATCCAGTACCATCATAAAGTCCCCACCATCGCTGTGAATACCCCAAATTTGGCCCACTTTTTGGTTCGTAAGTCCTATTGACTTAGTCTTAAGGGTATCTGGTATACTTAAAATTGCCTAGTATTATGTATAGTAAAAGGCGATAGTTGAGATAAGTACTATTGGCCAGGTCTTAAGCGAGCCTGATTACACTAAATATAGGAAATGGTGGTGGTTGAAATGAGGAAGATACGGGTTTTCTTGGTTGACAGCCATGTGTTCTATCGAGAAGGGGTGCGCATGGTACTTTCCAAAGAAGGGGATATAGAGGTAATAGGTGAAGCCAGTGATGGCGAAGAGGCCCTCTTAAAAATCAAATCCTTATTGCCTGAGGTAGTTATTTTAGACTCCGAGCTGCCCTCGGAGGATAGTTTTTACCTGACACGCCAAGTCAGACGCTACTCACCAATGATAGCTGTCATCCTGCTGGCAGCTTGTGAGGATGATGAGATGCTCATGCTCACTATCAAAGCGGGGGCCGCTAGCTATTTGACCAAAACAGCCACCAATAAGCAGCTTATGGAACACATAAGGAGAGTCTTCAAAGGAGAATACCCGATAAATGAAAGCCTGCTTTCAAGGCCGGGGGTGGCCGCACGCGTCCTCCAGCAATTCCAATACCTTTCCTTGCTTGAAAAAGAGGTCGAACCCTTAATTTCGCCGCTTACCCGCCGTGAAACCGAGATCCTGGAATATATTGCCAATGGCAATTCCAATAAGGAGGTCGCCCACGCCCTTGGTATTTGTAACCAGACGGTGAAAAATCACGTTACTTCTATTATACGTAAGCTTGCCGCTAACGACCGCACTCATGCCGTGGTATTAGCCTTGCGCCATGGTTTTATAAAAGTGTAAATAACGGTGAAAAAGGCAAACCCCGAGAAATCGGGGGGCGCAAAGCCACAGGTCTAAATTTCGCCTTTTGGCGAATATGACGGCTGGGTTGCCACCGAAATCCGGGAGCACCCTTCGGGCAATCCACCGAGGGGTGCTCTCCTGCTATGGAATAGATATTAGGGGGGTAAACAGAGATGGTGCCTAAAAAGGGGGTTGTCAAGATAGATGCCGATGAGGAGCTCCAGGCTACCAATCGGGGGCTGGAGACTACAGTGAGGGAGCCAACCGCCAAGCTGGAAAAGGCAAAAGGGGAGCTGGATGATTTGGTGGAAAAATTGCGCCTGATGTTTGAGTCTATTACAGATGCGCTTATCGTCGCTGATTTGAAAGGCAATATTGTAGAAGTGAATGAGTCAACACTTCGCATGACCGGATATGACAAGGAAGCATTTATCGGGCGAAACGCCTTAGACTTTATAGCTGAGAAGGACCACGCTAGGGCTATGGAGGCCCTGTGGAGTACATTAGAAGAAGGACGCAGCATTGAGGGACTCGAGTATACAGTTTTAGCCGCGGATGGTAGCGAATTTGAAGCCGAGTTTAGCGGTGCTGTTCTACATGATAGCTCCGGGAATCCAGCGGGATTTATAGGCATTGCCCGCGATATCACCGAACGCAGGCGGGCAGAGCAGGAATTGGTCCGCCTATCAAACGCTGTAAGGATGTCCACCGATAGCATCGTGATTAGTGATTTGGAGGCAAATATAGTAGAAGTAAATGAAGCTACCCTGAAAATGTTCGGCACTGATGATAAAGCGGACCTGGTTGGCAAAAATGCTCTTGAGCTCATCGCTCCCGAAGATCGCGAAAAGGCGCTTGCAGGTATCCAAGAAGTGCTGGAAAGGGGATACAACGAAAATGTAGAGTATCATATTCTCAACAAGGACGGCACTAGAATTCTTGTGGAGATGAGCTCAGCCATCATGAAAGGCGTGGATGGCAAACCAACAGGATTTGTGGCGGTAAGCAGGGACATCTCCGAGCGCAAGCGGATTGAAGATGCGCTGCGGGAGAGCGAGCAGAAACTGCGTAGTGTATTTGAAGCTATGTCCGATGCGGTTGCAGTTACTGATATACTCGGCAATATCGTAGAGGTAAATGAAGCAACATTACACTTGCACGGGTATAGCCGGAAGGAAGATCTTATCGGAAAAAACGCCCTTGACCTTGTTGCTGAAAAAGACAGGGCCAGGGTCATGGAGGGTATTGGAAAGGCAGTAGGAGAGGGAAGTGCTGCTCTAGCAGAGTATGCGGTGCTGACAAAGGATGGTGAAGAAGTTGAAATTGAGGCGAGTGCTGCTCAACTGCGTGATGGCTCCGGCAATCCAGTGGGTCTCATTGCTATTATCAGGGATATCACCGAGCGCAAGCGGATGGAGAAGGCGCTGCGGGAGAGCGAGGAGAGATTGAGTAAATTCTTGAGCTCATCACCCGATCCGTGCACCATTTGGGATTCAGAACTCAATTTGCTTGTTGCCAATGAATATTCAGTGTATCGTCCTACAGGAACTAATCTAGAGGGTTTTGTAGGAAAAAACATACTGGAGCTAGCACCTAGCATAAAGGAGACTGGCAGATACGACAAGTATCTGGAAGTTATCAAGACCGGAGAGCCTTTGTACTGTGACGACGTTATTCCTGACCCCCAATTTGGAGACTTACATATGTCTGTGAGGGCATTCAAAGTAGGTGACGGGCTTGGAATGATTGTCAGCGACGTCACCGAGCGCAAGCGGGCGGAGGAGGCACTGCAAGAGTCGCAGGAAAAGTTGCGGCGGATGTTTGAGTCTGTAAATGATGGAATAGTAGTTACAGATTTGAATGCCATTATTACTGATGTCAATGAAAAGGCACTGCAGTTAAGCGGGTTAAGCTCGAAGAATGACATCGTGGGGAAAAACGCCTTGTCAACCATTGCTCAACGTGACCAAGAGAAGGCATTAGCCAATATGCAGGAACTTCTCCAACAAGAGGTTGTTGGAACAGCAGAACTCACTCTGGTTAAGATGGATGGGTCCGAGTACGCAACAGAAATCAGCGCAAATGTGTTGAAGGATGCTTCTGGCTATCCGGTTGGCTTCGTAAGTGTCATAAGAGATATCACCGAACGTAAGCGGGCAGAGCAGGAATTGATCCGCCTATCTAACGCTGTGAGGATGTCCACCGATAGCATCGTGATTAGTGATCTAGAGGCAAACATATTAGAAGTAAATGAAGCTACCCTGAAAATGTTCGGCACTGACGACAAAGCGGACCTGGTTGGCAAAAATGCTCTTGAGCTCATCGCTCCCGAAGACCGGAAAAAAACGCTTGCAGCTAGGCAAGAGGTGTTGGAAAAGGGATACGATGAAAATGTAGAGTATCATATTATCACCAAGGACGGCAGTAGAGTTCTCGTGGCGATGAGCACAGCCATCATGAAAGGCGTGGATGGAAAACCGACAGGATTTGTGGCGGTAAGCAGGGACATCTCCGAGCGCAAGCGCATGGAGGAAGCACTGCATGAAAGTGAGCACAAATATAGAGCCTTATTCGAGAGCGGGCTTGATGGTGTAGCTGTTGTTGACGCCGAAACGCTGAAAGTAGTGCTGTGTAATCAAGTTGCTGCAAAAACGTATGGATTTGATTCTGCCGAGGATTTAATTGGGGTAAATCCGCTGGACTTCATCCACCCAGATGATAGAGAGCGAGCTCTCAGGATTACGGTGGAAGATATGCTCGAAAAAGACCTGCGTCAGGTCAATGAATTTCGGACGATTACCAAAGATGGTAAGGAGAAATGGATAAGCGCTATTGGCACAGTAATTGAATATCAGGGGAAAATAGCAGCTTTTGCTTCATTTAGCGACATCACCGAGCAGAAGAAGCTGCAGCGGATAGCGAGGGAGCGAACCACCAAGCTGGAAAAGGCAAAAAGGGAGCTGGAGGACACGGCCAGTCATCTCAATA
>Ga0209635_10003165_pt1 | contig 12782 bp, 11 predicted proteins | sample DeeMarSWOR230_32_FD_187463 | JGI IMG/M metagenome (GOLD analysis project Ga0209635, IMG submission 187463) | Marine sediment microbial communities from White Oak River estuary, North Carolina - WOR-2-30_32 (SPAdes) (version 2) | ecosystem: Environmental > Aquatic > Marine > Intertidal zone >...
CTGGCTATAGCATTAGCTTATGCCGAGGGCATCGGCTGCGGGCGGGCGGGGGTGATTGAGACCACCTTCGCCGAGGAGACCGAGACCGACCTCTTCGGTGAACAGACCGTGCTCTGCGGCGGGATTTCATCGCTGATAAAGGCCGGTTTTGAGACCCTTATTGAGGCGGGCTACCAGCCGGAGATAGCCTATTTTGAGGTCTGCAACGAGCTTAAGCTCATCATTGACCTGATTTACCAGGGGGGCTTGAGCTACATGCGCTATTCAATTAGCGATACCGCCGAGTACGGCGACTATACCCGGGGGCCGAGGGTTATAGATGACATGGTCAAAGAGGAGATGCAGCAAATGCTGGCGGAGATACAGGACGGCACCTTTGCCAAGGAGTGGGTGCTGGAGAACCAGGCGGGCCGTCCCAGCTTCAATGCCATGAAGCGGATCGAAGCGGAGCACCAGATTGAAATCGTGGGAGAGCGACTCAGGGCGATGATGCCCTGGCTTAAGAAGTAGCGCGACAACGGACAAAGGAGCAACACGTGGACAAAGTCACTATCTTCGACACCACCCTGAGAGATGGCGAGCAGGCAGCCGGAGCCAGCCTGAACGCTGAGGAGAAGCTGGAGATCGCCAGGCAACTGGAGAAACTGGGCGTCGATGTCATCGAGGCCGGTTTCCCCATCAGCTCGAACGGCGACTTCGAAGCAGTCCGTCTCATTGCCGGAGAACTCCGGAAGTCGACAGTCTGCGCCCTGACGCATGCCAATGCCCAGGCCGTGGACAGGGCCTGGGAGGCAATCAAGGAGGCGAAACACCCCCGTATCCACGTCTTCATCCCGGCTTCCGACATACACCTGGCTCACCAGATCCAGAAGAGCCGGGATGAGGTCCTGAATATGGCCCGAGACATGGTGTCCCGGGCCAAGAGCTACACGGAGGATATCGAGTTTTCGCCAATGGACGCCTCCCGTGCGGATCCAGCCTATATCTATGAGATCCTGGAGGCAGTGATCGAGGCTGGGGCCACCACGGTGAACATCCCCGACACCGTCGGCTATGTTGCCCCGCAGGAGTTCGGCGACCTGATCGAAGGAGTCATGACTCAGGTGCCCAATATCGGCAAGGCGGTGGTGAGCGTCCACTGTCACAACGACCTGGGGCTGGCGGTAGCCAACACCCTGGAGGCTCTGCGACGCGGGGCGCGCCAAGCCGAATGCACCATCAACGGCATCGGAGAGAGAGCCGGCAATGCCTCCCTGGAGGAGATCGCCATGGCGCTCAAAACCCGGGAGGACTTCTTCCACCTGTGCACCAACATCGACAGCGTCCAGATCCACAAGACGAGCCGGCTGGTGAGCGAGCTCACCGGATTTGCCGTTCAACCCAACAAGGCCATTGTGGGGGCGAACGCCTTCCGACACCAATCAGGCATCCACCAGGACGGCTTCATGAAGAAGGCTATAACCTTCGAGATAATGGACCCCAGGTCGGTGGGCATACCGGCGAGCAGCCTGGTGCTGAGCAAGCTGAGCGGCAAGCACGGCTTCAAGGAAAGGCTGGCGGAGCTCGGCTACTCCCTCAACAGAGACGCCCTGGAGCACGCGTACATAAGCTTCAAGGAGCTGGCCGACAAGAAGAAGGAGATAACGGACAGGGACATCGAGTCCCTGGTCGCCGAGGAACTGCGCACGGCGACCGAGGTATACCGTCTGGACCACGTCGAGGTCTCCTGCGGGGACCACAGCCTTCCGACAGCTTCGGTGAGGCTCATCGGCCCCGACGGACAAGCTCTGGCTGACGCCGCTCTGGGAGCAGGCCCCGTCGACGCCGTGTACCAGGCGATCAACCGCCTGGTGGGCATTCCCAACAAGCTCACGGAGTTCAGCATAGAAGCAGCCACCGAAGGGGTCGACGCCATTGGAGAGGTACTGATAAGAATCGAGAGCGAGGGCGTCACCTATACCGGCCGTGGCGCCTCCACCGACATAGTGGTCGCCAGCGCCAAGGCCTACATGAACGCCCTGAACCGGCTGGCAGTCAGGAGAATGGCCGCCGAGGGCAAGGCCCGGACAGACTGATATCCCTCCTCTGCTGAAAAGACGGTAGCAGGAGGAAAGGAGGACCTGTGGGAACAATAGCCGAGCAGATTCTGGCGTCACACAGCGACAGCCAGAGCCTCAAGCCCGGCGACTTGATCAACGTCCGCGTCGATGTGGTGCTGTCCAACGACATCACCGCGCCCCCGGCAATTGCGGAGATGAAGAAGCTGGGGGTGACGCGGGTGTTCGATCCCTCGAAGGTGGTCATGCTGCCGGACCACTTCTGCCCCGCCAAGGACATCAAGTCCGCCGAACAGGCAAAACAGATGCGCGACTTCGCCCAGGAGCAGGGGCTGGTCTACTTCGAAGTGGGCAGATTGGGGATTGAACACATCCTGCTGCCCGAGCAGGGACTTGTTCTGCCCGGCCAGGTAGTCGTTGGAGGGGACTCGCACACCTGCACCTATGGGGCCCTGGGGGCGTTCGCCACCGGCATGGGCCAGACCGACATCGCGGTAGCCATGGCCACAGGTGAGATATGGATGAAGGTGCCTCCGACCATCAAGCTCAGCTACCACGGCGCACTGCCCCTTTGGATCAGCGGCAAGGACCTCATTCTATGGACCATCGGCGACATAGGCGTCGACGGGGCGCTCTACTGCGCCATGGAGTTCGGCGGCGAGGCGATTGAGGAGCTGCCCATGAGCGGCCGCTTCACCATGGCGAACATGGCCATCGAAGCCGGAGCCAAAGCGGGGATATTCTGTGTGGACGGCAAGACCCGCCAATACGTAAAGGAGCACGGCGACAGGCCGTATACCGAGTTCCTGCCGCAGGCAGACGCGGAATACTGGAAGACCATCGAATACGACGTATCGAAGCTTGAGCCTCAGATAGCGTTCCCTCACCTCCCCTCAAATACCAGGCCGGTAAGCCAGGCAACCCACATAGAGCTAGAACAGGTGGTGATCGGGAGCTGCACCAACGGCCGTCTGGAAGACCTGAGGGTAGCAGCCGCACTGCTCAAAGGAAAGCAGGTCCACCCCAGCCTGAGATGCATTGTTGTCCCGGGCTCCCAGAGGGTGTATCTGGACGCGCTGAGAGAAGGACTCATTGAGACCTTCGTCCTAGCGGGAGCCGCTGTGAGCACCCCCACCTGCGGCCCCTGCTGTGGCGGTCACATGGGGATCCTGGCTGCCGGGGAACGCTGCCTGTCGACCACCAACCGCAACTTCGTCGGCAGAATGGGGAGCCCCCAGGCCGAGGTCTATCTGGCCAGTCCGGCGGTGGCTGCTGCCAGCGCAATCTGCGGGAGGATCGCCAGCCCTCAGGAGGTGACACAATGAAGCTGAGAGGCACAGTGCACAAATACGGAGCCGATGTCAACACGGACGTGATCATCCCCGCCCGCTACCTAAACACGTACGATGCCGAGGAGCTGGCCCGGCACTGCATGGAGGACATAGACAGGGACTTCGTCGCCCGCGTTCGCCCCGGCGATTTCATTGTGGCCAGCACCAACTTCGGCAGCGGCTCCTCCAGAGAACACGCACCGCTGGCCATCAAAGCCTGTGGAGTATCCTGTGTCATCGCCCAGAGCTTCGCCCGCATCTTCTTCCGCAACTCGGTCAACATCGGTCTGCCCCTGCTTGAGTGTGCTGCAGCGGTAGAGGGCACGGACCACGGGGATACGCTGGAAGTGGACCTGACCAGCGGCGAGATACACAACATCTCGAAAGATCGCGCGTACACGGCGAATTCCTACCCCGAGTTCATGATGGGAATCATCCGCGCCGGTGGGCTAGTCGAATACACCAGGAGGCAGCTCAAAGAGCAGGGCAAGCAGGGAACCTGAGCCACCAGCGGAGGGGGTGGGATTCGAACCCACGTTCGCTAGAAGCGAAAACGGTTTTCAAGACCGTCACCATCAGCCGCTCGGTCACCCCTCCCGGCGCAGCACAGTATAGGAACTGATCTGGCGGCAGTCAAACGGGCCGCGCCGAAGCGAGCGCATGACCTTGTTCGGACAGGTTAGTGCCACATGAGCTATGCGACGGTGCCACAGTCGCCGCGCTGTGCCCTATCCGTACGGATAGTCAGGTGATCCCATGCTTTCCCGGTATGCTGCCATTTCCTCTTCCGATATCAGACCCCTCTCCCAATAGTACTTCCTCGCCTCTTCCAGGATCCTCTCCACATCCTCCTCCTGACCGGAAGTGAGCGGCGTTGGCTTGTGGGTCGCCAGTATCTCCTCCATCCTCTCCTTAGCATAGTCCAGACAACTCTTCTTCCCTGACTTCAGCCACTCAGGATAGGTCAGTCTATCGGCTGCCCCGGGCACGAATTGCTCCCGCTTCCACCATTTTCGGGTATGTTCCTTGTTCAGGAAGTGGCCCGGTATTGGCCCGACTTCCTCTATCAGGTCCACTGCCAGCGTCTCGTCGTCTACGGCGACACCCTGCATGAAGCGCCCTATCATACCGACCAGATCATCGTCCAGTACCGCCTGTGCCGGATGGTGTGTAAGCTCTCCAGATATGGCTCCGTGTATCAGGATAAGGTTGGCTCCAGACAGAGCAGATAGCAGGCCATTGATCGACTTCTCATAGCCATTCTGAAAGTCCGCACGCTTCGACGAGGGGACCGAAGAGTTGTTGATGGGGATGCCGTAGCTCCGCCATACTTGGTTAAAGGCGGTCGCGTGCAGAGAAACCCCAATGGCGGCGAAGGCAGCAGACCCTGTTCTCATATCCTGCGGAAAACTGAAGTCGCTCACCATTATTCTGGTCCCCGGCCTTGCCAGTTGAAGGAGCACGATGATAGGTATCAAGTCGGCGTTGCTGGATACCACTGCACCTGCGATAGTAGCCGGTGCAGTTCCTCCCTGCGTGATAGAAGATACCACTCTGGCAGGAAACCCGGCTTCGACACCCCTGAGGGCCGCTTCCACCGCATCGTAGTAGTATGTCAGCGGCGGCGCGGCGAGGCATGGCATAAACATCTCTGTTCCCACCGCCTGTGCCATCTGTATGGTAAAGATCTCACAGTCATTCGAATAACCTTCCGCCGCGACCTTGCTCGAGTTCCTGATCTTGCCTGCCATACACTCCGGCATTGCCATGACTGAAGGGACACCCTCGAATCCGAAGTATGGTGTGTACTGTTGAATTGCACTGACTGTCTCCAGCCCGTCCTCGACCTGCACCCCCTCATAGAACTCCTTCCTTGTTGCGGCCCGTGGCTCCCAGGTATCCAGGTCGACAGTACCCATTCCAGGAAACGGGCCGAAATAGGTACTATTCCCACCTACTGTCAGATTGTTCTTCGGCTCTCTGGCCCTAACACTAAAGACGCTGGGACATCGACGCAGGCACTCTTCAACCAAGCCCGGTGGAATCCTAACCCTCCTGTCATCGTAGTCCACCTTGCAGCCATGCTTCTCAAAGAGCTTCAAGGCTCTCTCGTGCTCCATTCTGACCCCGGTCATCCAGAGGACTTCCAGGGTTCCCCTATGGATGGCCTCAACCTCCTCCTCAGTGAGTATCTCCAAGGGCTTGTATTCGCGAGCAAACGACTTCAGAGTCATATTCTCCTCCTTCTATCTCCCGACTGATCCGCCGTCCAATTTCGCCGCTCCCCATGCTGCAGGATTATATCCTATGGAGGCTCCCCGCAAGGCCTCGGTCAAACAAGAAGGGGGAAGAGCTGATTCCTTCCCCCGGGTTAGAAGAGCCTCTCAAAGAACCGGCCAGTCATTTGGGCCAAAGCCAAGCCCCGCTGGACTCCGCTGAGAGGATACTCTCCGTTGTCCCGTGCACGGTCAAGCGCGCCAGACTACTGCTGCCTGTCCCGGCGCCAGCGGAGGCTTCTCCGTCCTTGCTGCCTCAGTTCGGCTATCCAGCGAAAGGTTCTGGTCTTTTCACTATCTCCGTGCACCGACCTGGCTATCGCCCGACGATAGCCTCCACCTCGCACTTGATTCCGAAGCCCAGCCTCCCCGCCTGAAGGGCACTCCTCGCCGGGAACGGCTGAGGGAAGTACTCCTTGTAGACCTCGTTAAACCTGCTGAAATCGTCGAAGTCGGACAGGAAGACGGTGACCTTGAGGACATTCTCCATCGAGAATCCCGCATCCTCGATAATAGCCTTCACATTGTTTAGGGTGGCCCTCGCCTCCTCTTCCAGCGTCCCGGAGATGAACTCCTGCGTCTTGGGGTCTATGGGGCCGGCGCCGGACACAAACAACATGTCGCCGTAGATGATCCCCTGTGAATATGGCGCCTTGGGCGCCGCGGCCTTGGTGGTACTGACAGCCTGTTTCTTCATTGTTACCCTCCTAGAGTGATTCTACAACATGAATAGCCTGAGATGTCCACTTGATATTGCGCCTTCCTCACTAGTCCGTACTGCCGACCTCCTTTCAGTTGACGTTAAGGTCACTCCAATCGACGGCCCAACTCCACCCTTTCACGGCATCCCCGCCCTCTAGGGTACTATATCCGGCATAATCAACCTGGGCAAGAAGAGCGAGAGACCAGGCCAGTAGGTCGTGATAAGCACCACAGGCAGAGAGCCGAACACCATGAAGACCGCCGCCGGCTTGATCATCTTCTCCAAGGGGACGTTCCCGATGCGCCCGGCCAAGTACAGAATAGGAGCACACGGCGGAGTCACATTTCCCAGGCCGAGGTTGGTGCCCATTATGGCGGCGAAATGGTAAGGACTGATTCCCACGCTCTCTAGAACAGGCCATAGCAGCGGGGCAGTCAGCAGTGTACCGCTCGTATCATCCATGAGCATCCCAATAATAATCAGGAACAGATTGACCATCGCCAGAATCACATACTTGTTCTCCGAGACAGCCACCATCCCGGCGGCGATCTTCTGAGGTATCTGCTCGTAAGCGTACAGGCGGCCCAGGATCATAACGAAGTAGACCATGAGGATGACCACCGCCGTGGTCACGCCCATGCTCAGAACCGTGCCATACAGCTTCCTCAGAGTGAGTCCTTTGTACACGAAGAACCCTACCAGGATGCCGTACACACAGGCCACGGTAGCTGCCTCAGTGGGAATAGCGATACCGCCGTATATGCTGCCCAGGACAATAACGGGCATCACGAGGGCCCAGCTACCCCGATATGCAGCGCGCCCTACTTCCTTCACCTGCTCCCGGCCCGAAATCCGGGGTGGCGTAGTTACAGAAGGCATTCTGTTGACCATCAACCGATTGAGGATGAGGTAGATGACTACCAGAATGAGGCCGGGCCCCACCGTCGACAGAAAGCAAGCAGCCACCGACAGCTGAAGGACATAGCCGAAGAGAATCATGGGAAGGCTGGGAGGAATAAGCTGCCCCAACACTGAGGCACAGGCTATGAGTCCTGTGGAGTAGCCCCTGGGATAGCCTTGCCGCTCCATTTCAGGAATCATCACGGTGCCCATGGCAGCTACTGCCGCAGAACAGGTGCCTGCGATAGCTCCCATGATGGCGCAAGAAACGACGCAGACCGCCCCGAGTCCACCCTTGATCCGGCCCACCAGGGCTTCAGCGAACTTGACCAGGCGGTCGGCGATACCTGTGGCATTCATCAGCCCGCCGACCAGGATGAAGGCGGCAACCGCGAGCAGGGTTATCGAGCTCAATGAACTGAAGCCAGCAGCCATCATCTGCCCCATGTCTATGCCGGTACTGAGTCCCAGGAACATTATGGCGCCGACGAAACAGAGAGGTATGGGGACTCCCAGGACAAGAAGGGCCAGGAGGATAATGACGTCTATGATTACTGCACTCAATTCGTATCCCCCATGTATGCTTCAATAGGGCGTTTCCCCGTAAGCTGCAGCACGTGATCGACCAGCTGGACCAGGAAATAGAACGACATAAGAATGAGCCCAATCAAGATGGGGAACTGAGCATAGACCATGGGTATTCTCAAATAGAAGGACACCCGGCCCAGATCAAATGCCCGGTCTATGTAGATGAACGCCCAGGACGTAGCCACGGCGCAAAGGGATAGACTGAGCAGCGACGATACCACTCTTATCTGTGCCATCCTGTGAGGTATACGCTTGGCGAACACAAGAAGAATATCCGCTTTGACGTGTGAGCGCTCCCAGGCCCCCACAGAGGCTCCAATCAGGTAGAACCACCAGGAACTCATGATGGCCAGCTCCGAGGTGCCAAACAATGAAGTCTTAATGAAGTTCCGCAGCAGTACTTCGGCGAAGACGAAGCCAAGGGAGGTTGCCAGCGAGACGACGACGATATACTGCTGTACCTTGGCCAGCCATTTCCAGATTGCCAACGCAGTTTTCTTTGCTGTCATCGCATGCCTTCAAGACGCGTTTCGCACTCGCCAGACTGGGGGCTACTCGCCCCCAGTCTGGCCACTCGTGCAGTTGTTAGCAGAGTACCGGTACTACACCGGTGGGGCCATATCAAGCATCTTTTGGTACACCACCGAGCCCAGAGAAGACTCCATATCCGGCCAGACTGCTTCTCGGACGAGTTTGGCGCACTTCGCCAACTGTGCCTCATCCAGTATGATGCTCTCTATGCCGTAGTCCGCAAGGGCCTTGTCGCGCCAAACAGCTTCTAGTTCCTGTTGCTGGTCATTGAACCCACCGGGCTCCCACAGAACCTCTTCTATGGTGTCCAGGATTAGCTCCTGGTCTTGCGGGGCGATGCTGTTCCACAGGTCCAGGTTCATTCCGATTGGCTGGTTGTCCATCCAGTCGTTGGTCTGGATCCAGCAGCCCTGGATATCGCCTACCAGGAGGTACATCTGCTCCGACCCTCCGCCGGCTTGGCCTTCCACCACTCCGGTCTGAATGGAAGTGTAGACTTCGGCGTATGGAATAGCCACGGGCAGGTAGCCCATCGTCTCCCAGGCTTTCTTCCAGGAGGAAATGGGGACCGTCCGGATCTTAATGCCGCAGGGCTCAGGTGGCAGGACACCGGGACATTCATTCAGCGACACGCCAGTAAAGCCTCTGAAGCCATAGCCGAGGAACTTGATGTTGTTGGACTCGTAGATGTCTTCAAGAATCGTGAATATCCAGCCACCGGGCTCGTATGCCTCCCTGGCTTGGTCCCAGGTGAGGAAGCGATAGGGTGCCCAGTCGATTCCGAGTCGGGGGTCGTAGGAGTCAACTGCAGGGGTACATCCCATGTCGCAGGTGCCTACCATGACATTCTCGAATATCTCGGTCCAGTCTCCCAACTGGCAGTTGCCATAGTACTCAATCTTTATGCGGCCGTCGCTTCGTTCCGCCAGCAAGTCAATAAGCTCTTCGGCCATCACCGCGGCTGGCGCGTCGAGCGCATGGATGTCACCGTAGCGCCAGGTGCCGTAGCCCGACGGCTCCTCCGCTCCCGGAGCACAGCCTACCATCGCCGGGGTAGCCACCACGAGAATCAGGCACATACTCACAAGCAAACCCCAAAGTCTCTTGGTTCTCAAATCAATTACCTCCTTGCAAGACTCAAATTAGCCTGGTACAGTCAGCCAAATACCTGATCCGTCTATCTCGTTCTTCACCTCCCTTGTTGTTCAGGTTACGCGTTCACATATCTTCCTTCCGCCGCTATTCAAATCCCGATTCAAGCGCTGGCGTCCTTCTCTAGCTCTTCTAGTATTATCTCGGCGGCAATCCGAGCCGCCTTCTCAGGAGGTACGCGGCACTGCTTTGGCCCGCCGTCCTTGAGGAACTGCTGGAATTCCTCTGGATTCATGAATTCGTATTCTCTGCCCATTAGCCTGGTATGTATATCTCGGCACTGTGTACTCCCGAGCTCCTTTTTAAGCTCCTCGCAGAACTTCCAGGCCGTTCTCTTCTTTCTCGCTGCGTATTCCTTGACCGTCGCAGGGTCTCTATAGCCGGGGTCATACAGCTTGTCCCTGCCGAACACGAGCCCGAGCGCCATAAGTCCCCCGAGAAAGGCGCCGCACGTCTCCTTCCTGCTCGCCACGCCCGGCATGAAGGTCGCGGCTTTCAGAACGTCCGTGCCTCCGCCAAGGTTGAATTCCTCCTGAAGAGCGGTCAGAGTACCCTGGGCACAGCTAATAGAAAGCTCCTCGTTATCTCCGGCCTTCTTCGAGACCCGGTCCAGAACCCTCTTCTTCTCGCTATCGGATAGCATTCCCTAGCAGTATGCCTCCCGATGAATTTGAAGCATTCTTAATCCCTAGAGCTGTTTCAGGGGTTTCCTGTCTAGATTCGTGCATCCTCCTCCTGCGCCTCCAGGATTATTCCGGCGGCAATTCTGGCTGCTGCTTCGGGAGCGACGCGGCACTTCTTCTGCGCGCCGTCGGCAACAAGCTGCTCAAACTCTTCCGGATTGAACGTGTTATATTTTCTGCCAAATATCTTCATGCGTATATCACCGCACATCGTGCTGCCAATCTCTCGTTTGAACTCTTCGCAGAACCTGTAGGCCCTCTCTCTGCCCTTGAAGAACTTGGCCTTACCCTCTGGAGTATTGTAGCTGGGGTCCGACAGTTTGCCTCTACCCAATACCATGCCCAGCGCCATTAGTCCGGCAACGACAGCTCCGCAGGTTTCGTCTCTGCTGGCAATGCCGGGCATGAACGACGCTGCCTTCACCATGTCCTCTCCGCCAGGCAAGTTGAACTCCTCCTGCAAAGCAGTAAGTGTCCCTTGAGCACAACTAATAGAGATCTCTTCGTTGTCTCCGGCCTTCTTCGAGACCCGGTCAATGATCTGGCTCTTCTCGATTGGCGATGGCATCCTGGTGCGTCTCCTGAGATTGCCGGTGAGATTGCTTGTCTGCGAGACTCGTGTACAGACACAACCAAGCAGGCATTATAGTTGACGGTACCGTGCACTGTCAATGGGATATGCGAGTCTCGTAGCCGCATTGCCGTGCCGCCGACAGAGAACGTCAGCTTCCCGCTCCGCAGCGGTCTATTCGAATGACCGGGGTGAATATACCCCATACGCAATGACATCCCGACAACCAGGGCTGCACGCCTTTGACAAGCTGGCCGCTCTAGTCTAATCTTGAGGGCGGTCCTGCAGAAGAGAGGCCTTTTCCAACCAAGAGGCGATAAGAATGGCAGCTTGTGCCACGGAACTGAATACCGAAGAGAGACTGGGAGTATGCCCGGTCTTTCTGCTTTCCGGCAGCGCTGCGGAGTGGTCAAGCATGAAAGGCGGGTAGGAGGAACAGGGATAGCACAGGACGATACGCTGCCAGAGTGGGATATTATGTAAAAGGAGGCGAGTGATGGGCGCTGAAGAGGAGATCTTCGGGTACGCCGACGAGCTGGGCCCGGAGAAAGTGCTGCATTTCTACGACCCCAGACTCAAGCTACAGGGGATTCTGGTGGTGGACAACACCGCCCTGGGACCGGGCTTCGGCGGCATAAGAATGGCCCCCGACGTCACCACGGAGGAAGTGTTCCGGCTAGCGAGAGCGATGACGTTGAAGAACTCGGCGGCAGGGATCCCCTATGGCGGAGCCAAGGGGGGAATCAGGGGCGACCCCGCGGTGGCGAACAAGGACGAGATCATCAGGGCCTACGCCAGGTTCCTGCAACCCCACACGGACTACATCCCCGGCCCCGACATGGGAACGAACGAGCACTGCATGGCCGTGATATTTGATGAGATCGGCCGTGGCCTCGGCTTGCCCCGGGAGCTCGGAGGCTTCGCCGTGGATGAGGTGGGAGTTACGGGCTACGGGGTTGCCGAGGCAACCCAGGTGGCGGCAGGGTACCTCAAGCTGAACCTGAAGGGGGCCACCGCCGCCATAGAAGGCTTCGGGGCTGTGGGGCAGGCCGCATTCCGTTTCCTGGCAGCCAAAGGCGTGAAGGTAGTGGCGGTATCCGACATCAATGGCGGGATCTACAATCCGGACGGCCTGGACTACGATGCCCTCGCCACAATCGAGCCCGACAGCGGCCGGATGGTCAAGCTATGGAACAGGGAATACCGGGACGGCCGCAGGATCAAAGGAGCGGAGCTTTTCGGAATGGATGTGGATATCCTGATGCCGGGAGCGAGGCCCGACGTCATCACCATGGAGAACGTCAGAGACATCAAAGCCAAGATGCTGGTTGAGGCGGCCAATATCCCGGCCACGGTGGAGGCGGAGAACTGTCTTGCGGACCGAGGCGTCCTGGTCGTTCCCGACTTCATTGCCAACGGAGGCGGCGTGACTGCCGCAGCAGTGGAAGCCGAAAGGGGCAGCATCGAGGAGGCTTTCCAGGCAATCAAGTCCAGAGTCCCTGAGAATGTCAAGGCTGTCTTGGACATGGCCTATGCGGAGAATATCTATCCCCGCGAGGCCGCTGAGAAGCTGGCCCGGCTGAGGGTGATGAGTGCGATGAAAGCGAAGGGCAGGGCATAGCGAAAGGGCGATTTTCTTCGCAAAAAGTATTGACAAGCCAGATAGGGCCAGCCTAAACTTAAACAGGACTTCGGTCGGGGTTGCGCTCCGAGAGGTCCTGTGCTGCTTTCACCACTGGGACGCGCAGCGGGTAGGTTTCCGAAGCGAAAGAGTGTGTGTTCCTGACTTGGAGGCGGAGTCCAGTTCCTCGGGAGAGGAATAACAGAGGAGATTGCAGCAGGGATGCCGGGAGGCGCCCGAAGGCGATTTGTGTTTGTGGTGAGCGCAGGAGAGGAACGACAGAGGAGGTTGTACCACGGACGCCGGGAAGTAGCGGAAACAGGTTGGTGTTTGTTTTGAGCAGGGTAGTGGAACCTTTCGACATGCCAA